>JAABVA010001020.1_pt1 | contig 31254 bp, 37 predicted proteins | sample 5560331 | NCBI WGS metagenome assembly JAABVA01 (sample SAMN12812661, study PRJNA571458) | rock metagenome | isolation source: Antarctica rocks | place: Antarctica: Victoria Land, Mt New Zealand sud | collected 2016-01-07 | reverse complement strand
GATGGGTGGGGGAGGAAGGGGAGGTGGTGGGGTGAAGGGTGGGGGTGGGGGTGGGGGTGGTGAGGAAGGCGGAGGTGGGGGAGGGTGGGGGGTGGTTGGATGGATGGATGGGCGGAGGAGGTGAGGAAGGCGGAGGTGGGGGAGGGTTGGGGGGTGGTCGGGTTAGGAGGGCGGATGGGCGAAGGAGGAAGGGGTGGGTGGGTGAGAAGAAGGAGGTGAAGGGGGAGGGGGAAGGAAAGGTGCACTGTCATAATTTTTATGTTTTCACCTGATGGCTACTCGTACGGGGATGTTGGTGCATTTGCCGCCTTGGAAACCGGAGAGAAATGGGATTTGTATGCTGCTGATGATGATTATTTCCACTGAAAGCTACCTACCTGATTATAACGCCTTCCTACCCTCGAAACTATAGAGTGACGCATTACTCGATATCGACCTTCTTCACATCCACGTACTCCCGATCCAACTTCGGGATTGTGACAATCAAAATCCCATCCTCCATCTTCGCACTGATGCTATCCGCATCCACTTGTGCAGGCATAGCCCGGCTCCCCAAGCGTACCTTTCTCTCAAACAAACCCACCTTCCTTTCGTCCAACGCCAGTGTCTTCAGAAACTCCTCATCGCCGGGTCGGTAAATCACGCCCGCGACGCTGAGCTCGCTCTTATCGGCGTTCCAATTGACACCGACGTCCTCTTTCTTAGCACCGGGGAGAGACATGTGCACGATGTAGGCGTCCTCGGTGTCGAAGACGTCGGCCTCGGGGGTGAGGTCTTTGGTGTTGGATGAGGTATCTTTGGTGTCGGAGGCCATGTCTGGCGCAAACTGCGAGATGAACTCGCCGAGTTTGCTCATGTCGAACTGACCGCCCATGGGCCAGCCTCCGAAGCCGCCGCGGCTGCCTCCACATCTGCCTCCTCTGCTACCGCGATAGCCGCCTGGTCCTCGACGGTGATGAGGGCCCCCGTGGTGCGGTCCGCCAAATGGAAAGCCCCATCCGAAGAACTCGCCGTTGGGAGAGTGAGGGGGCTGTCCTGGATGGGTTTGCTCCGGGCCAGTGTACTCGGGTGGGGGTGGGGGTGCCTCGTGCTGTGGGGCCGGAGTGGAAGGGTCGGGTCCTTGAGGCGGAGGTGGCGGTGCACGGCTTCCGCGAGATTCAGGGTTGTAGGCGGCAAAGAAAGGGTGCTCGGCCCCGGTGGACTCCAGGTTAGCGACGAAGTCCCAGAAGGGAGCGGTTTGGTTGAAGTATCGGACTGAAGGCATATTGATAGTGGGTAAGAATATGTGATTTTGAGGTTGAGGACTTGATATAATTTGATGGAATAATATGAGAGGTACGAAAGATTGAGTGATGGGGTTGAATGGTGCAAGAGAGCAAGAACTTTCAAGCCACACTATATACTATCGAAAGCCACAGGCAGCACATGGTACGTATACTCACCACGTGAAGCAAAGACAAATCAGATCCCTTACGAGAAGCCACACGAAGGTGGTAGAATCAAAATGCTGTAACGATAATAATGGCGGGGGAAACAGGCTTCCAGAATGACGCGTAAGATGTGAATACACAATGACAGGTTGACGATCAAAAGGAAAGACAAATCAAGAGCCAATAGAAGTAAGAAAAAGGTGACAATGGATGATCAGCATTGCATCGACTGACTGTGAGTCGCCGAGGGGCAAATGTTCTCGAATGTCATCGACGATTCCCGGACCGAGGGGCGAATCTCGGTAATCGCGTCGCAGGGCTGATTAGTCACAGATAGTATCCCCAATAGCCCTAGCCTAACAACAACCGAGTTGGCCTTTGACATCCCAACTTCATCTTATCTACTACGTAGTACTTGGCGTGTCACGTAAATTGCGAATGGTCCAGAGGAGCTTGATACAGCGACGCATTCACGCCTGAGACTCGCATGTGCATCGAAAAGTTCTGTTTTGCTTGCCACATCGAGATCATCTTATTCATCTGGGTTCGTGCCGTTGAGATCATAACTTGATTTCCCTACGAGTAGTGGCTATGTACAACTTCGAGAAACTGAGACTTTCTCTGCTGAGCGCGGTCTCCCTGCTATAACCGATACAACCGGCTTGAAGGGATGGAGACTATCCGCCAGCAATTGCCATGCCGTTACCGTTTGGTACATTTAGTGTGAGAAGAGGGAAAACGATGAAACATCATTTGAGAGAAGCTCAGATGGCCTCTGCAGCCCTGGTGATTATAGTATCAGTGCCGGCCGCCTCGCATCTCGCCTGTCGCCTCCGTCTTGCGGGTATTTGTGAATTTTCCGTGCTGATGCGGCATGATATAATAACATATGCCCCTGCAACCCATCGAAAGCTCCACGTTCCAAAGCATTGATACTCAATCACAACGAATAGGCCTTTGGAGTTCGTTTGCGTGTATTTGGTTATCGGAGAGATATACGTTCTTCATTATGCGGGTTCTTTGTTCGGCTTTCATGATGTTGGTCTCTTACCTTGTTGGTGTTGTTTCGACAGCGCACATACCGACCGACCCAAAGTTTTCCTTTGTTCGGGAAGGAAACTCGTCGTTGTTCAACGCTGTTAACGTAACAGGGTAAGTAAATGTGTCGTCTTCGAAATTCGGATGAGGGCCACAGTAACATGTTAGGTAGATGCCCCCTATCCAACCAAAGAACATGCAGAGCAACCCCGCCAGAAATGGAGTTCTGCAAGGTCCGGGGCACAGAAATAACTCTTCTGATCGAGTATGGAACCAGAGTCATGCAATCCGCCATGGATCAGGTTATTAGTCGCGCAACGGCAAAGGTTCGAAGACAGATTGCTGTTCACGGCGATCGATGCCTCGAGGACAGTGAACTTCCCTTCCAGTCCAGTAGCGACTCTCTTCTGCTACAAGCCGAACCTAGTCCAGAAAAATGTATCACCTGGGGCGTGCTTGACTCGGCATTAGATGGGATTCGTGGGTGCGCGTACGAGCAGGGAAAATACAATTTGATGAGGAGCATTGTTATCAGTGGTTCTCGCGGCGGGATCGGGTTCGTTTCTTTGGCCTTGGCATCACCACCAGTCAGTTATGGTTGAATAATCGATGTATTATATAAATGTGCCAGTACACGGCGCCTGAAAGGCAGCTGATAGGAGCGATAAAGTTGAGACCGAGATATGCAAAGTAATGGTCGGCTATATTCTTCGTAAAGGTGCCATGATGGCATAGTGATCGAAGATGGTCATGTCGTACATAGCTCAGGTCATGAGCCGCTCTTCATTGCCCAATAACTTAGCATCCTTTCAGTATCTTTAATAAAATTCCTTGTTCATTGTCCATTGTTTATCACAAGGGGGTATGTGTCAGTATTGGAAAGAGTATAAAGAAACCTTGATCTTCAAGATCAATATAAAACCTTCACTATCAACGTAAACTCAACCTATCAACTCCGTTGGAACTTACATCCGCCATACAGAAACCCTATTCATCAGAACATCATGCAAACTCAATTCATCTCAGATTTTATCGCTCGCACCATGCCTCAGCAGTCTACTCAAAATATCGACTCCACTAGCCTTCCTCGTCGAGTAGGAGGCTATGCCGGGTTCGCGGACGAGATCTGGAACTTCTATGCCGAGCGAAGGCAAAGGGTGACCGAAGAAGGGCAAAGGCTGCAGAATCCGCAATCAGTGATTGACGATGCTTGCGAAGAGCTGCAAGAGCAGCGCAACTACGACCTCGAAAAGTTTATTCAAGCAGACAAACTCGTCGAATTCTATGAGAGCCGGAAGCAGCGCATTCGAGAGCTCGGGGAACAGAGGAGGGTCAAGCAGATTCATGTTGACAGGTCGCTCAACATCCTGCAGGAAGAACAGGACAACGAAGTGATGAAGTTCTTCGCCGATTACTGATGTCTGCTGAGACTAAGACGAGTAAGTTCTCCTTCCCTAAATGGAAAGATTAACGCATGTAGGGAGATATTCGAGGCCAAAATGCTTCGAAGTATTAAACAATCTTAGTCTTTTCGCAAAACAAATAAAACAACAAGCAATTTCAGGAAAATTCGTCGAATATACTCGGTTTCTTAGCTCGCAAGTACTTGTGAAGTGATTTTGACAGCAATTGAATAGGAAGAGACACCATGCGTTGCAGAGTAACAACAATGTAGGTAATAAGGTATGGGTTGGGAACAGAAGAACAGAATGGTGAGATATTCATAGATTCGCCGTCGTAAATCGTAGTCAGATCGACACAACAAGTTTTGCTGGTTGGGTGTTCCTTTACCAATACTAGAATTGATGCTCATGTTGATCATAGTCGTCAGTGCTTCATCATGTGTCCTCGGAGAACTTTATAGGATAAGGATACGAGTCAAGTTTGGACCCTTCCAGTCTGCCATAGGCCACTGAATTCAAAAGTTCATGTAGTCAGCAGGACATCTGACCACGGCGCGGAGAAAACTTCCCAAGGGGGTGAAATTTGCTCGCGAGATGCCGCGAGGCTGATGCCGGTGAGCAAGTTTTGCAGGCATCATCGCCAATAATGGGCCAATAGTTGAAGAAGACCAAGAAACCACTCTCTGAAGATGCTAGGTTATATAACGGGCAAGGATCTTTGAACTTTGCGACAAGAAAGAAAGACAGAACAGATCATCGATAAAATCCCCCTGGTTGGGGGTGTAGGAGACCACAGAGGGTGAGAGGGTATAGGAGTGGGCATATGAAAGGAACATCTACGGAGGACCAAAAGAGACGGAACTTGCAGGGACTGAAATGACCGTACAGGTGTTCATTCATGGCCTGAAGAAGAGATGGAGTGACCTGTAGTAGATGGATGAAGATCTATCGTATTCGATGAATAAAGGAAAAGCCGAATGCGTAACGTCAAATACAGGCGCCTTTTAAGGCCTAGTGGGGTAGCTCTCAGGGTTTCTTAAAAGAGCAACGAGCCCCACCATCTTTACACAAAGCAACACACCACCAGATAGCATTACCATCCACCGCCTTTACAGCCACGAGCACTTACGAATTTCCAAACCATCATACCAAAACCACCGCATCTCAACATGGGTATGTTCATCTTGAAGTGCGCCCAGGTGAGCAACAAGACTGACACTTTTCTCACAGGTCCAGGATGTACCTGTAGCTGCGGCAGCTCATGTGCTTGCCCTACTGGCCAGTGCACCTGTAAATGTCCGTACCATAGAGAATGCTTACCGACGACAACCACCGCTAATACCCTTCTGCTAGGAATACTCGACCGTGCCCTCACACACCCCTGCCGCGCGTCCGAAGAGGTGGGGCTGCCATGAGTTCGCATTGGTCTGGGTGTTGTTCTCTATTGTGCTTGAAATCTGGGAACTGCGGGGTCAATGGAGGGTCAATGGAGGGTCAATGGAGAGGCACATATGGATTGATGGCTGAGACTATGAGATAACAAATCGATCTGCAATTCAGCTCAGGCCCTCGGAGGTGTTGCTCATTTACTATCCATTTGCTCCAACTTGCAGCTTGATTGACCGTCCACCAGCCGAGCCCCCACCCCTTCCGACTAACATCCAGGTTGTGTGGGCCGCTCGTGCATAATGCCCACCACTCACAATCCAGGCCATGCATGATCCTCGCAGCTGGCAAATCCCCCACTCTGCACCAGACGCTGCACAAATCACAACCGGGCAATTATGCAGGGTCGTGCAGCCGGGATGCTATATCACAGGATTCTCATTCGCTCGGCGAGTAGAACGTGAGGGGTAAGTGCCTGATCCCGCTGTATCGGGACCGGATGGAAACGATGTATATAAAGAGAAGGATATCCCCAACAAAGAATCAATTGCACAAACACTACTACAACTATCTAAAACCACAGCAAACGTCCAACAGCAACAACTGACACACATACACCACTTTCAAACCACCACCGACATCATGTCTCCCTGCAGTTGCTCAACCTGCTCTTGCTCCGGCGACTGTGCCAGCTGCGGATGCTCTAGCTGCGGTGTAGGCACTCTCACATCAAAATCCCAATCCCTGCTACCGTATCCAAAACAGCTTGCTGACATGCATCCGGTATCAGCACTAACCTCTTCACACCGCAACGCTCCATCCGCCTACACGCGATAACGGCACCAACGAGGTATATCGACGTCGAGGGAAACACATAGGGAGGGAACATAAGCAGCAAGGATATATGGAAGACTGGATTTCGCATTCGCTGAGGATATTGCCGACGCCGTTACCTTCTCGTCGTAGCTTGGTGGGGTTTGGGGGCAAGCATATGGATACCGTGTAGTGTAGTGTTTCACAAGCTCGAGTTGACCGAAGCTTACTTTTTCTGCCGTGATCATCACATGGCCTCGACCCTGTTCAACCAAATGTTATCTTGATTCGTTATTCTATCACCGTCGACATCCTGTAGCTGCTCTTCTCGCCCTGTTTCCCTGGCATTTCATACCCCTTACCGTTTTATGGCGCTTGCCCTTTGGCCTGGTGACCGTACCATTCACACCAACGATAGGGAATGTGCCAGCTCGGAGTATTTCGAAAGAGTCTTGTTTAGTTCAGTTCTGTTATTCGAGGGGTATGTTGGGCTTACTAAGCCGTTATTGCTGCCGAAACGCTTTTTTTCATACCTCGGCGTTCACCATTAACGCATATACTTACTGACTATCTCTCCAATTTGTTCTTTGAGACGAGATCAGTGGCAGCAGTCATAGTATCTGCAGTCAATGTCCTGCTAACTGTACAATTTTCTATTACCGATATCTGTGATGAAAGCTAGAAGAATTGTCACGCTGGGTGACGGAGAAAGCAATGCTGACGAGTTTAGAGGGCACTGACCGAGAGGCGCTTCGTTTACCGCGTCACTATATCATCCTTTAATGTGATTGCGGTGCTTTTCCTGGCTTGTCGAGGTCAGGGATACGGGACTGGTTGATGAATTATCAAGCCCTTCTTCTGCTCACTTTGTGTCTCTGCCTCTCAGTCGCCGGACGCGTGACAATGACTGCTTTTTGTGTGCTATGTTCTTCCTTTGATTTCGTTTAGGGCATTAGGGTTTGGGAAAGATTTGGAAAGGGGATGAAAAGACAGATGCTAACATTGGCCGAATGGTTCGAGGAAAGGTAAGATTATGGTCGGCTGCGGAGACATGAATATCGACCCTTCTGTCACTCTGATTACAGCACTGAGATTCTGTGCTGCTGTGGTTATTGACACTTTTCAGCTACATTGAGTGGCAGACAAAAACCATCAAGACTATTCTACAAGTTAGGAACCAAGCGCTCCCCGGTAGCTCTCTAGTCTTCCAATTTGGGACAGAAACACGCTAATTTCCCACCAGTCCCAAAACAGAAATCTCAATATTGTAACAATTAAGATCCATGATGACCCATTTGACAACGAGATATTTGGGTTGATGAACAGTTGTTTTGGAAAAGGGGCCAGGGGTGGTCAGACTCGACAAAAGCGGATTACTTCGGAAATTGCAAGACAACTGATTCTTATTCGCTATTCTAGGTCAAAACAAATGTAAACACCGCATACTTAGACATCTTTTCAAGATCCGCCAGGCTTCAAAACACTACAGCTCCCGTCAATGTCGTTGAAGTCGCGCTCGGAGCTCGGCATAATTACGAGGTAATCTATTGCGACCTTCTCCGCTTGTAGCTGAGCGACTGAACAAGGAGCGGCGACCATCGGCGGTCCTAAGTGTGGCATTGTTCTGGCCATCGGTCTCGACCATGTTGTGGTTCTCATTGGCCCTCGCCTGGGGTATGTTCAGACCAAGCTCGGCAAGATCACGCTGTAATGTAGCGTGAACCTCTCTGCTTAGCCATGAGCGATTGAGATAATGTTGGTAGTCATCGGCAGTGTCAAGTCTGATGTTGTTCTCGTTATCAGCCTCGACTCTGTTGTGGCTCTCGCCATTGGCCCTCGCCTGCGGTATGTTGTGGGAGGCGTTACTACTATCAGCGTGATATGCTCCGAAACCAACCCCCGCTTGTCGTTGCCGTTGCGCCCGGGACTCGGCCCGAGTGCGACGTAGCTCGTTGCGATTCTCTTCGGTTAGACCAGATATGCGTTCGAGGACTCGGTCGAAGCCCTCAGGGGTGTCGAGTCGTGGAAATTGGTGATTTTCTGGTAGCCTGAAGCTAGGAGCTTCGTCCTCTTCCTCGCGCTGTTGAAAAAACGCAAGGCCATAGTTGTGACCTAGCTCATAAATGCTGTCGTCACGGGGTTGTATTGGGAGATCCGAAGGGTTTGGAAACCTATCTTTCACTTCCTGAGTCTGTCGAGCAAACCAGTCCGAGTATTGTTGGCGCAAAATGCGGGTCGCGTTCTCGCTGAGACCGCTGAAAAGGCCAAGGGTTGTTGATGGAGGCGGTAGTCTTGCGGCCACACTCGCAGGTATTCCACCAAGTTGATCCAGAAATTCAGTGATATCATCCTCGGGCGGAATAAAGGGGGTCCGCGAGTTGGCATACTCGGCCAGAAAGTCGGTTATATCCGAGTCGGGTGTATCGTTCTTTACGAATAATTCTGTACGGCATTTTGGACATGTGTTTTGGCCCGCTTCAAGTTCTGACAACCACCCATCCAGACATTTTCGATCGAAGACGTGGCGACAAGGCAACTGGACTGCGTCTTCTGTCTTGGGCCCGAACTCTGCCCTGCAAATAATGCATTCTTGGTCGCTGCTAGCATCCTTCAACTCTTCTGAAGGGAGCCTGACAAGTTCGGCCACGAACTGTGAGCCGGCGAGATTTCTGAGGTCGGACATGTTCGAGACGCTGATGAGGATTTGTTGGTTTTGGTGTCTGAGATTTTTCCGTGTTTGAGAGAGTCGAAGATGTTGACGATAGGAGAAAGAAATGTTCAGACTCAGAATTGAGGTATTTATGAATGCTCTACCGACGTTGCAACAATGAGTATTGTTCGATTCCTTCATAATGAATCGAATTTCCTAGTATGAAACCTTTGCCTTATCACTGATTCGAACAATGATCTACAGATGTTTTACGAAAATTCCCTTTATCCTATGACGACCCTAGTCCCAGCCTGATGATCGCAGTAACTATCATCGTCCTCAGATAAAGCCACAACCTCGAGCTCATCATCAAGCAGAAACAACGCTCCAGCTCTTTTCGCCGACCCGACACCCAAACTCCAGAACCCCAACTTGAAAAACATCACCACCACGTCCCAGCAGCCCCAAACAAAACGATCCCCAACCTACAACCCAGCACCTAAACCCATCACAAATAAACAACGCAATTTCTCCCGACCCCCTCACCATGACAGCTGCTACCTCCACAACGCCCGTAAAGCGCACCTAACCTTTTCCCCCCTTAACCCAGTCCCCTTTTCAATACCACGACACGCCCCTTTTCGCTCGACCGATGCACCACCCAGCAGATAGGCCGCACACGAGAGGATCGAGGCTGGCGATGGGGAGGTGAGGGATGGATGGGTTGCTGGTTTGGAGTTTGGACGGCGTAGGCGGAGGTGGAGAGGATGTGGGTGAGTGGTTAGGGGGGGGGGGGGGGGGGGTTGTGTAGAGAGGGGCTTGAGATTAGCTTGGCGCAGGCTCGTTGCGAGATAATCTGTATTTTTGGTGAGGGAATCGCCAAACATGACTTTCCTCCTATTCCAACCCCTTCCACGCAGTCTCTTGAAATGTGTTTTCCAGCTGCCCATGCACATATCTACAGTAAACCATATACGAGGCCTCAACGTTTAAGAGCGATATGTAATATTTACCTTTCTCTTGCCTTCTCCAAAAGAGAGAAGAACTATGTAGCCTAGATTTTCTGAGGGCTTTGTGCGAAAGGGGGGATATAGTAACGGGGAGCGAAGTTCCGTTTTACTGTGTGTAATACGGTAAGTAGCACATGGTCAGTGAGTGGCATTGGCGATCGATTGTCTCTTCAGCCAGTCGAGTCTGAAATGAAATGAAGTGCTTCATAGTGCTAATTTTCATGAAGCTGGTCGTCGGTCGATATATGATTGATGGGAGTCGGTGTTTTCTAAATCCCCACTTCTGACGAATGTAACCTACTGTACCACAGGCTGAAACTTCTTTCGTATACAGTAGTTCATTGCTTCGTTTATTTAATCTCTTCCCACCCTTCGCCCTCTTGAGCTGTGAGCTCTTGCTGCGTACGTACGTAAACCGGCGAACTTCGCGGGCTGCAGGAATCATTCTTCTCAATACGATCCGTCGATTCTGACACGCACAACTCCCGACTGTGTCCGACCGCTTGATGGAATAGACCGCCTTGTTGGTTGGGAGTCTGAAGGGCAAGATTTCTAAGCGGTGGTTTAATGCTCTTGTCATCAGGACAATGCCGATATCCATAGGCTACGCCCCCACACAGATCGAAATATCTTTAGTACGTTGACTGGACTCTTAGGGAGATAATCGAACGTGCCACTCACACCTAGAACTCAATCTGACAAAGGGTATTTAGTCATTCCTAACAGCGAGAGGTAGTGTCTTGAGTAATTATCGAGGCCCAGCATCAGAGAACGAACGTGTCGAGCGTTGGGGGGGGCGATCTTCTATTTTCTTCATCCTTGTCTTTGTACCTCTTATGACAGCCAGGGACTGACATGTTTGGATATGCCGTAGAGATTTGTGAAGGCAGTTATTTTTAGAATTCTGCAGAAATTCGGACTGATGAAGAATGTGATGCCCGCGAAAGTGGGCATTTTCTTCTGAATCCCTTGCAGAGCTCATGGTGTGACTCAAGAAGATGATATCTGTGCGATTCTCCACTTTGGTCCTGGTAACTCTGGTGAACCTGAAGGGTCGACCATCTTGGAATGCCTGACGGGACCTCTACAGGCTTAAATGGATGCATGGCGACGTGACATGTCTATACCAGGAATAGAAAAAATTGTGGGACTTGCTGTGCTGATGGAGATCTACCCACAAGAATGCAGATTCTTGGGAAAGTAGAAAGGTAGGGAAAGCTGACTGCCGTCTGAGCTTTGACTGGCTTTCGGTGTCGTTTCTAGAGACGTGTCCGAGGAGGGTGCACTGTCCTGGGTGGCGCAAGCCTCGAGCACCATCGGCAAGACATGATGCGACAGTGATGACAACGAAGTAGGAATTTGTCTCCATAGTAGTCACAAAGCCGACAGTTGCCTAGGCCTTCTGCTCTGACGACGCTCTCGAAGAGATATTCCCACTGACCGTGATCGCAATCTTGCTGTACTAGGGCACGGACTTCCTCAAGCTGTACAGCTCGCGGACGAGCGTCTGGAGGTTGGCCCAAACGCGTACGATTTACTGCCCGTCTATCGGTAACTCTGTTGGTATGGGCCAAAAGCCGTTCCTCGTCCCAAAACGCGCACTTGTCCAAACATTCATGCCACTTAAGCCCACACAAATAGCAAAAGGAAGCCTTGCATAGACAACTGCGGATGCCAAGTCAGTTGCCTATTCATGGATCAATCTAGATCATGTACTTACATCATATGGTAGCAACCAGTGTTCAACTCTACTAGGTTCCCGCAACGAAAGCAGGATTGCCAGCCCTCTTTCTTCGCCATTCCCATGATCAGCGCCCGCTCCTCGTCAGCGACACATTCTTCATCCTCGTGCCAACCCATCCTGCACTTGTTGCATGTGTTTCGCTTACAAGCAAGACAATGTCCCTTGTCGCCGACAATGTTTTGTGTCGATATACCAACGAGACAGCCGGGCTCGGCACAAATTAGTGGACAGGCTGCTGCAAGTGAGATTTTCTCCTGCATTTTGAATCGACTTGCAAGGTCGAGGGATATGTAGGGCTCGACGACTTCTAGGGTTATCTGGTGGTTACAGCAAACAGGCGGAAATGTTGAGCCAGGATCCAACGCGGCTTCGACCCAAGAAATTACACACTCCTTGCAGTAACAGTGCTTGCAATTTTCTAAGCTAAGATGAGTGCCTGGGTCTGGTTCGCCGCACGAGATACAGGCGATCTGCTCCTCGTTCACTCGCTCATCCAACGTTGAAGTCCTCACGCGTTTGTTTGAGGTTACACTGTTTTGGGCCTCTTCCCCATTTCCGAGGCTCAAGACAACGGATGTTGCAAGGGAGGAAGCTTCGACTTGGCCGTGCGGGCTGGGAGAACGCTTTCTCTTCGAGCTCAAAACAGGCAGGGTATTGAGTATTTCGACTTTTGGTGTCTTTGAGCGGCCTTCGTCGTCTTCAGCCACAGAAAGTTCTCGTTCCCTCTTTATTCCCCTAATTTCTCCGACATCGCGAGCTTTATCGACCGAGGTCGCTGTAGTCGGTGAGCTTGAAAGCACTGGCTCTGTGCGATTGAACTGCGCCAAATTTGAAGGCTCAGCGTCATCCAAATCTATTTTTGGGTAGGATGCAGCAGGTCCTTTGGGCTGAGCAACACCGGCAAGCCGCTGAGCTAACAGTTGGTCGTTTGCTGCAACTTTTTCGTCTTCGCAGGCGTCGGCTAGAATTTGATCATCGCTCTGGACAGCATTTGCGAAACTGCGAGCCATGCGGGCATCCCCAAGAAAAGTTAGATGCCGCATCAAATTCTCTTGGTACGTCTGCATGGCCATTCTTTGGTCTGAAATCTCGCCTTCTTCATCGTTTGTGTTCTCCTGATCAAGAAGAGCTTGGACGTCCTGTAGCTGTAGCGCTATTGCCTTTCCCTCGGATGCTTGATCCATGTTGTAGGCACGTTGTTAGAGGGTAATTCAGACTCTGGACGGTAATGATAGGCTTGGACCTGCGCAGTCCAACCACGAGGATAAAAAATTATCGTGATAGTGGTTTGACAAATCTTGCTAGAAATACTGCTCTATCTTATGTCGTGTGAAGTAGTATAAGATAAAAGTAGTGTTAGACAATTGCAGAGCAAAATGGTGCACTGAGGGCAATAGATAGTGTCGATTCTGCGATTCTAGTGGGCCTGACCAATACTCGCGTCGAGCAATGTTTGCTTAAGGTACAGTAGTTCGATAATGTGGTGGTGATTCAGATGAACATGGAAAGGTAGAAAAGGGCCGTAGAATCTCTTTGAGTGGATCGCGGAAAAGTGCCATACCTCACTTTCAATGAAGCTTTAGGGTGAACACAGACCAATGCAAGTGAGCAGACACCTCATCATTCATGGGCTAGCGCCTAATCTTGCTTGATCATCGCTATGTTACGGTAAGTACCTCCATAGTTTAATACCTAAGACATGCAGATTTGTGTTATTGCTCGTCTGGCTGAACCGACACTATTGAGACCTCAATGCACTTATAGTGAATTGATGCTTGTCTGTGTCTTTGCGGTTGAGACTCGTACTCAGCAATTAACTACCAAGTTCGACGCGGCTATAACGGCATATATTGATAGATGTTTACTCGATATTTGGATAATGTGTGCCACTACTTGGGAGGCCGAAGACGACTTCGCTGTGTTTGCTACCAGTGGGTTTAGTATGTAGCCTAGAGAACTCGTGGCTTGTGTCACCAGAAAGACCGTCTCGAGATCAGAGATAGCCATGAGCGGAATTCGGAATGATCGGCGTCGCTGCCACTGAAAACACACTCGCACATTGCGAGTCGCTTAACCTAGACCCATCTTGATATATCGCCAACATTCCAGTCGCGGTCACGGTCCGGATATAGTGGCATCTGATGACCCAGTTCGTCGTCACTACGGAGCACAGAACCCGAAGAATTTGCGCTGCTTTTTGCGCTGCTCTGCGTACTCTCTCTTCTATTCCTCAAGAAACCCCGTTTCTTGACCTGACTGCTAGTTGCCTCGTCGTTATCTTGCATCACTTGAGAATAGTCAGGCGGTGGGTCTTTGAAACTCTGGTCAGACGACGAGGGGACAAGCGTTGCTACTGAAGAACTCGGCTCAGGGTTTGAAGCTATCTCCACTAGCTCAGCGTCTCTATACCATTTCCGACGGCGAGTATAGCGACCCCAGCCATCTCGGCCACGACGACCATCATTCCACTAAATCCCAGTTAGTACGACAATGGAGCATGCATTTACATATTACCTTGTTATCATAGTATATCCAGCCGTCTTCATTGGCATCTACCTTGCTCTTCCCAATACCCTCGACTTTCCATTCGCTTCCTTCTACCCATCGCCACTGAGCATTACCATGGTCAACATCCGGTAGCTGAAAGTCATCTTTGGGGTCTGACGGATTCAAATGCTCGTCGGTCCAAGGTGCTCGTTCGTTGAACATCAAAGAATAAGTCCAACCAAGCCCAAGCCAACGTCGTTGATTCTCATACACTACGAACGTGAAACGTACACCAGCTGACTCAGGTCCTTGTTGAACTAATGAATTAGCAACAGCATGTTGGTTCTTACTTCGAGGCGGAAGCGGCGGTGGTTCGTCTGGGCGACCGGGGAGCGGTGGTGCACCTGCAGCGCTATTGATGAAGCTCAAACCAGTCACCACTGATACAATACGTCGAGTAGTCTTAGAACGCCAAAGAATCGCACGAGAAACCCGAGCTGGTCTTGAATGCCAAGTTAGCATCAAGGTGCCGATTGCAAGAGCCACTCGCCGAGTAGTGATAATGCGTGGGGGCGAGATTGTCATAACAATCCATATCGGCGTAACAAGCAGAATCCGGATGAACAGGGTCGTAAGAGCTGGCCTAGTAGTAGCCGATGTCGCGGTTCGCTGCGTTGAAAGAAAGTCTGTCATGTGCAGACAAGGCTCGAGGAGTACATTGCATCGAGTCGTAAAGACGGTTAGAGTTTCTACAATCTCATCCAAGCTTTTCTGGTGTTTCATACTGCCCTCTGACGGCTCTTTTTTATGCCCCTTCTGCTTTTCACCAGTCCAGCCGGTCGATGAGAGGGGAGAGAACCTGCGTGTGTACATGCCCAGTATGATGCCTATAACCATCACGACCGGCCCAGTCCATCTAACTACGGCATCTCCGTAGAGTATTACAGCCCAAAAGCCTGCCACGACTAGGAAGCTCTCCCAAGGATCTCCGCTTGTCCATGATATCAGACCCGCCGCTTTGTTCAAAGGTAGGATGAATGGATGAGAGAAAGCTAGAGCTCTGGTGATTGGCGGAGGCGTCGCTACAAGCAATGGCGATTTCTGATGAACAAGTATGGTGGATCTTTGTCTTGTAGCAGGCGAGATCTGTGACGATGACGGCGAGAAAGCCGCAGTTGTTGGAGGATTTGGATCTCTATTCGCACCAGAGCTGAGAGTGCCATTCTCCGAGACCTTTGCCGGTGAAGGAGCCATCGCCTCTATCCAAGGTGTATCTGAAATTGATTGTAAGCCTCTACTGCCTGGAGTATATATAATGAACAAACAATGCTACGTACCAAACGCAGCCATGCAACGGGCCAGAAATCAGTGATGCCTGCTCAGACCTGTTTGCTACCATGTTGATAACCGGTGGTAGGCTTGTGGTATAGCTCTGCTGCCTATCGAATGTGCCTATGAGCTCTTCCCGAAGGATGTCGCGAGATGTTGGCATGTGAAGCTGGAACGTTGAAGTCATCGGCGCCAATTCCCGGTGAGCCGCCTGGCCGCCTCGGCTACGGAACTTCTTCCGGGCCGACTGTTGTTCCAGAACTACCAAGTAAGTTGGGGCGGGCATAAGAATTTTGGCATCTACAACGCCTCTCGATCAGCTCACCCTGTCGTCTTGAGTACTGGTGTCAGAAAGCTTCCTATATGGTGAGCATTATGCATCAACAACCAACTAGTGATTTCAGAAACTAATATATTGGGAGGCGCACCGTATCATAACCCAGGTCGTCATCATAGGATCACGAGTGCTTGGTCGCGCTTTTGCAGAAGCTTATAAACAAGCCTCAGCAACTCAAAAATATGCTGCTCAATCGGTAAGAAATGCTCCCGAAGCAGCAGCCAACTATGCCTCGAGCGGCCTTACCCTCGGTGAGGCATGCAAAATCCTTAATGTCAAACCACCACAGGGAGGCAAGGCGAATATGGAGGCCGTGATGGAAAGGTTCAAAAGGTTATTTGACGTCAACGAGCCGAAAAACGGTGGAAGCTTCTATCTACAGAGCAAGGTCTTACGCGCACGGGAGAGAATCGAAAGGGAGGTCAGGGAGGCGGCCGAGAGGGCGGAGGAAGAGGCGGAGCTGAAAGAGGGGTGGAAGGTTTTCAAGGATTGATGACCACACCAGGGGGGCCTTGTCACGAATGAGAGGCCCAAGGAGCGAAGCTTTTGCTCGCTCATGAAGACCACACACTACCTGCACCTTTGCCCGCATACCGAATTTTCGACTTCACCTTTGGCATTGCATTAGCCCGGCGTTCTGCATCCTTCCACTCTTAACAGCACCGGAGTATGGTTCAAAGTAGTGGTCGTCATGTTCTGCTTTTCTACGAAGGCGCAGCTCCTATAGGTTTGGACTGGCCAAAGGACTGCTATTGTTTTCACAACGGTATGGCGATCTATTTTGGCCATAGGCACTCTCTGGTCAGAACCTGCGGGCGAGGCAAATGTATCGTAGATCTAGCAGCACTCCCTACTGCTGGCGGGTTATCCGAGGTGTTTTCCCAATGCTTCCGGCACTCATCACATTACTATGCCCGACCTATGCTAAAACAACTAAAATACCCATCCGATCACGTGTTTCTCAAACAAACTCACCTTAGGTTATTAAGTTTCGACTTGTTCCTTCTTCTTATCAGGCTTCAAGGTAAAGTGGTTAGATTTTGGATTGCTATCATGGAAAGATACGAGGCATTTTCATTCCATCTGGACGTAGTATGCAACCAGGGTATCGACATGCCAGCTCTTCCGTAACACAACATGAAATCCCCAAGGCTGCCATCTACCATTTCTTGCTCAACGGTCAAGATAGAGTTGGGTCACGCAGTCGCATCATTGGCCCTCCTAATCCAATCGTGCGAACCCGGAACCAAGATGGTTTGCAGATTAGGGCAGATTAGAAGTGCGTGATGGCGCTAGACGGAAGACCACAGCCCGCATCGCTGACATGTATCTCGACATTCCTCCGTTCCGCAGTCTCACTCTCTCTTGCTTTCTACCTCTATCTCCGTTGGCCCAAATTTGACTCTCTAGCATGTAAACACATCCGGTTGCTTACGATATGGGCTCTCTACAGTACAGGGCTAAGCCAAGCGTGCCAATGGCAGCAAATCTGCGCGTCATAGACGATGGCACCATCCTGTCCAGACACACACCCTAATGAATTTATTTAAAATGCCTCTTGTATGCACCCCACACTCGATGATCCAAGCAGGCGCCGATAAGCAATACATAGCCTCCATTCGTCTCGGCTTCGGACAGTAGGGACATTCCTTGGAGCAGGCAGCAGTACATATTAAGGCTACTCCAGCCCAAAGTACCGCCATCGATTCTCGTCTTCGCATACCTACAGCGCATAGTAGCTCTGTCTTGATCCTCCCGCTTCCATCGACCGTCCGCCCGCTGTCCCCCGTCTCATCATGTCCCCAGCACCACTCGAATTGTCCACGCTCCTCCCTCCGCTCATCCTGGGCACCGCCACCTTCAACTCTCAATATAACCCCGACCCCTATCTATTGCCGACCACAAACATAGTCCACCGCGCCCTCTCCCTCGGTGTCCGGGCTTTCGACACATCTCCTTACTACGGCCCAGCCGAAGACCTGCTTGGAAAAGCTCTTGATACCGCATTTGTACACGACAACTTTCCCCGCCGCGACTATTTCCTCCTTTCAAAAGTTGGCCGAATCGGAGGCGCCGAGTTCGATTACTCCGCGGCGTGGGTACGGCATAGCATACAACGGAGTCTCGATCGCCTCCGAACAAGCTACCTAGACGTTGTTTATTGCCACGATGTCGAATTCGTTTCCCCAGAGGAGGTTCTCGAGGCTGTCACTGAGCTACGTAGACTCCGGGATCAGTCGGGTGTAGTCAAGTATATCGGAATCTCTGGATACCGGGTCACTACGCTTTGCGAGCAGGCAGAGATGATCCTTGAGAAGACTGGAAAGCCTTTGGATGCCGTTATGTCTTATGCGAACTTTACTCTCCAAAATACGAGACTCAGCTCAGTGGCTTTGAAACGGCTGAGAGCAGCTGGCGTTGATGTTGTGCCCAACGCCTCTGTCCTTGGCATGGGCCTATTGCGCCGCACGGGTGTTCCGATCGGCGGTCAGGGTGATTTCCACCCCTCACCAACTGAGCTACGTGCTGCCATCAAGAAAGCAAGCGACTGGTGCGATTCACAGAATGATCGGATCGAAAAGGTCGCAATCCGATTTGCCTTGGAAACCTGGATGCGACAGGGTGAGAGCGTTGGCTCGAAAGGAGACCCAGCTTCAGGGATCCCCTGGGTGAGGGAGACGATTGAACAAGTAGGAGGTACAAAGCTGGGCGTGAGTGTCATGGGTGTCAGCAACGTAGAGGAGTTGGACGAGACGATGCGTGTCTGGAGGAGCATACTTGATGGTCTTGAGAATGGAGAGCAGACCGCCGTTGAGTCCGGCAGAGGCACTGGAGACCATCTGTGGAGCCTCTCCCGGCAGAAGAAAGTTGCGAAGCTCGCGCGTGGTATACGGCAGGTTCTTGGTAAATGGGTTGACTACACCTGGACAAGTCCTCCGCCAGGTTTTGTCAACCAGAGAAAAGCATTGACCGCTGCTTCCGAGCAGCTGCTTACACCGGCAGCCTCGCCGCCTCAGGTCGCTTTCAAAGAGTGCCCTGACGATACAGCTGAGATCGAAAGCAGCAATCTGATTTAGCATCAATATTTTGCGTCTTGTGCGTTGTCGATGGACTCATGTCTACTGTCGTTTACAGTTCTCAACCTTGACTACCTGGCTGCATGTCGGCTGTGTTTACTTTACTCCTGGATACCCATTTGGGCTATAGATTTAGGGTGATATAGATGGATAATCTCAAGCTTGATCTTTCTTGAGCCTACGAGTACGCTGGTTCAACCACTTCGGCTGAGTTCTTTAAAAGGTCATTTTGCGTTCCGTTGCTGGCTTTTGTTTTCCCTCACGCTAGGAGCTTTATTCTTCCATTCGAGGATCAACATAGACCTGACATGACCTGTGCATGTTCCCGATTTCTTACCGCTCTATCGCTCAAGGTCGAGCTACGAAAAACAACCCATGCATCAGACGTCTGTAGTATGATCCACTTCACCTATCGTCAAATTGGGATTGGATTGCCACATGTTCACTTGTTGGCGCTGCTCTTCCATGGCTCAGCAGTCCTTGGGAGAAATCCACGTCCACCTCAGAATGCAGTAACGGTGTTGGTGGGAACACCTGAATCTTTGCCTAGCTTGCGCAAATGGGTGTGACCACTTGATAAATTGACATTTCTCCAACGCCACAGTACATTCGAGGTTGATGAGATACTCTAGCGGAGATGGATCAGGAGCGATACCAGGTGAGTCTGGCATCATCCGTACAAACTGGCAGACCTTTCGACCTTGGGTATGATTGACATACCCCTCAAAAGCATTGCCTCTGATGAGACCGTCATCCCTTCTCCTTGAAGGTCTGAAGCATGATCAAATGCTTCATCTACTACCAATTACCAGTAGCCGACAATATTGATTCAATCAACAGCCGCAGTCGCTAGTTCCTCGGACTACTCGAGGAACACCTTTCAGGCGCGCACGCTCAGGTCCTAAGGAATATTCGGTAATGTGCAGTATAAACTCAGGAAGGCATAAATCGAGATTTCTGTCTACTCGGTAACATGACCCGCAGATCACGGCTTCAGCAGCAGCGGCTTGTCACTAACGTACCGAATCGAGCAGCCCAACGACCATGTTCAACCATGTGAATGAAATTGCTTCAGTATCTACCCCAAGCCCTTGCGACTATTCGTCGAAAATGTAATGCCGCAACCTCCTAGATTTGGCTTGTTAGAACAAGGATCGGCACATCTGGAGGCATATAGTTGCATCTTAAAATCTGTATGGGAATCTCGAAATCAGCTATATCACTGCACCAGCAGTAGTTCCGGAGGTATCTTCTATTTCCACCAATCTACTGCCCGACTCAGAAAACGCTCTGGTAGCGCTCCTGCTACCTTATTTCAGTCGCAGCCTCGCTCAGATACCAGATTCATCAGTTTGGGTCTCATAACTGCTGAAGAGGCGCTCGACAAGAGCGCAACATCAGGACAGCGTATGAAGACTTCGTTTTTGCATGAAAAGGCACCGCGCAGCAGCTCACTTGCGTGTCTCGTTGACTGCAAAATACTCTTCAGAGGAAGATGATGGCTAGATATCTAACCAAGCTTGTCAACAAGATGCGGAGAAAGACCCTTAATCTCGACACTGTGATCTCTGCAGCCTTTTCAGGCACGGTACTTTCTATCATCTTTGCGGTGGTAGATCGAATTTCGCATTCAGCTCTTCCATTGACGCTAGCTGTACTTTAAGCCAAAAATGTTAAAATTTAAATACACGACGTAGTAGCCTATTGTTTGTGATCAAGAGAAAGAGAGTAGATATGAGAATGGAAAAGAGATGGTTCAAGGCGTTGGATTACTTGGGGAATCTTGAGCGGGCAGAGCTGATTAACGAGATGTTCTCGATCCAAGAGGATTAGCTATTGGAAGTTGGGTTGGTTCTTTTCCTAGATTATCGCGCTCGATCTCGAAACTCAGCTTCCATCTCGAAACCCAACCCCATCACATGCACCAGAGTACTCCTATCAATACCGCGCCCGTGCCAACCTCCTCCCCACGTCCGAAAACACCCTCAACCACGCCGACTCTTCTAAAGTCTTACCCTCACATCTTCTCCACTACGACCGCCTTTCCTACTCTCCTTTCACATCTCCCTCCCGCCCCAACAATTCTCATTCTCACTCGCACTCTCACTCTTCCCCTCCCCCCCCCCTTTCCCCCAAAAGCCCCAAACCCCCTTTTCACCATCACCGCCATCGCCACACTCAGAAACACCCCCAGCCCCCTACCTACCCTTCCCCCCATACCCCAAACCATCATGAACATGGCCGTGTTCACCACAACACAGAACAATAACTTTAAACTTGACATGATATTAGACATGCTCGCAGTCATTATGAGTATGACAGTATACGATGGTTGAGTATTCGAAGGGTTCTGGGAGTCGGACAAGGGAAGTAGATGGTGGGAAATGGAGAGGGCGAGGGTAAGTGACGAGATGAAGACATGAATGGTTGGGTGGATGTTGAGATGGGGAAAATGGACGCGTGGCGAGACAGGCTGCTAGCTTGGACAACGAACGATGAAACAAACGGGCCACGACAGAGAGAAGAAACAGAAACTGAATAAAAAGAACGTAACCAACGAATCCAAACCACCCACCCACCAACCAACCAACCACCACCCTCCCCCCATCCTCAGCAGCCATCTCAACCCCACCCCAAAAACAGTTCCCCAAAAACACCCTATACCCTACCGCCTAACCAAACCCTCACACCCCCCGTCACACCCCCCCCTTGACTCAACGCTATTTCTAGCACACACACTGCCTTCCTTGGACGCACTGCATCAAGGGGTTTTCCATCATATCTTATTTTCACTTATACGAATCAGCAACCTCGAATAGAATTCGACACGATAGAATTAAATAATGTCTGAAAGAAAGATTTTCTTAGGACTATCGAAATGTATTAGCCTGTTTTGTGGAGATGAGAGTGGGTGGGTTGAGAGAGAAAGTGGTGGTCCAGGGATTGAAATTTTTTTTTTATAAGAGCTTGCATGTAAATCTTCCGACAATCTATTGAGTTATATCGAGGGTTCACTCATGGCAAAGATGTGCTTCATCAAGTCAATTCCTTGAAAGCCACTGTTCAAATTGAAGAACTGGCATGTATTTCTGCACTCTCGTGCTTTACCTCTTGCTGGACGATTTGAGGAATGGTTCATCATACCAACACTGGTACCTTGCGATATCTAGTTCGGGCAAATATACGTGAAAGTGGCAATTGAAGCATTCAAGTTTGCATTCTCCAGCACAACTCATCTCATACGGTTTTAACGCACAACGAAATCCCATGCTGACCATTGATGACATGCCTCCATATCTCCCCGACTCTAGCTATCTCCCCTCCCCTCACCGCCCGGCCCCACCCCTCCCCATCCTCTCAATATTACTCATCATACTCTTCCCCCCCATCCCAAACCCACCCCTTCCAATCCGGCTCTCTCCGGCCCCGACCCCCGGCGGTTTCAACCCGCCAGAAATACTTCTCGAAAAGCTACCCCTTGAGCTCGGTTCCGGCGCGGGATGACTGTCATTCGGCGTTTGGGAGAGCGAGATAAGCTCCTCGGTGGCGGCGACGAGAGCGGCCATTTCTTGGCGGGAGTGGGCGAGGGAGGAGAGGAGGGCTGTGTTGCTGGTTCTGAGGGTTGTGGTTTCGGTTGTTAAAATTTGGAGTTTGGAGGCTTGGTCTTTGAGTTGCTGGTTCGTGGCTTCACGCTCCTCGTTGCTGGGTCCTTCTCGTTCCGATGACTTGTTGGGGATTAGAGTGCCGGGAATCACAGCGCTCATTGTGGCATCTCGACCGAGCTTTAAATCTTCATTCTCTCGGCTCACCTCGTCCACCTTCATCTGTAACTCTTTGATCTTCCGGCCCCATCTCGCCTCGTAGCTCTTTTTCAGCGCCTTGACTTTTTCCTCGTGTTTGTGTCTGTATAGCCCGTGGAGTTCCTTGGCGACATTTGCCACTGCGGCTTCAACGGCAGTGTCCGTGCTGGCAGCGGTGCCGGTTTCAGAAGTGGTCCCTTCAGTGGACGAGGACGCTGCACGGAGGCCGGTGATGCGGGACTCGGATTCGGCAAGGCGGGACTCGGATTCAGAGAGCTTTTGTTCTGCCGTGAATGCTTTTTGCAATAATTCATCTTTTTCACGATCAACGCGAATGATCTCCTCCTTGACGTTCCGCAGGACACTCTGCATTTCTTTGTCTCGCTTCTCCCAATCCTTTTTATCTGCTTCGAGGGCTTCCCTTCTTCCTCGTTCATCTCGTATCTCCTCCAAGGCTTCTCCCACCCGTCTTTCAGCATCCTCCACCGCGTTTTTGAGAGATGAGACTTCTGCTTCTTTCCCACTTAGATTTGCGCGTAGAGAGGATATTTGGGACAAGAAATTTGATTTTAGTGACTCGAGTTCACGGGCTGTGATGCTAGGAACTGAGCGTGGGGTGGGCGCAGGAGGAAGGTCGAAATCAAGAAGGTTGGCGAGGTGGAGAGATTCGGAGGGTGTACTGGGAGGAAGACCATGTTTCCTTGGTGAGGGTGTCCGACGGCCCAAGGCGTAGGACCCGAGATCTGAGGGTTGTTTGCGCGGAGAGGACCGGCCGTTGCGGCTATGCGTACGGCTGGAGGACTGGTCAAAGGCGCTGAATTGCTCGGTGAAGTCCAGAATGAGGTTTGTGGTATCGCCCGAGGGACTTGATCTTGGACGTCGAGGGGTTGGTGAGGGAGATGAGTCTTCAGGGTGGTGACGTCGGACGCTGGATGGGGTCATGCGGCCGCATTGCCGGGGTGTCGGTGCTTCCTCGTTGTAGTGCGGTTGTCTCGAGGCTTTTGTAGGGCTCAATGGGCTTGCTCTCGTAGGAGACTGGCGCATTTGAGCGAAGACGGTCATATCAAGCGGTGGAGCGGCGGAAAAGGCGCTCATGCATGTGTCATCCATGCCCGCGTATCCAGAGGGAGCAGCAACAGTTGAGGTTGTGTCATCTCCTAGATTTTGCTCGATGTTCCTATCGCTCATATGGTTCTCAGCTTCGCCATGACTGTCCTCAGTCTTGAATGCTCGCGTAAGACCTTCATTCTCTCTCAAAGCGTCCTCAGTGAGAGGGACTGACGTGTACTTCTTTGCTTGCACACTTCTAGGTGTTTCTTGCTTCGTTGGACTCCATACCTTCGTCGGTGATGGTACATCCTCAATGAATGGAGAGCTTGGTATCTCAAGGGGGCTTTGGGGTAGGATGTTTTCTGTGTCTTCGTGGATCGAGAAAGTCTTCCTCTCGACGGTGGTTGGTGTATTCCGATTCGCGTTGGAGAAAGATAGCGGAGATAGAACTTGCGACATGGTTGTAGTTAGCAGCACAACTGAAACCAAATTTCTATTTGATGTCGTCGGCGCGATTGAAAAGAGTTGCGGCAAGCTGAGAAAGTAAACAAACAAGCGGCTGTTTTTGAGCTAGGCTCGATCAGTCCTAGCACTTTTCGCAACTTTAAGGTACATACTTCCAAGTTCCAACCATCATAACTCATCTGTTATCCATCAATCCACTTTGATTTCTAGACGGCTAGGCACTTTAAGCATGGTACGTTGAATAGGCCCGGCTACAATATCCCTTCAACTGGTGTCAAAAGCTGCCACCCAACCACATGTAGTACTGATATTGACTCAGCGTCGCTTACTCGTATGCACGGGGTTTCCGCGCACTCTAACCTATAAAGGTTAGCAACAGATAGTATCGGGTTTAGCGTGCTAAAAATGGCACTAATATAAATAGTTTTAGTTAGCGTGCGCGGAAACCCCGTTTGCGCGGGAACCCCGTGCATGCGAGTACTTGACCTATAAAAAGAAGCAGAGATGTAATTCTGAAAACTCTGGAACATCAACATTCTTAGGAAAGATATGACGCTTCCGCGATCAGGCAGTTATCGGGCCTGACTAATCGATGGTAACTCAAGAAGCTTGGTAAAGGCAGTGAAAGCGTTCTTTGTTTTGAATCCAGTCGAAGCCACCACTGAAAAAGGCGACTTCGAATGGGACTGTCAACTTAGCTTTTGCTCTTTGGGTACGTCCAATATCTCTCCCCAAATTCAAACATTTACTTGGGAAATTTGGTCCTTTGATTTGGCCAACTGTTTCTTTGTTCAGTATGCAAAGGCTGCCAGGCTCATTGCATAAATTCAACAGTGTCGACTAACAATCACGGCATCGTCTGGTGTTGGATGCGAAAGTGAGGAACACATCAATTATCTCTCTGATTATCTGGCTACATACTAAACCCACCCGGACCTTTCAAACACTAACCTCTGCTAGAATGACTAGCCCGAAAGACAGCTCCACAGAGAGGTTTGCACAGTAAGTCACCCAGCCACAAGACTATCAAGTATGACATCAATTGACCAAAACCAAAGTCTGTTCAACAACCGCCAATTGTCAGATGTCTCCCTCTTTCTCGGCCCATCCGAGATCCCAATCCTCGCTCACCGCATGATCTTAGGTGTTCGAAGCCCCTACTTCGCCACCGCTCTTACAGGCGACTTCAAAGAGTCTGTGGAGCAAACGTTCCGCTTCAAGCAATACAGCGCGCATGCTCTTTGGAGAGTCTTCCATTACATGTACGCTAACGAATACACCGAAGAGGCTGCTGAGGCCCTGAGTGCTGAAGGTAAACCCATTCTGGGATCTCGTTTTGAATATCCAGATTGAAAGAACTCATAAAAGGAACAGGCGATGATCTCGAACTGCTGAAACACCCGCGCGTGTTCGCAATAGCAGACATGTTCCAAATGAACGACTTGAAAACCCTCGCTTGTGAGAAATTTGAGAAACAGTTGCAGCAGCACTGGATCAGCGATACTTTTACCGATTGCATCCGGGAGGTGTATGAGACTACGCAACAGACTGACACGGCTATGAGGAGGGCGGCGGTGAAGATAGCAAGCATACACATAGAGGAGCTGTATTCGCAGAAATGCTTTCAGGCGTTACTGAGGGAGGTTGGTGATTTTGCGGCGGATATGGTTGGGGCGATTTCTACTGGGGGGAAGAACTATTAGCTCTGCCAGGGTGTTTGGAATCATGAAAAGCTCGAAAAATGAAGGACAGGATTTCTTTGACCTAGGTCATTGGGGGATAGCAGGGCACTTAGGAAGCGAGAAATCTGCATTTGAAAGACTCCATGAGATGAATGCGTTGCTTTTCTACCTATTGGAACCCTTGCTCTGTGAGTTACCCTATGTCATAACGCTGTACATACGAACCCCATCATCTCATCCCAATCCAAGTAAGATCCTCCCTCCTGGGCGGTCCCGGCTCCGGAACCCTTTCCACCTTCAATCCAGCTTCGCTACTCCCGTCACCCCCACGCTCACTTCTGCCATTGCCCTCGTTCTCGATCTTCGCAGAAACCCCTCTTATCGCTGCTTCCAGATCTTGCTCCCTCCTCTTCGCCTCCTTCTCCGCTCTCTTCTGCGAGTAGTAAGACGCCGCCGCATACCCTGTCCCGACGAGACCACCAACAGAGCCTATCACGCTAGCTGTATCCACAAGATTCAGGTTGTCCGCAAGCTCGGTTTCGGTGATGGCGGCGGTATCTTTGGAAGCTCTGGTGACACGAGAATCTGATAACGTAACTTCATCGGCGTGGAAGTTGGATGTCTTGGTATACGAGGTCATAGGGGTAGATAGATATATATTGGTTTAACTATTCTAGAAAGTAGAAATTACGGTGGGAAGAAGGAGGTGAAAACTCTGAACGTCCTAGCGCCAGCCCTATAGGGCTCGGAACGGAGGTTACTAACCACAGGGGTAACAGTACTGTTCCCTGTTTTCAATCATGCTCTTTTACTCGCCGACGTTATGCCCGACGACGATAGCTTCATTGTTCGAAGCTAGTCTCATTACTGACCTGAATCTCAGGAATTTGCCTGACTTCAGAGGCTTGATCAAGTCGTCAGCCATCATTTGATCAATGAGTATGTATTTCAATCTAATTGCTCTCTCTTCTAACTTGTTTCAAACGTAGTGATATGATGTATCAATGTGCTTAGCTCAAGAGTGATTAACGAGATTGCTATTCATTTTTATAGTCGCTTGATTGTCAGTTAAAATGATGATTGAATTTGTATTTGAATCTTCATATCTCGACTGACAACAAGATTCACCTGTACGTGATGTCGACTACGAATCTTTTGATTCTATTCTGTGTCTGAATAAAAGTTAGAAAAGTCAAGAAATCTTAATTCGACGCAGTTTGAACGATGTTAGAACGTTGCGTGATCAGAAAAGTCATCATGCAGAGTTTTCATTCATGCGACAACATCTTTTCTAACAGTCACAATCAATCTACGAAGAAGATTAATGACATGTCGATGTCAGTAAGAGATGAAAAGATACTACTAGTGAAAAAGACAATTCAGATGAAGAGTCTGCAAATTGTGACTACAAGTGATCGAAGAATTTGCAATTCATTGACTGCGTTGATATTGAAATGTCTTCATCACATCGACAGTGTCATCAAGTAATTGATGAAAAGATATCAGATAAAATAGTTGTTTCAAGTATTGAGAGTCGTGATTACAGTGCTTGAAGAAGTAGTGACTCGTCGATCACGCTGATATACTGAGAAAGCTTGAATTCATCTTCTTTACTTGACATCAAGTCATTCATTTATTCACATGAAAAATCGAGAGCTCAAGAGAATGATCAGAATGCATTTTTTTTCATTGATCAAAGTCAAACATTGAACGATTGTGATTGCACATCTATACTAACAATTCATTCAACGTTTACATGACATAAGTCAAATCAAGAGAAGAAAAGAATTACTCAATACAATCACACTTTATCTTCTCATCATGTGAATCTCTCTTTCATCACATATTTCTTTGCTCAATGAATGACAATCATTGAATAAGAGAACACAGCTTTACATATGTTACAATCACAAGCATCATGAATGCAAAGAAAATATCTTTCATCTTTGAATCAAGAATTAAATCAAAACATCATTGTATAAAATATCATCAATGAAGAGCAGAGCAAAGACGATGCATCATAATCAAACAGCACAGACACTTTCATCAAGAGTTTATTCAAGCATCACATGCTGAATAGAAGCTATAAATTCATTACTTGATAGTACAGTGTCAATCTTATTGTTTCAACTGCACAAAGTAATCATATGAATGACAAGTGATTTTCTTTCTTAAAAAGTTTTGTTCACTCGATATAAATAGCATAAAGTTTCTCATGAGTTAAGTCTAAATTGATGTCACAAGAATGTATGAATTACAATCATAATCTTCATATCTCATTTCTTTTAATGCTTGAATCAGAAAGATTATTTCTTTAATTGCATTACATTGACAGTTTGTATGAATTTCTTTGATACTGCTTCTAATTTTAACTCTTCATCTTTAACTTCTATCTCATTTTCATGTATTAGTGAATGTTTTTCTATGATCATAAAACAGATTAGCAATTTCGCATATTTCAATATCTCTCTCTTCATCGAAGATCTGTCTTGTATCACAGTAAAAGACAAACAATATGTGCAAAAGAAGTGCATCAATAAGAAAAAGCTAAATAGCAAGTGATGATTCTGAATTGACTAACATAAAGTTTATCTCGTTCAGATAAATAAAAACATTAAGAAAGAAACATTTTAAAGCTGCAATCTTTACAACAAAGCAAGAAAATCACTACTATATAAGACAAAGACATCAGAGAATGCAGAGAGATACTTGAAGCAAAAACAAAACATTAAGAACTTTCATGATCATGCTTAGATATCATCTTTATCTGAAGATATCAAAAGTATCTTGAGAGCGAAATGATAAAAACTCAACAGCATATCAATTATTAAAGACGCTGCAGAACTCTTCAAACTAACGCTTATTCATTAAATTATCAAGACTAATATTTCTAAATAATAACAGATTGAAAAAGAGAGAATAAAGAAAGTCATAAAACACAGATCTCTATATCACGTCGTACAAGAACAGAAAGAACTCAAAGCGATGACATTGAAGACATTTACAGAGACATTTATCAGTTTAAGATCGCTGATAGACAATGACTTGAAGAGAAAACAGAAATGCTCAACAAATGAAAGTCATTTGCTCAGCGTAATCATCACATTCGAAAACATTATATTGAATCATCTAATCAAGAAGTCAAAAACAAATGAGTTAAAATCAACATCAATTACATCAATTTCAGTATCATCTTCTTTTGAAGATCTTACAAGAAAAGCAAGCACATTGCAGATGCTCAAAAGAACATCAAACAGCTTTGAATATAAATCTTAATGTTTCAGCAAAAGAAGCTTTGAATATTACAGTACAACGTTCACAAGTTCAGAGAAAAGATGATGATAGCATTATTACATGAGAAAAAGATAAAGAATTATGACATTTTGATTCTTCAAGAACTCTGATGATTTGATGAAAATTTCAAAGTGTACTGCTCAATAATTGTTGACTTCATGCTGAAGAATAATGAAAATAGAATTTGTTTCTACATAAACAAGAGAATTGACAGCAACATCTGACATTCAACATGATACTTCAAAGATGTAAACATGATTATGTTACAGACATTAACAGACAATACACAGATGACTCAGAAAGTTATACACATTTACAAAGTATACAATTCATCACTCAAAAATCATGAAGTCATTCATGAAAAAGAAAGTCTTTCAGACATCAAAAAGATGTTACACATGTTGAAAGAATGCGTTCTTGTAGAAGATTTCAATCTGCATTATCTCACATGAGAAGAATCATTCTACTCAAGACAGCATTTATTGTCAAATGATTTAATTGAAATAATCACAAATGTTGATGCATTGCTGATGTTATTTCAAGACATAATTACAAGAAATTATCAAAAATCTCAAATGACAATAGATTTAATTTTCATGACAGATGACATTATGAATCAATTAATATGATGTGAAATCGATGAAGAAATGAAAAACTTCTCAGATCATTTATTGATACAAACAATTATAGATTTAAAAGTCTGTGAAGAGTTAGCGCGAAAATCGCGTTGCAACTGAAAGACAATGAATAAAGAGAAATTCATTAATATTTTGAAAGAACAAATGTTGAAATCACTGTTGAATCATGAGATGAAACGTTGATGCATAAATGAGTACACTAAGCAACTGCTGAATGCACTGAAGAAGATCATCAAGATTTTCACTTTCTGAGTGAAATCATATGAAATGATCAAAGCAGAATGAACAAAGAAGTGTATGAAGATCATCAAGAATGTGCAATGAATGAGAAAAAGCTGTTAAATCATCAACGATTGAACAAAGTACATTTCAGCATGTGACAAGAAAAGCAAGATCATCAGAAAATAGAAATGCAGTGAATATTGAAAGATCATGCAAAATGTTGAACAATTTTCAAGAAAACTGTTCAAAACTGCAAAATGAGCAAGAAATGCAATTGCAGACACATTGACTCAAGCGACAATTTTCTCTCTGATCAAGTCAGAGTGCTTTAACATCACTACAACAGCGTAAAATAAGACAAAGATGATGTTTCAGACTCACTTTTCATCATCTTCAGAGATTTTCATGCTGAACACAGAAGACTTCAAGTATTCACTCTTGATTGAGAATGATGTCTCGCTGATGCATCATAAAATTAAGAGAGTTGTTTACAAAATAACATTCAACAAGACTTTGAAACACACAGAATATGCAAATAAAATAATGTGTAGATTCATTGATGACATGTCAGAATAAATACACTCTCTTTTTGAAAAATGTCTGCAGAAGAAAATACAGTCAACTCAGTTCAAGAGCATAATTACAATAATGATGTAAAAGTCAGACAAGAAGAACTACTTTAATGCAAAAATATATAAATCAATTATTTTATTCAACAGATTGAATAAAATATTAAAGTTCATCATATTTAAACATCTGTGAAACATTGTAAAAGTGTGCAACTCAATATTGAACATTCAGATGAAGACTTGCAAACACAGATCAATAAATATAACTTTGCAATTGATTATAAAAAAGATATACATTGTATGAAGTGATACAAGAAAAAAAGTAGTTTCACTGTTGAATCTGAATGAAAAGAATGCATTTAATAATGTAGCATATAGCAAACTCTGTCAGGATCGTGCCTAGATGATACAATCAATGGAGGTCAGAGTTAATAGTGCTTGATCTTTAGAGGTAGCTATAACTAAATATTAAGAATACAGAAGAAGGTTGGTACAAAAGCTTCTATTTATGTAATGTTCAGAGGCTGCGCTAGGCCCGAAAGGAATGTGTTTGTGACACGGGAAGGATGTGATGTAGGTGAACAAGGTGTTGGTGAAAGAAAAGGGTGTTGGGGAAGGAAAAGGATGTTGGGCCATATCTGGGCCATATCTGGGCCAAACCTGACTAGCTCGCTGGTTAGCCCTAATCATTACGCAGGGAACTCGCTAGCGTTCACTGCGAATTGATTAGGGCTTCAGCCTTGTTCAGCCTTGGTACGCTCGTAACATTATCCCCCCCTTCGAAAATTCATGTCCGCATGAATGTAGTTCATTTGCTCGCTTTTGTTGAT
>JAABVA010001018.1_pt1 | contig 31296 bp, 37 predicted proteins | sample 5560331 | NCBI WGS metagenome assembly JAABVA01 (sample SAMN12812661, study PRJNA571458) | rock metagenome | isolation source: Antarctica rocks | place: Antarctica: Victoria Land, Mt New Zealand sud | collected 2016-01-07 | reverse complement strand
CCACCCCCGACCAGGCACCCACCGCGAACACCACCCCCCACCCCGGCACTGACCACCCCAGCAATGACCGCCCCGCCGCTGACCGCCCGACGCTGACCGCCCGACGCTGACCGTCCCGACGCTGACCGCGGCGCCTACCGCGCCATGTTCGGTGCTGACCCGGTGGCACTGGGATGGATGCCCTGGATCGGACCGATCTCCGCGGCCAGCGCCCGACGCATCGCGTGTGACTGCGAACTCACCGCCATCCTCATCGACGGCGAGGGGGTACCGCTGAAGCTGGGTCGCAGCCAACGCCTAGTTTCCGCGCACCAACGGCGGGCGTTGATCGCCCGCGACCACGGATGCGCCTTCCCCGGCTGCCACCGTCCTCCCGCGTGGACCCAAGCCCACCACATTCGGCACTGGATCAACGGTGGCACCACCGATTTAGCCAAGGTGAAACTTCGCTAAACTACCCGCATGGGGACTGGGAAACCGCAGGTCCGTTCGGCGGCAGTGTATGCCCGCATTTCCGCTGATCAGGGCGGGCAGGGCTTGGGTGTGCAGCGCCAGTTGGAGGACTGCCGCAAGCTCGCCGCCGACCGCGGGTGGACCGTGGGCGAGGAGTACGTGGACAATGACATCTCCGCCTATTCCGGTAAACCCCGCCCGGCCTACGCCCGGATGATCGCCGACGTCACCGCAGGCTTGCGGGACGCGGTACTGGTCTACAACTTGGATCGCCTGCACCGCCGCCCGGTGGAGTTGGAGGAGTTCGTCACCCTGTGCGAGAAGGCCGGGGTGCGTGAGGTTGCCACCGTGACCGCCGACATCGACCTCGGCAACGACGACGGGTTGTTCATGGCCCGCATCTTCGCCGCGTTCGCCGCCAAGGAATCCGGGCGCCGCTCGGCCAGGATTCGGCGGAAGATGGACCAGAACGCCACCGCCGGCCTGCCCCATGGCCCCGCCCGCCCGTTCGGCTATGAGGACGACAAGATCACCGTCCGCGACACCGAGGCCGCGATCATCCGGGTGCTGGTGGACCGGTTCCTGGCAGGGGAATCCGTGCGGTCACTGGCCTCCTGGCTCAACGACACCGGCGTCCCGACACCGCGAGGTGGTGAGAACTGGAAGACCGGCACGTTGCGCCAGATGCTGTGCTCCGCCCGATTGGCGGGTCTCCGCGCACACCGCGGGCAGATCATTGGCCGAGCGGTCTGGGCGCCGATCATCACCGTCGAGAAACGGGAGCAGATCCTGGCGCGGTTCGCCTGCCGCGCCGCGTCGGGCCGGCGGGCACCGCGCACGCATTTGTTGTCGGGGTTGTTGCGCTGCGGCAAGTGCGGCAACACCCTCTACTCGGCCTCCCGGCAAGCAAGTAGGGAGCGGCGGAGCCGCCGGTATGTGTGCCTGTCCGGCCCCGATCACGGCGGGTGCGGGCGGTTGACCGTGGTGTCCGAACCGGTCGAGGCGTTGATCACCGAGGCCGTACTGACCCGGCTGGACTCCCGCGACCTCGCCGATGCCCTGTCCGGGCGTAGCAGCGACGACGGAGCCCTCGCGGCGTTGGGGGAGGCCCTGGCCGCCGATCAAGCCCAGCTCGACGAGCTGGCTGGGCTCTACGCCACTGGCCAGGTCACGGCCCGGGAGTGGATGGCCGCCCGCAACCCCATCGAAGCCCGCATCCGCGACACCCAACGCCGCCTCGCCCATGCCACCGAAACCAGCGCCCTCGATGGCTTGCTCGGCAATGTTGCGGTCCTGCGAGGCCAGTGGGACACCATGGGCATCGACCGGCGCCACGCCATCATCCGCGCCATCCTTGACCACGCCGTCATCGCGCCGGGTACTCCCGGCGCCCGCACTCTTGACATCGCGCGCGTGCAACCCCAATGGCGGCTCTAACTACTAACAGAGCGATTCATAAAAAGGGCACTGCAGCCCGAAATGACCGCGCAACTGCGCCCCCATAGTCGTGCACATCAGCTCGACAAATCGCGGGATAGCCATATTGAGCGGTATCCGTTGCCGCCGTACTCACCTAACGGTGCCGCAGCGGTCCCGATTTGGTCCTGTGGTGATGAAATACCTGGCCGCGCAAAATGCGACAATCAACTGCAAGGCGAGTTGTTGACTTTTCTAGCGCGCGAGTTGACCTTTAAGTCCGCCCGCTGGGTGCGAGCCGAGTACGCGTCACTGATCCAGCTACGCAGCGAATAAGCATTCGTCGGGTACTTCTTCCAGCGCGCATAGCCGATCTCAGAATCGTCACTATCTCGGATGACGTTGTCGTCCAGCCGCGGAGGTAAGATTTTTGACGACTCGGCGATACTGGGAAGGGTGACTGCCAAGAGGCCGTTTATACTGCTGTGTTTGCTGCTGCGCAGGGATGAGAAGATCTCCCAGTCGACGTAGCGACGAGCCCACGTGCAGCCGCCAATCAGGACGATTGTAACTGAGGAGTCACCTAGATATTTGGTGCGGATCTGATCCATGACGTAGTCGGTGTCCTGACTGTCGATAAAATTGTCCTCGTCCGTAACACCGATAGTCTTGGCGATAAACTCCGAGCCAAAGTCCTCCAGAAACTGGGCTACCTCATCCGTGTCTTCTGCGTGGTACGAGATAAAGCATTTATGGCGCGTGCTGTCGAACTTCTTGCTAGCGGCAGCCTCGGCCACCTGCTGCAACCGCCGCTGGCTGTAGTGCGACATCTATGCCTCCTTGACCGCGCTGCCCGTTCCGACAGCGAAGGCTACTCCTGCTGACGTGGGCGCGTAGTGCACTATCAATACATGGCCATCCCGGACAGTGACATGCCTCAGTTGTTCCGAGCAGCTGATGCGGCGTCGCGGAGTGGGCAGCGGACCTACCTACGGTTGACGCGGCTCAGGCTTGGCTCGGTAGTGGGTGCCGCGGCTTCCGGCATCGCCGCGTGGCGCGTAGGCGACGCAAGAGTCGACCTCCTCGGCCTCCTCGCGTTGCTCTTCTTTGTTGGGTCGTTGTTATTCGAGTCTGCCCTTTGGAAGCAACATCCGGAGCGCGATTGGTATGACGGGCGCGCCGTTGCTGAGTCCGCGAAGACTCTAGCCTGGAAGTTTGCGGTGGGCGGAGATCCGTTCCCGACGGACGTGCTGACCACTACGGCGATGAACGCGTTAGTGCGATTGCTCGACAGTCTGCACACTAGTTATCCGACGGTGTCCCTCACCCCTGAGGCAGGCACCAACGTCACACCGTGGATGACCGCGACTCGCGGCAAGTTGCTGACTGAACGGCGGGAAATCTACATCGCTGACCGGGTGAAGGACCAGCAAGATTGGTACAAACGCAGGTATGATGAGAACAAGATCAAGGCCCGCGCTTGGAAAGCTTTCCTAATAATTCTCGAGGCCTTGGGCGTCCTCGCCGCGCTTGTTGAGTCGCTCACAGACACCGGACTTCGATATACGCCGGTCCTAGCAGCAGGTATAGGTGCGGTCGTTGCTTGGCTGGAGACAAAACAGCACGACCAAGTGGCCCGAGCATATAGCGCCGCGGTGAGTGACCTTGCGAGCGCACTTGTGAAGCTTCAGTCGGCAGCGACAGAAACTGACTGGGCGCGAGAAATGAACGACGCCGAGGAAGCGATCAGCCGCGAGCACACCCTGTGGCTGGCGTCACGGTCGTATATCGATCCTGGAAACCGTTGACGAGCTTTACGCCTTGAGCTCTCGGGCAGCGTGAGAGATCCACAGGCGTCATTGTGCCTGATGAAAGAGCTCCGCTTGGCACACGGAAGTCCCACTCACTCGCAAAATAGCTGTCCCCAATAGTCGATTCAGATAGGTAATGAGAATGCGTGTTCGGGTGCCACCACGACGTTGGACCTCGGCGGTTCCGGCGAACTCTACCGGAACGATCATTAGCCACTGGGGACACACAGGGCCCCTGCCGCGCCACCGCTGCGCGCTGACTTGCCCTCGATCGTTGATGGCGCCGCCCGGGGAGTGAATCGGCCGGTTGCCGGGGTACGCCAGCTCCGACTCTCCGCGGTTATGCGGCACGGAGCAACCCGTCATGCTCGGAGCCGGATTCCTCGCCGCGCAAGCTGCCAGCGCTGGTCGAGACACTGTCACCGCAGCGCGAGGTGGGTTGCGTCTGCGCGTCAGGCGTGGACGCGGCTGCGGGTAGCGGCCCGCCTCCTCGGGTGCCTACTGCTCGGTCAGTGCGTCCGACGAGGGTGGCGACTTGGGCGATGATGCCGGGGTCGCGGATCGTCACGGGGACGCCTTGACGTTGGCAAGACGCGGTGAGCCACGCGATGAACGCCTCGCCGGCGGGTGCGGATGCGCTCGGTGTCGTTGGTTGGCCGGTCATGGTGTCTGCTCCTGGGCGCGTTGGTCGGCCACGTCGTCGCGGGCGGCATAGCGTTGCTCGCGGGCTCGGATGGCGGCGGTGATCGCGAGGAGGCGTTCGCCTTCGGTGTCGTGTCCGCAGCTGATGAAGGTCCACTCGATCTGCTGATCGTCGTCGCTGATGTCCGCATCATCGGGCTCGGATGACGTTGATTGTTCTGCGGTGTTGAGGTTTTCGCGCCAGGCCTGTCGGCGGGCGCGCAGCGCCCCCATGGTGGTGGAGTAACGGCGGGTCTTGGTCGTGATGTGTCCGCGGTAGCCCAGGGTGTGCAGTCGGGTGAGCATGTCCGCGCGGCCGGGTTGCTCGGCCAGCGCGGCGATGCTGGTGAGGATGCGACGGACGTGTTCGGTGACGGACAGGGTGGTGATCGCCAGGGGCGATAGGCGGTGGTGGCCGAGGCCGAAGTCGGTGACCGATTTGGTGACGTACTTGGCGAGGTAGCCGGCGACTTTCCGTGCCGAGCACGCACCGGACTCGTCCACCGGTGCTGTCGCCCGGTCGGGTCCCGCGATGGGCTGAACGTCGATCTGCTCCCCGAAGGTCACCGTCGCCGCCTCGTCGCCGACGGGTACAGAGAGCTTCACCGTGCGGGCGGCGCGGACGATCAGCCCGGCCAGCTCGGTCGTCGTGATCGGGGCCGCCGGCGCGACTGGTGGCTCGCTGGCCGGGTGGGTGGCGTCGTCGAGGCGGATGACGGTGTGCAGGTGTGGTATGCCGCGGGCCTGCATTTCCACGACCTTCACATGCGCGATGCGGACGGAGGCGGGATCGGCGCCGAGGTCGCGGAGGTGGTGGGCGAGCAGCCGACGCAGGTTGATCGAGAACCGGTGCCACAGCTGCGGTGCGTGCCAGGTGAACAGCACGTGTGCCTGGTAGTCGTAACAGTCCGGGCACACCGCGTGGCCCACGGTGGGGTCCTCGTCGTCGTGGATGCGGGTGCACCAATGTGGTTGCCCGTGCGGGCAGCGTTGCCCCACGGTGTGCGGGTGACAGCGCCGGGCGGCGCCGACTGCTCCGCGGCGGATGGTGTGCACGGGACCGTAGCTGGGGGCGGTGAGGGTGGCGAACACCATCGGATGCGCCGCCACCGTCGCGGGCAGGTTCAGGGTCGGTGCCCCCGCGATGCCGGCGGAGACGAGGTGCCAGGTGTCCCCGGCGTAGAGGTCCGAGCACGACGGGCAGACCGCGGCGCGGCGGTTCTTGCATCGTCCCATCACCGTGATCCGGCGCCCGGTGTGGTCCCTGCCCGTCAGGTGTACGGGCCGGGCGCAGTACCCTACCCCGGCGAGCCTGGTCCACCAGGTGCCGAAGGAGGGTGAGCCGGCCTTGGCGATCACCTGCGCCACCACCGGCGAGGCACTCAGGTCCGGGTGGGCCGGTGGCCAGTTGGGCAGCAACGTCGACACCGGCATCGGCATGGTCGTCGGAATCGTCATGACGGCTCCTTTCGTGGTTGATGGCGCGGATCGCTCAGGCGGCATCCGGTCGCTGCTCGGCGTGATTTTCTGTGTCTTACGCGGGGTCGGGCTGCTGCTTGGCCATGTCCACCGGCACGGGCGCTGGGTAGTGGGCGGCGAGGTGGTCGATGTCGGCGTCGGTGACGTTGAAGGCGCGGACCCGGATTAGGTCGGCGGTGCCGTCTTCGGCGACGTAGCCGGTGCCCGGCGTGGTGTCGGGGATCTGATCGCAGCGGGCGCCGCGGTCCCGGGCGGATTGGCCGAGAACCATCGCGACTTGGGTGGGTTCGCTCATCCGCAGCCCGATGCGGGTCGGGAACAGCTGCCGCAGCGCCACGACCTCTTTGGAGGGGTCTTGCACGGCCGCGATCACCGTGACGCCGATCGCGCGGCCTTGGGACAGCAGCAACCCCAGGAGCTGTTCGACCTCGGTCTTGACTTTGCGGTCGGTGACATAGGCGGTCAGCGACGCTGCCTCGTCGATGATCAGCACGATCAACGGTTCCGCGACACTCGGGGTGTGCAGGCGGGTGTGTCCGCGCAGCCGGTCGGCTCGGGCGGTCATGGTGTCGACGGCCTCGCGCAGGACAGTGAGCATCCCCTCGCCGGTGTCGTAGGCGAAGCGGGTGAACAGCGCTTGTCCGGCGCCCAGTTCCATGCCGCCTTTGGGGTCGATGACCCGCACCGACACCACACCTTCGTGGATGGCCGGGGCCAGTCCGGTGAGGATGGACCAGATCACCCCGCCTTTGCCCGAGCCGGTGGCCCCGGCGATCAGCAGGTGCCGGCCCAGAATCCGCACCCGCCACAACTGCCCGGTGTCGGTGACCCCGATTGGGACAGTTGTCAGGTCCACCACCTCGGCCGGTGTCGGTACCGGGATCGGTGCCGCCAGGCTGTCGTGGTGGTGCACGTGCAGGGTGAGTTCGCCGGGCCGGTCGGTGCGGACCTGCACGCTGCGCGCCCCGAAGGCGTGGGTGAGGGCATTGGTTTGGTGTTCCCAGTCCTCCACCGATTGCCCGCGCAGCAGACGGACGGTGATGGTGTCGGTGACGTAGCCGATCCGCACGGAGCGCAGGCTCGGGATGAGGACGTGGTCGTCGAGGGTGGCGGTCAACCCGTGCAGGGCGCAGGTGGTGGCCCAGGGGCGTCGGTAGATCCACCAGCGGCGCCACCGCTTCCACATCCGCCCGCTCACCCACCGCTGCCAGGACGGTGGCGAGTACACCCGCCACGTCAGGAGGCCGGTGATCGAGACGGTGGCAACGGCGGCGGCGGCCGGCCAACCCAACAGGCGCCATGCCCCGACGCACCCGGCGATGGGCACGCTGAGCATTGGGAACAGCACCGCCCACCACAGGGCGACCGCGGTGGCCTTGAGCAGGTCCCAGGCGGCGAGGGCGGCGACCTCCCCAACGACGGTGCTGAACGGGTCCTCCCCGGACCCCGACGATGTGTTCTTTGCTCGACTACGGACCATGATGACTCCTCGGATATGGGCGCAGCACGAACGGTTTGGCGCCGGTGGTGCCGGGCCACCTGATGAGGTGGGTGGCCCGGCACCGCACCTCAGGCCGCCTTCAGCCCGGACCCCGACTTGTCTGCGGCCTTCGCGGCGTCACCCGACGAGGCGGCGGGTGGGGTGATGACGCCGGCGACGGGACTGCCCGAGGAGCGGACCGACTCGGCCCGGTAGGCCACCCCGGAGCGGTCACCTTGCGACCACGGGATCGCCACCAGGCCCGTCACCTGCACCGGGGAGCCGATCGCGACGTCGGGTTCACCAGGCACGGTCACGGCGAGGATTTCCCCGCCGCTCGTGTCCAGGGCCGCGACCTGCACCCGCCACAACGTCTCGCCGCTTTCCCGGTCAGTGCGCACCGCGCCGGTTTCAAAGTCGACCTTGGGTTCCGGGGCACGGGTGCAGAAGAAACCCACTCCAGCAATATCCAGTCTCAGTTTCATGGTTGTGCCTGTTCTGTGTGCGGTGACCGCGTATTCGGCCACCGCACAAGAACACCCGCCGGACCGCCGACTCCACGGGCAGAGGACGCAGATGCACAGTGCCGGTGTGCAACGCTGTGCGCCTGCACCGCCGGAAGTGCTGCGGCGACGGTCTCCGCATCTCGCCCGGGCCGGGTAGGGTCCCCACCGACGGATGATGTGTGCACTGGCCGGGTCAGGGCGGTGCCGGCCGAGGGGATGCCATGTTCGCATTGGTGGTGCGGTTCGCCATCCTCGACGGTCACCTGAAGGCGTTCGATGCCCTGGTGGCCGAGACGGTGGCGGCGATCGCCGAGCATGAGCCCGGAACGGTGGTGTATGTGAGCCACGCTCGGCCGGACCGGCCCAGCGAGCGGGTATTCTACGAGTGCTACGGCGACGAGGAAGCCTTCGGTGCCCACGAGGCCACAGCGCACACGCGGCGCTTCCTCGCCGAACGTACCCAGCATCTGAGCGGCGACCCGGAGGTGTGGCGGCTGAGCACCGTGGAGGGTCAAATCAACGGAGAGCAGCTTCGAGGCGCTGGTGCCGCGCGCTGAACCCACCCCCGGGGATCTCGTCCGGACCTACCGTGAGCAGAGGAACTGGTCTCGGCAGCACCTGGCCCGGGAAATGCACAAATCTGTCAGCTGGCTGTCCCAAGTCGAACGCGGCGAGCAGGCACTCACCGACATTCACCTGCTCGGCAGGCTGGCGGCGCTGCTCGGCGCACAGCTGCAGGAGTTCATCGACGCCGCCCTGGGCCCCGACAGCGACACCATCCGCAACCGGCCCTACGTCGAGAAACTCCGCCTGGCCCTGGCCGGGCACCCCGCACCCGACCGCATCACCGCCACCGACGAAGAGATCCGCTGCGATCTTCACTCGTTGCGGGCTCGGACCGTGCAAACCTGGCAGCAGGTCCACGCCAGTGCGTATCGCGAACTGGGACCCACCCTCGCGGTCCTGCTAACCGATCTGGAAGTCGCCAGCCGGACCTGCGGGCACGCTCAGCGAGTCGAGGTACTGCCGCTGCTGGCCCAGACATATCAGGTCGCCGCGGCGATGCTGGTCAAGGTCGGCGACCACGGCGCCGGATGGGTCGCCGCCGACCGTGCGATCGCGGCTGGAGAACGCTGCCACGACCCTGCACTCGTCCTCGCCGGCCAACTCCGAATGGCCCGCACTCTGCTCGACTCCCACGAGAAAGCCCTCGCCCGCCACGTTCTGACCCAAGCCACCCTCCGCCGCGAGGCGATCATCGCCGAAGGCAAACCAGGACCGATTTCGCTGGTCGGCTCGTCGGCGTTGCTGCTGGCGGTAATCCACGCCCGCGACGCGAACACGGCCGCCGCCGAGCGGTCCCTCACCGTGGCCCGTCAGCTCGCCGGGGCGCTCGGTGGTGACCGCAACTACCACGACACAGAATTCGGTCCCACCAACGTCACCATGCACGCCGTCCACGTCGCAGTGGAACTCGGCAACGGGCAGCAAGCCCTCGACCGCTCAGCACGCCTGCAGCACATCGAGCACATGTCGGCCGAACGCCAAACCCGCTACCTCATCGACATCGCCCGCGCCCACGTCCTGACCCGCTCAAGCCGCCAAGCCATGCTCACCCTCATCAGAGCGGAACAGGTCGCGCCCGAGGAACTCGCCGAACTACCCCTCGTCGCCACCGTCATCGACGACATCGAAGCCATCAGCAGGCGCACACGCGTCCCCGGACTCCGCGAACTCCGACAACGCCTCTACGGCTGACAACCGGCAACGACGACCCTCACCCGGCACCGAAGACCCCCAGTTTCTCAGCCACGGCAGCAGTCCGACGTGACCATCCTCCACAGGCTCAATCGAAGGCAGAGCTGGCACACGAACATTTAGGGGGTGGTGGGTCGTCCCGCTCCGCTTCGCTCCGCGAACCGCCCCACCACCCACAACGATCGGCGCTCCCCAACCACTTCGAGCCGAGGCGGCCTGTTCAAACTTTCTCTACTGCGTCAAGTTTGACAGGTCTGTGGTGGCCACCGTCGGACCAGAAGATCACGTGATGAGCGTGGCACCACGCGGCGGGGCGCCCGCACCCGGTGAACGCGCAACCCTTGTCGCGGATCACCAGCGCCCTCCGCAGCGTGGGGGTGACCAGCCGTTCGGTACGCCCCAAATTGAGCGGCACCCGTCAGCGTTGAGCACCATCCGGATCAGGTCGCAGTCGCAGGCCAACATCCGCGCCGCTTCCCCGGAGATCGGGCCCATCCAGGCCAGCCGGAACGGCCACGGCGCGTCCAGGTCCACCTGATCGAGATCCACCACATCGCTGGAGGCGAGGTCGCGCGCGGACGCCGTCAGGGTCACGTGTGGCTTCACCCCGCCCTCGCTCGGCGACGCCCCGCAACCCGGGTAGGCATCGAGTATGTCGGTGAACCCGTCCGCTCTGCGCTGAGCCACGGGGCGACCCCGCACCGGGGCGAGGCGTTTACTCGTCGGCGCCCCCAGCACAACCCCAACACGGTCACCACCTCCGGCCCATAGACCGAGGGGCGAGGTGCCCGCGGGCGCACCCCCCTCGGGACCAGGACACCGGTCAGAGCTTTGCGAGCGTGAGCGCGGTGCCAAGCGGTCAGCTCGCACAGCTCGCACAGGATCCGACCCTTCTCCGGCTTCCCCGCCCGGCGGTACCTGGTCGCGCCCACCTTCGTCACCGAACGCCGCTGGCTCAACGTCATTCCCATCGCCGTGGCCCACCGGCACCCCACCCACGAGGCCGACAGGCCCGCTCGTTTCGCGCACTTTCACGTGAGTCAACGACCGACCCTTTGCGCGCATCTTTGATATCAACGCGCCCCTTGACAGCCACTTGTGACCGAACGCATACTCCTCTCACCAGGTAACCCCCCATTCTCATCTGGTGAGAGGCCACGACTGTGCCACACACCGCTGGACGCCCCTTGGACCTGTTCCAAGCGGTTGTGAAGAGTGACCGACCGCGGGGTTTAATTGAATTGGCTGATGCGACGGACATTGACAAAAGCACAGCCGCTCGCCTGCTCGACCTCCTAGTAAAATGCTACCTGGTCAGCCGCGGCGAGTTGACTCGGCGATACGCGGACGGCCCTGAATTCCTCGCAATGCGATTGTCGTTCACCTCGCGCGCAGATGTACGTCGGGTCGCTGGACCGCACCTGACCGCACTGCGTGACGCAAGCGGCGAGAGGGTCAGCCTGCAACTCAAGGCAGGCGGCAGACGCGTCTGCATCGCGGTCAACCGGTCCCCACGAACCTCACCTCGCAACGCATACGAGACATCCGACCGTCGTTGGGTTGCATTACCAGGCGGAACGCAGCAGGTTGTAAACCGAAATCTTTCGGTCATCGGCCACCCTGAGCTCGCCGACGGCGCACGGTTCTCCACACCGCTCGCCCGCCGCGATCACGCTGAAGAACTCGACACCCTGGTCGCCAGCTGGATCCAAGCGCATCCTCTCGATGAGGTTTTGACCGTCTTTTCTAACGCGCAGGCACCAATCTCGCCCGTCTATGACCTAGCTCAGCTTGTCGCGGATCCGCACTACCTGGCAAGAGAGTCAATAATTGCCATCCCTGACGCCGATCTCGGCGAGATCCACATGCAAAACGTCGTACCTCGCCTGAGTCGGACCCCTGGCCAAATCCGGCGCGGCGGTAAGACGGCTGTTGGAGCGGGCATGGGCCCGATCGCGGATTGGCTAGGATCTGACGTGGAACTGCCGCTGCCTCGCGCTATCGACGAATCACTGGAGCAACGGGAGGTACCGGGCATATGACCGAACCCCGCATCACTGAGCCCAACTCGGACTCTGGCAAACTCTCAGAATTGCCACCAGCGAACGCTAGGCCAGAACCGGCGCCCCATCCCGCCGTTGCCCCGTCGTCCACGGCTGATGGCCAGGCTCGTGCGTTTTGGAAGTCGCGTACTGGCCGCGAACAGATTCGGACGGTGCTCTACAACTACGCCATCGTCCTCATCCTGGCCGCAATGATTCTGTCGTTCTCGCTGCTGCGTCCAGACACATTCTTTACCAGTGGGAACTTTACCACCATAGCTAACTCGCAAGCGGTTCTGTTGATCTTGGCCCTCGGTCTAACACTACCTCTTGCCGTGGGTGAATTCGACCTCTCGATCGCATCCGGCCTTGGATTTGGCGCAATTCTCACGGGCTACCTAACCGGCACTTTGAACTGGGGACTGCCAGTCACCATTTTGGTTGTCTTGCTCACAGGTGTTGCAGTGGGCCTGATCAATGGGCTATTCGTTGTGCACTTTCAGGTAAACGCGTTCATTGTCACTCTGGGCACCGGTACCGTACTCACTGGCCTCACCTTGGCCGTCTCCGGTGGACAGATCTTGAACAACATACCGCCAGGCTTAAGTAATTTTGTTACCTCCAGGACTTTCGCGTTAAGTACCTCAGTGTACATTGCACTCGTTATGGTCTTAATTCTCTGGTATCTCTATGAGCACACGCCATTGGGCCGCTACTTGACGTTTGTTGGTCTCGGGCGCGAAGTTGCGCGTCTCGCTGGATTGCCAGTGAACCGCATGCGATGGGGTGCATTTGTCGCCTCGTCAGCGGTCGCCGCTGGCTGCGGCATACTCGCTGTCGGTCAGCTCGGGGCCGCGGACCCGTCGTCCGGCGCGGCGTATTTGCTGCCCGCCTATGCCGCCGCATTTCTTGGGACAACCGTAATTCGGCCAGGACGCTTCAACGCGTGGGGAACCGTGGTCGCACTGGCTCTCCTTGTAACTGGTGTTACGGGCCTGCAACTCCTCGGAGCGGCGAGCTGGGTGGAGCAGGTCTTCAACGGCGGGGCGTTGGTGCTCGCGGTTACCTTCGCCCAGCTCATCTCCCATCGAGATCAGACGTGATCTATCCGGTGCACCCTCGGCATCATTCGAATCGAAAGGACACACCATGGCATTCTGGGGCTTACGCCGAACCTACCGACAGAACATATGCATGGCCACGATAGTTGTCGCCGTAACGTTGGTGGCAGGTTGTTCCAGCTCTTCGCAGTCGGGCACCGCTCCATCAAGTCCCGGCACGCCATCGAGCAATGGCGCCAAGGCGGCGGCGGCGAAGGTTGCCGACGCGATGAAGCTGCCGAGTTTTGACGGCAATCCGGCCTTCGACATGGCGGCACTGAAGGGCAAAACGGTCACGGTGTTGTTATCTTCGTCGGCCGTACCATTCGTGGCGAACATAGGCAAGGGCGTACAGGAAGCGGCGAACATAGTCGGTTGGTCCGCCACGATCGTCGACGGGAAAGGCAGCGTGACGGAGTGGAGCCGTGTGGTCACGCAGGCAGTATCACAGAAGGTAGACGCCATCATTACCGTCGGCGCTTCTCCCGCGGCGATGAAACCGGCTGTCGCCCTCGCTAAGGACGCAGGGATTCCGGTAGTGGACGCGCTCACCGCTGATCAGGAAAAGGATCCACTCGTACCAGGGACGTTTGCCCATGTGAGCATCTCGTTTTACGACTCTGGGGCACTACAGGCCGACTATGTGATCGCGAATGGCACTCCTGACGCACACATTCTTGTCTTCGGTGATAACGAGTTCCCCGGAGAGGTTACACGGGTGCAAGGTATGAAGGACGAGTTCACCAAGTTGTGTCCCGGTTGTCAGGTCGACGTTCAGGACACGCAGGTTGCGAAGTTGGCAACCGACCTATCATCGACTACACAGACACTCCTCCGACGGGACCCGAAAATTGCCTGGGTGCTCCCAACGTACGACGCGCAGGCGTTGTACATCATTCCGGGTATCAAGAGCGCAGGCCTCGCCAATAAAGTCAAGGTGGTCGGTTCCGACGCGGTGGCGAGCAACCTTTCATTGGTGGCAAAAGATGACGTGCAGGTCGCCGACGTGGGTGAGCCTGCCGGATGGTCGGGCTGGGCGGCGGTCGACATGATGGGTCGCGCACTCAGTAAAGGCCCGGTGGTATCGCCCAAGATCCCGCTGCGCATGTTTACGGCGGAGAACCTAAAAGGCATCGACCCGAACAATGAAGGCGCCCTGTTCGGTGACAGCTTCCGAGCAGGCTACAAGAAGCTTTGGGGGCTGGGCGCATGACGCAACCCCGCCGCCAGCAAGGAGAGCAGCCGCTGCTCAGGGCCGACGGTCTGTCCAAGACCTTTGGCGCCACGGTGGCGCTGAAGGCTGTGAACCTTGAGATCGTCCCGGGTGAGGTCCATGCGCTGGTCGGGCAAAACGGCTCGGGAAAGTCGACACTGATAAAGATTCTGTCGGGATATCATGGACCTGATTCGGGTAGTGTCCAAGTACGCGGCGAGGAATTACGTCTACCGTCAAGGCCACGGGATGTAGCACGCCGTGGCCTTGCGTTCCTCCACCAGGATGCCCCGGTAGCTCAAGCAATGACAGTACTGGAGAATATTCGTGTCGGGCGCTTTTCTGGTCATGCCGTAGGCCGAATCCGGTGGCGCAAGGAGCGTCACGACGTGCGCCGGCTGCTTGAGTCCGTCGGGCTAAATGTCGACTGCAACACGCTTGCTTCCGCCCTGCCCCAGGCCGAGCGGGCACTGGTCGGATTCGCGACCGCCATCCAGTCGCTACCGCGAGAAGGCGGCCTGCTGGTATTGGATGAACCGACCGCATGCTTACCTCCGTCCGGCGCAAAACTGTTGTTCGACGCCATCCACGCCTTGACCCAGAGAGGGTCCAGCGTATTGTTTGTCTCTCATCGGCTGGACGAGATTATGACAATCTCGAACCGAATTAGCGTCTTACGAGAGGGGCAGGTCGTTGCGGTTCGCGATACAGCCCGGACGTCCGAAGATGAGATTGTGACCCTGATGCTCGGCGGCAAGTTGGAGGCGCTTTACCCGGTCAAGCGTAGTACCCCGAAGGCCGAGGCACTTCGGGCGGAATCCGTGACGGGACGTATTGTGACCGATGTCAGCCTCGAACTGCGTCAGGGCGAGGTCGTCGGAGTGACGGGCCTAATCGGCATGGGTCAGGACGAACTCCCCTACCTGCTTTACGGCTCAGTCCTACTACGGTCCGGCCACGTCGAAGTACACGGCAATTCTCTGCGACGGCTACGGCCCCACGAGCTGCGGGCCAATGGAGTCGCGCTGCTTCCGGTTGACCGCGCAGGCAGCAGCGGCGTCCTGGCGATCAGCGTCAAGGAGAATCTGACGCTGCCGGTTGTCACGCAGTTTTGGCGCCACGGCCTACTACGAAATCGCGCTGAATCCGCATCCGTGCAGAGCGTTCTACACGATTATGACGTCCGCCCACCTACTGGGTCGAATCGACTCGGATCACTGAGTGGAGGCAATCAACAAAAGGTACTGCTGGCGAAGTGGTTAAACAGCGACCCGAAGATTCTGTTGCTGCACGAGCCTACTCAGGGGGTCGACATCAGCTCTCGCAGCCAAATCTTTCGAATTATTCAGGATGCGGCGACGGCGGGTGTTGCAGTCTTGATTGCCAGTTCAGAGTACGAAGACCTAGCTCATCTTTGTGATCGCGTGATCGTTTTGAACCGAGGTCAAGTGACTGCCGAATTGTCAGGAGACGATCTGACTGAACACAACATCGTCCGGTCCTGCCTGGTCGCGGGCTGATCCTTGAAAGGATTCAGTATGCCACAACGTGCATCAAATGAAGTGATACCACGACGTTACGGAGAGGACGACTTGATTGGGGCGGCGAATGAGATCACTCCAGGGGCAGTGTTACGCGCCGCGAGGCTCGTCCGGACGGGGCGCCGTTACCCGCTCGGACAGATTTTGGACGACAAGTCTCCCTCGCAAATGTGGCGCTACTGGAAACAAACTCTCCTGACGGACCGGGTAATCCCGGAGCGATCATTCGGCACCAATGAACAGACCTTTACCGAGGAATGCGTAAGCGGAGCGCTGCATAGCGGTACTCACCTCGACGGGCTCGCACATATCGGGATTGGAGAACATCTATACAACGGCCACCGTTGGGTGGACATTATCGGTCCGGACGGTGTCAGTATGCTCGGGGCGGAGAACATCCCCCCGATCTTCACACGTGGTGTGCTACTCAACGTTGCAGCGGTTCATCAAACCACTAGTCTCGGTCACGAGGACGCCATCAGCGCGGACGACCTGCAAGCGGCGGCTGATGCCCAGGGGATTAGCGTCGAGCCTGGCGACGTAGTTCTTATTCACACCGGCTGGGGGACATTATGGGGCGTCGATAATGACCGGTACGGCGATAGCGAACCGGGGATCGACTTATCAGGAGCCCGCTGGTGTGTTGAACGTCGCGTGGCGGTCATTGGCGCCGACAACTGGGCGGTCGAGCGCGTTAGTCTCGAGGATGAAAAGCAAGTCTTCCCGGTTCACCAGGAAGCGATCACCCGCAACGGCGTGTACTTATTGGAGAACGTGCGGACCGAAGAGCTTGCTGCCGATGGTGTTTACGAGTTTTGCTGTATAATTGCGCCGAACAGGTTGCGGGGGGCGTCAGCATCGATGGTTGGCCCTATGGCGGTGATCTGACGTGGGTACGCCCAGCAATTGGCGGGAGGATCTCACGTGCGAGGAGATCGCCTGCATTGATCGTGCAGGTTTCGGGGCTCATCGCGTGGGTATCGGCCCGCATCCTGCGATGCTAGTGGTCGATGCGCAGAACTACATGATTGGTCCGCCGGATGGCGCGGAGGGCGTGGGATACCCATCTGCTTGCGGGGAGGTGGGGCAAAAAGCCCTGGGTTGTCTGTGCGGCCTGCTGGGGGTATGTCGTGAGCTAGGGGTGCCCGAGGTCGCTAGGCACGGTTACCGTTGGAGCAAAGACTGGCCGCTCGAACGGCGCGAGGAGGACCGGCTATTGCGAGCTGCCGTGGAGTCAATTGAACACAGTTGTGGGAAGAGGCCGGTTGGCTGGTATAACCTGTGGATGCCTAGCTTCCAAACGCAAGAGGTGTTGATTGAAGGGGGCGGCTTCCTCTATCATTCAAATTGGTCCAATGATGACCTGCCTTACACCACCTTGGTACTTGGTAAGCCGCTACTCAGTATGCCCTATATGCTTACTTACAACGATCTCCGGTACGTATGGAGCGGTGGACTTAGCCCAACGGGATGTGTCGACTATTGCGTCCGTGGAATCGACGAACTCGTTCGGGATGGTGCATCCTTTCCGGGGATGATGCCGATCGGCACGCACGCACGCTGGACCGGACAAGCTGGGCGAGCCTCCGCTTTGCGCGAGATCCTTGAGCATGTTCGCTCTCGTGACGATGTCTGGGTGGCTAGCCGGCGTGATATCGCTGTCTGGTGGCGCGACCATCCGGCACAATGTGTATCTACCGCGCAATGAGCCGTATTGCAATAGTTGGAACAGGCGCCATCGGATCGTGCTTCGCCGCGGAATTACTACGCACAAATAGTCATGAGGTTCTGCTGCTGAGCCGACATGCACGGAGCGGCCTCGTCGTAACTACCCCCGACGGCACCACGAGTTTCCCTGTGTCGACCGCGACCGACGTATCCCACCGACGGGTGCAGGATTGGGTCGTTGTTGCAGTTAAGACGAACCAGACCGAAGACGCCGCGCGACATCTATCGGCCTTGGTCGGACCATCAACCAGAGTTCTCGTACTCCAGAACGGGGTTGAGGCCCGAGAGCGCCTGAGAGCCTACTTGAACGACGATGCGATCATTGAGTGCGTCGTCAAGTGTGCGGCCGAACGGTTGGCTGACGGGACGATTCGTCGCCGAGGCCAAGCACACCTAGTGGTCGCACTCAACACTGCGGGCCTCGAGCTCGTTGACCTGTTCCAGGGCTCCGCAGTTGAGGTCACTATGACCGACGACCTCGTCACAGCGAAGTGGCGCAAGTTGTGTATCAACGTGTCGGGCGGATCGATCACGGCGCTTACGCAGCAGCCAATGGGTGTCCTACGACAGCCTGTGGGCCGGATGTTGGCCGTCGCCTTAATAGCAGAATGCGCAGCGGTGGGGCGAGCTTTGGGGGCCAATCTTGATGAACGTGAACAGTCATCAATTCTCAATGAATTGCTGTTGCAACCAAAGTTCGCGACAACCTCCATGATGAGGGCCCGATTCGGCCAAGAAGTACTCGAGCACGACGCGATTAGCGGTGCGGTGCTCCGAGGTGCGCAGCGATTGGGCATTGAGGTGCCAATCACGATGGTCGTTCATTCACTGCTTGAGATTGTATCGGGGCCGGCGATTAGTTAGTCTCGATCGTTTTTCGGCTGACGTGCTGGCCTGTTCGGTTCGAGATTGTGGTTTTCGACCATCTAGTAGTTGACGAGCGTCCGTGGTCCGCCGATACCGCTCGGCTACTCGCTCGGGTCCACGATTCGAGGATGTCTTTCGGATTGGTTGGTCGGATGGTCTCGGTCAGGCGGGTGCGGGTAACGTTGACACCGAAAGCGAGACCAGCGATGCTCACTAACACCTCCGGGTGGTCCCATGCTCGTGGTAACGAGGTGGTCCCATCACCCTGTCAAGCGATAGCGAAGTAGTGGCACACACCCAGCGAGTGGAGAGAGACAGCATGAACGACACCGGTAGGGCTGGCTTTGTACGCAACCGAGGCGCCGAAGCCCACGCAGGCTCGAACGTACAATCGATCTCCGGCGGCCTACTACTGAGCCGGGCGAATGTTCCCGGGATTGAGAACTGCCTTGGCGCGATCACAATTGCGGCAGGTGTAGTGAGCCCCGAGGCCGTCAAGCACGAGACCAGTGAGGTGATGTATGTCGCGGCTGGCTGCGGCGAGCTACACACCGAAGCCGCAACAGTTCCCCTTTCTAAGGGCGACGCCGTCTTCATCCCCGCCGCCGCCTGGCACTGGTTGGCCAATACTGGCACGGACGACTTAGTCTCGGTGTTCTGTTTCCCTGGCCCAGACCGGCCCGCGAGCCAGAGCGGACCCGTGACCGCACCAACGGGCACCTTTCCCGTCGGAGAGCGTAGATATGAGGGATTGAGAGAAGTGTGTGGTCTGAGTGACGAGCAGGTAGCGCCCCCCGCCGACGGGCGTCCGCCTGTGAGTGAGCGTGATGTGACTCGGTTGGGTGGTATCGGGGAGATCGCCGAGGACGAGGCCACAGGCGCAATCGCTTTGGCCTACGAACAAATCCGCACAGCCCTGGGCGTCTCCTTTGTGCCCACTATCTACCGGATGCTCGCCACGCACCAGAGCGTTCTCGTGATGGCGGTCGAACAACTCGCACCGCTTCTTCATACGCAGCTCGCCTCGAACTTCGGACACGAGATGCGGCGTGTTGCGCGAGAAGCGTTGCAGAGCCCGTCGGTGAGCGGGTCCGGGCTTACACTAAATCAGCAGAGTTTACAGTTGATAGACCGATATTCGGCCGCCAACCCGCTTGGCCTGTTGTTCGTGCTAGGACTGCTCGGCACGCACGTCGTCGAGCGGCCGAGCGTCATGTCGCCGCCGCTGCCCAATCGGTCCGACGACATCTGGAGTGACATTCTCATCTGCCATGGTGGTGTGACCACTCCGGGATTTTGGCGGGAGTTTGGCAGGCGACCCGGACCGCTTGAGGTGGCCTGGTCAGCCACCCGAGCACATGCCGAGCGCGGTGGCTTCGATGCGTCCCGCAAAGCCGTGCTCGACCTCGGCGCGGCGACAGTTCGCGATGCTGGGATCGATAGGCTTTTGAACAGGGTTGACCCGGTCGAGGCAAAGGAGATCCATGACCTGCTGTCAGGGTTCCCGACGGGGATCGCCACCATGATCGCCGAAACTGAGTGGCTGAGGTTCCCGAGCTAGCCTCGACGCTTCTTCGGGCTGACGTGCTGGCCTGATCGGTTCGAGATTGTGGTTTTCGACGATCCGGTAGTTGACGAGCGTGCGTGATCCGCCGATGCCGCTCGGTTACTCGCTCGGTTCCACAGTTCGAGGATGTCTTTCGGGTTGATTCGTCGGATGGTCTCGGTCAGGCGGGTGCGGGTAACGTCTTTGTGAGCAGCTACAACAACTGGTTGGTCTACTGTTGGCTCTCCGATTACACCAATTACCGCTGATTAGATTGTCCTAGTGCGCCCGAATGAGTCCACCATCGCAACGAATCTGGCTCCCAGTAATATAGCCAGCTCGGCTACTGCAAAGGAAGGCCGCAATGTCCGCGAATTCTTCCGGCGTCCCATATCTTCCGGCCGGAATTGTCGCACGTGACGCAGCGGCAACGTCTTCGACAGTCCGGTTGGTGCGTTCCGCCGCGAACTCATCTAACGCAGACACTCGCTCGGTCGCGATGCGACCAGGTAAGAGCATATTTACCGTTACGCCGTCTTGCGCTACTTCCCCAGCGAGAGTCTTCAGGTACCCAGCGAGCGCAGCACGGCCAGAATTCGACGCCGCAAGATTCGGTATCGGGCTAACAATACCCGACGAGCCGATAGCTAATATACGACCCCAACCACGTGAACGCATGCCCGGCAGGGCAGCCTGCACCACGCGCACTTGGGCCAGAAAGAGCGACTGAAGGGCCTCCGCGACCGCTTCGGCCGGCGTCTCGCTCGCCAGCCTGGCGACTGGGCCGGGGCCATTAAGTACCAAGATGTCTATATTTCCGAGCTCACGCTCTGCTATTGACATAATTGAAACTGCGGCAGTCGGATCACGTAGGTCAATGGCAAGCCCAATTGCCGAACCAAGTTCCGCGGCAAGAGCAACGGCAAGATCTCCGCGCCTGCCGCACAACACAACGTTGACCCCCTCACGGGCAAGTTGGCGCGCGGTGGCAAGCCCAAGCCCAGCTGTGGACGCTAGTACGACGGCGTTGCGACCTGCGATCTTCAGATCCATGATTTGCCCTTCCTGCAACTCGAGACCGTGGTGAGATTAACGACCGAGAAACGCGGCGCGGAGCCCCTGGTGGTTTAGGAGCTCAGCTGCAGCGCCTTCGATAGTAATTCGGCCAGATTCGATGACATAGCCGCGGCTGACTCTCTGCAACGCCTGCACGACGTTCTGCTCTACAAGCAGGACGGTGACACCCCGCCTCGCAACGGTTTCGATGAGCTTCATGGTCTGACTGACCAGTAGTGGTGACAACCCTTCAGTAGGTTCATCGAGCATGAGAAGCCGGGGTAACCCCATCAACCCCCGGGCCATGGCGAGCATCGATTGCTCCCCGCCGGAGAGAGTACCGGCGGCCTGCTTTCGGCGTTCCGCTAGAACTGGAAATAGATCGAATACTTCCGCGCGACTCCGCGTAGCTTCGCGTGCAGCGCGGCGAGTGAACGCTCCTAGTTCGAGGTTCTCCTCAATCGTCATTTGGCCGAACAGTTGACGCCCTTGTGGTACGAGCACTAGACCCCGCTCCACCCGCTCGTGGCATCGCAATTCGGTAATGTCTTCACCATCAAAATAGATTGATCCGGCCCGTACTGGCACTATTCCGCAAAGCGCATTTAAGGTCGTCGATTTCCCGGCGGCGTTCGCACCGATAAGGGCTACGGCTTCGGACTCTCCGACCGCAAAATCAATCCCGTGTATTACTTCGAGTTGTCCATAGCCCGCGCAAAGATCACTCACCTGTAGCATCTAGATACTCCGTTCCGAGGTAGGCCGCGATCACACTCGTGTCATGCACGACATGGTCAGGGCTACCACTTGCCAGCTGCTGGCCATGGTGCAGAACAACGACGTGCTCGGATAGCTCCATTACTACTTCCATCAGATGTTCAATAACAACGATGGCTACCCCGCGCTCGCGGATGTTTTTGACCAGCCTCACTGCTTCAGGGAGTTCGCGCGGAGTAAGACCTGCGAATACCTCGTCGAGTAACATGAGTTTGGGCCGAGAAGCGAGGGCGCGGGCAACCTCAAGACGCTTCAGATTCATGAGAGATAACTCCCCCGCACGAGTACCGGCGAGTGCGGTCAGGCCAACAAACTCTAAGGTCTCCTCAACGATGGGCCAGCTCTCCGCGTCGGAAGCGCCTCCGCCGACAGCGCCGACGAGAACATTATCGACTACGGTCAAACTACCGAAGGGCCGGACAACCTGGAAGGTGCGGGCCAGGCCGGCGCGGCAAACTCGGTGTGGACTCCACCCGGCGATATCCCTACCGTCGAGCGAGATGTTGCCGTGGTCGGGGCGGATTGATCCGGATATCAAGTTGAAGACGGTCGTCTTGCCAGCACCATTGGGACCGATGAGTCCAACGATCTGGCCGCTATCAACGGTGAATTCCAAGTCGTCGACGGCACGTAGACCGCCGAACCGTTTCGTTAAGCCGCGGACTTTCAGCAAGGCGCTCATCGCCTCACCTTTCGAATCAGTTGCTGAACGCCGCCGATAATTCCCTGTGGGAGAAAGAGCACGAGCGCGACAAGGAGAACTCCGTAAAGGAGGAGGTGCAATCCGCCGGGAAAGCTGCTGGCCAACCAGGAGTCGGTAGGAATGAGGATGACCGCACCGACCATTGGTCCGTACGGGCGTCCCATTCCTCCGAGAATAGCTAACAGCACGACCTTGAGCGATACGTCAAGCGCAAAGGCGCTCGAGGGATCGATGAAGGCTACGTATGTGACGTAAAAGCAACCTGCCAGTGATGACAGTGCAATACTCGTCGCTGTGGCAATGAGCCGGACCCGGGTCGGGTTGATCCCGGCAGAATCGGCCGCGACTTGATCGTCGGCTACGGCCCGCATGCTTCGACCAATAACACGTCGATCGATGAACACCGACACAACCAGTGCGAGCACCGCGATCGCCGCGACGACGATGAGGTACGGCACCCGGGTTTCGAATACAAACTGGGAGGCCGAGTTGATGAGGGGCCAGGACTCCCCCTGGGGACCACCGGTCAGGGATACGGCATAGATCGCCAGAGTGGTGGCGATGAGCGGCAGCGCGAAAGTCGCCAGGGAGAAGAAGGGCCCGCGCAAGCGAAAGCCTGGGTATAGCAACGCGGTACCGACAATGGTCATGGCGATCACAGTCACTGGAGTGGCGACCCACCAGGACCAGCCGTGGTCGACGCCGAAAGCAACTCCGTACCCACTTGCGCCAATAAATAATGCGTGGCCCAGCGACAGCATGCCGGTATATCCACCGAGGACGTTCCACGCACTGGCGGCGGCTACCCAGAACATCGTTTCGACGGCAATGCCTGCGAGGTAGGCGTTGCCGCCGACGGTCAGGAGCAGGATCCCGATAATAGCAGCGCCTACCACGACGGGCATGGTTAGATGCTGCCATAGCGGGTGCCTGTGTCCGCTGATATCGCGCAGAGAGCCCGAGGAGACCTTATTCACACGCGGCGACACTTCACTAGTATTCATTTGAAGCCCACCTCTTCGGCGCCTCGTTGACCAAATAAGCCAGCGGGTCGAATTAACAGTACAAAGATGAACACGGCCAAGGAAACAGAGTCCTTCAATCCGCCGGGGAGGTAGAACGCAGAGAGCGTCTCTATTACGCCGATCAGTATTCCCGCAAGAACCGCACCTCCGAGACTGCCCAATCCGCCCAGTACAACCACCACGAAGCCGGTAAAGACCAGTCCGCCACCTACAGTAGGAGCGATAAAGTAGGTCGGAGCCAGTAATACGCCTGCGATCGCCGCGAGGCATATTCCCACAGCGAACGCCGTTGCGAACAGTCGGTCGACATTCACACCCATTAGCTGGATCGCGTAGCGGTTTTGCTGAACTGCGCGCAGCGCTCGTCCAGTGCGCGTGTACCGTAGCGCCAACAAAAGGATCGCGCTGATCGCCAGAGAAGCGACGAACGAGATGAGCTGTCCAACGCCGATGTCGATTCCCCCAAGGTGTATCGCTCGACTGGCGAGCGATGAATGGACTGATCGATAGTCGCCTCCAAATGCTAGCAACATGGCGTTTTGCAATGCGAGTGATAACCCGAACGTGACAAGCATTTGCATAGCAGGCGGCGACGTTCCTACTCGGCGGAATAGGGTGCGTTCTAGCAGCCAACCCCCGACTAGGGCCGCCGGTATGACTAATACGAGTGACAAATACGGGTTGCCACCGAGCGACGTGTAGAACCAGACTGCCGCGAACATGCCGAGGGTGATAAATTCACCTTGCGCGAAGTTGATGAGGCGCATAACTCCGAATATCAAGGAAAGCCCAACGGCAATGAGCCCGTACAATCCGCCTAACAGCACACCTGACACGACGAGTTGAAGTAGGGTCACCTGATGTTTTCCCTCCTACCCGATTGTGGCCGTGAATCTATCGCGAGGACCAAGGCGGCAGCGGCACGTTTGTCGTCGACGCTGATGCATATTTCTTGGGATACACCACCGCTAATTTGCCATTCTGCCACTGGCTTCCGATAACAAAGGAACGAGTGTTAAGTCCGTTGCTATTAAATTTTACTCCGTAGCCCAGAATGCTTGAGCCTATCGGAAGGTCGATTTCCTGCGCCGCTTTGGACAAGTCGGCGGGGTTGTCGCTCTTGGCTTTCGCGAGGACGTCGTGGAGTAGTACCCACGTAGCATCGAATGCAATTGTTGGCAGAAATGTCGGAGCCTCATTGTTGTGGGATTGCTTCCAACTGTTGACGAATCGGACGCGGAGCTTCTGCGCGTCCGGGGTCAGCGTGGAGGGCGGGACATCGGCGCTGCCCTCGGTGTCAAAGAGGCCGTTTACTGACTTGCCGAGCGCGGTGCCGAAGGCTGGCAGACCGTAGATTCCGCCCGTCCCGACGAACGCGGCAACATTCACATTCTGTTGGCGCATGGAGTTTTGGAGAAGGACAGCGTCGTTCTGGTAGGAGGCGGCAATCACGGCATCTGGGGCGGCTTGTCCTATTCGAAGTGCGAGCGCGGACTGGTCGTTTGTGTTAGTTGGGTATGCCAGGTTACCAAGGACTGTAAGGCCGTCCGCCTTGGCTTGCTTCTCTGCGCCACTCGCGACAAGGGCTCCGTAGGATGAGTCATTGTGGACGACGATGACCTTTGCGGGGTGCCCGAGGGTGGGGTTAACAACATCTTTGATCAAGTCGGCGGCTGTCGAACCATTCGATGAGGCCTGATAGGGGAACTGGAAGAAGTTCTTGAGCCCACGGCTGGTAAGTTCATCGGAGATCGCGTCGGTTTCCCAGTAGAGCGCACCACTGCGAGCAGCCGCGGCGGATGCGGCAAGTGATAAGTCGCTGGCGTAAGTACCTAGTACAACGTGCACCCCTTCCTTCGTAGTTAAGCGCGTGGCTTCGCTTACGGCGGTGGCGGCTGTGGACGCATCGCCGCTGACAAGTTCTATCTTGTGACCGTTGATGCCGCCGTCATCATTGGTCAGTTGCACGGCGAGGTTGGCTCCTTGGGCGCTGACCGTGCCGAGCGCCGCGAGGGTGCCACTGGTGGGGAACAATGCACCGATGCGGATTGGGGAACTGCCTGAGGACGATCCGCTGCTACCACCGCAAGCCGCGAGAATGAGGGAGGCTGCGCCGACTACCGCTGCGACCTTGAATAGCGGGCGGGGTGATTTGTATCCGGTCATTTGCTTCTCCTTCTTGAGGGGGTTGCTTAGAATGCGTATCGACGCATACCACCATCGAATGGTATAAGCGATCCGGTGACATAACTTGCGTGAGGGCTCGCCAAGAATGCTATGAGTTGCCCAATTTCATGGGGTTCCCCGAACCGAGCAGCGGGTATCCGGGCCGCTATGAAGGCAGCTCGCTCAACCGGGTTGGGGTGCAGGACTGTTTCTATCTGTTGACTCGCTACCCTGCCTGGTGCAACCGTGTTGACGGTGATGCCGTCGCGGGCGACCGCGTTGGCCAACCCCTTGGCCCACACGATGAGTGCCGCCTTAGCAGCGGTAGAGGCATTTGGCATATCACCGGGTTCTAAGGTGCCCCCGATCAAGACAATGCGCCCGAATTGCTGGCTTCGCATGCGGGGCAAGAGGACTTCGGTCAGCAGTCGGGGTGCGTGAAACTGGACGTCGAACGCGTCGCGCCATGTGCCGTCGTCTGCGCCGATCGGCGCGGGTACGGACTGACCGGCATTGTTCACGATGATGTCGACAGTCGGCATGTCTTTAGCCGCGGCAATCGTGGCATCGATACCAGCTGCGGTCGACAGGTCTGCGCTGACCATGCGGTGCCGGCTGAGCCCGCCGGGCAGCTGCTCTACCAGTTCCGCGAGGCGTGTGCTGTTGCGCCCGGCCGCGACGATACGCGCGCCGGACTCGGCGAGGGCGGCCGCGACTCCACGACCGATTCCGGCGCTGGCTCCGGTGACGAGTGCGATCCGGTCGTCCAACTCAAGGTTCATCAGGTCGTCGATACGTCGTTGGGAGGGCTGGTTGGGGGCGGCTGGTTCGCCAGCCAGTGGCGTGCGATTTCGATGCGAGTGGTCACCCAGACGTCATCCCGCGTGAGTGCGGAGTCGAGGAATTCTTGGAGCGCCGCAGTACGGGCTGCTTGGCCGGATAGGCGAGGGTGGAGCCCGACGGACATCATCCGGGGGGCCCCGTCCGTTTCTGCCGCCAAGTAGTCGAGAGCGCGACAGCAGTAGTCGGTAAAATCGCTGGGGCTGGTGAGTTGGCCGTATGCATAGAAGCTGTCGTTGTAGGTCTGCGTGTAGGGCATGACCAGGTGCCAGCGCCCGTTCACTGGGACGTAGTAGGGGAAGTCGTCGTTGTAGGCATCGGCGTCGTAAAGAAACCCACCCTCCTCGACGAGCAGCCGTCTAGTATCAACGCTTGGCATCCAGCGGCTATACCAGCCGACCGGCTTCACGCCGCAGGTAGCGGTCAGCGATGAAACGGCGCGCCTGATTGATTCGGCTTCTTCCGTCGGGCTCATCTTCCACGCCTCCGCCCAGCGGTAGCCATGAGCACATATTTCGTGGCCTGATTCCACTAGCCATTGCGCAGCGTCCGGATTCCGCTCGAGCGCAACGGCAGCGGCGAAGGCGGTCGTCTTGACTCCCAGCTTGTCGAATAGGCGTAGGAGCCGGTATATTCCGGCGCGACTGCCGTACTCGTAGACTGACTCGGTGCCGAGGTCTCGATAGCGTGGTTCGATTACCCGGGGCACTTCTCCCAGTCCTTCGTTACAGCCATCACCATCAGGAATGGACCGCTCCGAGCCTTCTTCGACATTTACGACGATGTTGAGTGCGACACGGGCACCCCCTGGCCAGGTTCCCTGGGGAGGTACACGGCCGTAGCCGACGAAGTCGCGCTCTGGTCCCGAGGCATCGCTCATGACAGTCTCCCCGTAACGCCAAGTTGAGTGATGACATCTTCGGACCACACCACGTCGCCGTATTGGCGATCCAGGTCGAACAGAGAGGCGCGGTGCGAGATGTCGACGCGATCAAAGACACAGTCTGCGGGAACAACAACCCTGTAGTTCATCGAGGCGGCATCTACGGCCGTCGCTCGGACGCAATTGCTCGTCGAACCGCCAACGACGATGACGGTGTCGACCTTTCGATCGACCAGCAGCCCCAACAACGGAGTGCCGATGAACGCCGACGGCTTCTTCTTTACCAACACGATGTCGCCAGGCTGTGGAGTGACTTGGGCAGTGATGGCAGCGCCAAAGCTGCCCGCAAGGCACCAATTCTCGGAGTCAACTAAATCGCGTTTGTGACGGTAGCTACCCATGTCGGAACCATCACGCGCCAACTCGAACTGGGTGTAGATGACGGGAGCGTCCGCGGCGCGTGCCGCGGAGAGAAGGGGCGCAATTCGGCCGGCGGCGTCCCGGCCGATCTGTCCACACGAGGAGGGGTAGTCGCCGAGTTCGTTGCCTACCGGCCCGAGCATGTAGTTCTGCACATCGATGACCAACACAGCGGGTCGCAGTCCATACCCGGCGCGCCGGGCGAAGCGACCGTGAATCAGTCGCTCCCGATCTTCGTTGGTGAGCAGGTGCTCCCACAGCTCGGAGGGGGAGGTGACCTTGGAGGGGCTCATTGTGACGCCCTGCTGCTCATGGGGTGTAACCGCGCTAGGACAGCGGCACGATCTGCATCGACAGCAGTGGCACCCGTGTGCCGGATTTTCCCGGGTGTTGCTGACAGCTTTGGCACGACACCTTGCATGCGTACCTCTCCTAAATCGGGATCCATGATAGTGACAACGGTTTGCCTCGCTAGGTAATGCGGATCCGACACAATTTGATCTGTTTCGTACACAGGAGCGATTGGCGCTTGTGCCTTCTCGAATGCCGCTAGTACGTCGCTGAGCCGGTGTTCTGCTATCCATGCCGCAACGATTGCGTCGACGCCGTCGGCGTGGTCGTACCGCGCTTGCGGAGAATTGAAGCGGTCGTCATTAGCGAGATCGGGCTTGCCGATCGCCGTAAAGACCCGGTTAGCGACCTGTTGAGTGCCAGCCGAAAGTGCTACCCAGCGACCGTCAGCCGTCCGGTAAACGTTGCGCGGAGCGGTCCGCGGTGATCGATTTCCTTGCCGCTTTTGAAGCATGCCGAGCTGGTCGTACTCGATAACCTGAGGCCCGAGAATGGAAAACAACGGCTCGTACAAACTCAGGTCGACTATCTGCCCCCGACCGCCACCAGCACCGTCTCGCCAGTGGAGTGCTGTTAAAGCCGCATAGGCACCTGTAAGTGCGGCGATGCCGTCGGCCAGGCCGAACGGGGGGAGGGTCGGCGGTCCATCCGCAGAGCCGGTGATCGCGGCGAATCCGCTGAAAGCCTCGGCGAGAGTTCCAAAGCCCGGCCGGTCGGCCATCGGGCCGGTCTGCCCGAAGCCGGTGACGCGAACCAGAACAAGCCCGGGATTATCCTCAGCGAGAGCATCGTAGCCGAGTCCCCAAGAATCCAGCCTTCCCGGGCGGAAGTTTTCGATGACGACATCGGCCCAGCGGCATAGCTGGCGGACGACCTGACGGTCCTCATCGTCGTGTAGGTCTAAGGCAATAAGCTGTTTGTTGCGCGCTATGACCTTCCACCAAAGAGGTACGCCGCCTCGAGACTTGCCCCAGCGTCGAGCGTCGTCACCTCGTGGATGCTCGACTTTCACCACATCCGCTCCAAAGTCTCCCAGAACAGTGGCGATGAGGGGTCCGGCGTAGAGCGTGGCGAGGTCTAAGACACGTAGGCCATCGAGTGCGCCGCGAGCATCGCTCATGCCTCAGCCGCCTCAGCGTCCGCGAGCACCTGGCGTGCTCGGTACAGAATGGGGTAGTCCACCAGCTCGCCATCGACTCCGACGGCACCGTGGCCTGTTTCTTCCGCATCCGCGAAGGCCGCGACGAGTCGTTTGGCGCGCTCGATTTGCTGTACGGTCGGTCGGTAGACCTCCTCGATTATCTTCAGTTGGTCTGGATGAATCGCATGTTTGCCGACGAAACCCAAGGCACGCGATTCGTCCGCCTCACGGCGTAGGCCAGTAAGGTCTGCGAAGCGTGGGTACACAGAATCATGTGGTGCTTCGAGACCAGCCGCTCTTGATGCGAGCACTAGTTGTACCTTGGCGAAAAGCAGCGTAGCGGAGGAGTCTCCGTCTCCGTCCGGCCACTCTAGCCCAACATCGAGTGTGAAGTCGCCAGCGCCAAAGCAAAGGCGTCGCAATCGACCACTCACGGCGGCGATGTCGTACACTGAACGCACCCCGGCGACGGTTTCAATGGTTGCCATCAATTCGATTTCGCCGACCGGAAGGCCAATGCGGCTTTCGTAGGCAGAAATTAGAGAGTCGACAGTCTCGATATCGGAAGGGCGACTAACCTTTGGTAGGTCAATTCCGGAAAGCCCGGGACGCACAATCGCCTCGAGATCGTCAACGATATAACCCGAATCGATCGGGTTTACGCGCACGTGCAGCGACGCATGTTCTCCCTGCTCAGTCAACACACGGGCAACCCGCTCCCGGCTCGCGCTTTTTTCTCCGGGTGGCACCGCATCCTCTAGGTCAAGAATAAATGCTCTGGAACGAATGCGTGGGATGTTCGCGAATTTATCTTGCGCGGTGCCTGGGATGAATAGCATTGTTGTCAGCGGACGGTTTGACTTCATACTGAGGTTCTCCTTTTTGGCGCGGGCGATACGGTGCTGGCGTCGAGGGCGGCGATCCAGCCGTCGTACCTCGTGCCGTCGCCGCCGAGCGCCACGGTAAAAGTCCGGGCGGCAATGAACAGGGACGGCAATGCAGTCAATCGATTGCGGTGGCTGAATCGGGAACTGGGACCCGCAACCGTCACAGATCCGTACACAGAACCATGAGTAAAGAGTGGGACTGCGATAGCACCGACGTCGGGAGTTCGGTCGCCATCCAGAGACAGATAACCTGTTGCGCGGACGGTATCGAGGTCCTTACGTAATCGGGCACGAGTGGTTTGGTCAAGATCGCGGGTGAGGTCCGCGACAGTTCCGTCACCCGTGAAGGCGAGGATGACCTTGCCAGACGGGCCTGCGGTCAGCGGGAGTGCGTCGCCGACGGGAAGCCCACGGCGTAGGGGTTCTCGGCTCTCCAGGCCTGCCACGCATACCCGTAGACTGCCAAAACGTCGTTGCAGGCTCACCGTTTCGCCGGTTGCTTCGCGCTGGTTGTGCAGCAACGGGAACAGGTGCAGACGCAGCGGGTCGGGTAACCCGGCGGACATGCTGATCCCAACGAGAGTGGGGCCTACCTCGTACTTCTTGGTTGTCCGGTCCCGTAGCAGCCACCCTTTGTCCTCAAGCAATCCCAGGAGTCGGGCGCAGGTGGTCTTGTCGAGTCCCGATTGCTCTGCGAGTTCGATCAGTCCCGCCGGAGCCGTGCTCCGTGCCACCTGTTCGAGCAGTTGCAGTGTTCGCGCCGCCGACTGACTCATCGATCTCCAAACTCTCACATCGTGGTATAGACGCTCATGCAGCGATAACGGTAGCGCGCGTAGTGGTCTTCTACAAGAGGCCGCTTCAACCTTGCATCGCCAGACTCACTCGGCGGTTCTGTGCCTTAACTCGTTCGTGGCCAGGTTCATCGGCTGACCGGCGATGAACCTGCTCCGAGTGCCGGTCGCGTCCGGCGGGCTGCAGATCGGCGGTTCCGTGATGCCGCTCGAGCGCGACTAGCTGACCGCGCTGGCGGCCGAGCACCTCGACTCCGTGACGCTCGGGCTGCGCCCGCCGCAGCTCAAGGTAGCCAGTGAGGACGACTCGGACGAGGGCGGCCTCTCGGTCACTGTGGACCTGGTGGAGGAGCTGGGCAACGAGTCCTACCTCTACGCACACATCGACAACACCACGGCGACCGACCTCGACGGCGAGCCCGCGTCGGTGGTCGCCCGCTCGCAATACCGCGCCCCGGCTCGGATCGGGCAGCGGGTGACGCTGCGCAAGCAGGGGGGCACCACCTACCTGTTCCACCCCGAGACCGGACGCCGCATCGGGGACTGAGCTAGACGGGGTGGCCTACGAACTGGATCTCACCGCGCCACACGCCGCGCAGCTGCGCGAGGACCAGACCACCTGGTACACGCAC
>JAABVA010001014.1_pt1 | contig 31366 bp, 30 predicted proteins | sample 5560331 | NCBI WGS metagenome assembly JAABVA01 (sample SAMN12812661, study PRJNA571458) | rock metagenome | isolation source: Antarctica rocks | place: Antarctica: Victoria Land, Mt New Zealand sud | collected 2016-01-07 | reverse complement strand
TCCTGACCACCGGTGAGCTGCGGCCGGAGGGCGCCTTCCCCGCGTCAGGCCGACTGCCGCGCAGCAGTCGGCCTGACGCGTCGCTCCCAGAGGGCCGCGCTGGCCGCGTCGATCTGGCGACGCAGGGTCAGCGGCCCCGTGTGCTCCCGCAGGGCGGCGAAGGGCGCGGACGCCTCCGCGTCGAGCACGCCCGCCGCGCTGGCCCGGCGATAGGGCGTGCGGGGCGTATCGTCTTGTTTGCGCACCCGCGCCCCGTCGCGCTCCTTGCCGACGAGCTTCATCACCGGGAGATAGCCGTTCACGTAGAGGTGCAGCAAGCGGTAGATGTGGTCGAGTTGCGCGACCGCGTCGGCCTCCTCGTAGCGGTCGTCGCCGCTCATCTGGCGCACGACCGACCAATTCTTCTGCTCCACGTGCGCCTGATCGTTCTTGTGGTAGGCGCGGCAGCGCGTGAACGTGAGGCGCTCCATGTCACAATAGCCCATGAGGAGCGCATTGATGAACTCCGACCCATTAGCCGAGTCGATGCCCCGCAGCGGGAATGGGAAGCGCCCTTGGAACACGCGCAGGGCCGCGACCACGGCGACCTGGCTCTTGTTGGGCAGCGCCGCGCACTCCGTCCAGCCGGTCGCGCTGTCCACCGCGTCGAGGGTATAGGCAAATGCGCCCGCGGCCGCGGTCCCCCCGTGGGCCACCAGGTCGATCTCGACGAAGCCGGGCGCCTCCTCGTCCCAGGGTGTGTACGTGCGGAGCGGGATCTGGCTCTTGAGCACGCTCCCCGGTTTCGTCGTGACCAATCCCCGCGGTTTGTGCTGGCGTCGGCTCTCGGCCAACCGGCGGTCGATCGTCGCGGCGCTCACCCCGCACACGGCCGCACGCACGGCATCGTCCAGCCGCAGCGCGCCCTCCTTCTCTAGGGCCGGGATCACCTCCGGCAGGAACGGGGCGAGGCGCTTCCCGCAGATCCAGCCCGTCGCCTCCGCCGCGACCTCTAACGCCCGCGTTACCTCCGCACCATACTGCCGCGCCCGTCCCGCGCGGCGCAGACGCGGCCCGTGATACGGCGTCCCCCCGCGTAAGAGACGCTGCGCATACCGGCGCTCATACCCTGTCACTGCCACGACCTCGTCAATCAGCCGCCCTTTCTCCACCCGTCCCGCCGCCTGGTAGCCCCGGCGCAGCGCGTCGATGACCTCATGCTTGCTTCCTCGCCTCACACCCATGTCCTCCTCCTTCTCAGAAAAGCACTTTTTGCTGTGAGGCAACGACTCCCGTTCGCGTACTTTATTTGTGAGGCAATGCGTATCATGGCTGTGCTATCATGGCTGTGCTATCATGGTGGAAAGTCCCTATGAGCCCGAGCGCCGCCGCTCTCCTCAATGCGCCGATGTCGCGCGTCTCTGACTCCGCCGGGCGCCGACGCCCCTCCCGCCGATGACCCCTGTACGAGCTATCTCTCGCACACGGTCTGAAACCTGCATCAGCAGGATAACCATCAGCTGTCAAAGGTCAGCCGTCAGCTGACGGCTGATTGTCCAGGAGGGATTAATGCGCATTCATGTCGGTTGCGATTTCACCTACGAGGTCGGCTACCCCACCTCGACCGTGCTGCAGGTGCAGCCGCACAAGGACGGCGCCCACCGCCTGGTCCACGAGGCATGGGAGACGAGGCCGGCCCTGGCCTTCCAGGAGTACCGCGACATCTACGACAACACCTGTCAGCGCTTCGTGATGCCGCAGGGCGACGTGCTGCTGCGCTACGACGCCCTCGTCGAGGTCCCCAATGAGGGGGACGACATCGCGCCCGACGCGCCGCAGGTCCCCGTCGAGGACCTGCCCGACGCCACGCTCCTGTATACCCTGCCCAGCCGCTACTGCCTCTCCGACGTGCTCTCCGATGCGGCCTGGCAACTCTTCGGCGGGACGGAGCCCGGCTGGGCGCGCGTACAGGCGATCTGTGACTGGGTGCACCAGAATATACGCTTCCAGTACGGTACCAGCACCCCGTTGACCACCGCCGCCGACGTCTACGAGGCGCGCGTCGGTGTGTGCCGCGACTTCACGCACCTGGGCGTGACCTTCTGCCGCGCCCTCAACATCCCCGCCCGCTACGTGTTCGGCTACCTGCCCGACATCGACGTTCCGCTGTCCGACGCGCCGATGGACTTCTGCGCCTGGTTCGAGGCTTACCTCGGCGGCCGCTGGTACACTTTCGACCCGCGCAACAACGAGCACCGCAAGGGCCGCGCCGTGATCGGCCGCGGTCGCGACGCGCTCGACGTGGCCATGGTCACGACCTACGGCGGCCCACGTTTGCGCGAGATGGCCGTGCGCGCCGACAAGGCGGAGGACGACGCCGCCGGCGCCGCGGGGGCCGGGACGGCGCCCACGGCGACAGTCGACGGCCCCGCGCATCGCGCCTACGAGAAGCAGACGCGGTGATCTCGTGAGTAGCGCACAGACGCCTCCTACCAGGGGCACGCCGAGCGCCCTCGACCACACGGAGATCGCCGCCCTCGCCCTGCTCGACCCGCGGGGCGTCGACTGGGACCGCGTGCGGCGCACCGCTTACCTGATCCATCAGGACTACCGCTACGAGTACCCCGGCCCTATCCGGGATCTCCGGCAGCGCCTCGTCATCGTCCCGCCCGAGCGCTTCGGCGATCAGCGCCGCGTCGTGCATCGCCTGGAAGTCTCGGTCCCCGATCACGAGGTCGTCGAGGAAAAAGACGACTTCGGCAACACCGCCCTCACCATCCACGTCCCCCATGTCGTCCAGGCCGTTGGGTTCGAGGCCTGGATCGTCGTCGAGCGCGCCAGCGACGGGGAACCGCAACATCTCCCCGCCGCGGTCCTGGCCGACCCACGCTTTCTGACGCCTACTCGCCTGACCATGCCGGACGCGCGGCTGCGCGCGATCGCGGAGGAGGTGGCGGCCGGCGGGGGCGAAGGCGGGCTGGCGCTGGCCGAGAGGATCAACGCCTGGGTCTACCGCGCCATGGGCTACGCCCACGAGGTGACCGACGTGCACACCACGGCGGCCGATGCCCTCGCCGGTGGGCGCGGTGTCTGCCAGGACTACGCGCACATCATGATCGCCCTGTGCCGCCTGTGCGGGCTGCCGGCCCGCTACGTTTCCGGCCACCTGCTCGGCGAGGGCGGGACGCACGCGTGGGTCGACGTGCTGCTCCCCGCGGAGGACGCTCCGGATGGGGCGGGAGCGGGGGCGGGAGCGGTCGCCGTCCCCTTCGACCCCTTGCACGACCGCCGAGCCACGCTGAGCTACGTCACCGTCGCGGTCGGCCGTGACTACGGCGACGTCGCCCCCACCTCGGGCAGCTACACCGCCGCCTATCCGGGCCGCCTCTCGGCCCACAAGCGTGTGGACATCACCGAGGTCGACTATGCGCCCGCGCCGGGAGGTTGATCGATTCCAGTATCCCGGTATCCCGTATGGACATCTACTGTTGACCACCGCCGAGCGGGCCCCAGTTCGGGGCGGATAGCGGCATGTCCCCCGAGGGCGGCCCGTCGGAGGGGGTGACCTGCACGGCGACGTGGAGCTCGTTCTCGGCGCGGCCCTTGTACACTCCGTGCGTCGGCGGCACGTCGTCGTAGTCGCGGCCGACCGCGACGCGGATGTGGCGCTCCCCTGTGACGAGGCTGTTGGTCGGATCGAACCCGACCCAGCCGAGCGCGGGCAGCAGCGCTTCGACCCACGCATGCGTGGCGTCGGCCCCCGACGTCGCCGAGCGGTCGCGCGCGTCGACTATGTTCGGCCGGTGCGCCAGGTACCCGCTGACGTAGCGGCTCGGTATCCCCAGCTCGCGCAACTGTGCGATCATGATGTGCGCGAAGTCCTGGCAGACGCCCCGGCGGCTGCCCAGCGCGTCGTCTATGGGCGAATTGGCGCGCGTGCTCTGCGGCACATAGTCGAAGGCGTCGTGGATGGCCCTGTTGATCGCGCGCGCCGTGTCCAGGGGGTCATCGCGTCGCCCCAGGCGCAGTTCGCGGGCGACGTCGCGCAGGAGCGGACTCGGCCGTGCGAAGCGGCTCGGCACCAGGTAGTCCCAGTACTCGTCGGCCGCGGCGAGCCGGTCCAGCTCGTCCCAGGACGCGGGCTCGGAGCGCGCGGGGACGGGCGGCCCCGGCAGGAGCGACACGAGGGCGGTCGCCGTGATCGTCAGCGAGTTGTGGCTGTCCGGCACGTCGAAGTGGTGGACGGCATTGCCCTCCGCGTCGCGATAGGACGCGACGGCGGCGCGCGGATTGGTCTGCAGCGCGAAGCTCAGCAGGTGCTGAGGCCCGTCATTGCGCGGCTGCATGCGCACCTCCATCATGCTCTCCCTGATGGCTGCGCTGTAGCGGAACTTGCTGACGTGGCGGATTGAGTAGTACATAATAGTTAGTAGTCGATAGTCACTTGTTGTTGTTGCATCTGGTCTTCTCTGTAGCCGCCGGCGTCTATCGGCGTCTGTGTTTGCACAGGGGCGATCGTCGCGACGGCGCCGCTCCCGCCGCCGTCCCCGTCGTGGGGCGCCGCCTCCTCGACCCAGCGCCGGCGGCCGTCGAGGCGCTGCTGCAGGATATAGGTCTGATAGACCGCGTCGTGGATGGACGCGCACTGCTGTCCGATCTCCGCCAGGTAGGGGTGCATAGCCTCACCCATGATCTCGTCGACCCCGCTATAGTCGAGCGTGGCCCGCAGGCGCCCCGCCAGCCGCTCGGCGCGGCCGGCGGGGCGCGCGCCGGTCGAGCGGGCAATAGATTGCAGCGCCGCCTGGAGTGTCGCCGCCATGAAGCGCAGCGAGCGCGGGAACTCGGCGTCGAGCAGCAGGAACTCCGCGATGCGGTCGGGCCGCACGTCGGCGGTGTAGACCTTGGAGTAGGCCTCGAACGCCGTGCACGACTTGAGCAAACCTACCCACTCGAGATAATCGAGGGGAACGGCCTCACCCTTGTCCCCGCCCTCGCCCTCGCCCTCTCGTGCGGCGAGGTGGGCCGTGTAGTAGGTGTCGAGCAGGGTCACGGTGGCGCCGGCGCGCTCGATATAGCGGCCCAACTGGATGAAGTGCCAGCCCTCGCCGTGACTGATCGTGGCGTCGGTGATGCCCTGGAACAGGTGCGCCCCCTCGCGCACGGTCCTGTAGAACTCGTGCGGCTCGGCATGCCACAGCTCGTCCATGCTCGTGTTCCTGACCTGCAGGTAGAGCCGGTTGAGCTGCTCCCACATCTCGGAACTGATCTGCTCGCGCACCTGACGGGCGTTGTCGCGCGCGGCCTCGACGCAGGACACGATCGAGGCGCCGTTCGCGGTGTCGAAGACGAGCGACTGTGTGACGGCGTAGGGGCCAGGCCCGTCCATCGTCGCCGGCGCGCGCAACGCCGCCAGCAGGCGCTCCCACTGTCGCCCGGCCCGCCCGGCCCCGACCCCCGCCCTCGCCCCCGCGTGCTGGTCGAGCCCCTGATACTGCTGCACGTCCAGCAGCCGCGCCGTGTGCTCGGCCCGCTCCAGGTAGCGGCTCATCCAGTAGAGACAATCGGCCACGCGCGATAGCATTAGGAATCTCCTAATCGTACAAGACCCACGTATCCTTGCTACCGCCGCCCTGCGAGGAGTTGACCACGAGCGATCCGCGCCGCAGGGCGACGCGCGTGAGGCCACCCGGCACGAGGGCGATGCGCTCCCCGCACAGTGTGAACGGCCGCAGGTCGACGTGTCGCCCCTCGACCTGCCCATCTACGTAGCACGGCGCGCGCGAGAGGGCCAGCGTCGGCTGCGCGATGTAGCCCCGCGGGTCGGCCAGGATGCGCGCGCGGAAGTCCTTGCGCTGCGCGGCCGTGCTGTGCGGGCCGATCAACATGCCGTAGCCGCCCGACTCGCCGACCGCCTTGACAACCAGTTCGTCGAGGCGCTCGAGCACGTAGCGCCGCTGGACCTCATCGTCGAGCAAGTAAGTCTCGACCTGCGGCAGGATCGGCTCCTCGCCTAGGTAATAGCGGATGATCGCCGGCACGTAGGCGTAGAGCGCCTTATCGTCGGCCACGCCGGTCCCGATGGCGTTGGCGAGCGCCACGTTGCCGGCGCGGTAGGCGTTGAGCAGGCCGGCCACGCCGAGGGACGAGTCGGCACGGAAGGCGAGAGGGTCGAGGAAGTCGTCGTCGACGCGGCGGTAGATCACGTCGACGCGGCGCAGGCCCGCCGTCGTGCGCGTGTAGACTACGTTGTCGTGCACCAGCAGGTCGCGCCCCTCCACCAGCTCGATGCCCATCTGTCGGGCCAGGAAAGCGTGCTCGAAATAAGCTGAGTTGTACACGCCGGGGGTGAGCAATACGATGGTGGGGTCGGGCCGGTGCGGCGGGGCCAGCGCGCGCAGCGTGGCCAGCAGCGCCTGCCCGTAGCGGTCGATCGAGCGCACGCCGTAGCTGTCGAACAGGCGCGGCCACACCCTCTTCATCACCTGACGGTTGGCCAGCATGTAGGAGACGCCGCTGGGCACGCGCAGGTTGTCTTCCAGCACGGCGAAGCGCCCATCGTCGGTCCGCACCAGGTCGGTTCCGACGATGGAAACGTAGACGTCGCGCGGCACACGCACGCCGCGCATCTCGCGCCGATAGTGGCGGCACGAGTAGACGAGCGAGCGCGGCACGACGCCGGCCGCGAGGATGCGGCCCTCGTGGTAGATGTCGGCCAGGAAGTGGTTGAGCGCGGTGAGGCGCTGCGCCAGCCCGCGCTCGATCGTGGCCCACTCCCCGCCCGTGACGATGCGCGGCAGGAGGTCGTAGGGCCAGATGCGTTCAGTTCCCTCGTCGGCGCCGTAGACGGTGAAGGTGATGCCCTGGTTCAGGAAGGCCACGTCGGCGGCCTGCTGGCGGCGCCTGAACTCGTCGGCGGGCATGCGCAGTAATTGCTGGTAGAGCTCGTGGTACTGGGGGCGCGCCGTACCCCCGGCGTCGAACATCTCGTCGTACGCCCGATCGAGCTCGTAGGCGGCGAACGGCGGCGCCTCCGCGTCGCGCGCGGGCTCGGCGGGCGTCATGACGCACGGCCCGCGCGTACGCGCCTCTCCACGTGTGTGTCGTGCGACTCTACGCGCGGGATGTGTGTGACCATAACGTGTAGTGTACTAGCTTAGGTAGAAGCCCACGCCGGGGCCCGGGCAAACAGCCTCGCTCCGCGGCGCCTGTCGTCCCAGCTGCGCGGCGTGTTCACGCTCGTGCGCGGCCTCGGCCAGCAGCAACTCCCACCCGCTGATCTCCGTCCCGAAGCGTGTCGGGCCGCGGCGCCACAGCCGCCGCTCGTCAATACTCTCGGCCAGCGAGAGCAGCCGCGCGTGCGCCGTCACCAGGCTGGCCACCGCGTACTCCGGGCGTACGGTGCGCGGATCGTGGGACACGCCCGCTGCGGTCCTGTCCCGCCACGGGACGGTGGCGAGACGCGGGTCGCGCTGGTAGCCGTACACGGCGAGGTCGTCGACGAGGACGGTCAACTCGCGCAGCCACGCGGTCATGTGCAGGAGCGCGTCGCGCCCACACCAGGGATCATCGTCGCCTCCAGGCGTCAGCAAGTCGGAGGGCGCGCAGCCCTGCAACGCGGCGAGCAGGTCGGCCCGCGCCGCGCGCAGGTCGGCGACAGGATGGATAGCAAGGGTCATAGTCCGGCCTCCCGCAACACATGTGGCCGGCGTGTCCGTACCCCGGGAGCGTAGGGACGTGGGCACAGCGGCGCTTCGATGGAGCGTCATCCCCGACGATGGCTATCGCAGAGAAAGGCGGCGTTGCCCGGTCGTGGGCGACGTGGCGGACGAGAGCGGCGCCACGCGCGTCGATAAGGCCATATAGGGCAACAAAAAAACCTCCTGCCGCTAGGAGCGGCAGAAGGCCTCATCGCCCGAAGAGTCGCGCTGTTGTGACAGGGGCGACGATGTCCTCGTCACAGCGCCATCTATTACCACGGATGATAGCAAACGGGCGCGCTGTTGTCTACTGGCCCATGAGATCTCGCCAGCCAGCCTCGACCTGGCGGCGCGTGTCCTCTAGCGAGCCCGCGTTGTCGATCACCCGATCGACGGCGTGTCGCCAGTCCTCCAGCCGCGGCTGCGCCGCCAGGCGTCGCCCGGCCTCCTCCGCCGAGTAGCCTCGGATCTCCACGAGGCGGCGCAGTTGCTCGGCGGAGGAGGCCGCGACCCACCATCGCTCCGCGCACAGGCGCGCCAGGTCGCCCTGCAGGAGCTTGACCGCGTCGACCACGGCCACCCCGTCCGGCCTTGCCTCCGCCGCCGCCTCCAGGCGCGCGCGCACCTCCGCCCGCACCGCGGGGTGCGCAACCTCCTCGAGCCGGCGCAGCGCCGCGAGATCGCCGAAGACACGCGCGCCTAGCGCCCCCCGGTCGATCGCGCCATCGGCCCCCACGATCTCCGGCCCGAACAGGGCGACCAACTGCTCTCGCAGGGGCCGCGAGTCGCGGTAGAGCTCGTGCACGACCCGGTCGCCGTCGATCACGGGGTCGGCGCCGAGGTCGCGCAGCATCCCGTCGACGGTGCTCTTGCCCGTGGCGATCGGCCCGGTCACGCCAATGACGATCATGGACTCAGCTTACCGGGTCCGCACGTTCCACGTGCGGCAGATACGCCCTCGATTGCAGCCGGTACAACTCTGCGTAGAGGCCGTCCCGCCGCATCAATTCCCGGTGGCTCCCCTGCTCCACGATCCGGCCACCGTCCAGGACCACGATCAGGTCAGCCATCTGCACGGTGGAGAAGCGGTGCGACACCAGCACGGTCACCATGCCGGCGCTCTCGCCGGCGCGGGCGGCGGCGGCGAACCGCTCGAACAAGGCTTGCTCGGCCCCCGCGTCCAGCGCGGCACTCGGCTCGTCGAGGATCAGCAGCAGCGGATCGGTCCGCATCATCGCCCTGCTCAGGGCCAGCTTCTGCCATTGTCCCCCCGAGAGGTCCACGCCGCCATCCCACGCCTTGCCCAATTGCGTCTCGAGGCCCGTGGGCAGGGTCGCAAGGATGTCGTCGCCGCCGCCCCGCGCGAGCGCTGCCCGTACGGCCGGCGCATCCTCGATGCGCTCCAGCCGCCCCACGCCGACCGTCTCGCGCGCGAGGAACTCGAACTGGGCGAAATCCTGGAAGGCCGCGCTCACCCGCGCCCGCCACTCCTCGACGGGGATGTCCCGCAGGTCCACGCTGTCGACCAGGATTGCCCCACCGTCTGGCTCGTAGAACCGGCACAACAGCTTCACCAGTGTGCTCTTGCCGGCCCCGTTCTCGCCCACTAACGCGACCACGGAGCCAGCCGGCAGGCGCATGGACACGCCGGCGAGCAGCGAGGCGTCCCCGCCGTCCCCGCCATCCCCGCCATCCGTGCCGGGGTAGCGGAAGGACACGTCGCGCAGCTCGATCCCGCCGACGAGCCGGGCGGGCGCCGGCGTGGCTTCCGCCGGATCGACCCGCGCCGAGCGCGCGTAGTCTTCGAGCCACAGGTATCGCTCGGCAACGCGCAGCACGCCCAGGAAATGCGTCCCGTAGGCCACCGCGGTGGTCACGATGCCGTTCATGCTCGCGGCCAGCCCGATCGCCAGCGCCACGTCCCCCGGCGTGGCGCGCCCCTGCATGGCGCGCATCAGCACGAGCCCGATGGCGCCGGCGTAGGCCAGGCCGTACACCAGCGCATCCACGGCCTGCAGCCAGGCGCCCTGCCAGTCGGCGCGGTCGCGCGCCCGCATGACCGCGCCGGAGGCCGTGTGGTGGCGCCCCACCAGCTCGCCGGCCAGCCCGAAGACGCGCGCCTCCTTGCCCGCGGCCGCGGAGGTGGCCTGACCGAACAGGTGCGCGCGCAGGCGCTCAGCCTCGGTGGTACCCTCGGTCGCGCGCTGCTGGAGGCCCTGCGCGCGCTTGCCCAACGCGAACGAGACAACGCCGACCAGGGGCAGGAGCAGCAAGAGCGGCTGTAGCCGGGCCAGGAGGACGGCGCTGGCCGCCAGTTGCACGACCACGCGCAGCAGCCCGGCCGTCGCGTTGGTCATCCAGGCGAGCTTGGCGCGCTCCTCGCGCAGGAGTTCCAGCCGGTCGAGGTACGCGGGGCGCTCGTGGTGGGCGAGCCCGGCGATCCCGCCCATCAGCGCCATCAGGCGCCTGTCCAGCGCGGTGCCGGCCTTTTCCACCACCGAGAACAAGAGGTCCACGTAGTACAGCACATTGATCAGGCCAATCCCGCTGGCCAGCGCCAGCACGGACGCCGCGACGAGCCCCTGGCGCGGGCTGTCGGCGAGCGCGGCGTCCACCAGGAGCTTGGCCCCAACGGCCATCGCGGGGCCAAGCAGAGACATAACAACGCCACACAGGAGAAAGAGCGCCGCCTGCCGGGGCGCCGTCCCGAAGCTGAACGACAGGAGGACCCGGAACCCGCGCAACCACGTCCGCATCCTATTCACCTCCCCCCATCGCCCTCGCGGCGTCCGGCGTCGCCTCATCGACAAAGCGCGCGGCCTGCAGCGCGAACATCTCGGCGTAGCGTCCCTCCAGCGCCACCAGTTCGTCGTGCGTCCCCTGCTCGGCCACCCCGCCACCGTCTAGCACGACGATGCGGTCGGCGCGGCGGACCGTAGAGAAGCGGTGCGAGATAAGGATCGTGGTCAGCCCCGCGGTGATGTCGAGGAAGCGGTCGTAGAGCGCCGCCTCCGCCCGCACGTCCAAGCTCGCCGTAGGCTCATCGAGGATCAGCACGCGCGCGCCGCCCTCGACCGCGAACAGCGCGCGCGCCAGCGCGACGCGCTGCCACTCGCCCCCCGACAGATCGGTCCCGTCCGTGTACTGGCGCGAGAGCACGGTGTCCCATCCGCGCGGCAACGACTCGACGAGGTCCAGGGCGCCCGCCCGCCGCGCCGCCGCGCGCAAGGGCTCCGGGTCGCCCAGCAGTTCGGGGGCGCCCAGCCCCACGTTGTCGCGCGCCGGCAGGTGATACCGCGCGAAATTCTGGAAGATGGCGGCCACCCGCCGCTGCCAGGCGCGCGCGTCGACGTCGCGCAGGTCCACGCCGTCCACGGTGATGCGCCCCTCGGTGGGGTCGTAGAGGCGGCAGAGCAGCTTGACCAAGGTCGTCTTGCCGGCCCCGTTGGTCCCCACGATGGCCAGGGACCGCCCGGCGGGGATGGCGAGATCGAGCCCCGCGAGCGCTCCGGCCGGCCGGCCGGGGTAGCGGAACGCGACGTTCTCGAAGCGGATGCCCTCGCGCGGGCTCCCCGGCGGCAGGACCCTGGCGGGCACGGCGGCAGGGGCGAGGGCGGGGTTGTCGCCCAGGCGCCGCTCCAGGGCGAGCAGGCCGGGCACGGAAACGGCGGCGTAGGCCAGCTGGGTGTTCACGTCGTCGAAGGCGCGGAAGTTGTTGGCCCCCAGCAGGGCCTGCGTGTACACCGCCAGCGCCGCCAGGTTTATCTCGCCCCGCGCGGCCGCCCAGGCCAGCAGGCCGAATGAGCCCAGGTTCAGCGCGGCGACGACGCCGGTGGACACCCAGAGCACGGGCCGGCCGGGGTTGCGCGCCCGCCACGTGGGCTCCATGGCGCGGCGCCAGCTATCCTCGAAGCGCGCGATCAGCCAGTCCAGCATCCCCCAGATACGCAGTTCCTTGGCGGCGTCCGGATCAAGCGCCAGGGAATGGTAGTACTCCGCACGGCGCACCGCGCCGGCCTGCCCGCTCGCCACCTCGCCGACGCGGACGTACTCGCGCTGGAAGTAGTACGTGACGACCGGCCACGCCACGACCCAGACCAGCGCGAGCCACCAGTGGAACAGGGCCAGGATGAGCGCCGAGCCCAGGGCCTGGAACCAGCTCGGCAGCAAGCTTGCCAGGGCGGTCACGGCGGCGCCCGGTCGCGTCCCCTCGGCGCCGACCCCCCGCGCCGTTTCGATCAGGTCGAGGATGGCGGGGTCTTCGAGGTGCGCCACCCCGCTCGGTCCGCCGACCGCGGCCATCACCCGCTCCTGCAGGCGCCGGTCGACCGCGCGCCCGAACGTGCCCGCCAGCGCGGCCAGGAAGGGGGTCAGCAGGCGCTCCGCCACGATCAAGGCGCCGGCCCCGACCAGCAGGGACAGGCTGGCGCGCCCCGCCGCCGAGGCCAACCCGCCCCGCACCGCCGCCGGGACGGAGCCGACGAGGAGGCCGGCGACGACGGTCGCGCCCAGGGGAAGCAGGGTGCCAGCCAGCACGCCCGCCGCGAGCAGAGCGGTCCGCGCGCGGCTCACCCGGGGGAGCAGGCGCAGGAGGGCGAATGTCCCGGCCAGCGTAGGGGAAAGGGACCGCCGCCACGGCGCACTGAGACGCATGTCTCAAGCCCCGAACGCGTCGCTTGGGTCCGCGCCGTCGACGCTCAGAACCCGGTAGGTGTCCCGCAGGGACACGACCTCTAGCCGCGCGCCGCCGGTCAGGCTCTCGAAGCCGGTCAGCACCGCGGGGCTCCCCGCGACCTCGAGCTCGCGGCCCGGCAGGAAGCGCATCCTGGGATTGTCCCGCCAGAAGCGCCGCGCCTCGGGCAAGCTCCAAGTGAGCGAGTGCCATGTCTCCACGTTGTGCAGGCCGCAGCGCGGACACCAGAGGTGGATGCAGTCGGCGCCTGTCCATTCCGGCGGCAGGGCGGACCCAGATGGCGCGGCGGGCGGCGTGCCCTCGCGGATCGGCAGCCAGTCCCCGCACGTCGGGCACGGTATCGCGCCGTTCGCGGAGCGCAGGTGAAAACGGTCGTGGATGGACCGCAAGACGCGCGCCACGGCGGGCTTATGGGCCCGCAAGTCCTTGAAGCCATCCCCCCAGTTGTGGGCGCCGATGTACTGTGTGCCCGGGGGGGAGCACGCCGGACAGCGCAGGTAGAGCTCGCCCTCGTCGGGGCGGAAGCGCCCCACGAGCTTGCGGTGCCCGCAGCCGGGACACCACATGCGCGTCTCCCGCCAGCCATCGCCGCGCGGGTCGATCAGGCCATAGGGCAGGGCGTCCTGCCGCAACTCGGCGCCCAGGATATGCCTGAGCGCCAGTTTGCCGCGCTCCACCCTCTTCTTGACCGCCTCCTCGCTCACCCCAAGGCGAGCCGCGACCTCGCCGTGCGACGACTCCCGGACGTAGCGGTGGACGAGCGCCTCGCGGGTCTCCGGGGGCAGCAACGCCAGCGCGCGGTCCAGCAGCGCGACGAGCTCGACCCTCTCCAGCGCGGTCTCGGGGTCGAAGTCGTCCGCGCCCGGCCCGTCCTCGAGTGCGGGCACGGGGTCGTCGGCCGGGCGCGGGCGCGTGAACCTGACAGCTTCCAGTCCCCTGCTCCGCCGCCAGTGCATGCAGAGGTTCCGCGCGACGCCGGAGAGCCACTGCGCGCGCCTAGCGGGGTCGCGCAGGGCCCGCTCCCGCTGGAACGCAACGAGCAAGGTGTCCTGCGCTAGGTCCTCGGCGGCCTGCGCGTCGCCGGTCAGCCGCGCGCAGAGCCGCACCAACCGCGCGCGCTCGGCGGACAGCGCGGCCCCGTCCTCGTCCCACCCGGCCGTCGCAACCGTCCCCGTGTACATCCTCACAGCCCGCCCCTCCCACGTCCCGGCCGCGTGCGCCGGCATGCGCCCATTGTATCTCTACACACATGTTCCCCGGGCGCCGCGAAAAGTGACGCGGTTTTTGCCATCGGGGCGCGTTCGGGCCGCGCCTGAAAGCCTGGAGCCCTCCCACCCCAAGGCGTGGCAAAAGCTGTGACAGGTTCGGCCCACCGCTCCGGGCAAAAATCGGCCTCTATCTAGAACATCTGTGCTACTATAACGACAGTGAAGAGCGTGCCGCTAGAAAATGGCGCGTGGCGACCCGGTGACACGGGGAGCGAACGGCGTCGAAGCCACCCCTATTGTTAGCGTGAGGGCCAGGTATGGGCAAGATCCTGCGTCCGCTGGCCGAGGCCGAAAGGATCGCGGCCGCGCTCGTGGCCGACCTCGAGCCATACTGCGCAAGGATTACCCTGGCTGGCTCCGTGCGCCGGCGCAAAGAGGTGGTTGGCGACATCGAGTTCGTGGCCATTCCGCGCTACGAGCCGGCCGGGCTCTTCGGCGACCGCACGGCCAACACCCTCTGGGAGCATCTGCACGCGCGCGACGACGCGTATCGCTTCGTCAAGGGCGACAGCCCCGACGGCCGCTACTACCAGCTCGCGCTCCCCGCGCGGCCGGGCCTGCAGGTGGACCTGTTCCTGGCTCGAGAGGACAACTGGGGGCTCACGCTGCTCGTGCGTACGGGGAGCGCCGCGTTCAGCACGGCGATGCTGGCGCGTTGGAAGCGCGTGCAAGGCATAGGCCGCGAGGGGCAGGGCAGCGTGGACGGGCGGCTCGTCACGCGCGATGGCCGCGTGATCCCGACCCCGGAGGAGGAAACGGTGTTCCAGTTACTGGGCATGCGGACCGTGCCGCCGGAGCGACGGACCGGCGACTCCTGGTGAAAGGGATACGAGCGTCGACGATGCCGGCCGCGTCATGACACGAGCCACAGTCACGTCTATCCCGGCTGTGGATGTCGCTGATATTCACCGATACGTGGAGATCTGAGGAACAATCTACTGGCACATGGGCGGGCGCATCGTGCGCGAAGAGTGCCCCATGAGCACGCCGACCTGTCTCACTAAATCATACAATACTGGAACACGATATACTGATATTTGATTTACTGAATCATATTTCATCTGAGGTGGCGCGGTGGCATTTTTCGATCGCGAAGTGGAGTTCGAAGCCGTCGTGGACGCCTTGCGATCCGACCGCGCGGAGTTGGTGATCGTGTACGGCCGGCGCGGGGTCGGTAAGAGCGAGCTTCTCGTGCGCGCGATGGAGGGGCGCGAGGGTCTGTACTACCAGGCGACGGACGAAGTCATGGCCCAGCAGCTCGCCGATATCGCCGTCGAGGTGCGGCGCGCGGCCTCGGGGCGCGCCATCGTCGGGCAGTTCGACTCAATCGGCGCGTTCTTTGTCGCTCTCACCGACCTCGCGCGGGCGGCGCCCGATAAACCTTTCGCCGCCGTCATCGACGAATTCCCTTATCTCGCCGAGGCTGAGCGCGGCGTGGAAACGGCGCGCTCAGCGGTGGTGGGACAGGGATCACGCCTCTACACCCAACCTCAAAGTGTTCCTCGCCGGTTCCCACGTGTCATGGATGCGCGAACACACGCTCAGCGAACACGGCCCGATACAGAACAGGCGCACCAAGCAACTGGAAATCCTGCCCCTTGACTACCGAAACACGGCCCTGTTCTACCCACCACTACCCGTCGAGGATAAGGTGCGCGCCTATGCTATATGGGGTGGACTTCCGGGTTACCTACGAGAAATCGACCCCCGACTCGGGCTGTGGGCCAACGTCGCGCGCACGATACTGCGGCCGGACGCCCGGTTGTCGGTCGAGCCGGACTGGCTGCGCTTCACCGATCTACGCGCGGACCGCCTCTACACCTCGCTGGTGCGCGCCATCGCCACGGGCGCGCACACGCCGGGCGACATCGCCCGTGCGGTTGGACGTCATAGCGCCGCGGACGTCATACCCCACCTGAATCGCTTGATTGAGACGGGTATGGTCGAAAGGACGGCTGCGCTCGCGACGCGGAACAGCGGCAGGCCGCCGGCGCGCTACGACGTGGCCGACACGTTCCTCGCGTTCTGGTATCGCTTCGTCGACCCGCGCCGCGGAGTCATCAGGCGCGCCCGGAGCCTGGAGGTAGCCGAGCGGATTGCCTCGGAGATAGCCCTCGAGATCGACGAATACATTGGTCGCTACGTCTTCGAGGGCATCTGCCGGGAGTGGGTGTGGGGCGCTGCGGCGCGCGGCGAGTTGCCGGCAGGGCTAAAGGTGAGCGACATCGGGGCGTGGTGGGGCGGCCGCAACGGGACGCAAGACGAGCTCGACGTTGTCGCCCTACTACCGTCGCGGGAGGGCGTCCTGTACGGGGAGTGTAAGTGGAGCGCCGCGCCGATGGACATGCGCGACCTCGGCGGCCTGAGGGCCGCGATCGATGCGGCGCGAGGCGCCGTCACGCCCATCGATCGCCCATGGCGCGCCCTTTTCTCTCGCTCGGGATTCCATCCGGACGTGCAGGCCGAGGCGGCGATCACCGAGAACCGCATCATCCTCGTCGGGCTTGACCGACTCTACGGGGGACTGGATTCGTTCAACGCGGGATGATCGGCAGCGCCACGTGCGACGGGTGCGCCCGGTCGTGCAAAATAGTTTGGTGGGCGGGACGTAGCTCGGTCTCGTGGCCGAAGGGCGCGCCGGTATTGGGATTGCGGTCCCAGCGCGGGAAGCACGAACTGGTGACGTCGAGCCGCACCCGGTGCCCCGCTTTAAAGACATTGGCCGTCGACCACAGGTCGATCGTGTACTCGTAGGCCTGGCCTGGCTCGATAGGCTTGGGCGTGTCGCCGTCGCGGTAGCGCGCGCGGATGACGCCGTCGGTAAGGTTCTGAGCGAAGCCATCGGGGTGCGCGTCGACGAGCCGCGCCACCCAGTCGGTGTCCGGCGCATCGCTGATCGCCCACAGCTTTACTACGATCGGCCCCGTCACCTCGGTGTCCTCCACGAGGGGGGCCGAGGTGTAGACGAGCACGTCGGGTCGCGCCTCGATGGGACGCTGGTCCTTGACACCGGGGCCGTAGAGCCCGTTCATCAGGATCGCGCCGCCCAGGGTCGGGACCGGGTCGGCGGGGTCGTAAGTGTAGCGGTCGGGCGTCTCGTCGCCGGGCGCCTCCCGCGAGAGCGCGCCGCCGCCATGACCTCCATCACTGTGCAGGTAGAACGGCGTGTACTCCGCGCGCGCCAGGGGCCACTCGGACTCGTCGCGCCACCTGTTCTCGCCCATGATGAAGAGCTTGACCGGCGGCTCGTCCGTGACCCCGTTGTCGATGCCCTTGAGCCAGTGGTCGAACCACCGGCCCGTCAGCCCGGTCAGGTCGCCCTGCAGGTTCATGAAGGCCAGCGCCGACGTGAAGCCGAAGTCCATATCCCCGACCACACCGCCGTAGTTGACGTGCGACCACGGCCCCATCAGCAGCCTGGCCCGCCGCGCCTCGGGCGTCGCGCCATCCTGTCGTAACGCGGTGAAGTTGTGCAGCGTGCCCTGCGCGAAGATGTCGTACCAGCCGCCGACGTTGTAGGCCGGTACCTCTATCCTGTCGTATGACGCGGCGACCGAGTACGGCCTGTTGTCGGCGGGGTCGTAAGGACGCGCCACGAGCCCGGCCAGCTCGGGCGCGATGCCCAGGCGCTCGAACGGCGCGAAGTCTTTGAGCGGCAGCGAGAGGTAGCCTTGCGCGGCCAGGGTATCGATCTCGCGCACCAGCGCGACCATCGCCGCCCCCAACTCGGCCCGTGGGGCGTCCTTGTGACGTCGGCGCAACACGTCGAAGGCGATCGCCGTGACCTGCCAGTAGGCCAGCTTGCCCAACTCGAAGGAGCCCCCGCGCCACGTCCCGCCGTCGCGGCTGTCTGACCACGTGATGAACGGAATCATAGCCTTGAGGTGCGGCGGCCTTTCGACGGCGGCGACCCACTGCGTGAAGCCGTAGTACGACGCGCCGAACATGCCCACAGCGCCGTCCGAGCCGGGCAGCGCGGACGCCCACTCGACCGTGTCATAGCCGTCGGGGCCGTCGTGGCGGTAGGGCGCCCACTCGCCATCAGAGGCGAAGCGGCCGCGCACATCCTGGATCACCACGATATAGCCGTCGCGGGCCAGCCGCACCGCGTCCAGGACCGGGCTGGCGCTAGCGTAGTCCTTCCCGTAGGGCGTGCGCGTGAGCGCCACCGGGTACGATCCCTCATTGGTGGGGCGAAACACGTTGGCGCGCAGCACTGTGCCGTCGCGCATCGTCGCCGGCGCATCGAACTCGACGGTGATCATCCTATCGTCCGTCCCGCCCCGCACGGTCGAGGCGGCGCTGCACATGGGCGCGTGTCTGCTCGACCACGGACGCGAACTCGATCAGTTCCTCGTAGTCGAAGCGCATCACGAAGCCGCGCTCGACGAAGGCCACGTTGACCATCTGCTCGCCAGGGTCGTCCGTGACCACGAAGAAATCGTCCTGGTAAATGTCGTCGTCCATCCGTGGCATCTCCGCCATTGGCGCACCCCCTTACAAGTGTTTAGTGGCTAGTGTTTAGTGTTTAGCAACAACTAGTCACTAAAGACTAGTCACTAGACACTAACTCTTTCACGCGCTGCGCGGCTTCCTGTACGTCGCCGACGGGGATGAAGTGACTGCTCTGGAGTAGCTTGCGGCCGGCCTCCTCTTGCGTGCCCGAGAGGCGCACCACCACGGGGACGGAGATGTCCATCCCCTCCTGCACGGCCAGCATGCCCCGGGCCACCTCGTCGCCGCGCGTGATGCCGCCGAAGATGTTGAAGATGACGGCCTTGACCTCGGGGTCGCTGAGCACCATGTTGAGGGCCTTGGAGACCTGGGCGGCCTGCGCGCCGCCCCCGATGTCCAGGAAGTTGGCCGGCTTGAGTCCATTGGCGGTGACCACATCGAGCGTCTGCATCACCAGGCCCGCGCCGTTGCCGATGATGCCCACGTTCCCGCCGAGGTGCACGTAGGTCAGGCCCTGCTCGGCGGCCTGGCGGTCCATGTCGTTGTCGAACGACTCCTCGCGGTACTCGGCAAGCTCGGGATGGCGGTAGAGCGCGCTATCGTCGATGCTGACCTTGGCGTCGGCCACCACGACCTTGCCGTCGCCCGTGACCACGAGCGGGTTGATCTCGACCAGCATGGCGTCGTTGGCCAACGAGGCGGCGTAGAGCTGCCGTAGCACCGGGATGATCGCTTTGTGGGTGGAGGGGTCGTAGCCAGCGTCGTAGACGGCCTGGCGCAAGAGGTAGTCGGGCACGCCGAAGGCGGGGTCGAGCGCGATTTTGACGATCTTATCGGGGTCCGTGGCCGCGACCTCCTCGATGTCGACCCCGCCCATCGCCGAGAGCATCAGGACGAAGCGCTTGCTCTTGCGGTCGCTGACGATGCCGGCGTAATACTCGGTTTTGATGTCGAGGGCCGGCTCGACGAGGACTTTCTCCACGGTCAGGCCCTTGATCTGCATGCCCAGGATGCGCGAGGCCACGTCGCGCGCCTCCTCGGGCGTGCTCGCCACCTTGACGCCGCCGGCCTTGCCGCGCCCGCCCGCCTGCACCTGCGCCTTGACCACCACGCGCGACCCAATCGTGCGCGCGGCCGCCTCGGCCTCCTCCGGCGTCGTGGCCACGATCCCCTGCGGGACCGGCATGCCCCCCTTGCGGAACAACTCTTTGCCCTGATATTCGAGCAGATTCATTTCGCCTCCTAATTCAACGCCTGCGGCTGCCTATTCAATGCCTGCGACCACGGTCGCATGGCGGCGTACGAGCGCCGCGGCGCCGAGAACATTCGACTGCAGCCGGCGCTTGTTTGCCCCATGCGACCGCAGTCGCAGGCTTTGTCATGTGCCATGCGACCGCGATCGCATGGCATATAGATACACTCTTAGAATAACGCCAATTGTTGTGCCATGGCATGGCTATGCCACTCCGCGCTCGGCTCGTCGCGGCGCGCCACGTCGATCTCCAGGCCGCGCATGGACCCGGCCATGTCCAGGCGCAGGCCCACCTGCTCGCGCGCCTTGCGCGGCGTGTTGTTCTCCTCGCTCAGGTGGGCCAGCCACAGCCAGCGGCGGCGGCGCGGGGCGCGGCGGAAGGCGCGCTCGAGCAGGCGCGCCGTCTGGTCGTTGGAGAGGTGGCCGCCGTTGCCCAGGATGCGGTTCTTGAGCGGCCATGGGTAGGGGCCCGAGCGCAGCGTCGCGGTGTCGTGGTTGGCCTCGAGCATCACGAGGTCGGCCGCGGCGATGTGCGGCTCGAGGTCGGGGCAATCGTAGCCCACGTCGGTGGCCATGCACATACGCCAGCCTTCGTAGGCCAGCGTGTAGCCCACGGGCTCGCGCGCGTCGTGCGGGACCGCGAAACTGCTGACCGCCACCGAGCCGGCGAAATGCGTCGCGCCGGTCGGCAGCGCGACCGTGGAGGCGCGCGGCGCGTCGATGGCGGCGAGCGTAGCCCTGTTGGCGATGATCGGAGCCTTATAGAGGCGAGAAAGGGCCGCTGCCCCGGAGATGTGGTCGGAGTGCTCGTGCGTGATGAAGATGCCGGCGAGCCCGCCCGCCAGCACACCCTGCTCGCGCAGGTATTTAGCCAGCACTTTGCCCGGGCGGCCGGCGTCGATCAGCAGCGCCGTCTCGCCCGCCCGCACCAGCACGGCGTTGCCCGAGCTCCCGCTGGACAGCGCCTTGACCGTGATCGCCATCAGGCCATGCCTTTACCGAACGCAAGCGGGAAAATAAGCTGAGAAGAGTAGAGGCGCACACCCGCATGGTAGCGACGGGTGCGGGGCCTGTCAAGGGCAAGACGTAGTACCGTAGTACTGTCACGGCGTCGGTCTTTGCCGGTATACTACATATGTTGCGTTCTAACCACGAAGAAGGGCAGCGCGCGTATGGCAATTGAACGCGTACCCAAATGGCGCGGCGATACAGACACAGCACGCCAACTGATGGATGTGGTGACGCGTGTCCTGGGGCACATGCCCGATCCCGCTGAGTTGCGCGCCCTTCGGCTGTCCCTCGATTATCTAATCGAGACAACGGAAACCGCGCGCGAGGATGAGGTGTTCCACGGCGACGGCTACAGCGTGCGCCGCCTGACACCCGACGAGGCGCGCCGCCGTGGCCTCGACGCCGCTGAGCCGAGCACGGGCGCGATTTACTACGGCGACGACGACTTCCAGGCAGCACTCGACGCCATCTCGCTCACGGATGCCCACATTTGATCCGCTGCCGCGCTTCTTGCGTGAATTCGCGGCGCTGACCGCCGAGGAGCGTGACCGCTTCCGCGTCGCCCGCCGCAAGCTCGTCGCCGACTTGCAGGCCGGCCATGGCCTTTGTCCTGGCCTGCGCGTCAAACGCGTCGAGGGGACCGACGATGATTTTGAGATGACGTGGGCGCCTGATGGCCGCGCTTTCTTCCGCTACGGCGCCGAAATACGCCCCGGCGACCCGCATATCATCTGGCTTCGCATCGGCACGCACGACATCTTCGACTAACTGTAGGGCGCCCGGCAGGCATGGCAGACAGTGAACAGCGGCGCTGCCTTATTGCTAAGGTGCGTTGCTATGATCGAGAGGGAAATAATGGAGCACGGACTGTCGCTCGAAGATGTCGCGCGCTATCCGCGGCCGGGGATGATCCTGCCGCGCCGCGTGGCGTTTACCCCCGACAGCAAGGCGGTGGCCTATCTCATGGCCGCGGACGGGACGCTGGTCCAGGGCTTGTGGACCTATGACATCGCCACCGGCGAGCGGCGGCAGGTAGCGGGAGGGGCGGGAGAGGGCGAGGCTGCAGTGCCGCCGGCATCGGGCGACGGGCGTTCGCTCGACGAGGAGCTGCGCCGCGAGCGATCGCGGACGCGCGAGGTGGGTGTCACCGGTTTCCAGTACGCGCAAAAGGGCGAGGGTGACGAAGGCGGCGAGAGTGAGGGCGCGCCCCTGGTCCTGCTCGTTCCCCTCGACGGCCGCCTCTATGTCGCGCGCGGCGACGGCCCCCTGACGCCGCTCCACGGCAGCGAGGGCGCGCTCGACGCGCAGCTCAGCCCCGACGGGGCGCTGGTGGCTTTCGTGCGCGCCGATGAACTCTATATCGCCCCGACGGACGGCGGCGCGCCGCCCCGTCGCTTGACGGGCGGCGCGGGGGACGGTGTGACCAACGGCCTGGCGGAGTATATCGCGCAGGAGGAGATGGGCCGCGCCGAGGGCTATTGGTGGAGCCCGGACGGGGCGCGCCTGGCCTTCGTGCGCGCCGACAGCCGCCACATCCCCCTCTACCCTATCGTGCACCAGGGCGCGGAGACGCTCGCTGTCGAGGAGCATCGCTATCCGTTCGCCGGCGCGCGCAACGCCGTGGTGCGGCTGGGCGTCGTCGCGGCCGGCGGGGATGGCGGGGATGGCGGAGATGGGAACGAGGGCGGGGACGATGCGCCCGTGACCTGGATGGATCTGGGGGAGGACGATGATATCTACCTCGCGCGCGTGGCGTGGCGGCCGGACGGTGTCCTGACCGCCCAGATCGAGTCGCGCGACCAGCGGCTGCTGCGCCTGGTCGCGTTCGATGGGGAGACGGGCGCGGCGACGACGCTGATCGAGGAGCGCGGTGAGCCGTGGCTGAACCTGGGCGACGACGCGCGCTTCCTCGCGTCAGGCGAGATCGTCTGGTCGAGCGAGAAGACAGGCTTCCGCCACCTCTACCTGCACGACGCGCGGGGCCGGGAGGCGCGGCCGCTGACCGAGGGGCCCTGGATGGTGACGGGCCTCGTGGCGGTGGACGAGCCGCGCCGGGTCGTCTTCTTCCAGGGCACGCGGGACGGCGTGCGCGAGCGCCACCTCTACAGTGTGTCGCTCGACGGCGGGCCGGCCCGCCGCGTGACGGACGGCGCGGGCTGGCGCGAGGCGGTCGTTTCGCCCGACTGTCGCCATCTTGTCGATACGTGGAGCAGCCTCGAAAGGGCGCCCACGGTGACACTGCGGCGGCTGGAGGACGGCGCGGAGGAGGCCGTCTTGTGCGCAAACGAGGGGGCGACCGTCGCCGCGCTGGGCCTGCTCGTCCCCGAGCTCACCACGTTCCGCAACCGCGCCGGGGTCGAGTTGTGCGCGGCCGTCTACGCCTCAGAGGAGACCCGCGCCGGTAGCATACCCGCCCCGCTCATCGTGGCCGTGTACGGCGGGCCGCACGCTCAGACGGTGGCGAATCGCTGGGACCTGACCGTCGACCTGCGCGCCCAGTACCTGGCGCAGCAGGGGTTCGTCGTGCTCAAGGTCGACAACCGGGGCAGCGCCAACCGCGGTCTCGCCTTCGAGGCGGCGATCGCGCGCGACCTGGGCCACGTCGAGATCGACGACCAGGTGGACGGCGCGCGCTTCCTGGCGGAGCGCCCCTACGTCGACGGGTCGCGCGCCGGCGTCTACGGGTGGAGCTACGGCGGCTACATGACCCTCATGGCCCTGCTGCGCGCCCCCGACGTGTTCGCGGTCGGCGTCGCCGGGGCGCCGGTCACGTTCTGGGAGGGCTACGACACGCACTACACCGAGCGATACATGGGGCGCCCCGACGCCAACGAGGGGGGCTACCGCGCGAGCGCGGTCATGGCCCACGTCGGGGCGCTGCGCGGCAAGCTGCTGCTCATCCACGGTATGATGGACGAGAACGTGCACTTCCGGCACACCGCCCGGCTCATCGCGGCGCTGACGGCGGCGGGCAAGCCGTACGACGCGGCGCTCTTCCCCAAAGAGCGCCACATGCCGCGCGACGCCCGTGGACTAGAGTACCTGGAGCGCCGGCTGGTCGAGTATTTCCAGGACAACCTCCATGGCCGATGAGGCCGCGCGCCGATACTCTGGCCTTATATGTGCTAATGATGGAAAGGGGCAGGGCGCCCTATCGTTCGTGCGCCCCAGACAGTAGTGCGGTGGAGGTTCCCTGACAATGAGCGCGATCAACTGGACCCACGATTTCGACGCGGCGCTCGAGCGGGCGCGGAGCGAAGGTAAACTCGTCCTGCTCGATTTCTTCTCGCCCACCTGAGGCGGCTGCAAAGCACTGGATACCGTGACGTATCCGACGCAGGCCGTCGCCGACACGATCGACGACAATTTCGTGCCCGTCCAGGTCAACACGCAGGACGGCTCAGGCGCCTCGCTCGTCGAGCGATACCGGCAGGTCTGGACGCCCGATCTCCGCGTCCTCGACACCGACGGCTTCGAGCTCTACCGCTGGAACGGCTACCTACCGCCCTACGAATACCTCCCCCAACTCCTGGTTGGCCTCGGGCAGGCCTACCTGCGCAAGCACGACGAAGCGCGGGCGGCCGCCACGTTCGAGCAGGTGATCCGCGAGTACCCTACCAGCGCCGCCGCGCCCGAGGCGGAGTACTACTACGCCGTTTCGATGTATAAGCATAGCCATCAGCCCGACGACCTGATGGGCAACTGGGACCGCCTACGCCGCGACCACCCCGAGAGCACCTGGCGCGTGCGCCAATCGTTCAGCGAGAACGCGTCGTAGCTTACCGGACGCGCCGTGCTTGGAGAGGGGATGCTATGACACGGCACGGGGTACGATGCCTGATCGCGCTTGGCGCGACGGTGCTGGGCCTGGTGGGTGACGGGGCGCCCCCCGCCGCCGCGGCCGTGGGGGGCGGGCGCGCGTTCAGGTATGTTCCTGTGCGCTTTGCCGTCGGCCATGGCGGCGCGATCGTCGTCCCTACCAGGGGCCAGGCCCGCGCCGCCGACCCGGACCCCGACCCCGTGTCCTACGTCGATCCTTTTATAGGGACGGGCGAGCAGCAGCCGGCCTACGCGGCCGGTGGGGCCCACGCCTTCCCGGGGGCCGATGTCCCGTTCGGTATGGTGCAGTGGAGCCCCGACACGACGACCGACCGCAACGGTAGCTACACCTTCGGCGACCCGGCCATCGTAGGATTCAGCCTCACGCACCTGCACGGCGTCGGCTGCCCCATCCAGCAGGATATCCCCTTCATGCCCACGCGCGCGCCGCCCCTCGTCTCCCCTGCCGCGGATAGGCGCGCCTACGCCACGCCCTATACCCACGCGGACGAAAGAGCCACGCCCGGCTACTACAGTGTCCGCCTGGGCTCGGGCATTCGGGTCGAGTTGACCGCCACGACCCGCACCGGCTTCGGGCGCTTCTCGTACCCCGCGGCGACGGACGCCACCATGGTCATCAACGCCGGGGGGAGCATCGCCGGGGACGCCGCCGCCGGCGTGCGCATCGACCCGGCGTCCGGTACGGTCACGGGGTCGGCCACGAGCGGCGGCTTCTGCTCCCAGTCCCGTCGCGTCTATACGCCGCGCAACAGCTATACAGTCTATTTCGCCGCCCGTTTCGACCGCCCGTTCGCCCGTTACGGGACCTGGAGCGGCCCCGCGCTCGTCCCCGGCGCGACCGCGACCGCGGGCGTGGGCGCGCGGGGGACGAGCGCGTACCTGACGTTCGACACCCGGCGCAACCCCGTGGTGCGGGTCAAGGTCGGCGTTTCCTACGTCGGCGTCCAGGGCGCGCTGGCCAACTTGCGCGCGGAAAGCGCGGGGTGGGACTTCGCCGCCGCCCGCGCCGCCGCGCGGGCGCGCTGGGCGGGGATGCTCGGCCGGGTCCGCGCGCAGGGCGGCGCGGTGGCGGACCGGCGCACCTTCTACACCGCGCTCTACCACGTCTTGCTGCACCCCAACGTCTTCGGTGACGCCGGGGGGCGCTACCGCGGCTTCGACCGCCGGGTCCACACGGCCGTCTACGGGTCCGCGCGGACGCCCTACACGCAGTACGCCAACTACTCCGGCTGGGACATCTACCGCGCGGAGGTGCCGCTCCTGGCGCTGCTCGCGCCGCGCGAGACCGGTGATATGATGCAGTCGCTGGTGAGTGACGCCCAGCAGAGTGGGGGCGGGACGCTGCCCAGGTGGTCGTTGGCGAACATCGACACAGGGGTCATGGTAGGAGACCCGGCCGACCCTATCATCGCCGGGGCATACGCCTTCGGGGCCACGCATTTCGACACCGGGGCCGCGCTAGACGCCATGGTCGCCGGCGCGACCCGGTCGGGCTCGCGGCCCGACGGCGCCGCGGCGCGGCCCGGACTCGCCGAGTACCTCCGGCTCGGCTGGGTCCCCTACCACGACGGCAAATTATGGGGGCCGGCGGCGACGACGCTCGAGTACACGAGCGCCGATTTCGCGCTCTCCCGCTTCGCCGCGGCGCTGGGCCGGCCGGCGGTCTCCGCGGCCTTTCAGCGCCGCTCCGAGAACTGGCGGCGCCTCTTCAACCCCGCGACCGGCTACATCCAGCCGCGCTGGGCCGACGGCCGCTTCGTCGCGCCGTTCGACCCCTCGAGCGAGGAGGGGTTCGTGGAGGGCAGCGCGGCGCAGTACCTGTGGATGGCTCCCTATGACCTGCGGGGGCTCGCCGACGCGCTGGGTGGGCGCGTCGAGGCCGCGCGACGGCTCGACACGTTTTTCGCCGCCGTCGACGCGGGCCGAGCCGCCCGCTACGCCTATTTCGGCAACGAGCCGAGCCAGGAAACGCCGTGGGAGTACGACGCGTTCGGCCAGCCCTGGAGGGCGCAGGAGACCGTGCGACGCATCATGCGCGCGCTCTATCGTTCCACGCCCGACGGCATCCCGGGGAACGACGACCTGGGGCAGCTCTCGGCCTGGTACGTCTGGGCGGCGCTCGGCGTCTATCCCGAGATCCCGGGCGCGCCCGTCCTGACGCTGAACAGCCCGCTCTTCCCGCGCGTTACGCTGCGCCTGGCCGGCGGCGACGTCACCATCGATGGGCAGGGCGCCGCGGACGGCGCCCCCTACGTGCAGAGCTTGCTGGTGGACGGCCGCCCCTACGACAGGCCGTGGCTGCCGCTGAGTCTGCTCGCGCACGGCGCGCGCCTGCGGTTCGCGCTTGGGCCTCGCCCGAACAAGGCCTGGGGGAGCGACCCCTCCGCCGCGCCGCCCTCGTTCGGCCCCGCCCCGCGACCTACGCCCACGACGCCCCTCACGGCCTCACCGGCCGCGACCGCTTCGCCTCAACCGGTCGCGACCGCTTCGCCTCAACCGGTCGCGACCGCTTCGTCTCAACCCGTCGCGACCGTGACCGCGTCCCCATCGCCCACGCCTACGGCGCAGCCGTCGCTTGCCCCTGGCACGCCGACGCCGCTTCCCCCAGGCCCCACGGCCACGGTCACGCTCACCGTGGCGGTGACCGCCACGGTCACGCCTATCATGCCGCCCACGCCCATTGCGCCACGGTAGCATGTGACGTGTGGGCTATCACTACATGGCGCTCGCCTGGCCCATCGGCCCTGGACGCTCGCGTAGCGAGCGGACGGGCGAGAATAGCACCCACGGCGGCGCCAGTAGCCCACCGATGACGGACACCGTCAGCGCGGGGCGCAGTCCTATCCGCGAGCCGAGGACGCCGCCGAGCAGCGCGCCGAGCGGGATCATGCCCCACACGATGAAACGGAAGGATGCGTTCATGCGCCCCAGCAGGTGATGCGGGGTCAGCCCCTGGCGCAGACTGAGTTGGTTGATGTCCCAGATGATCCCGGCGAAGCCCGCGAGCGCCTCCGCGACCATCAAGATCGCGAGGGCCACGACCTGCGGCCCGCTCGCCGCGAGGATGAGGAGCTTGCTGACGCTCAGGGCGCACGCGGCGATCACGATGGCCCGCCCGACGCCGAGGCGGCGCGTCACCGCGCCGCACACCACGGCGCCCGGGAGGGAGCCAAGGCCGCCCGCCAGGTACACGAGCCCCACGAGCGCCGGGGACAAGCGCAGGTCGCGCGTCAGATAGAGCACGAAGACGCTGGAGCCGATCGAGGAAAACAAGACGAGCGTCGCCGCCGCCGCGACGGTGGCGCGCGTCAGCCTGTTGCCCAGGAGCAGGCGCAGCCCCTGGCCGATGCCGCGCCAGACCCCCTCGTCCCGCGCGCGCGGCGCCGGTTCCGGCTCCGCCGTGCGGATCGTGCGCAAGGATAGCGCGGAGACCACGAACGACGCGGCGTCGACGATGAGGGCCAGTGGAGGGCTGAAGACCTGCGCCAACACCCCGCCCACGCCGGGACCCGCGAGTCCCGCCGCCGACGCGCTTCCCTCCAGCTTCGCGTTGCCCTCGGGGAGGCGCTCGCGCGCCACCAGGGATGGGAGGTACGAGGTGTAGGCCACATCGAAGAACAGGGTCAGCGTCCCGGCGAGGAACGCGATCGCATAGACCTGCTCGATGCGCAGGGCATGGAACAGGGCGAGCGCGGGGATGAGGGCGAGCAAGACAGCGCGCCCCACGTCCGCCGCGATCATGATCGGGCGCCGCCGGCCGCGGTCGACCCACACGCCGGCGAACAACCCCAGGAGGAGGAACGGCGCGAATTGGGCGGTGCCGAGGATGCCCATCTGCGCGGGTGTGGCCTTGAGCGTCAGCGCGGCGGTCAGCGGAAGGGCCAGGGTCGTGACTTGCGACCCGAACAGCGAGACCGTCTGCGCTCCCCACAAGCGCATGAAGTCGCGGTGGCGCCAGAGCGACGGCGCCGGCGCTTCCCCGCCGGCCGGTCCCTGCCCCGTCGTGGTTTCTGTGACGTCCACCGTTCGTCCTCTCGGCCTTTCGACAACCGCTTCCACGCGTGCCAAGTCATGCCCGGCGTCACGCGGCCGCCTCGGCGTCGATAGCGATCGTGAGTAGCGCGGCGCGCAATACCGACTGCTCTTTATACCTCGCGCCTCTTTTGTATACACCCTATTCGATGTAGGCATTCGCGCGCATGCTCTTGGCATGCGTTACGCCATAAGCATATATTTTTCGCGGCGTACTACCCTCGGGGCGCATACCATGGTGGTGGAAGGCGGAGAGCCTTGCGCCCCTGGCGATCTGGGAGGGTTGATTGTGCGCATCCTCGTTATCGGCGGCACGCATTTTATCGGCCCCGCCGCTGTCCGATGTTTACATAAAACAGGTCACGATATCACGCTGTTCCACCGCGGGCAGACCGAGTCCGACGATCTGCCCGACGTGCGACACATACACGGCGACGGGGAGCGCCTCGCGGACTATGCGGAAGACTTCGAGCGCCTCGCGCACGAGGTTGTTCTGGACATGCGCGCCATGTCCGAAGCGGATGTGCGGGCGGTCATGGGCGCCTTCAGGGGCATCGCGCAGCGTGTCGTGACCGTCAGCAGCATGGATGTCTACCGTGTCGCCGGCCGCACCTATAACGTTGGAGAGGCGGACCCGTTGCCCGAGGAGGAATGGGTGCGCGCCATCGGTCGCGCGGCCGGCTGGTCGGGCGAGGTCGTAGTCATGCCGCGGGATCGACTGCCGGAGCAATTGCGATGGGGCGGCGACTCCGACCAGGATTTGGTCGCGGACACGACGCGCATTCGAGCAGAACTAGGCTACGCCGAGGGCGCGTCGCGGGATGAGGCGCTGCGGCGCACAGTCGCGTGGGAGCGCGCTAATCCGCCCACGGACGTTTTGCCCGACATGTTCGATTATGCCGCCGAGGACGCGGCGCTGGCGCGGGTAGGATAGCGGCATGGACACGCTCTTTGTTTTGGCGCATAGCCCACTCGTCGGGCCGTCGACGTGGTCTCTCGTCGCCGCTGAACTGGGGCGGCGCGGCATCGACGCGATAGTACCGTCTCTGCGCGATCGCGAAGATAGCGACAGGCCCTATTGGCGCCAGCACGCCGAGTCGGTAGCATCCGCGCTGCGGCCCGTGCCACGCGACCGTCCTCTCGCGCTGGTGGGGCACAGCGGCGCTGGCCCGCTCCTGCCCGCCATCCGCCGTCTTGCGCGGTGGTCCGTCGCCGCCTGCATCTTCGTGGATGCCGGACTCCCGCACGACGGGATAAGCCGGCTCGACGCCCTGGGCGTGGAAGACCCCGCGTTTGCCCGGGAGCTGCGCGGGCATCTCGCGTCGGGCGGTCGCTTCCCCGATTGGGGCGACGAGGACCTGCGCGAGGCTATCCCGGACGACCACGCGCGGAGGGCTATGCTCGCGGAGTTGCGCCCGCGGCCCCTCGCGTTCTTCGAGGAGCCTATCCCCGGTTCCGTCAACGAGTTCGACGCCCCCTGTGGATACCTGCGGCTCAGCGCGGCGTACAGGCAACCGGCCGAGCAGGCCCGGCGAGATGGCTGGGCCTATCGCGCGTTCGACGCCGGACACTTCCACATGCTCGTCGATCCTATAGTAGTGACCGACGCGATCGTCGGCCTGGTCCAAGCCGCCAGTCCACGCGTCGAGCACTGAGCCCGCGACAGCCTTCCTGTCACCGTCACTTCGATCGCTTTTTTCGCCACATCTTGATCGGTACGTGTCGCCTCAGCCCTCTCTCAGAGCAGGCCGATGACGAGGTTCTCGCGCGCCGCTTCCACCATCTCTTTCGTGATCAGCGTGGCGCAATTGGCCCACTATGCGCCGCTGTTCAATGTGTAGCGCGACACGGCAAGGCGCCGGCGTGGCCGCATACTAGAAGGGCGAGCCGTCGCCCTAAATGCTTCCAGCTTGACTGTACGGAATAAGCCTGCGACTGCGGTCGCATGGCAGCGTGCGGCGACTGCGGTCGCATGGCAGTGTGCGGCGACTGCGGTCGCGCGACGTTGCGTACGAGGTTCGCATCCCGCGACTATTGTTTGGAAGCATTTAGCGCGCGAACACGGCGTCGGCGCAGGGTGGCTGCGTCACCTGTGCGCAGATGCGTGGATCGAGCAGCCGCACGCGGTAGACCTCGCTGCCGTCGCGCGGGAAGAACCGCGCGGCGAGCGGTCCGACCACGGGCAACGTGTATGTAGCGTCGGGCAACACCAGCCGCGCGCCGCTTGCAAGCGGCCGCACGCCATGGAGAGAGGCCACGACCAGTTCCTGCGCGGGGAGCGAGGCGCGTGAGACATACAGCGGGATGCTCGTTACCTTTGCGGTCGCGGTCGCGGAGCCGCCGCGGTTGGCGCCACGCGGGCGGCTGCCAAGTATGGTGGTGGAAACAGACACCCAGCCTCCCGCCCCCGTCGAGCCGATCGTCCACGACTGCTGTTGTGTGCATAAAGCGCCCGACGCGACGTCGGTCGACGTACACACGTTCATCGTGGCGCCGCCCATCATCACGCCGCGCACCAGGACCGTGCGCCCGGCCCATTGCCCCGGCTGCCGTTGCAGCGCGCCCTCAACCTCTCCCGCCATATAGATCGGCCCCGGCATGGTATAGCGTCCCGCCAGCGCGGCCGCGAGGCCGAGCACACCCGCCGACACGAGCATGACCGCCCCACGTCGCTTCATCGTCCGCCCTTCTGTCCGATTCGCCCGGCCCTCGTCCCGATCTCTACGTTACTCCTATCGAACGGTCGTGGCAATGATACGTGGCGCGGCCTGCTCCGCCGCGGGTATCTCTACACCACGTCCTTACATCATGACCTGGTCGATGTAGCAGAAGCGCCAGTCCTCGCCGGGCTGGAAGGACTGGATGATGGGGTGGTTGGTGGCGTGGAAGTGCTTCGTGGCGTGCTTGTTCTTCGAGGAGTCGCAACAGCCGACGTGCCCGCACTCCAGGCACTCGCGCAGGTGTACCCACGTGTCGCCCATCTCCAGGCACTCTTTGCAGCCGTTCCCGCTCGGCGTCACGTCGCGGATCTCGTTCAGGTGCGTGCAGGTCGTCGCCATGGTTGATTCTCTCCTATACGATCTATACGATACGCCCACGATCTATACGATACGCCCACGATCTATACGATACGCCCACG
>JAABVA010001013.1_pt1 | contig 31389 bp, 36 predicted proteins | sample 5560331 | NCBI WGS metagenome assembly JAABVA01 (sample SAMN12812661, study PRJNA571458) | rock metagenome | isolation source: Antarctica rocks | place: Antarctica: Victoria Land, Mt New Zealand sud | collected 2016-01-07 | reverse complement strand
ATCCGGGCCGCGGCCGAGCACGACATTCCGGTGCCGGTGAACCACGCGATCTGGGCACTGACGCGCGCCGCCAAGTAGCGGCGTTACCGCGGCGCCGTGCGCGCCCAGGGCTGCAGCCGCTCCAGTTGCGCGGCCACCGCGAGGATTGTGCTCTCCCCGCCCGGCGGGGCGACGAGCTGCACCGACAGCGGCATCCCGCTCGGATGCGATCCCGCAGGCACCGCCATGGCCGGCCAACCCGCCAGGTTCCACGCTGGCGTGAACGGCGCATAACGGGCGTTGGCCCACAGATTGGCGAGCCAACCGCGTTCGCCCCACGCTCGGGCCGGAAGGGGAAGCTGCGCCAGTGCGGGAGTGACGAGCACGTCGTATGCGGTAAAGAACGACGCGGCCCGCCGCTGCCACGCGGCACGGCCGGCGGAACGCGGTCCACCGGTCTTCAAGACGAGTCGCCCCGCGGCCGCATGCCGGGCGGTGCGCTTCTCCATAAGCGCGCGGTCTTCGAGCAGCCGGGCGTCCAGCTCAGCGCCGGCGAACCACCGCGCCGAATACGCGAGTCCCGTCGAGATCGGATACGCCGGATCGGCAGCGCGCACCTGGTGGCCCGCCTCCGCGAGCAGCCTGCCCGTCGTGCGCGCGGCGGCGGCGTAGTGCGGGTCGACGGGGGTGGCCGGAACGGACGCCTTGGTGGAGATGGCAATGCGCAGACCGATGTGCGGCTGGATGTCGGCGAGTTCGGCCCGGCCGGCCAACACGGACAGCATCAGAGCGCAGTCGGCGATGGTGGTGGCCAGCGGGCCGTTCTCGGCCATGCCGAACCAGGAGCTCTCACCGAGTTCGGCGGGCACCACGCCGAGACCGGGCTTGAGGCCGACCAGCCCGCAGCATGCGGCAGGAATCCGGATCGAGCCCATCCCGTCGTTGCCATGCGCGAGCGGGACCATGCCGGCGGCGACGGCGGCCGCGGATCCCCCGGAGGAACCACCGGGGGTGCGGCTGGGGTCCCAGGGGTTGCGGGTGCGGCCGAAGGTGGAGTCGGTCGCCCCGAAGACGCACAGCTCGGGCACCCTGGTGATGCCGACGACCACCGCACCCGCCGCGCGCAGCCGGGTCACCACCTCGTGATCGGCCGGTTGTGGACCACGGTGGCTACCGCGCGACCCGTCGCGCATCGGCTCGCCCCGCACGGGCACGTTGTCTTGATCGCGATGGGGACACCGGCCAGCGGGAGCGTGTGTCGGTCGGTGCGGGCGTCGACGGCGTCGGCCTCGGCCAGCACGCGTTCGGCGCGGACGACCTGGAACGCGCCAATGGTGCTGTCTCGCTGAGCAATACGATCGAGGGCGTCTTCGGTGACCGCGCGTGCTGTGCGCGCCCCACTGCGCACGGCTTCGGCGATGTCGGTGGCAGTCAGCACGACCGGGACGCTACGCGTGGTCGATCCTCATTTCAGGCGTCGCGCAGCCAGTCCACCCGGCGGGCCCGGCCCTCTGGGCTCAGCGTGTCCTCCACCGGGGACGCCCAACCCTGCCACCGCACGCCGTCCACCTCGGCGCGGGACAGGGCCATCGTCTTCGCGCGCCCCTTGGCGTTGCGGTAGCCGACTTCCTCGACGTCGAACCCAAAGACCATGCCCGTCCGCACCAGCCACTCCAGGGCGTTCGCCCCGTTCACTAGCACCCGTTCCACCGACGCAGTGCGCAGCTGCCAGCGGAGGAAGTCGACGTCTGCATCGACGAGCTGCGTGCGCACCGCGGGCGTCAGCCCACTCCAGACCGGGTTGGTAGCCCACTGCACCAGGTGCAGGTGGCACGCCGTGCCGTCGTCGTAGCTGCCCGCGCCGATGCTCGCGAGCAACTCCTGCAGCGCCGCGAACCCCGGGCGGTGCGGATTTGCCGCGAAGTAGCCGTAGCAGCGGTCGACCACCGCGGCCACCTGCTCGTCGGTGAGCTCCGTCGCGGCCTCCACTTCGAGCGACCGCAGCGACTCCACCCGGCGGTACTGCGGCTCCAGCCAGGTCCCCTTGGGCGTGGTGAACTCCAGCTTGCTGGGATTGACCGTCAGCGTCGCAACCCGCGCCGAGTTCGGGTTGCCTTGCGCCACAACGGGAAGGCTGCGCGGCACCACGGAGCATCCCGGTGGAATGGGGCGACGGATACGGTCGGCGAGCTCCTGCGGGACGGTGTTCACCATGCCAGTCTCCCAGTGCTCAGCTGGCGCCCGTGCCACAGTGGGTCCATGGCCGTCGACCTCGACTCCCTCGCCCGCGCCGAATACGTGCTGCTCACCACCTTCCGCAAGGACGGCACCGCGGTGGGCACGCCGGTATGGGTGGCTCGGGACGGCGGCGAACTGGCGGTATGGACGGTGACTGACTCGTGGAAGGTGAAACGCCTGCGGCGCAACCCAGTGGTGCTGGTCCGGGCGTGTGACTTCCGCGGCAAGCCGAAGGGTGCGGAAGCCGGGGGGAAGGCACGGGTGCTCGATGCCGAGGCGACGGAGCGGGTGCGCACCCTGTTGAGTGCGAAGTACGGGATCAAGGGACGACTGGCGATGACGGCCAGCAAGCTGCGGCGCGGGCGGACCGGTACCGTCGGCATCGCCGTCGCCCTGGACTGACGACCACCTCGGGCCCATCATCGAGGGGTGCTCCCCGCGCGTCCGCCCTCCTCGTCGCCCTGTTGCTGGCTGTGTTCGGCCTGCTCGGCAGTCCGTCCGCCGCGGCGCAGCAGTCGCACCTCCCCACCGCCGTCGCCGTGCCGGGCATTCCCACCGTGGGCCCGCTGTTTCTGTTCACCACCGTGCTGCCGCACTTCTGCTCGGCGAGCGTCATCGCCAGCCCGCACGCCGATCTCATCCTCACGGCCGCACACTGCGTCGCGGGCACCGAGACCGGCATCCAATTCGCCCCGGGCTACGACAACGGTGCGACGCCTTACGGGGTGTGGACGGTGCGTCGGGCCTACGTGGACCCGGCCTGGGTGCAACGTCAGGATCCGCAGCACGATTACGCGATCCTGCAGGTCGACCACCAACTTCGAGACGGCCGCTGGGTCGGTGTGCAGGATGTGGTGGGCGCCAACCTCCTCGGCCTCGCCCCGCAGCCCGGGACCACCGTCACGGTGGACGGCTATCCCTTCGGCAGCTACGACCGCCCGCTCACCTGCACCAACACGGTGCGCCGATTCGACGGCTATCCGCGTTTCTACTGCCTGGGTTTGGCGGCCGGCCACCAGCGGCGGGCCGTGGCTGGTGCACACCGCTGATCCCCGGCTGACCTTCACCGTCGGAGTGGTCGGCGGTCTGCATCAGGGCGGCTGCACTGACGCCGTGTCCTACAGCTCCGCCTTCACCTGGGAGGTCTACGTCCTGTGGCTGCGGGCGGTACTGGGGGCACCGGCAGACTTCGTGCCCTTTCCTGGGCCGGACGGCTGCTGAGGTCAGCTGACGACCGGAGGGACGAAGACGCACGTCGGCGCGACGGCTGCGGCGGGGTCCAGGGCGTTGCGGATCAGTCGCTGGGTTATCGGATCGTAGGGAATGCCGATGTGGTCGGTGAAGTCCTGCCCGCACACGTCCTGCACGGTGATGTTGGTGGCGCCCGCTCCCTTGAGGAAGGAGTTGGTGTAGGGGGTGACCACATCGTCGAACCGGGTCTGGATCACCGTGTACTGCACTCCGGGCACGGTGTCGCCGCCCGCGTTGAGACTGTTCAGGAAGGCCGAGCCACTCTGCTGCTGCACGCACGCCGGGCAGTAGGTGCCGAAGGCCTGGGCGCCGATAGGCGTCTGTAGTAGCGCCGGCAGAATGCCGAAGAAGTCCGTGCCGTAGTTGGACGGCGACAGCCCGATGAGCTGGTGCACCTTGCCGGCGCCGCCCAACGCCTGCAGGTAATACCGCGGCATCGTCCCGCCCTGCGAATGCCCGACAAGGTCCACAGTGGACGCGCCAGTGGCGGCACGGACGGCGTCGATGAAGACACCGAGATGAGCGGCGCTGGTCGGAATGTCGCCGTAGCCCTGGAACGGGAATCCGGGTGCGCCGCCGTAGTTGAGCGCGAAGACGCAGTACCCGTCCGCCTTGAGCTGCGGGGCGAGCTCCGCCCAGCTGTCGTAGGCGTTGCCGAAGGTGCCGTGCACTAGTACTACCGGTCGTGGATGCCCCGTGGTCGGCTTGCAGGAGTAGTCGTTGGCGCCGGGTGGGGAGGCCTCCGGATGCAGCACCGACCACAGGCCGGCCGAGAGGATGTCCGGTTGCGGCGGTCCCGCTGGCGGCGTGGAGACACCCGTCGGTTGGACCACGGCGACCGGTCTCGCTTGGGCTGCAGCCGTTCCTACGGAGGCACCGAGCAATGCGAGCGTCGCCACCAAGATGACGGCGAGCTTGTGCAGTCGTGCCATGAAGTTGCCCCCGAGTCGACGTGCCGGCGCGATCAGGCCAGCAGGTGGGCACACCGTACCGCGCGAGTGATCTACAACACAGCCCGTGCGTGGACCCATCGCGGTTTCTTCGGCTCTCTCGCCTAGGAGCAATACGGTCATATATCGCCCTCGACACCGCGTCTACGACCACCCCTCTCCCCGCCAAGTTGCACAACTTGGGCCAAAATCGGCCGCTATAGCCGCTACGTTGCACAACTCGGGGAGTATGGGGGTGTCTAGGGTTGACACTAGGTTTGCCGATAGCGAGTTAGGCACGGCGAGGTAGCTCGCGGGCTCCGCGCGGCCTGTCAGGATGTCCGCATGACGACACCGCCACCTGGCTGGTACCCGGACCAATTCGGCACGATGCGGTGGTGGGACGGCGGGCGCTGGGGCCCGGCGGCACCTGCCCCGTCGGCTAACGACAGCGGCCGCAACATGGTCATGTTGTCGCATCTCAGCGCATTCTTCGGCGGTTGGATCCTGGCGCTGGTGATCCGGCAGACCGAAGGCAAGAAGAACACCTTCGTGAAGCACCACGCGACGGAAGCGCTGAACTTCCAGATCACGTTCTTCATCCCATACCTGATCTGTGTGATCGGACTTGTCACCACCAGCCAGTTCCTGGCTCATGGCCACTCGACAAACATCGGCGTCTTCCTGACGTTTCTCCTGCTGGCCTTCGTGCTCTTCGTCGGTCACGCCGTCCTGGCGATCATCGGTTGCATCAAGGCCTCCCGCGGCGAGTGGTGGCGCTACCCGGTGAACATCCGCTTTGTCAGCGGCGCCGCGGAGCCGAATGCTGCAAACCCGAAGGCATCCGAAAGCTCCCACTGAACGGTCGGTCGCCGAATCAACTTCCCCCTTGCGCCCTACGGTGACCGCAGTCGCCGAAGTGGGAGAGGTTGCAGACATGACGCCAACAGAGAATCTGCTGCACATCGAGCGCATCAAGAAGCTCAAGTACGAGTACTGGCGTGCGTGCGACGCGAAGGATCCGCAAGGCTTCCGTCGCTGCTTCACCAAGCACGGCTCCTCCATTGACTACGGGGCGCTCGGCGTGACCGATGCCGACGGCATGGTGGAGGTCTTCCGCCGCATCGCCTTGCAGAAGGACGAGTCGGGCCACCGCATCCTCGACATGCACCACGGCTTCCACCCAGACATCACCCTGATCGGTGACACCGAGGCAACCGGCCGATGCATACTCCCGCAGTAGCTCTGGTCACCGGAGCCAGCCGCGGCGTTGGCAAGGGCGTGGCTACGGCGCTCGGCGCCCAGGGTTGGACGGTGTACGTCACCGGACGAGGTTCGGCCGCAGCGGCCGACCCGCTGTACACGACGGCGCAAAGGTCACTGCGGCAGGCGGAACCGGGCGTGCCGTTGTGTGCGATCACCGCGACGACGCGCAGGTGGCCGAGGTGTTCAGCCACATCGCCGATGAACAGGGCCGGTTGGATCTGTTGGTGAACAACGCGTGGTCCACCCCGGACGGCTTCGCCGGCTTCAGTGAACCGTTCTGGCACCGGCCGGTCAGCGACTGGGACAGCCTCATCGGCATCGGTCTGCGCGCCCACTACGTCTGTAGCGTCGAGGCTGCGGAAATCATGGTGGGCCAGGGGTCGGGGCTGATGGCGAACGTCTCCTCGTTCGGTTCGCGCCGGGTACCTGCACTCAGTGCTGTACGGGATGTCGAAGACGGGGCTGGACAAGATGGCCGCGGATATGGCCGTGGAGCTCAAGGACACGGGAGTCACCGCGGTGTCGTTGTGGCTGGGCCTGGTGCAGACCGAACTCGTGAAGTCCCTCGGCGACAGTTTCGAGGGGTTCTCCATCGCCGACGCGGAGGAACCCGAGTACGTGGGGCGCGTCATCAACGCACTGGCCAACGATCCGGCACTCGACGACTACAACGGCCATACCCTGGTCACCGCCGAATACGGGGGCGAATGGGGACTGTCCAACTCCGACGGACGGCAGCCGCCTTCGCACCGGCAGTTCTTCGGTGGCGGTCCGCTGTTCCCGCCAGCAAGCTCCTGAGCCGAGTTCCCGCAAAAGGGGGACAGTAAAGGGATAGGGGGCGGCCGGAAGGGGTAGCGATGACGCAGCAGCTGGACACCGTTCGCGGACCGGTGGACGTCGATGCGCTGGGCACCGTACTGATGCACGAGCACGTCTTCGTGCTCAGTCCCGAGTTCATCAACAACTACGGCGAGTACTGGGACGAGGAGGTACGCGTCAACGACGCCGTCGCCAAGCTGAGCACACTCAAGGCCAGCGGCATCGACACCATCGTCGACCCGACCGTGGTGGGCCTCGGCCGCTACGTCCCTCGGATCGCCCGGATCAACGCGGAAGTCGACATCAACATCGTCGTCGCCACGGGGCTGTACACCTTCGACGAAGTCCCGCACTTCCTGCTCTACCGGGGACCGGGCACCATCCTCAATCGACCAGACCCCATGGTGGAGCTGTTCACCCGCGACATCACCGAGGGCATCGGCGAGACCGGCATCCGGGCGGCCTTTCTCAAGTGCGCCGTCGAGGAGCGCGGGCTCACCCCGGACCAGAAGCGCGTGGCGACGGCAGTCGCCGAGACGCACGCCAGTACCGGCGCACCGATCACCGTGCACACCAACGGGTTGCACCAGACGGGCCGGGCTGCGCTGGCGTTCTTCACCGAGCACGGGGTGGACCTCACCAAGGTGGTCGTCGGTCACGCCGGGGACAGCAACGACCTGGACTACCTGCGTTGGATCGCCGACCAGGGGGCGCTCATCGGCTGCGACCGCTTCGGGCTGGACCTGTACAACCCCACCGAGGAGCGGGTGAACACTATCGCCAAGCTGTGCGCGGACGGCTACGCCGAGCAGATCGTGCTCTCCCACGACGCGTCCTGCTACATGGACTTCTTCTCCGGTGAGGACACCCAGCAGTTGCTCGCCCAGGTGGTGCCGCACTGGAACTACCAGCACATCCCGGAGGACGTCCTGCCCGCACTGCGCGAGGCCGGTGTCACCGACGAGCAGATCCACGCCATGCTCGTGGAAAACCCGCGCCGCTACTTCACCCGTGCGTGAAAAAGGCCGTCCGAGGAACACGTTTCACGCACAGGGGCGTCAGCCCATCCTCCGGTAGCAGTCGCGTAGAGAGGCCACGGCGTCCTCGGGCAGCGCCGCCTGCAGCAGGTGCACGTCGAGTTCCTCGATGGCGGGACGGAACTTCACCGGCGGCACGGGAACTTTCGCGCCGGCGACGAAGAAGCGGTCCAGGCAGTCGTCGAGGTCGCGATCTGCCGGGTTCATCCGCCCACCGCCTCCCCACCCAGGCTCAACAGCTCACGAAGCTGCTCGGTGTCCAGCTTGCCCAGCCAGCTCTCACCTTCGCCCACCACCGCATCGGCGAGCTCGCGTTTGCCGGTGATCAGCCCGTCGATACGTTCCTCGACGGTACCGACGCACACCAACTTACGTACCTGCACATCGCGGCGCTGCCCGATCCGGAACGCCCGATCGGTTGCCTGGTTCTCCACCGCAGGGTTCCACCAGCGATCTAAGTGCACAACGTGATTGGCGGCCGTGAGATTGAGCCCAGTGCCGCCGGCCCGCAGGGACAACAGCATTACCGGTGGACCGTCCGCGCGCTGGAACTGCCGCACCATGTCGTCACGGCGACCTTGCGGGACCCCGCCGTGCAGGAAGGGGACCTCGACGCCGAACTGCGCCCCGATCCAGGGCGCTACCAGCTCCCCGAACTGCCGGAACTGGGTGAACAACAGGACCTTGTCACCGTCGCCGATGGCCGAATGCAGCACGTCCTGCACCAGCTCCAGCTTGCCGGAGCGGTGCGCTCCCCGACGCAGCACGCCGGAGCCGTCGGCGAGGAAATGCGCCGGATGGTTGCACACCTGCTTCAGCCGAGTGAGGGTGGACAAGACCAGCGCCTTGCGTCGGATGCCTTGTGATTCAGCGATGGTGGCGAGCATGTCGTCGAGCACCGCGCGGTAGAGCCCAGCCTGTTCGATGGTGAGGTTCACCGGCACCGTCATCTCGATCTTGGCCGGTAGATCCGAGATCACCGTCGGGTCGGATTTGCATCGCCGCAGCACGAACGGCGCGGTGGCGGTGCGCAAGCGGGTGCGCGCCGAGGCGTCGTGCTCCCGTTCGATCGGGATCGCGAAGCGGGCCCGGAACGCCGACGCGGAGCCGAGCATGCCCGGGTTGGCGAAGTCCAGCACCGCACGTAGCTCCTCCAGCCGGTTCTCCACGGGAGTGCCGGTGAGCGCCACCCGATGCCGCGCGTCAAGGGCTCGCGCCGCCCTGGCCTGGACCGTGCCGGAGTTCTTCACGTGCTGCGCCTCGTCCAGCACCACCCGGTCCCAGTGCTGCGCGGCAAGTTCGGCGCCGTCGCGGGCCAGGAGCTGGTAGGTGGTGATCACCAGGTCGGCCGCCGCCACCGCGGCGCCGAAGGCCGCGCCTTGGGTCCGGTCGGCGCCGTGATGCACCAATACCCGCAGCCGCGGTGCGAAGCGCTGCGCCTCCCGCTGCCAGTTGCCGACAACGGACATCGGACACACGACCAGAGTTGGCGCACTGGCATTTTCGTGCACCTGTAGCGCCAGTACCTGGATCGTCTTGCCGAGCCCCATGTCGTCGGCGAGCACCACGCCCAGCCCCAGTCGGCTCATGAAGGCGAGCCAGTCCAACCCCCGCTGCTGGTACGGGCGCAACTCGGCCTGCAAGCCTTGCGGCCGGCCGACGGCGGTCAGCCGCGACAGCCGCCCCTCCAGCAGCTCGCCAAGCCAGCCCGTTGCCTGCACCTCCGTCACCGGTACGGGTGGGCCCTCGGCGCCGGTGACCGCAGCCAACAACTGTCCGAGGCTCACCCCCGCACCGTGCGCGGCGAGGTAGCGCGCGGCGCGGCGCAGCACCGTCGGATCGACCTGCACCCACTCCCCGCGCAGCCGCACCAGCGGTGCCTTCGCCCGCGCCAGCGTCGTCAACTCCGCCTTGCTGAGCGTCGCCTCACCGAGGGCCATCCGCCAGCGGTAGTGCAGCACGTGCTCCATCCCCACCGCACCGGAGCTGACCGCGGCGGCAGCCGGGGGTGCGGAAACTTCCAGCGCCACCGTGGGATCCAGTCGTGCCCATGCTCTGGGCAGCAGCACCGTGATGCCTGCGGTCCGCAGGGCAGGCGCCCCCACGGTGACGAAGTCATATGCCTGCGCGGTGCTGAGCGTCAGCACATGATCGCGGACGTTCGGACTCCGCTGCCGCAGCGGTGGATAGGCCGACATGGCCCGGCCCAGGGCGTTGAGTGCGGCGCTGGAGTTCGCCGCGGACTGCGCCAGGATGTGCAGGGCGACCGGCGCGGTGCCGTTGGCGCGCAGGCAGGTCTCCAGCAGCCACCTCGGGCCGGTGGGTGCCGCCGGGCCGAAGTCGTCGGGCGGTTCGACCAGCCGGAACACCACCTCCGGCGAGCTCAGCGCGGAGCTGGTGGCCCATTCCTGCAGCCCAGCCCCCAGCACCCGGCCCTGCGCCAGCGGCTCACCCGTGTCCAGGGCCTGCACGAAGGGGTTTGCGCTGCGGATCCGAGGCGCGGTCAGCCCCAGGGTGGCCCGGACGATGGCGTCACACAGCCCATCCAGCAGGTCCTCGACCACCTCGTCGGCCGCAGGCGTGCTGCCGTCGACAAGCTGCGCACGCAGAATCGGTGGCAGGGCGGCCGCCACCTGGGTGCGCCAGGCCCGGATCGGCCCGTCCTCGACCAACACCCAGCTCGCCGACCACCCGTCGCCGACCGACCGCAGCGTCGGCACCACCCGCCCGGAGTACACCCAACGGGCCACCCCGGAAGCGACCTCGGCCAAGAACCGCAGTTCCGACCCCAGGATCCAGCGCGCATCGCTGCAGGCCTGCAGGTCGGCGATGTCCAGCAGCAGGTCGGCGGCATCGGCGGCGCCCAGCGCGTGGACCGGTAGCTTCCAGGCGGTCAGGGTGGTACCACGGGCTGCGCCGGGGGAAGCCAGTTCGGGAGCGGGAAGGGGCTCCGGGGACTGCCCACCGGACGTCGGCAGCAGCACGCTCACCTGCATCGGCAGCTCCGCGGGACTGAGCGCCTCCCGCAGGGGTCCGGACCAATCCGCCGGCGGGTCCGCCAGCTGCGCCGGGTCGACAACCGCGCGGGGGTGGAGCTCACCGTGGTCGCTTCTGGTGGTCGTCTCGGTCCACAGCAGCAGGCCGGCCTCCACCGACCAGAGACCGTGTGCCACCAACACCGTGCCGCTCCTCAACCCCTGGATCGGGCTCCAGCATGTCAGTCGGTTCGCTGCGCTCCACACCCCGGCGTCGCGAGCAGCGACCGGACGTGGTGTCATGGGCTAACGACCATGAACCAGTCGATTTGTCCACCAGCTCGGGAGCGAGATATTTACCAGCAGGAGTTCGCAGCGGGTGGACCTGTCCACCGAACTCGGTTTTGCCGTGGTGGAGGGTTTCGCGCGGGTCTTCGCAGCACCCAGCCGGGTACGCAGCCGCGTTGTCGGCCAGGCCACCAATGTGGTCGACGGCGTCCAGGGCGCCACCAGTTACTGCGCCGACCGCGTTGTCAGACTGACGGGGCGCGGCAACACCTGACAAACTGAGCCCCATGCTGATTGGCCTCGTCACAGCCCTGGTGGCCTGCTTCGGTTACGGATTCTCCTCGGTCCTCCAGGCTTACGGTGCCCGTCGGGCCGCCGCCGCAGCGCAGGCCCGCGGCGCCACCGGCCAGCTCACCGCCACCGGCGCCCCCACCGTGGCCGCCACGGTGGCTGCCGCCCTCACCGGGTGGTTCATCGTCGGTACCTTCCTGGACGTCGTCGGCTTCGCCGGTGGTGCGGTGGCCGCGCGACTCATTCCCCTGTTCCTATCGCAGACCATCATCAGTGCGAATCTCATCGTCACCGCCCTGCTGGGCAGCGTCATGCTCGGCGTCCGCCTGCACCTTCGGGACTGGGCGGCGATCAGCACCGTGATCCTGGCGTTGGTGGCGTTGGGTATGGCCGCCGGTGAGGAAGGCGGCGGCAGTGAGGACCCCGCGATGCACTGGGGCCTGTTGCTGGCCTCGACACTTGTGCTGGTGTTCGGACAGCTCACCGTCCGGCGGCTGGGCTCTAGTGGCGCGGTGGCCGCCGGCCTCATCGCGGGCCTGCTGTTCGGCGGACTGGCGATCGCGGTACGGATCGTCGACGGCGTGGATCCGTTGGACTGGTCGTTGCTGCTGGCCGATCCGGCCGCGTGGACCATTCTGGTTGCCGGAGTGGGCGGCTTCTACCTGCACACCGTGGCGCTGCAGCTGGGTTCGGTCAACGGCGCGACGGCCGCGCTGGTCGCCGGTGAAACGGTGATCCCCGGCATCGTCGGCGTGCTGCTGCTCGGTGACACCTCCCGGCCAGGACTGGAATGGCTGGCCTTCCTCGGGTTCATCCTTGCCGTCGGCGGCGCCATCGCGGTGGCCACCTTCGGGACCGCCGAGGTGCTGGACTCGGACGAGATAGTCACGACCGACTCAACGGCTCACCGACGTTCCTGAGATGCCTGACAGGGGCGTTATTGGTCGGCAGGGCGACTCCGTCACGGCACCCGCGGGCTCACCCCGGCGTAAGGCACGCGCGTCCAACTGAGCGTCGAGGGCGCACCCGGACGGTTCACCGTCACCTTGAGCCAGTCCTTGTTGTTGTTCGAGCCGTCGACGGTGATTCGCTCCAGCCCAGCTGCCGAACCCGACACGCCGTAACGCTGCAGCCACACCGAACCGGGCGCCAGCGGGCGATCGGAGTTGTAGATGTGCGAGTCACCGTTGACGAGGTAGACGTCGCCGTGGAACGCGTTGGTCTCGTCGACCAGCGCCTGCACCAGCGGGCGGAACGCCGAGATGTCCGACGGCTTCGGGGAATACGTTGGGTCGAACATGTCCGCCTGCTGCAGCACCACCACCGCCCGGTCGTGTCGCTGCTTGGCGTCAGCGAAGTCTTGTGCAGCAACGCGATCGACGCCCCCATGCGGCTCCGCTCCTCGGTCACCTGCTCGGGCGTCGGCTGGGTGAGTCCCAGCCCGGACCACGGGGCGAGGTCGTTGTTGGAACCGGTCACGTGGAGGGCGGCGAAGTTCACGCCCTGCCGGCGCAACTCGACATTCTCGGGGTATGTCGCGTCCGGCACCGCCACCTTCACGGGCTGGCCGAGCGTCGTCCCGGGCTTATCGAAGAACACCGAGCGGTCGAACGCGAGCCGCTCCAGCGGGTTGTAGGCGCCGTTGTTGGCGCGGTGGCAGTCGGTCCACTCGTTGTCGCCGGGGGTGTAGACGAGCGGGTCGGCGAAGCGGTCGAACTGGCTGCGGATCATTCGGTAGTAGGCGTCGTCGCACCGTGTCGAGCCGTTCTTGATGTCTCCAACGTGGAAGGTCAGGGCCACGTCGGGGTCGGCGTTGACCTGGTCGATCCAGCTGGGGAACTTGGCAACCTGGTCCGCGCCGTAGGGCACGTCCCCGATCACGGCGAAGGTGTAGTGGCCGGGCTTGGACTGCCCGTCCGCCGCGAGGGCGGCAGGGCCGCTCAGCGCGGGAGCAGCCACAGCGGCCGATACGCAGGCAACGGCGAGGGCGCGGGGAAGACGCATGGGGGAACTCCTGTCGTCAAGGGGACAGCAGATTTCTCCTCCATCGATGTGACAGCAGGGCGAACCTGGGACACCCAGCAGGTGAACTTACTGCCGGCAAACGAATTCGGGGGTTTCGCTCATGGTGTTCCCGGATGGCAGGCGGCATCAATTGTGGAGGTGTCGAGCCCGTGGGCCTCGACACGGTCGGCGGTGTGTTCGAGCAGGTCGGGCCGCTGCCGCAACCTCATGACGCGGGCGGGATGCCCTTCAGTCGGATGAACAGTCCTTCCGCGGACACACACGTCTCGCCTTGATACTCGATGCGTCCGACGGTGCGAATCTTGCGGCCGTCGACGTCGATGCACTCGGCGCGCACGGTGAGCGGAACGTCGAGAGGTGTCAGGCGGCGGTAGCGTATCGACAGGGTGCCGGTGACGCCGGCGTGGCCGGAGTAGCCGTTACACACGCCGAGGGCGTGATCGAGGACCATCGCAGAGATACCGCCGTGGACGTGCCCGGGCGGCCCTTGGTAGAGGTGACCGAGCGTGACCTCACCGACCATCGTGTTCGGGCCGTCGCCGACCAGCCGCAGCGGCGGTGCCATCATGTTCCGCCGGCCGGCCGCCGGGTCGTGCTCAGGAGGCCTGCGCCAGGTGAGCAGTTCCTTGACGATGGCCTCGTGGTCCAACGCCCCGTCACCGAGTCGCTTGGCGATCGCATCGAGGTCGTTGGCTGCCTCGAGCAGGTCCTGCTCGGCGAGGCGGGTACGCAACAGCGCGTCGGCAACCCGCTGCCCCGCCTGCACCACCCGCTCGACGGCCGTGACGGTGTGCTGATCGTCGGGCGATGGCATCCCGAAGCCGGTTTCGGCCTGCGTCATGGCTGCTTCCCTCCGGGCGCTTCGCCTGCAGAGGGACGAAACTAGCATGTATTCCAGTTGTTCATTATGCGCCAGGGCGGAAAGGTAGCGGCATGCCACGTCCTGCCGAGGGCCGCGCGGCCGCGGCGCCGACCACGGCGCCCCAGCGTGCTCGCCGGGTGCGCATCGTGCAGGCGGCGATGAGCCAGGCGTCGAGCAAGGACTTCGAGCGGGTGCAGATGCACGAGGTCGCCGAGGCCGCCGGCGTGGCCATCGGCACCCTCTACCGCTACTTCCCCTCCAAGGCGCACCTGTTCGTCGGCGTGATGGCCCACCAGCTGCAAACGCTCAGCGAGCGGCTCGAGCAGAACCCTCCCAGCGGGGGTACGCCCGCCTCCCGCGTCTTCGACACCCTGTGGCGCGCCAACCGCTACCTGCTGGACCATCCCACCCTGGCCGCGGCGATGATCCAATCGGTGCAGGGTGCGAACGTCGATACCGCACCCGAGGTCCGGGTCATCGACAGCTCCATCCGCGAGGTATTGGCCCGGGTTCTCCGCGTGCAGCAGCCGACGGCGGAACTCGCGGGCATTATCCGGATTCTCATCATGATGTGGTTCGGCATCCTGCAGTCCAGCCTGAACGCGCGTTTGTCGCCGGCCGAGGCTGAGCACGACCTGCGCCTGGCCTGCCGGATGCTGCTCGACGGCCGACCGGAACTGGGAGGCTGAGTACGCACGAACCGTCAGGGTGAGAGCTCCGCACGGATCTCGTGCGTCGTCGCGATCCGGGCGAAGGCGCCGCCGTGCAGGTTCGTTTGTTTCGGTGGCTGGGGTCAGTTCGTCGGCGCTGAGCACGGTGCCGCCCGGCCAGGTCGAAGGTGCGGGTTGCGTCGAGCGCGACGGTGACGCCGCCGAGCACGTGGCACGCAAGGAGCCTGGCTGATCAGCTCGTCACGGAGGAGCACCCGAGGAGGACATCCCCACGCGGCACGACGACGACAGCCCCTCTCTGCACGAGACCCATCGCCCTTCCTCGCGGCCGCAGGCGCCACCGAGCAGAATGTCCGGCATGCTGACCGTGGTCGAAGGCGACATCACCACCGTGCCGGTTGATGCGATTGTGAACGCCGCCAATTCGGGCTTGCTCGGGGGCGGCGGCGTGGACGGCGCCATCCATCGTGCGGGCGGCCCGGGAATCCTCGCGGCCTGCAAAGAATTGCGATCCACGACCCTGCCCGATGGACTTCCCGCCGGCCAGGCAGTGGCAACCACCGCCGGGAGGTTGCCGGCGCGCTGGGTGATCCACACCGTCGGACCGGTGTACTCCCGCCGCGAGGACCGTTCCGCCACCCTGCGTTCGGCGTACACCTCCAGCCTCGCGGTGGCCGATGAGCTCGGTGCCGCCTCGGTGGCCTTCCCGCTGGTCTCCGCCGGTATCTACGGCTGGCCGCTGGAAGACGCGGTCAGGCAGGCGGTCACGGCCGTGCGCGGCGCCCGGACGCGGGTATCGGACGTGACATTGGTGGCGTTCTCAGCGCAGGCCGCTGTGGAGCTGCGACGTCAGGTCGGCTGATGCCGAGGTGCGCGTTATCGTCAACCCCACGAGTTCGCCCGCCGACTGAGAGGGACCAGTGCGACATGGTCGGAAAATTCGAACGCCGCAAAGACACTATGCAGGAGCTCACCGAATCCGGCGTGAACACTGTGGGCCACATCGCCACGATCATCACCGGCGCGGTGCGGGACATCACGCGCGAGATCGGCGGCTTCGTCACCGATGCGATCGAGATGCGCGAAGCAGCGGCGAAGGCCCGCGCGGATGAGAACGTGCCCGACACCGGCGAGATCGAGTTCGCCTGATTCTTCCGGCAGGTGTCGATTTCACCCCTCGGCGTTCGTAGTACCAGTGAAGGACCGGCACGGGGCCGGTCCCGCCGAGAGGAGCACGTTATGAAGCAATATCTGCTGTCTGTCCACATGGTTAAGGGCGAGGACTACCCGTCGGAGGAGGCCCAGCAGCAGGCGTACCGGGAGGTGGACGCCCTCAATCAGCAGATGCAGGCCGAAGGCGCCTGGGACTTCGCCGGCGGACTGCATCCCGCCAACACGGCGACCGTCGTGCGCATCCGGGACGGTGAGGTCCTCACCACGGACGGGCCGTTCGCGGAGACCAAGGAACACCTGGGCGGGTTCTGGGTCATCAAGGCCGCGGATCTGGACGCCGCCCTGGACTGGGCGGCCAAGGCCACCAAGGCCTGCGGGGGCCCGGTCGAGGTCCGACCGTTCCAGGACGACGCGGAGGAATATCTCACCCCGATGCCCGTGGCCGCCGACGACGTCGCACGCCACTTCCGGCACGAGAGCGGCCGGGCGGTGGCGACCCTGATCCGCAGGATGCCTTCGTCGTGGCCGTCGAGCGGTGGCCGGAGAGTGGCCTGCCGCCGAATCCCGGAGCGTGGATCATCACCACCGCGCGCAATCGGGCGATCGACCACCTCCGACGCGAAGCGTCCCGCCATGACCGCCACGCCCAGGCCGCCCTCCTGCACCAGCACGACGAACCCGAGCCGGTGGGACCGGTGACCGACGACCGCCTCCGGCTGCTCGGAGGCCTGCAGACCCCGGAGATCGCCCAGGCGTTTCTCGTGCCCGAAGCGACGATGGCCCAGCGCCTCGTTCGGGCCAAGCGGAAGATCAAGGCCGCCGGAATCCCCTACCGCGTCCCGGGCGACGCCGAGCTGCCCGACCGGCTCCGCGCCGTGCTGGCCGTCGTCTACCTGGTGTTCAACGAGGGTTACTCCGCCTCGGACGGCGATACCCTGCTCCGCGAGGACCTCTGCGTGGAGGCGATCCGACTGGCCCGCCTGCTCACCGAGTTGATGCCCGACGAGCCCGAGGCGCTCGGTTTGCTGGCGCTGTTGCTACTCACGCACGCCCGAGCGGCGGCGCGCACGGCGCGGGACGGGACCCTGGTGCTGCTGCCCGACCAGAACCGCTCGCTGTGGGACCGGGCGCTGATCGACGAAGGCCAGGCCCTGGTACGCCGGTGCTTGCGGCGCAACGTGCCCGGTCCGTACTAGATCCCGGCCGCCATCAACGCCGTCCATACCGATGCCCCCACGGCCGGGGAGACCGATTGGCGGCAGATCCTGCGGCTCTACGACCAGCTGCTGGACCACACTCCCACCCTGGTCGTGGCTCTCAACCGGGCCGTCGCGCTGGCTGAGGTCGAAGGCCCCGCCACCGCCCTCGCCTGGTCGACGACCTCGACTCGCCGACCTACCACCTGTTCCACGCCACTCGGGCCTACCTGTTGCAGCGCCTGGCCCGCCACACCGAAGCGGCCCAGGCCTACGACCGTGCCCTGGAGTGCACCACCAACGCCGCGGAGCGGACGTTTCTCGAGCAGCGTCGGCGGTCGCTCTCGGCCGGCTGAGGCTGACCAGCGGCAGGTCGCTACTCAGCGCCGATCACCGCACGCACCGCTTCTTCGGCGGTGGCGGCAACGATGAACCCGACGACCAGGTCCCCAACGGAGTCCACGATTGTCCAGCCGTGCAGCACCGCGATCGGGAGGCCCGCCCGCAAGGCGTACGCCATCTCGATCAGCGTTCCCGCGCTGCCACCGACAGCGACGACACCGTCGCAGCTGCGGACGAGGACTCCGTTACGCAGCTCACCCAGGCCGGTGGCGACCGCGACGGTGAGATACGGATTGCCGGCGGAACGGTCGGTACCAGGAAGAATGCCGACAGTTTGGCCCGGTGGGTCCGCCTCACGTGCACCCCGCGCCGCTGCTTCCATCACCCCGCCGAGCCCGCCGCAGACGACGACTCCCCCGATCCGCGCAACGTGCCGGCCCACCGCGTACGCAAGCGCCCGCTCGTGCTCGCTCGCCTCGGAGGGGCCGACGATCCCCACGTACGGTTCCTTCTTCATCGGACACCCAGCCTATGTCGGACGATGAGTTTCTTGTCGGTGCGGTGTCTTACAAAAGAGACATACCCAGTCGATGCCGGAGGAGGCCGTCGCCGTGCCCACCGAACAAGTAATTCGCTCGAATCACCGACCACCCAAGTGGCACGCTGACGACGACACCAACCCGAGGGCGGAGCACATGACGAACGCGATCAAGGCCACCGGACTCGTCAAGCGATTCGGCGACGTCACGGCGCTGGACGGGGTGGACCTGACCGTGCCAGCCGGTTCGGTGCTGGGGCTGCTGGGTCCGAACGGCGCGGGCAAGACCACGGTGGTGCGCATCCTCACGACCCTGCTGCGACCCGACGCCGGGCAGGCCGAGGTGGCGGGGCTCGATGTTCTCGCCGACCCCAGGGGCGTCCGCCGAAGGCTCGGCCTGTCCGGTCAGTACGCCGCGGTGGACGAGTACCTCACCGGCTTCGAGAACCTGGACATGATCGGCCGGCTGTATCACCTGGGCAAGCGGCGCAGCCGGGAGCGCGCGCGGGAGCTGCTGGCCCAGTTCGACCTCGAGGAAGCTGCCGATCGGCCGGCCAAGACCTACTCCGGGGGTATGCGCCGCCGGCTCGACCTGGCCGGCGCGCTCGTCGCCGACCCGCCGTTGCTCTTTCTGGACGAGCCGACGACGGGCCTGGACCCGCGCAGTCGCACCGACATGTGGGAGGTGATCCAGGGTCTGGTCTCCGGCGGCACCACCCTGCTGCTCACCACCCAGTACCTGGAGGAGGCCGATGTGCTCGCCGACGAGATCGTGGTGATCAACCACGGCAAGGTGATCGCGAAGGGAACCGCGGACCAGTTGAAGTCGCAGGTAGGGGGCGAGCGCCTAGAGATCACCGTCTCCGATCTCGCGCAGCTCAGCGCCGCTCGGGAGCTGCTGAGCCCGCTCGGCGTCGGCGATGCCATCACCGAGGAGCACCGCCGCTCCATGTTGATCCCCGTCTCCGGGGGTGTCCGGGTGCTCCGCGACGCGCTGCGTCTGCTCGAGGACGCCGCCATCGAGGTCGACGATGCGGGGCTACGCCGACCCACGCTCGACGATGTGTTCCTCACCCTCACCGGACACGGCGCCGAGGAAGAGCCGGCCGAGGATTCATCCACCGAGTCCAGTAGTACGGCAACCGAAGCGGAGAAGGTGTCGCAATGAGCGAGCGAAGCGACGTGGGGGGTGGAGCAATGAGCGAGCGAAGCGACGTGGGGGGTGGAGCACTGAGCCTTCTGCACACCTTCTCCGACGCCGGCGTGGTGGCCAAGCGCAACCTGATCAAGATCAAGCGCGTGCCCGACCTGCTGGTGTTCACCACGATGTCCCCGATCATGTTCGTGCTGCTGTTCGCCTACGTGTTCGGTGGCGCCATCGACTCCAACGGCGGCGGCAAGGGCTACCGCGAGTTCCTCATCGCGGGAATCTTCGCCCAGACCGTTGTCTTCGGCTCCACCATCACCGGCGCCGGGCTGGCCGAGGACGTCAAGAAGGGCATCATCGACCGCTTCCGGTCCCTGCCGATGGCGCCATCCGCGGTGCTGACCGGCCGCACCATGTCCGACGTGGTGAACAACGTGATCGTGCTCGTCGTCATGTCGCTCACCGGCTTGCTGGTGGGCTGGCGCATCCGCACCTCGATACCCGAGGCGCTGTGGGGCTTCGTGCTGTTGCTGATCTTCGCGTATGCGATCTCCTGGGTGATGGCTTGCGTCGGGCTGCTGGTGCCCAGTCCCGAGGTGGTCAACAACGCCTCCTTCGTGGTGATCTTCCCGCTCACCTTCGTGGCCAACACGTTCGTGCCGCTGGAGACCCTGCCGGGGCCCCTGCGGGCGTTCGCGGAGTGGAACCCGGTTTCGGCCGTCACCCAGGCGGCGCGAAACCTGTTCGGCAACCCCGATCCGAATCCGAACGCCCCCAACCCCAGCGGCTGGGCGTTGCAGCACCCGGAGCTGTACACGCTGATCTGGGCCGCGGCTGTGCTGCTCATCTTCGTACCGCTGGCCAATGCGCTGTACCGGCGCTCCACCAGCCGCTGAACTGACGTCAGCGTCCGGAACCGAAGACCCGGTCACCACCGGAGACAAACGGATGCGTCAGAATCGACCCCATGACTCAGGGGTCACCGGAATAACGCCCGAGGTAGTGAGTCCGTCGGAGAGGTCTCGCGCCTGTCCACGACTTCGCGCGTCGAGACGTTCAGCGACGGGGTGATGGCCATCGCTTCGTCGTCGATGTACATCGTGGCCATCGCGTTCTACGGCGTGCTCAGCAACGGTTGGCAGGCCACCCGCCGACGGGATCGAGCGGTCCAGGCGGGCTGACCGCGCGGTGGGGCTCCGCTCAGATGCCGATGCCCCGCATGGCGGCCTCGGGGTAGCGGGTGCCGCTGAACGCCTCCGGGGGCGCCACGGCCGCGATCCGGGCGAGGTCGTCGTCGCTGAGCTCCACGGTGGCCGCGGCGACGTTTTCCTCCAGTCGAGGGATCCGCCGGGTTCCGGGGATCGGCACCACGTCCGCACCCCGCGACTGCACCCAGGCCAACGCCAGCTGCGCCGCGGACACGCCCTTGTCGCCGGCGAGTTCTTGCAGTGCCTGCACCACCGCCATGTTCGCGGCGAATGCGTCCTCGGCAAACCGCGGATTGGACCTGCGGAAGTCGTCGTCGGCAAGGTCCTCCGCCTTGCTGATGGCACCGGTGAGGAAGCCTCGGCCCAACGGCGAGTAGGCCACGATGCCGATGCCCAACTCCCTGGCGATCGGCACGATCTCCGCTTCGATGTCACGGCTCCACAGCGACCACTCGCTCTGCAGGGCCGCGATCGGGTGCACCCCGGCCGCTCGCCGCAGGGTCTCCGCCCCGGCCTCGGACAGACCGAGGTGGCGCACCTTGCCCGCCGCGACCAGCTCGGCCATCGCGCCGACGGTTTCCTCGATCGGGGTGTCCGGGTCGACGCGGTGCAGGTAGTAGAGGTCGATGTGGTCGATGCCGAGGCGCTGCAGCGAGGCGTCGCAGGCGCTGCGGACGTACTCGGGGGTGCCGTTGACGCCGCGATTGCCGTGCTCGTCGGCCACGATGCCGAACTTCGTGGCCAGCACGGCCTGCTCACGGCGGTCGACGATGGCGGCGCCGACCAGGCGCTCGTTGGTGTGCGGTCCGTACATGTCGGAGGTGTCCAGCAGACGCACGCCGAGGTCCAGCGCGCGGTGGATGGTGGCGGTCGACTCGGCGTCGTCGTGCGGGCCGTAGAACGCGCTCATGCCCATGCAACCCAGGCCCTGGGCGCTGACCTGGAGTGCTCCGAGCTGGCGGGTCGGCAGACTCATGCGGGTACCTCTTCCTGCTGGGCCGGGGTGGCATCGAGACGGGCGTTGTTGGCGATCTTGTAGTCGATCAGCGACAGGCTTTCGGGGAGCTCGGCGATGCGGGCGGCGACCTCGGCCCGGTGCTGCTCCAGGATCTGCCTCCGCTGCGCAGCACTGGACAGGCCGAGCTTGCGGGCCGCGGCGTAGGACTGCATGAGGCGGATCGGCATGCCGGTGGAGCGCATCCGGACCAGGAACCGCAGCCACTCGACCTCCTCGGGGCGGTAGCGGCGCCGGCCGCCGGAGTCGCGTCCCGGCCGGTCGAGCAGGCCCGCCTTTTCGTAGTAGCGCACCGTGTCCACCGACACGTGCAGGGTCTCGGCCACCTCGCCGATCGCTTGGGTCACGCCTTGACGGTAGGACCTGGAGTGGGCTCCAGGTCAAATGCGGACTGCGGCTTGTGCGACGCCAGGTCGCCCCGACATCGTGGGGGCATGACCCTCGCTGCAGGACCGGCCGAATCCGCGCGTCGCCTGGCGGCCGCGCAGGACGAGTTCGACGTGGAGGTCGCCTACCTCAACACGGCGACCCTCGGCCTGCCGCCCCGCCGCAGCTGGCGAGCGCTGCAGGCAGCACAGGACCAGTGGCGAACCGGAACGGCGGACCCCGTTGCCTACGACCGGGCCCTCTCCGTCGCTCGCGAGTCCTACGCCCGGCTGGTGGGTGTGACCGCCGACGACGTGGCGACGGGGAGCCAGGTGTCGGTACTCGCCGGGCTGGTGGCGGCGTCGCTGCCGGCGGGAAGCGAGGTGCTCACCGCCGTCGGGGACTTCACCAGCATCTTGTTTCCATTCCACGCCCAGGCGCGGCGGGGCGTCACCGTCCGCGAGGTTTCGTTGGAGGACCTTGCGGATGCGGTCACCGAGCACACGACCCTGGTGTCGGTGTCCGCCGTGCAGTCCGCCGATGGCCGCATCGTCGACCTCGACGGTCTGGAACGTGCGTGCGCCGCGACCGGGACCCGCGTGTTGTTGGATACCACTCAGGCGGTGGGGTGGCTGCTGATCGAGGCCGGCCGTTTCGCCTACACCGTCTGCGGTGCGTACAAGTGGCTGCTGGCGCCGCGCGGCGCCGCCTACTTCACGATCCAGCCGGAGTTGCTCGACGAGCTGATCCCGCACAACGCCGGCTGGTATGCGGGCGAGAGCCCCTGGAGCAGTATCTACGGCTCGCCGCTGCGCCTGGCCGAGAACGCCCGCCGGTTCGACGTCTCGCCGGACTGGCATGCATGGGTCGCCGCCGGTCCCTCGGTCACCCTGCTCGCCGAGCTCGGCGTTCCCCTGCTGCACGAGCACGCCGTCGGGCTGGCGAACCGCTTTCGCACCGGAGTGGGGCTGGGGACCGGTGAATCGGCGATCGTGTCCCTCGCGGTGCACGACGAGGCAGCGGTGGCGATGCGTGCCGCGAAAGTTGTTGGTGCCATGCGCGCGGGACGGCTGCGGCTGTCCTTCCACCTGTCCACCAGCGAGCGGGACGTCGACCGTGCGGTCGACGTGCTCCAGGGACTTATCGCTAGCCCAGCTGGGTGTTGAAGGCCGGCCGCGGTGGGCAGCACCAAGGCGAGGAGGGTGGCGGCGGCGTAGGCGCCCAAGCCCAACAGGTAACGGACGTCGATGTCGCGGACGAACTCCGCCGAGACGCCGTGAACCAGCAGGCCGCCGCGGGCGACCCGCTGCCAGACCGCAGCCTTCCCTGCTGGCGGTTGGGCACCGTTTCGTTCGGTGAGCGCACGTATCGGTTCCGAAGTAGGCCCGGGACCAACCCGCATGCCGGCGGGCGGCGTCAACCTGCCGCCCGCGCTCTCGCTTCGGCCGACCGTGCGGCGTAGGCGCTCGGGCTCGTGCCCACCGCATCGGCGAAATCCCGGCTGAAGTGCGCCTGGTCGTACCAGCCGAGTTCTGCCGCGAGCTCGGCCAGATCGTCGACCTCGCCGGCATCGATGAGGGTCGTGGCGTCATGCAGGCGAAAGCGCTGCAGCACCCACTTCGGGCCGACGCCGACGTACCGACGAAAAAGCCGCTGCAGGGTCCGCGGCGCCACCGCGCAGGCCTGCGCCACGGCGTCCACTGTGGTCAAGCTGCGGTCGGCCAGCATGGTGTGCACGATGGCGAGTAGTTGGACGTAGCGGTCGTCGGCAGCCGGTATCCGGGAGCTGAGGAAGTCGTCGACGACCCGGGCACGCTCCTCGTCGGTGTCGCGCCCCAGCACATCCGTGCGCAGGTCAGCTCCCCCGACACCCAGCGCCGAGCCGAGGGCGACCACCCGGTCGGTCAGCCCGGCGACGTCGCACCCGGCGAAGGCGCCGAAGCCGCCGGGGCGAAACTTCACCCCGAACACCCGACCCTCGCCGGTCAGGTCCACCCCGAAGCGGCGGGTGACGACGCCGTGCAGCAGCGCCGCAGGCATCGCAAATCCGTGGTGGTCCGCCGAACCCGACTCCACGGATAGATGCACAGCCGGGTGGGTGAGCACCTCCGACCGGTAGGCCGCGCCCGGCGGCAGCTCCCAGCGGACGGTCCAGTAGTGCTCCACCCAGGTCGTCAGCCTTGGGGACGGCTCAAGGCGGTCGAGCGTGAAGTACCGCAGCGCGTCGGCGGGGCGGAGCACACCCGCACGCGTCGCAGTGGCCGGGCGCGGGAGCTCGGGCGGGACGGTGCGAAGGGCCGGTCGCGCGGTTGTCGTGTTTGTCCAAGACGGCACCGCCTCAGCCTAGAGACAATTACCGACATGACCGAGACCCAGAGCAATCCCGCCCTCGCCCCCGTTCCCGAGGGATACACCGCGATCACGCCCTACCTCTGCGTCGACGGCGGGGCCCGCGCGATCGACTTCTACACCGATGTCTTCGGCGCCAAGGTGATCGGACGCAACGACGGGCCGGGCGGCACCGTCGCGCACGCCGAACTCGACTTCGGCGCCGGCCGCATCCAGCTGAGCGACCCGAACCCCGACCACAACCTGGTGCCACCGGACGGCTCGGACCGGGTCAACCACTCCTACGTGCACTACTGCCCCGACGTCGACGCCACCTACGCCGCAGCCGTGTCCGCGGGCGCGAAGGGATACGGCGAGCCGGAGACCTTCGTGACCGGCGACCGCTACGCCGCAGTGCTCGACCCCTTCGGACACCGCTGGACGCTGATGACCCGGGTGGAGGACGTGGCACCGGAGGAGGCCGAACGCCGCGTCAACGCGTGGCTGGCCGATCAGCAGTGAGCTGACGGACCGGCCACCGAGCGATTACGCGGCCGGTCCGGCTTCCCGCACCTCATGCACGGCGACCAGCGCGGCCCGGAGCTGCTCGATCCACTCATCCTGGTGCTGGCCGGCCAAGCGGACACACCAGGCCAGCGCCTCGGAACGGGACCGGGCGATGCCGGCGTCGACCAGCGTGTCCAGCACGCGGCGCTCCGGTTGCCGAAGGCGGGTCATCACCGGCACCGACAGGCTGGTGAAGACCTGCCGGCTCTCGCCGCAGGCCGCCCCCCACGCCACCTTGCGCCCGAACCGAAGCTCCGTCTCGTCGGCGATCTGCATTCGCTCGCGCCGGGTCTCCTCGCGGAATCGACTGATCCGACCGCGTTCGGCGGCGCGCTGCACGGTCTCCTCGCCCTCGGCCGTCGGCGCGGACAGCCGCCCGATGACGATGACTTCCTCGCGGTCGACGGTGACCTCGGGCTCGCCTTCGAACCAGCCACCGGGCAACCGCCCGACCAACCAACCCTGGATTTCGTTCATACAACAATTACACGCTTACGTGTCATCATCGTCAAGCGATGCGGCGGGCGGTTCCTCTCCTCGGCCAGGTCGGTCACGATGAAAACCGGAAGCCGCAACGGAGGCCATCGCGTCCGGGCCGATGAGTTCCTGCGGTACGGGCGGTCTGTACAGATGTGCGGCGCAACAGTCCGCAGATGGATCCGATGAGGAGGACTCGGTCGTGAGCCAGACGCAGCAGGTGGTCGACAACTTCCCCGAGGTGACTGATCCGTACCGGCGCGAGTTGCTTGCGCACTGCTATCGGATGGTGGGCTCCGTGCATGACGCGGAGGACCTGGTTCAGGAGACCTATCTGCGGGCCTGGCGCGCCTACCACGGGTTCGAGGGCCGGTCCTCGGTGCGTACCTGGCTGTATCGGATTGCCACGAACACCTGCCTGACCGCCCTGCAGAGCCGCGGAAAGCGACCACTGCCCTCCGGGCTGGGCGGGTCGAGCTCCGACCCCGACGACCCGCTCGTCGAGCGGCTCGAAGTTCCCTGGCTCGAACCCTTGCCCGACGCGCTGGTCGCCGATCCTGGCGAGGCGGTCGCGGCGCGGGAGGGCATCCGCTTGGCGTTTATCGCGGCACTGCAGCACCTGCCCCCGCGGCAGCGAGCCGTGCTCATCCTTCGGGATGTGCTCAGGTGGAAGGCCGCCGAGGTGGCAGAGGCGCTGGAGACGACGACCACCGCGGTGAACAGCATCCTGCAGCGGGCGCACGCCCAGCTGGAGCAGGCGGCACCCAGCGAGAACAGTGTGATGGAACCGGTCTCGGCGCAGCAACGAGAGCTACTCGAGCGCTATGTCACCGCGTTCTGGGAGAAAGACGTCGCCACCATCGTGGAGCTGCTGACGACCGAGGCGGTTTGGGAGATGCCGCCGTTCGACGGGTGGTACCGGGGCGCGGAGACCATCGGCAGGCTCATCGCCCAGCAGTGCCCGGGCGGACGCCACGACATGCGGATGCTGCCCACCTGGGCGAACGGCCAGCCGGCGTTCGGGCTGTACATGCGGGGCGAGGATGGGCAGTTCCGGCCGTTCCACCTCCAGGTGCTCACCCTGACCGCCGACGGTGTCCGCCACGTCGCCGCCTTCTTCGACATCGCGCTGTTCAGCACCTTCGGATTGCCGCAGAGCCTGCCGGCGGGTCCATCCTCTGTGGACGCCTGAGGGGCGGCCGATGCCCATCGAGCAGCAGGCGCCCGGACCCGTCGACGCGCTCGGCCTGCTGGAGCGATCGGTCGCCTACACCCGCGCCAGCCTGCAACTGGTCACCGACGACCGGCTGGACGCTCCCACTCCGTGTCGGCATTGGAATGTGCTCCACCTGTTGCGGCACATGGACGACTCGCTCGCCGCGCTCACCGATGCCGCGGCACGGGGATACGTCGACCTCGCGCCGTGCCGCGACGCTGACCGGTCCATCGACCTCGCGGCAAGGATCCGCACCCGCGCCTGCACCCTGCTCGGCGCGTGGACTGCGCGCTCCCCCACCGTGGATATCTCGGTGGGCGGCCAGCTCATCGTTTCGGATCTGCTGGCGAGTACCGGGGCGCTGGAGATCGCGGTGCACGGCTGGGACCTGGCCGCCGCCTGCGGGCAACCGCGGCCGTTGCCGCCGCGCCTCGTCGCGGATCTCTGGGCGGTGGGGCCTCTGCTGGTCAGTGATGCGGACCGGCCCGCCCGGTTCGGCAAGCCGATCGAGCTGGCGCGCTCCGCCACCGCGGGTGAGCGGCTGCTCGCCTTCCTCGGCCGAACACCTCGAGCGCGGTGCGGCTGAGAGGACTTGCTTACTCGGCGGAAACGTGTGGCTGATGCCTCGGCAACAGACGGGCCGCAGGATGTGGCCCATGACATGGGATGAGTTTGCGCAGCCGGGTCGGACATGGCGGGTACGCGCCAGGTTGGCTGACCGACCGGGCACGCTGGCAAGGCTGGCCACGCGCCTAGGGCAGCACGGGTGCAACCTGCTCGGGGTGGCGGTGCTCCCGGTAGCCGATGGACCGGACGCGTTCGAGGACGCTGGCGACGTCGTCGACGAGCTGGTGCTGCGCGCTCCGGCCACGCTGGGCCACGGCGAACTGATGCGGTTGGTGGAGGCGCAGGGCGCCCGGTGTCTGGGCGTCGTCTCGGCCTCCGTCGGCGATCTGGTGGACGCCCAGACCGCGGTGCTCCGCGCGGCCACCGATGCCCTTTCCGGCAAGAGCACGACATACGAGGCCCTGCGGGTGGTGCTGAACGCCGACTCGGTGCGCCAGCCCGCGAAGGCGACGGAGTCCGCGGCGGGCGAGGTGGGTGCGGTGCGCCTGCAGGTGGGAGGGCACCGGGCGACGATCACGCTGGCCGGCGGCGAGCAAGTCGTGGCGAGCCGGGGGTGGGCGCCGTTCACCGAAGGCGAGTTGGCGCGGGTCCCCGCGCTCATCGCAGTGCTGGGTGCCGCCGGGCACCGACCGGATCTGCCGGCTGCCGTTTCCAGCACGTCCTCGGTCGGTGTGGTCGTGCGCGCCGCGCGGCCGGCGGACACTGCCGCGGTGACCCAGATGCACCGTGCGCTGATGGCGGCGACGGTGCTCGAACTGCGCAGCGGCGGCTCCAACCGGCTGCCGCGCGGCTGGGCGGAACGGCTTGTGACCCTCCCGCGGGGACGCACCCTTGTCGCCGTTGCCGGCAGGGAGATCGTCGGATTCGCGCAGCTGATTCCGTATACCGACGAGACGGCAGCGGTGCAGCTGTCCCTGCACGTCGAGCCGGAATGGCGATGCTTCGGAGTGGGCATGGCGCTGCTGTCGGTGGCGTCGCAACTCGGCCGCGCCAGCGGCGCGGAGAAGCTCATCGCGCTGAGCCCACCGGACCAGGAAGCCTTGCAGCACACCGCCGCCAGTGCCGGGCTGCACACGGCAGCCCGGACGGAGTTCGGGCTGCCGAAGGTCACCGTCACCGGGGTGCCGCGCCCCTGTCCGCCTGCCGAGCCCAGGTCGATTTCTCGAGCAGGGGGTGCCGTCTCCGTTGGGTGTCGTTGAGGTCGAACCCCGCCGGACACCGCCAGCCCGACGGACGTTCGCAAGCGGCGAGTTCACTTGCCGGTGAGCTCGTCGCGCCGGGCACGGTCGGCCGTCGCACGCCCGGCGTACCACCCCTGCCGGTCGACCGGACGGCTCTGCCTCACCACCGTGTCCGGGAACAGCCCGGCGAACACCTCCTCGACGGCCTCGGACCGCTCGCGGAGCAGCGGCACCAGGTCAGCGCCATAGGTGCGGGACGCCTCCTTGTTCGCCTGGACACTGCTGCGTTGGAGCCGTTCGCCGATCCGCATCGCGTAGGACAACAGGAACGCCCGCCGAAATCCACGCGAGCGGGTGCGACCACCGCGGTCGCCGCCGCCGCGCCCTGCTTCGGCCATGCCCCGGGTAGCCTGCACCAGCAGCGAGGTGAACAACAGCTCCACCAGGTCGAGATCCGTCGGCAGGCCGACGACGCTCGCCATGCCCAAGGGTTCGAACCAGACCACCCGCGCGGTGTTGGCCCGGGCCACCGAGTCGAGCAACTGCACCTTGGTGTCGGGATATGGCCTGTCGATGTGCACCCGCCTGCCCCGGACCTCCTCGGCCACGCTGCTACCCCGTTTCGCGTGCAGCACGGCCGCGTCGATGGCATACCGCGTCATCAAATCCTGGGCCTTGGCCGTCAGCGCCTCCGCCTCCTCGGGGTAGTCGGTGGACTCCGCTTTGGCCAGCAGAGCGCGGATCTTGGCTAGTGCCTTCGGTTCGACGGCGCCCACGGCCGCGCCCTCCTGCCGGCTCCGGCCCCACTCTGCTGGTGGAGGCACCAGGACCTGCAGTGGTGGTAGCTGCAGGAGCTGCCCGAGAAGTCGCAGCGCATCGCGCCAGCCGTTCACAGTGGTCAGCCCCTCCTTCCGCCACCAGGCGTGTACCGCCGGGCCAGGTGCGCTCGTCGTCGCCCCCAGCACGCCGAGCTGGGCCGCCCATTCCCGCGGGGCTCGGCTGGCGGCACCGGTGGCGTGGGCATCCTGCGCGATCACGGCGAGGGCCAACCGGCCGATGCGCTGCGGCCACTCCCGACGCACCACGTGCGCCAGGTCCAGCGGCTGCCACCCACGTTCCCACAACCCGGACAGCACCCGCGCGATGATGGTCGACACCGCTCCGTCGGTGTCCACGCCCTGCTCGCGCGCCGCGAGGAGGTCGACGTGCCGGTCCAGCAGGAACTCGTCTGCCGCGCCGCCGAACGCCCATGCGGCCCCGGCGAGTACAAGATCCTCGATCGTGAGCTGCTCCGGCCCAAGCTCGGGCTGCCGATGTCGCCAGCTGTGCTGCCGCTTGCGTTCCCGGATGTCCCTGCGTTGCCTGCTCGTCGTCCCCATGGGGAGAGTCTCGGGTACCGGCCCGACAGTTCCGCGAGCGGCGCGGTGCGAGACTGGTTCGCGTGCCCGAGCTTCCCGAGGTCGAGAATGCCCGTCAGGTCATCGAGCGGGCCTTGCACCGCCGCATCGTCGAGGTCGACGACCGGGATTCCTACGTGTGCCGTCCACACCCGCCCGGGGAGATTGCCGCGGCACTGCGCGGCGGATTGCTGACGGCGGCCCACCGGCGCGGCAAGTCCCTGTGGTGTGACACCGAGACCGCATCCGGCGCGGCGGGTCCCCGGCTGGGCATTCACCTGGGGATGGGCGGACGGATCTACGTCTCGTCTCCGACGGGTGGGCATGCCTCGGGAGAGGGCTACTCCGGCGGCGATCCGTTCCTGCTCAGTGGGCCGGACGACAAGCCGGAGTGGACCCGTTTCCGGATGGCCTTCGCCGACGGCGGGGAGCTGCGGTTGTTCGACAAGCGGCGGCTCGGCCGGGTCCGCCTGGAGCCGAACATCGACGCGCTCGGGCCGGACGCCGAGCACATCACCCGCGAGGAGTTCCGCTCGCGGGTCGGCTATGGCACCGCCCCGGTCAAAGCGCGGTTGATGGACCAGGCCGTGCTGGCCGGCGTCGGCAACCTGTTGGCCGATGAGACGCTGTGGCAGGCGGCGATCTCCCCGTTCCGGCCGGCGAAGGAGCTGTCCACGGCGGAGCTGGACCGGCTGTGGGACGCACTGGGCTCCGCGATCCACTCGGCCATTGCCCAGGGCGGGGTACACACCGGTGAGATGATCAGCGCGCGGGAGAAGGAGGCCACCTGTCCGCGCTGCGGCGCACCGATGGAGCGGGCCAAGGTGGGCGGCCGGACGACGTGGTGGTGCTCGGCGGAGCAGGCCGGCTAGACGGTATGGGGTGACTGGCTCGGCCTGAGCTGGTTGCGGGCCGGGGCCTCACTCACAGAGATTCGTTGGTGCAGCGCAAGCTCAACCGCTGCTGGTCTCCCCCGATGAACTCAGCGGCTGGCTGCGGCTGACCCACGCGACCGATCCATCGATGCGGCTATGCGCAGAGACGATCTATCGGGCGCTGCTGGTCCCCTGCGGCCAAGGCCTGCACAAGCGCTACTGCCGCAAGCTGCGCACCGGCCGGCGGATCCGCAAGTCCCGTTGGCTCAGCCGCCCCGGACACGGCGCGGTAGTACGCAACATGACGAAGATCGACCAGCGCCCAGCCACGCCCGATCCCCCTGGGGCCGCCCACCTTCTCGCTGGTCCGGGGCAAGTTACTGTCCGGTATGGGTATCTGGTCTCCTGCGCCGCACTTGATGCCAGGTGAGCGTGTGTTCTTTCATGGCGCTGCCAATCTGTTCAAGCGCAGGCTGCAGGTAGGTGGCCAGGTCACGGTCACCGACCGGAGGTTCCTGTTCGTGCCTAACCGACTCGACGGAATGACCGGCCGCCGCCGCATCGCGGTGATTCGAGCGGAAATCAACTCCGTGCGGGTAGAGCCGCCCGGCACCAAGGTTGCGCGGCAGCGCGGACTCAGCGCCGTACTCCGACCTCAGGTCGAGATCGAGTACCCCGGCCGCACACTGGTTGTGACCGTGCGAGACCCCGACGCGCTCAGCGCCGCTCTCCACCGCCCTACGGCATGAGCTAACTACTTGCGCCGATCCACAGACACAAGGACAGCCCCCGCGCCACCCTCGGTTGACCTCGAAAATCCACGCTCGCGTTGCGTCGACCACCAGATTCCACCATCCCACCCCAGAACACCTGCACGTTCTCGCTGACCATGTGACTGAAGAACCTAGCCATCAACACCCTCATTCCAACCGGTGTTGCGACCACCGCAAGAACCCGCGGATCGTCTATCGGAACAGATCCCGAGAGATGGGGAGTGTCCGATAAACGGTGGATCCGGCTTGGCATTTAGTTGATGCGTCCCTCGAAGGTGATCGCGAAGGCGTTCAGTGCCGGCTTCCACCTCATCGCCCATCGTGCCCTGCCT
>JAABVA010001011.1_pt1 | contig 31496 bp, 35 predicted proteins | sample 5560331 | NCBI WGS metagenome assembly JAABVA01 (sample SAMN12812661, study PRJNA571458) | rock metagenome | isolation source: Antarctica rocks | place: Antarctica: Victoria Land, Mt New Zealand sud | collected 2016-01-07 | reverse complement strand
TCACTAATTTCATAACTAACATCGTCGCTGGTTTAATCGCATACTCTTTTCTGCCTAAGAAACCTTCTATTAGTTATCAAACTCATAAATCTAATCAATTGGTCGCTTTTTAATCGAACTCAGGTTAATAAATAATTTTCTATTGAGTATCTTTCTTTTTCTCCTAAAACTACTACTCGATTTTTAGTTTCATTCGTTTTATCCCAATCTATTATTCCATATATCTGATCATTTCCATTATTAAATAGATTCTCTACCACGTCAATAACGTCTGTACAGTTTGAACCATTTGATGTTCTTGCTGGTAAGTAAATTGGTTCAGAAGGAATAGAATCAATACGTAATAAAATATTAGTTAATAATTCATAATATTTGACATCAAACTTGCTTTCTACAAATACTTGCCTTCGTTTATCGTTAGATATTTTTAAAAACGGAATATCACTTGATAATAGTTCTACAGCATTCTGGACAGAAATCTTTTTAGGAATGGAGCTTCCTCTTTCCATCTGATAAATAGCAATACCATTGGATGATATTATTGTGGTTGGAGAATGTGATGTTATAATAGCTGGTATTTTGCTTTCATTAACAATGTTTTCATCTAGTATTTGAACCATTTTTCTCGACATTGAAGGGTGCAACGCAGCATCAGGTTCATCTATTAAAAGAAACTCCGGCCTATCATTATCTCCTTTAGTATTATAGATAGCTAACGCTAATGACATTAATACTTTTTCTCCGGTTGATAAATCTTGTGAATGTATTTCTGTTCTATTATTTCTATCTATCAGTTTAAAGATAAAATTAGCTTCGATTCTTGTTCCTATAGGAGAATTTACGTTATAAGGTACATTAATTTCTTCAAGTATATTATTAACAAAATCCCATGGAGCTTGCCCATTTTTATTAATAAATTCATCGCTGGACAAAACTTTAGAAGTTATAGGCATTCCCTTTGTAGAATAATATTCGTTCATATTATTCTCTTCTAATAGTCGGTGGTAATTTTTGAATATTAAGGCAAACTGAGCAGTAAAAAAATCATTTTTCGCCATCATTGAAACATCAAAATTATTCGCAATATCTTCTTCTGTAATATCCTCTATAGTTTTTCCTATCCTAAAAATTAATTTTGGAGCTGCACTTTTAGAAGGCTCATTTAATGCATTATAACTATAGAGATTATTTTCTGTAATCTCAGCATTTAACTGTTTTAACCTATCTATTCCTTGTTGAAGATGGTTTTTAAAGTTCTTAATAAATTGAGTTATAGTAGTTGGATCACAATTTTCTTCAATTTGTGAATTTAAACCATTGAAAGGAATGTACCTTATATTTGAAATTTTAATTCCATCAACTAATACGTCAGTAAAATCATTTCTAGCAATTACTTCTAATAAATGCGTTTTACCACTACCGTTTAAACCTGTTAATACTGAAAAGTTTGGAAGTTCAAATTCACAAATGCCAATTGACTTATAAGGTTTATTAATTTTAATTGTTATCATTTTATATTATGCTACAACTTTTTTACTTAGATATTTATCTAACGTGTAGTGCGATTAAAAAGCCAAAGCATATTTAAGATGATTTAGCGGTTTGTTGTTTATTTTATTAATGGACTGCAGGCAGGTAATTGCGGCGATCTTATTTAAGACTCTTACCGATAAACCGGCCACAGATTTAGCATAATTTCTTTTTAACATGAACTGATCGCAAAGTTGGGCGAATAAAGTTTCAATACGTTTTCTGATGCGCTTGAAAACAGGTGCGTGTTGTTGTTGTTTATTTTCCTGGTTATTACGCATAGGTGTTTTCAATTCGATCTTAGCGGAATGAAATAAGTCTGTCTGATAGGTTTTAGACAAATATCCTTTATCTCCGATAAGTGTGCAATTATTTAATCCTGAATGCTTTATATCATTAAGATAATGAATGTCATGCACGCTGGCTTTACTTAGTTGCATCGAATGGAATACACCATTGGCCGAAGTGACCAGGTGGAGTTTATAACCAAAGTACCAGGCTTTATTCACAGCAGAATAGCCCTTGTCAGGAGCTGTCTCAAAGTTCTCCTTGCAAATCTTAGAAGATTTTTCGCGAACGATCTTGCAGATAGGAACCGGAATAGAATCGACAATAAAGACATTTTCACCTATATTTATTTCATCAGCCAAGGACTGATTTAACCGTTGCAAATAGCCTCCAAGCAGTTTCCTGCGCCGGTTATAATTACAGCGGTGAATTAAATGCGGAAAGTCCTGATGATAGTCCTTTTTAAGTTTCCCGAACAGATAGGTTTCTGAATCAATACCAATCGATTCGGCAGCTAAAGTCAATGCAAGTATCTCACAATCAGATAGCTTAGGTTTTCGTGGATAGAACTTAAAGTTACCATCGGGATTAACAGCGGATTTGAAAACAGATTTGGTGATGTCTAAAAATAAACGGAAATTGGTCGAAAGGTTGTGCATAAAGAATAATTTACTTGGAGGTAATTGTTCTTTAATATACTGTTTATCAGTTAAATGCACAATCTTTCCTTTCATTTTTAACCTCGATTTTTAATCGCACTACACGTTTATCTAATATATAAACATTTCAACCCTTCACAACCTCCATCCAGGCACGTGCCATCAATTGTGCGCCAGCTAAAGTTGGATGCACACCGTCGCCCGTCCAGTAAGCACCAGGTGCAGATTTGACCGCTTTATCAAAAATAGATTGATAGGGGATAAAAGCAGCATCAAAAGTATCCGCAATTTCGCGGGCGGCTTTCTGATATTCCGGGAACTCGGGATACCAGGTTTGATCAATTGCACTAATCCCACTCAAACCAAAAGGTTCGCCGATAATTAGTTTGACGTTGGGCAATTGCTTTTTGGTTCGTTCCAGCAAAGCCTTGTAATAATTTTTATAAATTTCTGATGTGCCTTTGTAGTTGTCATTGTGTTTGTGCCAGTAATCGTTCACCCCAACCAAAATGCTTAAAACATCAGGTTTTAATTCTATACAGTCCTTTTCCCAACGGTCGGGCAATTGGTAAACTTTATCGCCGCTGACACCTTTGTTATATATTTTTAAATTTTTCTCCGGGTACTTAAACAACAGTTCAGAACCTGCTATCAGGGCATAGCCGGAACCCAAAGCAGACGGATTATTTGGATCCATGTTCTCTTTTTTCCTTCCGGCATCTGTAATCGAATCGCCCTGAAAAAGAATTGTATTATTTTGGCCGATTGCAATTTTACTAACCTTTGCTTCTGCAAAAGCGGAAGTTACAATTTCGGTCATGGCAAGTGCAGAAACACCTGCGATAGAACTTGCTTTGATAAAGTTCCTGCGTGAAGTAAAGTTCATGATGATTTGGTTTTTATATTGATTGATGCTGTTAAATATGGTCATTTTATACTTACATGAGAAGTTAATGGCTAATAAATTTATCTTGTGCTTGGACAGGCAAAAAAAAGCATGATAAAAACAGTATGCCTGTAACTGATTTGAACATCTAAAGCAAATTTTAAGGTTTAAGTTGTGCTTGCAATTTTACAGGAATGTTTTGAAGAACAAGGCCACGGGCAATTTTATGAAAACTTAAGTATCCTGTTCTTCGTAAGATTAGGATAGTATAAAATTTAGAAATGACGTTATGTTGTTTTTCTGATTCAACCAGCACTCCTAAAACTCCTGCCGAAAGTTTCTGATTTTTACTGCTTTCACTGCTCTTACTTCTTTTACAAACAGTTTTTAACCATTGTTATGGGTATCCTCATCTTTTTCGTGCTGCACTGGTATTTTTCTTTGTTTTTTCAATCTTTCTTTCATCACCGTTATGCTGCCCACGGCATGTTTACCATGAGCAAAACCTGGGAAAAAATCTTTTACGTCTGCTGTTTTATTACCCAAGGTTCGTCCTACATCAGTGCTTCCGCTTATGGCATAATGCACCGCTTGCACCACGCGCATACCGATACCGAACATGACCCGCATTCGCCGCATTATTCTGATAACGTTTGGTTGTTGTTGTTAAAAACCAGGAACAATTACAACGGTATTTTTAAAGGCGTTCTGGAAGTGCAGAACAAATACAAAAAAGACTTGCCGGTTTGGGACGCGTTCGACAAGTATGCCCACAATTGGATCACAAGGGTACTTTGGGGCGCAATTTACCTGGCCATTTATTGCTGGCTGGCTACAGCCTGGTGGCAATTTCTTTTCCTGCCGCTTACGTTTGCCATGGGTGCTTTGCAGGGATTGGCGGTCAACTGGTGGGCACATCGTTTTGGATATGAAAACTTTAGCGGGCCGAATACTTCTAAAAATATTATCCCGGTTGATTTTTTGTTTTGGGGAGAAGCTTATCACAACAACCACCACAAATACCCCGGCCGTGCAAACAATGCCATTAAATGGTTTGAGGTGGATGCCGGTTTTCAAATGATGCGTTTCTTCAATTTCATGCACATCATCAAACTAAAACCTGCTGTTGCGTTTGCTAAAATTTAGGTGATAAAAGAAGCATTGGTTTCTGCGCTGTCATTTCGAACGCAGAGAGAAATCTTCTTCAAAGCGTTCCTTTGTGTTTTTCGATGAAGATCTCTCCCTTTGGTCGAGATGACAACAAACGTCGGGATAGAACGATAAGATGCTTAAACAAATATAGCACAACAATTTTATCCCCGCCGGTAATTCCCGCCGGTTTTGGGCGATGCTTCTTTTACCACCTCTTTTTTGGGTTTTAAAGTATTGAAACTCGGCTGCACAATTTTAATGCTTTGTTTGGAAAGGTCAATGCTGGCGTTCAGTTCAAATCCCAATAAAATAATCAGCGAGTTGAGATAGAGCCAGATCATGGTCACAATCAGCGTTCCGATAGAGCCATAAACCTTATTGTACGACGAAAAATGATTGATGTAATAACTAAACCCAAGCGAAGTGAGCACCGCCAAAATGGTGGCCAGGATAGAACCCGCACTTAAAAACTTCCACTTTTGCGTATGTGTTGGCCCATATCGGTACAAAATGGAAACAGTTACAAAAAATAGTAAAATCACCATCATCCAGCGGGTAACGATGATCAGAAAGACCCAGAAAAGCCCGCTGCTATGTAATTGGTGGCGCGCAAAACCGATTATTTTTTGCCCCATAATCATGATAATAATCCCGGTGATGAACGCAAAAACAAGCAGCAAAGTCAGGACCAATGCAACCCAGCGGCGGTGCAACCAGCTTCGTGTTTCTTTGGTGAGGGCTGATTTATTAAAAGCAGCCATCAGATTGCTTACACCGTTGGTAGCAAAAATTACGGCCGAGAAAAACCCGAAGGACAGCAATTGCCCGTTCTGGTTTTTGATAATGTCCACGATCGTTCCCTGAAAAGCCAAAAATGCGTTCGTTGGCATCACCGTTTCCAGAACAGACAATAATTTGTCCTGAAAATGTTTGATCGGAATGTATGGGATGACGGTGAACAGAAAGATGATCCCCGGAAAAATGGCCAGCATCAGGTTGTAAGCTAAGGCAGAAGCTTTGTTTACCAAGGATTCTTTTTTGATTTCCCCAAAGAAAAAAGCAGCAATGGTATAAAGCGGGAGCGAATGGAAGCCCGGCAGTACCAGCACTTTAGTCCAGTTTAAAAAATACTCGTAAAATTTAAAACGAAGCAGAAAACGGTGCAGCCAAAACATGCCGCAAAGCTATACGAAAAAAGGCTTTAAACGTTCCAGGAAATCTGCTGAAGGCAGGCATGGACGGTTGGTTTTCCGGTTGATGAATACCAACAAAGTTTCTCCAATATGGATCAGTTCCTGCTTCTCATTGTACAATTCATATATAAAATGGATTCGGATACCAGGCATCTTTTCCATAATCACTTTAATGCCAATCTCTTCATCATACAAAGCCGGTTTCAAGTATTTACATTTCATCTCCAGCACGGGCATAATGATGCCGGATTTCTCCATTCCGCTGTATGTCAGGCCTAAGCTACGCAGCATTTCCACCCGGCCAACTTCATAAAATTCGGCATAATTCCCGTAATACATGTAGCCCATCTGGTCGGTTTCGCCGTATCGGACACGGGTTTTGGTAGTATGCGTAAACATCAGCGTTTGATATTTCTTTGGTTTAAAGCCTCTTGAAATTTATGCGCATTCACTAAATGATCGGCCATATTGGTGGCATAATTATGATAGCCGGAAAAATCATCTTTGACGCACATGTAAATGTAATTGTGCTTTTTGTAGTTCAAAACCGCTTTTACAGCACTTACAGACGGCATCATGATCGGCCCGGGCGGCAAACCAGTATTCAGGTAAGTATTGTACGGCGAATTAAAAACCAAATATTTATTCAACACTCTTTTTATGGTGAAATCTTTTAAAGCGAAAATTACCGTCGGGTCAGCTTCTAATTTCATCCCGCGGTTCAAACGGTTCAAATATAAACCAGCGATAGTTGGCATTTCATCATTGTGCAAAGCTTCGGCATCCACAATTGAAGCCAAAATGCTGACTTGTATCGGCGTCAGTCCGGCTACTTTGGCTTTTTCTTTTCGTTCCGAAGTCCAGAATTTCTTATATCCATCATTCATCCGGCCAAAAAATTTCTCCGCCGGACCGTTCCAATATATTTCGTAGGAATTAGGCAGAAACATCACATAAACGTTGTCCGGCGTAAAACCAAAAGGTTTCAGATATTCCGCAGAATCCAGCAAATGAATAATGGACGAAGAATCAGCTTCCAGTTTTTTCCCGATCATGCCGGCAAAAGTTTCTTTTAACCGCACATTCTGAAAGGTTAATTTAACCTGTTCCTGCTCGCCCAAAGCCAGCATCCGGATCAGTTTTTTGTTGCCCATGCCTTTGTGAAGGCGGTATTTGCCGGGTTTCACATGGTTTTCATACTTCATGCTGTACGCCACCTGCATAAAAGTAGTCGTATCTTTTACAATACCCTGGTTTTCAATCGTTTTGAGAACATCTGTAAAGCCGGAACCGGTTTTAATGTACAGATAATCCTGCTGATCGGTTACGTTGGGGCCGTAATATTTGAAGTAATAATTAAAGCCGGTAAAAGCCAGCAGCAGCAAGAAGAGGATCCCCAGCGCGATCAAAAACTTTTTGAAAAGATTTGGTTTCCGGTTGTTTTGTTCAGACATTTTGAGAGAATATTTTAATGGGTTTTGTGTAAAGCCAGCAAGCCGCCTATCAGGTTGCGCGCTTTGGTAAAACCATGTTGCCGGAGCAGGTGCTGGCCGGTTTCGCTGCGTAAACCCATTTTGCAAATAACAATAATTTCTTCATTTTTGGTATAATCCAGACTGTTGATGGCTGCATTTAATTTTCCTAACGGGATGTTTTTTCCGCCGATAGGGTAAGTGGCAAACTCGATCGGTTCCCGAACGTCCGGCAAGTTCATCGGTTCCTGGTTTTGAAGGCGTAAAAGAAGCTCGCCGGCCTGTATATCTTCTGGTCCCATCGCTTAGTTTGCCTGAGAAACAGTTAGGTTGATCCTGGTGCCGATACTTGTTTTAGTGGTCGAATCTGTTTTCATCGGCATTTGCAATTTTACCACTACTTTAGTCGAATCCGTAATCGTACCTTCATAAGTAACCGTTCCTAAGGTCAGTCCGGAACCGCTTATGGCAAATTTTGCAGCGTCCAGTTCCTGGTTGGTCAGATCCGGAATATCCACTTCACTGGCACCTTTTCCATCACCTAAAACCAAATCAATGCGCGAACCTTTCGGCAGTTTTGCGCCCGGCCTGATCTTTTCTCCCGCAAAACGGACTTCTAAAACATGGTTCAAGGCAATATCTGAACGGTAAGTGGTGTCGCCCAACTTCAAACCAGCATTGGAAATAGTGGCCGTTGCTTCGCGAAAAGTAGTGTTTTCCAGATCAGGCAAACCCACGTTGGGAGCCAGTTTGGTGATGACGGTAAGGTAGATCGTCCGGTTTTCTTTTACGTTGGTGGCCGGGTCCGGGTCCTGTTGCACCACCGTTCCGGGATCTATGTCCGGCAGGTAAACCGAGTCGATTTTATATTCAAAACCTTGCTCGTCCAGCAAGGCAGAAGCGCGGCTGATTTGCATACCGATCAGTTTAGGGACCGGAATGCCGCTGCCGTGCCGCGTGTAATAATTCAAACTGAAAACGATGAGCAATACAACAATTAATACGGTTAAAGCCGCCAAAAAAAGGTTGGTAATAAAAGATTTACTTTTGAGATAGGCGAAGAATGAACTCATTTACAAATAGTTGCAAGCATCAGCTTTGGTTTTTTTGTTGATCCAAACATACTCAAATACTAAATAAAATTTGAGACATTGCATAAAATTCTGATTAATTACGACTGATCTTGTAAATTCTATTTCCAAATTCAGAAAATTCTGGCAAAGCTATTTCCGGCAGATGCTTCTTTTACACACCATTTTTTCAATTATCTTTGGCTCTATGACTGCCAGAAACATTGCCCTGCTGGCCGGAGGTTATTCCGGAGAATATGAAGTTTCGATCCACAGCGCCAAAAATATTGCTGCTCATTTGGATCCCGAAAAGTACAAAGTTTATACCATTTTTGTTAACCGGAAAAACTGGTTTTATGTATCGCCGGAAGGGGAAAAACTGGAAGTAAATAAAAACGATTTTAGCTTAACGATAGCCGGAGAAAAAATTACTTTCGATGCTGCTTTTATCACCATCCATGGTACGCCGGGCGAAGACGGTAAAATGCAGGGTTACTTAGATATGCTGGGCATCCCGTACAACAATTGCGATGCGGCCACCTCAGCTTTAACCATGAACAAGGCTTATACCAAAGCAATTGTTAAAGATATTCAAGCGTTGTATGTCGCTGGTTCGGTACAGGTATTTAAACAGGATAAAGAAACAATTGAAGAACAGGTCCGGCATTTGAAACTGCCATTGTTTATTAAACCAAACAACGGCGGCAGCAGTGTGGGCATGTCCAAAGTCAACACAAAAGAAGCATTGCCCGAAGCACTGGATAAAGCTTTTGCAGAAGACGAGCAGGTTTTGGTTGAAGAATTTATTCAAGGCCGGGAATTCAGTATTGGTATTGTGAAATTTGACGGAGAAATCATCGTTTTGCCAGCGACAGAAATCATCAGCTCGAAAGAATTTTTTGATTACGAAGCCAAATATACGTCCGGCATTTCAAAAGAAATTACACCGGCAGATTTAAGTGAAACGCAAATTAACCGCATAAAAAGTATTGTAAAAGAAGCATATCGTGTTTTAAACTGCAAAGGTATGACACGCATCGATTTTATTTTGCAGGAAGAAACGGACAAATTTTATTTTATCGAGATCAACACCACGCCGGGGCAATCAGCCAATAGCCTGATCCCACAACAGGTTCGTGCCACCAGAATGGATTTAAGCGAATTTTATGGGAAATTGATTGAGGAAAGTTTGAGGTAAAAGGCGGAAAGGGTAAAGGATGAAAGGCGAAAGGTAAAATATAAAGGGTAAAAAGACAAAGATTTTTATCCTATAAAAGAAGCATCCTAAATAAAGCAAGCAGGTTCTTAACCTTTTGCATTTTAAGATTTCGAGATAAAAAATTTCTGCTAAAATTAATGAACGCGCTAAGGTCTTTAATTGATTCTATGGTTCCAATGTCTGATATGGACTTTGAACTATTGGATAAGATAACTTTGGCGATGCAGGTGAAAAAAGGGGCTTACCTGCTGGAACAGGGGCAAATATGCAAACACATATTTTTTTTGGAAAAAGGCTTTTTTAGGATGTATTATGTTGACCCAAAAGGTAACCAGATCAATTATCGTTTTACTGGCGAAGGTAATTTCCTGGTTGACTTCCAAAGTTTTTTAACACAAAAACCATCCAGATATTATTGGCAAGCTATGCAGGATGCACGGGTTTTGGCTTTTAAACATGGCGATGTCCAAACGATTTATCAGCAATCGCGCAACTGGGAGCATTTTGGCCGGTTGATGGCCGAGCAGGTGTATCAGCAAATGAACGCCCGGGTAGAAATGATGCAGTTTTTGACACCCGAACAACGCTACGAGAACCTGTTGGAAACGCAGCCTGAATTATTTAACCAGGTTTCAAATTTCCACCTTTCCTCTTATCTGGGCATCAAGCCCGAATCCTTGAGCCGTATTAGAAAAAGACTGTTTAAAAAATAGTTTTTATACTTAACTATAGTCAACGTTTTGTATATCTGCTTTGCTGTACGTTTGTAAGATCAAAACATAACTATATTATCAATATTGAACTACTGTAATAGTTTTGTTTAGAATAATGTTAAAATTAAGATCATGATAAAATTTACAATTCTGCTGGTAAGGCGGAAAGATTTAAGCCACGAAGATTTTGTGTCGTATCACAAAAACAACCATGCACCATTATTTACTTCCCTGCCCGAAGTGCAGCAATATGTCCGCCGTTATGTACAGTGCCATTCGTTTCAGGTAACGATGCCTGGTTTGCCGCCGCCGATTTATGATGGCATTACCGAACTTTGGTTTGATACGGTAGAAGATATCGCAAAAGTTTTTAACTCTGAAAGTTATATGTCAATCATCCGCCCGGACGAGGAAAAGTTTTTGGACCTGCATGCTTGCAGCTTTTTGGTTTCGACAGAAAACGTAGTGATTTAAAAAAAGGTGAAGGGGGATGAAAGGTAACAGGTATTAGGTTTGAGCTATGTTGCTCGCACCCCGAACCTCAAATCGTATATTTCTCAATCATTTCCTGGCTCACTTTGGTGGCGCGGCCGGTGGCAATATCAATCAGAATATAATCAAACCAGCCATCGCAACAGATTTTTTTGGTTTTTTGGTTGATGACCTCGAACTGTACGCGGCAGCCTTTATCGCCAAAACTTTCGAGACCGGTACGTACCATAAAAGTATCGCCCAAAGTTAAAGCGCGTTTGTAATCTACATAGGCCGTGCGCACCACCCAGCCGAAACCCTGCTGCATAAATTGCTCCATCGGCATGCCGTAAAAGCGTTCCATCTGGTCGTAACGGGCAGCCAGCACATAATCAAAATACTTGCTGTTGTGCACATGTTGAAACATATCGATATCGTCTGGCCTTACTTTGAACTCGCTTTCAAAAATGCTGTAGGGAATGTTCATGTTTTTTTAGGGATTAAGCAAATATGCTGTAAAAATATTTACCAGCGGAAGGAGCCGATGCTTCTTTTATAGCACAAAAAGCAAGCTTAAACTTTCGTATTCCCAATCATTTAATCACCCCTAATTCTTTGCCCACTTTTGTAAATGCGGCAATGGCTTTGTCCAAATGTTCCTTCTCATGCGCTGCCGAAATTTGTACGCGGATACGGGCTTTTCCCTGCGGAACAACAGGATAATAAAAGCCGATTACGTAAATGCCTTCTTCCAGCATCCGGCTAGCAAAATCCTGCGAAAGTTTGGCATCATACAGCATGACCGGAACGATTGGGTGGATGCCCGGCTTAATGTCAAACCCGGCAGCCGTCATCTGTTCACGGAAATATTTGGTGTTGTTTTCCAGCTTGTCCCGCAATTCGGTGGTTTCGCTCAGCATATCCAACACTTTAATAGAAGCGCCGGTGATGGCCGGGGCAAGCGTATTAGAAAAAAGATAAGGCCGTGAACGCTGGCGAAGCAGATCTATAATTTCTTTATGTCCGGATGTAAAACCTCCGGAAGCGCCGCCCAACGCTTTGCCTAAAGTGCCGGTAATAATATCAATACGACCCATCACGTGATGGTGTTCGTGCGTGCCTCTCCCTGTTTTGCCCATAAAGCCGGAGCAATGGCTTTCATCGATCATTACCAATGCCTGGTACTTGTCGGCCAGGTCGCAGATCTTGTCCAACTGTGCAATGGTGCCGTCCATCGAAAACGCGCCATCGGTAACAATAATGCGGTGTCTTAAATCCTGTGTGGCTTTCAATTTTTCTTCCAGATCGGCCATGTCGTCGTGCTTGTAACGATAACGCTGCGCTTTGCACAACCGCACGCCATCAATGATCGAAGCATGGTTCAGTTCGTCTGAGATAATGGCATCCTGCTCGTTGAACAACGGCTCGAACACGCCTCCGTTGGCATCAAAAGCGGCTGCATATAAAATGGTGTCTTCCGTTCCTAAAAATTCGGACAGTTTTTTTTCGAGTTCCTTGTGGATGTCCTGCGTACCGCAAATAAAACGGACCGAAGACAAGCCGTAACCATGCTCATCAACAGCTTGTTTTGCGGCTTCCATCACCTTTGGGCTGGAGGACAAGCCAAGGTAATTATTTGCACAAAAGTTAATGACCTGCTTTCCGCCCTGCACCGTAATTTCTGCCCCTTGCGGCGAAGTGATCACCCGTTCCTTTTTATATAAACCTGCCTTTTCAATTTCGGCAAGTTCTGTTTCTAATGCCTTTTTTAATGTTTGATACATGGTTGTTTGATTAGAATAATTTGTATTGATTGGTTCCGGCTATTTACAAATTTTAATGCTTCTTTTATCACCTAAAAATCGTTAATGTTTTCAGATTTCGTTTTACGGCTGATCGCTAACGGCTGAAAGCAATTTTACAGTGCTAAAAGAAGCATTTTTAGTTTTTATCAGCGATAAGTTGTTTGGATAAATGAGCAATCATTTCAGATGTAATTTGCGTTAAGTCGAACTTTGGTTTCCAGCCCAAATCTTTTTGAGCCGAAGTATCGTCAATGGATTCGGGCCAGGAATCAGCAATGGCCTGTCTGAAATCCGGGACGAAATTGCATTGAAATTTAGGAAAGGACTCTTGTATTTTTTGAAGCAGTTCGGCAGGGGTAAAGCTGATCCCGGCCAGATTATAGGATGTCCTGACGCTGATTTGATTTGCCGGTGCTTCCATCAGTTCTATCGTAGCCCGCAAAACGTCTTCCATATAAATCATTGGCAAGCGGGTATCTTCTTGCAAGTAGCAGTTATAGTTTTCGCCGGAAAGCGCCTTGTGATACATCTCCACGGCATAATCTGTGGTGCCGCCACCAGGCATAGATTGATAGCCGATCACACCGGGATACCGTAAAGAACGTACATCAACCTGGTAGCGGCTGTGGTAATATTGGCACCAATTTTCGGCCGCAACTTTGCTGATCCCGTACACCGTAGTTGGATCTAAGTAAGCCTGTTGCGGTGTAAATTGACGAGGCGCACTTTCACCAAAAACAGCAATAGAACTTGGGATAAAAACTTTTTTTAAACGAAATTCTCTGGCTGCTTCCAGTACGTTCAGCAGCGTTTGCATGTTAAGGTTCCATGCTTGTAATGGATTGGCTTCTCCTTTTGCAGATAAAACAGCCGCCAAGTGGTAAATTTGCGTGATGTTGTGCTTTTTTATCACTTCCTGCAAAGCACCTGGCTGCGTGGCATCCAGTGTTTCAAAAAAAGATGTTGCATGTTGGGCTAACTGCAGATCAGAAGCGATCACCTGCTTTTCCCCATATATTTCCTGTAGTTTTGGCAGCAGGGCAGTACCGATCTGTCCGTTGGCACCAATAACCAATATTTTATCTTTATCCATAGGCCGAATGAAAATTTTTGCCGAAGATAAAAACAAGAAGTCGGATTACTGATGTGATTGAGATTTGGCATTAGTTTGAAATGCTTCTTTCCATCTGGTCATAATATACAGCCAAAACATCATCAAAATGTTTGCTGTTGTGCAAATGCCGGAACATATCTACGTCATCCGGCCTTACTTTAAATCCACTTTCAAAGATGCAGTAGGGAATATTTATGTTTGTTATTAATGTTGAAGCAAAGTAGTTGGTGAAAACATTGCAAAGATGGAGAAGAAATAAATGATGATGCTTCTTTTATCGGGTAAAAATTGAGCTTGGATTTAGCGGCTTAATTTTTCTTTTAAATACATTTCCAGACTGAAAACAGCCAGTTCACTTTTTTGAAAGTCTTTGATATTCCTGGTTTTAGGATGACATTTATAGTTCCATTATTAACTGCAGAAAAATTTTGTAACGCATCTTCAAAATCTTTAAAATTGGAGTTTAACGAATCCATAATTGTATTTTTATCCATTTCAACAATATCCAAGATAGATATAAGTTGTCTTAGTTTTTCAATTTTTCGTAATAAATAATAAACATTACAAATGATTACCGGGGTAGTAAAACCTTTTGGTTTTTTGTTTTACAAAGAGAAAATATTTCTGTGGCATGTTCTGCAAATGGTTCTCTGTTAAAAAAGAAATCCAGAATCACATCTGTATCAATCAATACATTGTCCATTACAGATACTTTTGTTCCAATCTTTTGGATAATTTTTCTTTATAATCCATATTGGCAGGCATCTTGAAAGATCCTTTTAAAGATTTTACGATTGACGTTAAAGTAATTAAATTTTCCTTTTTTTCTTCCTGGGTTAGTATTGTTAAATAATTTTTTATGATGTCAGACAAACTAAGGTTTTTTTGCTTTGCATAATCTTTAGCTTTTTGAATAAGCTCTTGTTCAATGGATAAGGTCAGCTTTGTATTCATTTCTGAAATTATATATGATTAAGCAAATATAATAATTCTTACGTTTTAATTTTAATAAGTATTTTGTTTCAATTTGTAATTGGATTATAAATTTAAATTACTACAATTTAAATTTGAAAGTATTAGACCAAATATCTGGAATATAAAGAAATAATTTCTGATACTTCTTTTATCTGGTAAAAATTAGGATAGTAAATTATTTTTTAAAATAAAAGTTTAGTAGGTATGATTGCAAATCAAAAATCGAAATCCAAGGGTTAGATCCAAAATAAAAGTATGCATTTTCAATATAGTCGATCCAAACTGTAATTACCATATTTCCAATAAGAAAAACCTATGCTAAAAGAAGCATCAGTTCCCATTCAACCTAAAAAGTTTATAATTTATAAGTAAGCGTAGTATAATACAAACCACCGATCAGTGGGCCGCCCAAGTAAGAATAATAATAATGGTTAAGCAGGTTGCTTGCACCTACTTTTAGGTTCAGTTGTTTAATCAGATCGTAATTAACTTGTGCATCTAAGTTATCGTAACTTTTAACATTGCCGTTCACCAAAAAAGTTTGCGAATAATAACCGCTTTGCCATTTATAACTTATATTGAAACCCAAACTTCGGTACAAGTGTTCTCCGCCAAAAGAAACATTGGTAATCAATTGCGGCGTATTGAACCCATCTTCCAAACCATCATTGTTATCAGTGCGCTGCAACTTTGCATAAGAAGCATTTCCGGCAATAATAAACTGATGCAGCAAACAATACGACAAACCAATGCTTCCGCCATAGTTGTAAACCGTACTTCTGGAGTTCGTCCAAACCCGGTAACGGGATTGCAAGTTTTTGTCATTTAGTCTGATTGCAATTGAATCCGGGTTACTTGTATTTGGCGTACTCATCTCTACTTGTGCAATAAAGTTATCATACTTGTTGTAATAAAAATCCAAGTCAACCTTCAATTGCTGATCAAAAAATAACGACTTGTATCCAACTTCAAAAGAATTGATATGTTCCGGTTTGATATAATCGTAATAGTTTTTTACCAACAATCCTTTTTCTTTTGTAATGGCTGCATTGGTAGAAATCCCCTGGGTGTTAAAATCGTTTTTTACCGCCGCCTGGAAAGCATCAATGGAACTTTTCAAATACGAGTTTTCTAAAACGCCGTTAGAAAGGATTTTTAAACCACCGATCCGTTTAACGCCGCCACTGTTCACGTTAGAAAAAGCCTCGAAAATACTTGGAAAACGATAACCGCTCTGGAAAGAAACGCGAAAATTCTGATCTTCTGCCGGAGCGTAAACGGCTGTAAAACGTGGGTTGAATTTCAGGCTGAAATAATCGTTCCGGTCAGCGCGAAGCGTAGCGGTAAGCCTTAACTTGCTGTCAAACAGATCTTTTCCTGCCTGAACAAAGCCGCCTGTTTTTCCATAGGTAAAAACAGCATTGGGTTTTGACGGGTTGGGGTTGACAAAATAATTGCCGTCCGGATCGATGATATAATCGCGGTGATCAAACCCGGCCAGGAAATCAAACCCAGTCTGCTGCTTAAAATCTGCAGAAATGGCTTTGGAAATATCTACCTGGCCTTCTATATGGAACATTTGGTCGTTCACCCGCAAAGCAGAACCAATATCCCAGTTATTGACGTTGGAAAGCTCAGTTAAAGTATTGTTAAAAGCAGCCGTTCCGGGTTGCAGCCGTCCCTGGTCTGCGTATTGCCTGGCTGCAATCAATGCCTGCTGTGCATTAGTTCCGCTTACTGCCAGAGCCTTGTTAAAGCCGGTGGCAAAATCGTTGTACCAAATATTGTCGGATTTAAAAGCTTTGTCTTCATTTTCTGCTGCCGAACGCAGGTTGTAAGATTTCCCGGTGTTTTCTGTGGTAAGATAAGTCCTGATCTGGAAAATAGGGTTTTTAAACTCTAAAGCTTGTTGCTGAAGCAGATAACCCTTCAGCCTGAACCGGTTGGAACGCTGATAAATATTGTCTAAATCTGCAAAACGATAAGTATAAGTAAAGGTAGAACGGTCATCTAATTTGTAAACCAGGCCCACATCCGCTTTGATATTTTGCAGATGATAATTGGTTACTTCCTTTTCGTAATAACCAGTTCGGGCTACCACGTATTGTTTTCCGCCCAGAGTTACCGTTTTCCGGTCTGACGATTCATTGCCATAACCACTCGTCGGATCGTAGCCCGGGTTGTTTACGCCTCCCGGAATCTCTGCTGCTACATTTGCCAAAGCGTTAAGGTCAGTGCGGTCATCAGCAATCCAATCATAACCTTTCGTCAGTGTGCCGTTAAGTTTAAAGGCAAATCTTTTTGAAATTTTCTCCGCAATGCGCAAACTGGTTTCAGAATAAAGTTTGGCAGAAGTTTCGGCATCGTTCAGATGGTTTACACCGGTTTTTTGCTGAACGGTGATGCCGGTACTGGTAAAAGGGTTTTTGGTGATGAAATTGGCCAAACCATTGATCGCGTTTAAGCCATAAAGGGCAGAAGCTGTGCCCGGGATGATTTCTACATGTTCAATATCCAAGTCGCCCGGCCCCATCGCATTTCCAATCGGCGCGCCAATATGCGGTGCCTGATTGTCCACGCCATCCACCAGTTGGGTAAACCGCACGTTTGTGGTATTGGCAAAACCGCGGGTGTTGATGATGCGGAAACCAAGGCTCGGCGTAATCATTTGCACGCCTTTTACATTTTCCAGTGCATCAAAAAAAGACGGTGCTGCCGATAACCGGAAAGCCGCAGTATCCATCCGCTCAATGCTGACCGGCGAGCGCAAAATGTTTTCGCTGGTACGGGAAGCAGAAACCACCACTTCATGCAACGAATGTTTTTTGTTGGATAAACTATCCGGAGAAATTTGCGCCTGCTTCTTTTGCTGTGCAAAAACTGTGAAGCCTGAAAATATCAAAAATAGGGCAGAAGTAAATTTTATATTCATGATTTACGTTATGCTTTTATAAACATAACGAAATTTAAAACGTTTTACAAAACCTAAAATTTATTTCAGACGAATGGTTTGAACGATTATAGAACAGGTTTTTGACTTTGCAGGAATTCCTGAAACAGTTTTTGGCAGGCATGAAAAAGCGCGATTGCTTTCAAGCCTTTTTCTGTAACCACCGTGTTACCGCCGCCTTTGCCACCGCGTTGTGCCACAATTACCGGGCTGCCCAACTGCTCGTTCATGTGTTTGATCATGTCCCAGGCTTGTTTGTACGACATTTTCATCTGCAAAGCTGCCTGCCGCAACGAACCTGATTGTTGTATCCGTTCCAATAATTCTACCCGCCCGGCACCAAGCACAGGCCCTTCTTCTGTTTCCAGCCAGATGCGGCCGGTTAGTTTCAATTGCTGATCTGCTGCCATTGATGCAAATTAGCAAATATTTATGCTGATAAAAACAGTATCGAAAAGGATAAATTTAACCGATGCTTCTTTTAGCAGGATAAAAATGAGTTTCCGACAAATAAAATATTGACCGCACAATGATTTAAGATATGGTATTTTTGCGGGTAAAAATTATTTCCGTCAGTTTAGTTTTTCCCCGCTTTTTTAAATAAGAAACAACATGGAAAAAGTTTCCAAAGCATCTGCAATGCTGCACGCCAAATGCCCCCGCTGCCGCAAAGGCGATATGTTTTCTACCAGTATGTATGGTTTCCAATTGCAAAAAATGAACAAAAGCTGCCCTTACTGCGGCTTCGTTTTTGAGCAGGAACCCGGCTATTTTTATGTGGCGATGTTTGCCAGTTATGCGCTGAACGTAGCAGAAATGGTTGCAGTAGTGGTGGCTATTTATGTGCTTACCGGCAATTCGGATTCGCCCTGGCTGTATATTTCCATCATTTTGGGGATCTCCTTTATTTTATCGCCCTTCAATTTCCGGTATTCCAGGGTGATGCTTTTGTACTGGCTCACTCCAAAACGGGTCAAATACTATCCGGATATCCGGCCATTGCCAAGTTATTCAGCAAAGGTGGAAAAATAAGGTTTTGGTTAATAAAAAAACCCGGCTGCCAGCATCTTTACCCTATTTTGATATTAAAGGAAGAACAAAGCCGGACGAACATCTGTTCCATCTTCCTTACAAATACAAAGATCATGAGCACAACTTTTGAAAAAACTTATACCATCGGCGGTGATCTCACCGTCAGCAGGTTAGGTTACGGCGCAATGCGCATCACCGGAAAAGGCATTTGGGGCCCGCCAAAAGACAAAGCGGAAGCCATCCGTGTTTTGAAAAAAGCAGTAGAACTGGGTGTTGATTTTATTGATACGGCTGATAGTTACGGGCCAAATGTTTCCGAAGAACTGATTGCAGAAGCTTTATTTCCTTATGCTAAAGGATTGGTGATTGCTACAAAAGGCGGACTGACACGCACCGGCCCTGACCAATGGCCGGTCAATGCCCATCCCGATCATTTGCGCGGAGCATTGGAAGGAAGTTTGAAACGCCTGAAATTAGAGCAGATCGAGCTTTACCAGTTACACCGCATCGACCCGAACGTCCCTTTTGAAGATACGCTGGAGTTTCTGAAAAAAGCACAGCAGGAAGGCAAGATCAAACACATCGGCCTATCAGAAGTAACGGTAGAAAACATCAAAAAAGCGCAGGAATTTGTGGAGATTGTTTCCGTACAAAACATGTACAGCATTGACAACCGCAAATGGGAAGCGGAACTGCAATATTGTGCCGAAAACAAAATTGCATTTATCCCCTGGTTTCCCCTAAACGGCGGCAACGAAGAAGGCATGAAAAAAATTGAGCAATTGGCGCAAAAGAAAAATGCTACTGTACAGCAAGTTGCCTTGAGTTGGCTGCTGCACCATTCGCCCAATATTTTGCTGATCCCGGGAACTTCCAGCGTAGAACATTTGGAGGAAAACATGAAAACTATTTCGGTAGAACTAACGCCGGAAGATATGGACGAACTGGAAAGTTTATCTGCATAAAAGAAGCATCAACATAAAAAAAGCATCAACATAAAAAAAGCAAAGCTGGTTTGATATCGGCTTTGCTTTTTTTACAGGCAATTTTTTTAGTTTGAATATCAGATAAATCTTGTAAACCAGTATTTTATGTTAAAACCCATTTTGAAAAATTAATATACACTCCGGTTTTATGTTGAAGCAATGGGTTTTTGTTTTTATCCTGGTTACATTTTCACATAAGTCAGTTTTGCCGTGTTTACCGTGGCTGCAACTTCCGGGTCAACCGGTGCATAGTAAGAGCTGAAAGCGATGATGTCGGTTTGTTTCAGCAATTGGTTCAATACAACTGTTGCATCGGCAGAAGAATTAAAGGATTTTTGGTAGATAAAAGAACGTGTGACCCTTTTTTTCACATAAATTTTATTGTTGATCAGCGTGTCTTTGCTGCTGTGCAACACAATGTTCTTCAAATTATCGTCCACCCAATTCGTTGCGTTTACACCATATTTGGTCATAGAGTTGTAATCGTAGTTGGCCAATTGTGTGCCGGTAAAGTCTTCTTTCAAATGTACTGCCCAATCTTGTGCCAGGTTGGCAGAATCCAGGACCAGCGTTACATCTTCATTGTAAACCATATTTAAAACGTTGGAAGTAACAGCCATTTTCACTACCTGTCCGCTGGTTTTGATATTTAAGGAAGCATAAGTTCCTGTAGATACCGAGGCAGAAGATTGCATGTCTTGGTTTTTATCTTTTTTGCAACTTACCAAAGCCAATGCAACGAAACCGGAGAGTAGTAATTTTTTCATGGTGTGTTTCTAAAATTTTAATTTTCCAATGATTTGATTAGAAATAACCAATAAAAATGCCAGCGGGAACACTATTGCCGGAAAGCAGGACCAATGCTTCTTTTATCAGGTAAAAATTAAGTTGAAGAAGATTAGAGAGGAAAATTTTATTTCCCGTAAGAAAAAAAGTAAACACAGCAATAAAGTATTTCAACATTTTTATTCAGCCCGAATACATTTATTTTCTACTGTAGAAATTTAGATCAATAGCATCAACCTGAAAAAATTTCAATATAAAGTCATTTGCACAAAACTTTTTCGACTTAAAAAAACCTTCCAAATTGGGGAATGGGGAATTTTGAGGAATCTTTTTAAAGGAACTGTATTTTTTGCTATGCAAATCGGGAAATTATATAAACCGGTTCTTGTTTTATATCAAGATTATTTAAAAGCAGGAACAGCGAAATCGGTTGAAACCTATTGGACAGGCATTTGTTTTTCTTCAAAAAATAGAATATGGAATACGTAAGATTTGGCAATACCGGAATGATGGTTTCGAAGCTGTGTTTGGGCACAATGACTTATGGGAAACCGACCGACCGCTGGCCCTGGGCTTTGAATGAGGAACAAAGCCGGCCTTTTATTCAAAAAGCACTGGAACTCGGCATTGATTTTTTTGACACAGCTGATGTTTATACGGCTGGTGCAAGCGAAGAAGTGGTGGGCAAAGCACTAAAGGATTTTGCCAAGCGCGATGAAGTGGTGATAGCTACTAAAGTGTTCAACCCGATGGGGCCGGGACAAAACGATAAAGGACTTTCCCGCAAACATATTATGAGTGCTATTGATGCCAGCCTGAAACGGTTGGGGACGGATTATGTAGATCTAGTACCAGATTCACCGCTGGGACTACAAAACGCCGATTGAAGAAACGATGGAAGCCCTGCATGATGTGGTTAAAGCTGGAAAAGCACGCTACATCGGCGCATCGTCTATGTACAGCTGGCAGTTTGCGCAGGCTTTATACACTGCCGATTTGCATGGCTGGACAAGATTTGTATCGATGCAACCGCATTATAATTTGATTTATCGGGAAGAAGAACGCGAAATGATCCCTTTTTGTGAGGATCAGAAAATTGCGGTTATTCCCTGGTCGCCACTGGCACGCGGACTTTTAACCGGTAAAAGAAGCAAAGATAGGAACGAAACCGAACGCTCTAAAACGGATGCTTTCGGCAAGAAACTGTACAGCATGGATACCAATTTCGATATTGTGAACCGATTGACAGACCTCGCTTCAAAAAAAGGATTGCCGAATGCACAAGTTGCATTGGCCTGGATGCTGGGTAAACCCGCCATTACGGCTCCAATTATTGGTGCCAGTAAACCCGGGCATTTGGAAGATGCGGTTGCGGCGTTGTCCGTAAAACTTTCTGAGGAAGAAATTAACCAGTTGGAAGAGCTTTATCAGCCGCATCCGGTTTTGGGTTTTGAATAATTTCGGGTAAAAAAAGAAGCCTGTACGTTTTTTGTACAGGCTTCTTTTTTGTTTTTTGCCGATAAAAGAAGCATCAGCAAAAATAAAGGTCTTCAATATAAAACCGCGTTTTCTGATTTCAAAGCATCAGCAAAAATCCCGTAAGAATGCAGCCTTGCCTGATGGTCAAAAATATGGGACGTTACCATCACTTCGTCAACCTGGGTTGTGGCCAAAAATTTCTCCATTTCCTGTTTGATTTTTTCCGGCCCTCCGATAAAAGCGTAACCGAGCATTTGGTTTACGGCTTCTTTTTCGTAGATATTCCATATTTTGTCCATGTTTTCTACCGGCGGCTGCAACAGTTTTCTACGGCCGGTAATCACGCCCATAAAAAATTGCTTTAAAGAAGTAGCGAGATATTCTGCTTCGGCATCGGTATCTGCAGCAACCACATTAACGCAAGCCATCACATAAGGTTCCCGCAAATGTTCTGATGGTTGAAAATTCTGGCGATATAAAGCAATGGCTTTCAAGAACATAGTTGGTGCAAAATGACTGGCGAAAGCATAAGGCAAACCCATTTTTGCAGCCAGCATTGCGCTGTCGGTGCTGGAACCTAAAATCCAGATCGGGATATCCAAACCTTCTCCGGGATTTGCGCGAACCTGGCCGTTTACGTTTTCATCAGAAAAAAACATTTGTAAGCTTTCTACATCCTGCGGAAAATGGTAAGAGGCGTTCATGTTTTCTCCCCGGATGGCCATTGCCGTAATTTGATCAGAACCCGGCGCACGGCCCAAACCCAAATCAATCCTGCCGGGATACAGAGAAGCCAAGGTGCCGAATTGTTCGGCCACGATCAGCGGTGCGTGGTTCGGCAGCATGATCCCGCCGGAACCAACGCGGATAGAAGTGGTGTTGCCTGCGATATAACCAATCAAAATAGGAGGAGCGGAACTGGCCACGCTCACCATGTTGTGGTGTTCGGCAAACCAGTAGCGCGTATAGCCCGTAGCTTCTGCCTGTTTGGCCAGGTCCAGGCTGTTGTGGAAAGTATCTGCCGGTGTGCGGCCTTCTGCTACCGATGCCAGATCGAGTACAGAAAAAGAAATATCTGATAGTTTTTTGGGGTTCATTTGAGGATTGTTTTTAAGAAAGTAGTGCTAAAAGAAGCATTTGTTATCTTATCCAAATTTAAACATTTTGTATTTTATCATCCTTTCCGGGAACAATAAATGACTTTTCGTTCACACATTTATCAGTCATGATTTAACATTAATATTTCGGCATAAAACTTAAATTGCATCAACTGCCGCTGGTTTTTCTACGCCTAATTCTTTTCGGATCACCGGCGCTACCTGCGTTCCAAACAACTCAATAGCTTTCAATACTTTGTGGTGAGGCGTTGCACCGGTCACCAATTGTGCCAGGAAACGCATGTTGTGGAACATTTCATATTGCTGCATGATTTTGTCGATCGCTAATTGCACATTGCCAACCACCAGCGGCCCGTCGTTCCGCAAGTATTCAAACTGGGCTTTGCTCATCGGCGACCAGCCTCTGTCTTTGCCTACACGGTTCATCAGTTTTTCGTAAGACGGATAAAACTCATCTGCCGCTTGTTTGGAATCTTCGGCAATATAAAACTGCGAGCTGATGGCCAACTGTAATTTGCTGACATCGTGTCCGGCTTTTTGTGCCGATTCCCGGTACAGGTTTACAAAAGGGACAAACTGCTGCTGCGGGCTGCCTAAGATCGCAATGGCCAGCGGCAAGTTTAGTTTGCCAGCCCTGACTGCCGAAGAAGGCGTGCCGCCAACAGCCAGCCAGATCGGAATGGCAGGCTGCAAAGGCCGCGGATAAATGCCTTGATTAGATAAATGCGCACGGAATTTTCCTTTCCAGGAGATCACTTCCTGCTGGTTTATCTTCAGCAACAAGTCTAATTTTTCGGAGAAAAGCTCGTCGTAATCATTCAGGTTATAGCCGAACAACGGAAATGATTCGGTAAAAGAACCACGTCCGGCCATCATTTCTGCCCGGCCGTTGGATATCAGGTCGATGGTGGCCAGATTTTGAAACACGCGTACCGGATCGGCAGAACTCAACACAATGACAGAGCTTGACAATTTAATATTTTTGGTAATCGCTGCCGCCGCCGCCATCATGATTTCGGGTGCCGAGACCACAAAATCCGGACGGTGATGCTCGCCGAAAGAATAAACATCCAACCCAACTTCATCTGCCAGTTTTACTTCTTCCAGCAATTCCTGCACCCGTTGGTGCGCATTTACAGCTTTTCCGGCTCCGCTGTCTGGTGCTACTTCTCCAAATGTGCTGATCCCTAATTCCATTTTTTGTTGTTTTTTATTGATATTTGCATTCCGGCCGTTGTTGTTTTCAGGCCGAAGGCAAAAGTACAGCTATTCGTTCACGAACTTTAGGCAGATAAAAACAGCATCGTAATTTTGACAGCATACTGTTTTTACGAGGTAAAAACCGGGCTGCATTATTTTGGCCAGCGTTCCCATTTTTCCGTTTGCAAAACTTCAATTTTAGTGATGAGTTCTTTGTTGCCTGCATTAAATATAAAAGAATCAACACCAATTTTTACCCGATAAAAGAAGCATCATAATTACAAGGTTTCCTGCCTGGCAAACCAGGGTTTTAAGAATTAATTGATTATCTATGTGTTTCAATTAACACCATTTCGTTTTTTTGCAAATGCTAACGATTACCAAAACCCAGCAACACATTGATACCGAAGAACGTTACGGTGCGCATAATTATCATCCGCTGCCGGTTGTTTTAACGAGCGGTTCTGGTATTTTTATGTGGGATACGGAGGGCAAGCGTTATTACGATTTTCTGTCTGCTTACAGTGCTGTAAACCAAGGGCATTGTCATCCGCGGATCATTGAAGCACTGATTAACCAGGCGCAGCAGCTTACGCTTACTTCCCGTGCTTTTTACAACGATCAGTTGGGCAAAGCGGAAGAATATGTTTGCAATTTGTTCCGTTACGACAAAGCACTTTTTATGAATTCTGGTGCCGAAGCCGTAGAAACAGCCATCAAACTGGCGCGGAAGTGGGCTTATCAGCATAAAGGGATTGAAACCAACAAAGCAATTATTGCGGCTGCCACAGGTAATTTTCATGGCCGCACCACAGGTATCATTTCTTTTTCCGACAGCCCGGAATCCAGAAATGAATTCGGGCCTTATCTGCCTGGTTTCATGCTGATTCCTTATAATGATTTAAAGGTGCTAAAAGAAGCATTTGAAAAATATCCGAATATCTGTGCTTTTTTGGTAGAGCCGATCCAGGGGGAAGCCGGTGTGATTGTGCCGGATAAAGGTTATCTCACGGCAGTGAAAAAGCTGTGCGAAGAATACAATGTACTGCTGCTGGCAGACGAAATCCAAACCGGAATCAGCCGGACAGGGAAGCTTTTGGCAAGCGATTATGATGCTGTGCAGGCAGATATTTTAATTATTGGCAAAGCAATGGCCGGCGGCGTTTTACCCGTTTCTGCAGTTTTGGCCAATGATGAAATTATGCTTTGCATCCGCCAGGGAGAACATGGTTCTACGTTTGGCGGCAACCCGCTGGCTGCGGCTGTAACGATTGCTGCCTTGCAAGTAATTGAAGAGGAACATCTTGCAGAAAATTCCTTTAACCAGGGATTGGTTTTTAGGGCGCGGATGCAAAAGCTGCAAGAAAAATATCCAACCGTTATCCAGGCGGTGAGAGGCAAAGGATTATTGAATGCGATCGACATCGGGCAGGAAAACCCTTTTACAGCCTGGGATATTTGTATGGCTTTAAAAGATAAGGGCTTGTTGGCAAAACCAACCCATGGCCATACCATCCGTTTTTCGCCTCCTTTGGTAATTACTTTGGCTGAAATGGATAATAGCTGCTCGGTTATTGAGGAAACAATTGCCGGTTTTTCAGACTGACCGGTTCTTACTTTTGCCTGAAAACCCCTTTTGTGTCATCAGTTGTAAACCCTTCGCCTTTGCCCAAAAATATTCTGGCAGCCTGTTTATTGGCAGGAGAAGGGCCGCCGTCAAAATCCCTGATCCGCAAATTGTTAAAGTTTTCGGCTTCAATTCCGTGGCTGTAAAAAGGCATCCTGGTCTTGGTCCAGGTTAATTTGAAGTCGTTTATGCTGATATTTTTTGCGTTCTCGATCAGCAAACCCGGAATATCGCGTTTAAAAATCTGGTTTTTCTCACCCATAACACCTCTCAGATCAATATTCCCGCCTGCCACTTCATTCAGTTTGCTATCTGTTAATTCAAACGTGATCCCGTTAAAAGAAACATCTTCGATCACGCTTTCGTCCGTTCCGTAAACCAGCATCCCGTTCTCGCCTTTACAAATAATGTTATTGAATTTCAGGTTCTTGATCTTGCCCAACTTTACGTTTTCTTTTCCGCGGATAGCAGAAATATGGATCGGTTCCCCGTTTCCCCACCAATCTCCTGTCCGCAGCTTAGTTTCAATATACATGTTAGAAAAAGTGATGTTTTCCAGCGAGCCTTCATCCCGTAAAAAAATCCCGATACCGCGCGTAGAATTGGTGATGTTCACATTATTCACATGCACATTTCTAACAGTATTCTGATCCAGGAAACCAATTCGGATGCCGCTGGAATACGATTGCAGGTTGCAATTGGAAATAATAATATTCTCCGACACATGCTTTTTTCCGCTGAAACCGGGTATTTCAAAATGATGATCATAACCAACAATGGCCAGCGCATCGTCTCCGGAGCGGATATCGCAATCGGTAATGATGACGTTGCTGCTGCTGGTTACATCGATGCCGTCTGCATTCGGGATCAGCAAACCGCTCCATAAACGGATGCCAGAAACCAGCACATCATCGCAATCGGCAAAGTGCATCGTCCAAAAAGGGGAGTTCAACAAAGAAACATTGCGCACCTGTACGTTTTTGCAATTGGAAAAAATCACCATTTGGTGCGGCCGGTCTTTATTGGGGACAACCGGCCCGTCGCCGATCCCGCTGTCCACTTTCCGGTAATTGTTTTTTTGCCGGGTAAAACGGGTTGTGACGGAATCTATTTTTTTAGCATGGTCAAAATCATGGAAAACCGCATTGTTGCCGTCAATCGTGCCCTGGCCGGTAATGGAAACGTTTTCGGCATTTACGGTATAAAGCATCCCAAAATACGTCAAACCATAAACCGACTGTGTAAAATGGTCATAATCAGCAAGCTTTGGGCTTCCTTTTAATACAGACCCGTTTTCCAGAAACAAATTGACATTGCTTTTTAAATGAAAAGTACCGGTGATAAAAGTACCGGCTGGGACATAAACCATACCGCCGCCGTTGCGGTTGCAGGCATCCACCGCTTTTTGGATGGCTTTTGTATTAAGGGTTTTTGCATCGGCAACAGCACCATAATCGGTAATATTGAAAGGCTTATTTTGAGCGAAAACAGCAGTATTTATAGTCAGCGCAAGCAGCAGGGACAAGATTTTTTTCATGAAAGCGACAGGATGTCCAAGTTTAAATTTGATCCAAACTTAGTCATTTTCTATTTTTAAAAGATACAATTGTAGAATTACCATAAAACCAAACCTGAAGATTCAAATCCTGTTTTAAAACAAAAAAGCTAAATAATCCGGGCGAAATTATTTAGCTTTTGTAAGATGCGGAGAAAGAGGAACTTGTACCTACCTCTAAAAACCGCGTTATTTTGATATTTTCAATGGTTTTGATACCGCACTCACCAAATTACTCACCACTTTTAATTGTACTGGTATAGCTGCAAATGCTATGGTACAAATATACAAAAAAAGCAGCTTTTACAAGTAATCTTGTACTAGCTTTTACAAGTAATCTTATACTTTTTTTAATGATATTATAAAGCGTCTATACGGTATTAATAGCACTTTGAAGGAGTTAAAAAGCACTTAAACCGCGGCAGATAATAGCCTCCTATCCCTCCTGCTGCTTCAAACAAGGCGATATGAGGCTTTTATTTTAGAAAAACATATCCCATTTAGGTAAAGCTATAGCAGGCCTTGAATTCGATTATTTAACCGTTATTAATAATGCTTCTCATCTTGTTTTTTGCTGAACTGATTTCAAAATCCCCCGTCTTGGTTATTGCTGATTTACCAGTCTTTGCAGGAGTTTAAGCGATAGGGCTATGATTTAGTAGCCCTATCATTAGTTTAATTGATTAAATAACTATCAGGATTGTGATGATCTATAATTCGACAACAAGTGCGTTTTGGCAATCCGAAGCTTCTGTTTCGGCAGCTTCGCAGGTTTCAAAAACGAGGTTGTTCCCTTCCTGGTCGGTTACAATGGTGGCATACTCCGGGCCAGCAAACATTTCTATGATGATATAACTCATTGTGTAAGCTTTTAATAAGGGGATTGCTCCCCCTATTTTTGATTCATTTAGTTTAAAATCATTTAATTTAAGGCATTATTACCACTTTTAGCATAGTCTTTACAAAGGTCAAAAGCAGCCTGGCTTCTCCGGAACCCAGTCCCATACATGATCGACTTAAACTTTGCTTCCCCGTCCTTGTAATCCCTCACATTCTGAAAGTACCCGGTAACGGCATTATAAGCACCAAACAAAGTGCCTTTTGTGGTTTGCCCTTGCTGGGTAGGGCTTGTCAAAGCATATTCCATTACGGAACTGACCATATTGTTATAGGTAGCAGAAAGTTCATCCTGCTTGCCTGTTTGCAGGTTTTCCAATACTTCTTTGTTTGGTGCCATGGCAAGCTGTACCAATCGTTTTACAATGTTATCGGTTATCCTGACCCTTGACCAATAGTTAAATGTTTCCTCCAGTTCGTTTGCCAATTTGTTTGTTATGCCCATTAACTCGTGCGCCTGTTTCAGCCTTTCGTTTGCACTTGCCGTATGTCTTATCTTGATAGAATTACTCTGATTACGGATTGCAGCATTAAGGGTATTCTGGCAAACCACCCGGACAGGGGTAAAAGCTGCGGTAATGCTGCCAAAACCATCATGGGAAGTAGTCAGGAACAAATACTGCCCAATCAAGTCATCCCTTCCCACTTTGATATAATTAGGTAGTTTTGCGGTAATGAATATACGTTCCCCTTTGCCTAATGCCCCTGCCGTTTCGTACAAAATACCCTCCTTTCCTCCTACTATGGCATCAAAAAACGCAAAAGCGTTTATATTTTGTACGACTTCATAGTCTTTGCCAACTACACCTAAAACTTGATTGGTATCGGTGCGAACGGTAGCATAATAATTAGGGACTTCAATTTCAGGAATGATTAAATCTGTGTTGCTGTTTTGGTTTAGGGTATCATAAGTAAACAAATGGCGCTTTTCTACCTGGTAGTTTAGCCCTGCATGGACAATTGCTTCTGCGCTTGTCGGGTATTCGCTTATTATTTGCCCTAAGCCATGCCAGGCTTTTTCTTTAACTGAAAAGAAGCTATTTTTGCTTGTTTGCCCGTTATAATTGATGTTGTGTGCCATAGTTGTTTTAATTTAGTTCGCCAGAGTTTAAGTCGCCTGTGTTCAGTTTGATGATCTCGGTTTCCAGTACCTGCACGTTTTTTGTGCTGCTTATGGAATAAACTGTTTCTGTTTCCAGTTCTTTGATCGCATCCCTGATGCTTTGATGGCTGGTTTGTATGGTTACTTTAATAAATAAAAAAACGGTGTCTTTCATCTGCTTGGTTGTTGGTTGTTAATGTTGTAGGAATTCATAAACTCGTTCAGCTCTTGCTGGAAAATGGCAGGGTTTTCCCCTGCCATTTGTTCTGCATAACCTTCCCAGAATATTTGGTCGGTCAGCTCAATAAATAGTTCTATCATGGTGTCCCTTTTTACTGCTGTAATCATTAGTGATGCTTTAGCTTTTTGGTAAGGTTTAAAATGCCCCCCCGTACTGATCCATACAGGGGAACATTTTATTTATTTGGCCTTTCCCTTTAGGCAGGTATGGTAATACCTGCTTCTATTTCTGATAGTTTATCTATGCACATCGCGTTGACGTACTGGCTTACAGCTTGGATAATAACCGGGTTTTTGGTGATGAACTTTCTGCGGCTGTCGTCCTCGATCATTAAAGTGCAGCCCTGAAAATGGTTGCCGTCGGTCTCGTCCCCATCTTCAATTTGTGCCACTTCAAAGGCTTCCAAAGTGTTAATGGTATCCAAAAGCTTGTCCCTTTGAATTTTCCGGCGGTGCAGTTCTTCCACTAATTTTAAAGTGCCCTCCAGGTTCAAGGCAGGCTTTGCAGGTTTGATCTCTGGTTTATGTTGTTCCGCTGCCTTTGGCTGTTCGGATACCTTTGCAGGTTCGGCTTTTGGTTGTTCGTTTACCGCAGTCGGTTGCGGTTCTGTCTGCGGAACTTCCTTTTTAGCTTCTTCGGCTTTGGCTTCCACTGGTTTTACAGCTTCTTTGTTGACCGGGTTGTTATGGACAAATGCAGTTGCTGCCGCTGCTGGCAATTCTTTTGCAGGTGCCGTGCCTTCTGCTTTTTTCGGTTCTTCCTTTTTGTTATCGTTATTAAAAGCCGTACCAACAGGCAGGTTATTTACTTTTTCAGTAGGGCTGCCTGTGTTGTTTGCTTTAATATCTGTTGCCTTGTTGGTGGCTTTGTTATTGTCCGCCTCTGTTGTTTTTACTTCTGTGGTTTTCATGATTTTTGATGTTTTGAATGAATTAAATACTTGCCCGGATGGGCGTTTGCCTGTGTCTTGTGGGGATGACTTGCCGCCCTACTGCGGGCGTGTGGTGGGCTTCTGCCGTTTGTTGTTTCCATGGTGCTTTTCTTTTTTAAGGTCAGTCGGCGGGGCCTCCTGGCTTTTTGTTAAGCACCGCACCTGAACACAAGCCCTTTGTAAGGCAAGGCTTTGCGAAAAAAAATACGCTCTGGAGCGCAGCGGAAGAGGAAGATTTTTTTTTGGCAAACCCGTAGGGCCTGGCCTTGACGTCAAAGGGCTTGTTCAGAAATTTGCTAACCAAAAAGCCTGGGGGAACTTTAATTGTGAAGCTAAAAACGCCTTAGCAGAAAGTATGCCTTGGCAGTGGCGGAACAGGTGGGTTGAGGGACGATGCCCACTTGTTCAATTGCAGGGAAGCGGCTGAATGAAGGAACGAAATGAAGCGGCTGTACCTGCTGAGGTATTAAGAGTTACCATAAAATATCTAAAAACTAAAAAGCCCAGTTGAAATATCAACCAGGCTTTTTAGTCCGAACAATAATTTTATTTTTCCTTTTTCCTCACGGTTACATCAGCACGTACATCCTGCGCTAACGCCTTACTTTTTTGCAATGCGATGCGTAGCCTGGTCCCGGCAGCTTTATTGCCTTTTTCATAAAAGCTTTCCACATCCTTTTCAATTGAACCAATTAGCACTTTTAATTCTTTAAACTTTTCCATGATGTTTTAAATTATGTTATTAAATAATTGCTTTGATATAAATAAACAGTATGTCCTTTAAATCACCTGGCCATACCCTGTGCTTCTTCCAGTTCTTTGCCCTTACCTTTACCTAATTGCAAAGCTTTGTCCATAGCCGGTTCTTTTAAAAATTGTTCACGTTTCTCCGGTTTACCGTTTTCCCGATAAAGATTGATTGAAATAGGCGTTTAGTTGATAATCATTTTATAGGTGTGTGGTGGCTTTTCTACCATTCTGACCATAAGGTTTTCAAAAATGCCTTCTTTCATCTTGTGGCGGTTGAAGCGGTAAGTATATTCGT
>JAABVA010001007.1_pt1 | contig 31563 bp, 27 predicted proteins | sample 5560331 | NCBI WGS metagenome assembly JAABVA01 (sample SAMN12812661, study PRJNA571458) | rock metagenome | isolation source: Antarctica rocks | place: Antarctica: Victoria Land, Mt New Zealand sud | collected 2016-01-07 | reverse complement strand
CCGCGGACCTGGGAGTCACCCTGACCCACGAGCACATCCTGAACGACGTGAGCTCGTGGTGGCACCCGTCGAGCTCGAGCGGCCTGGACCCCAAGGAGTTCGCCGACCGGCCTGTGACCACGGACATTTTGTGGGACCTCAAGTACGACCCGTTCGGCAACCGGGATAACTGCCGTCTCGACGATGTCGAGACCGCAGTCGAGGAGGTCGCCCGGTACGCCGGGCTCGGCGGGCAGAGCATCATTGAGGCCACGGGGCTGGGCGTGGGACGGGACCTTGCGGGACTGAGGGAGGTGAGCCGGCGCACCGGGGTGCAGATCGTTGCGGGGACGGGCTTCTACCTCGAGGCCTCGCAGCCGGCCGAGCTGGCCGGGCTGTCCGAGGACGTGCTTGCCGAGCTGATCGTCGCCGACATCCGCGACGGTGAGGACGGCGTCCGACCCGGCATCATCGGGGAGATCGGAGTAGGCTCGAGCTTCAGCCCCGCTGAACGCCGTAGCCTCGCCGCCGCGTGCGCGGCTCAGCGGGAGACCCTCCTGCCCATGCAGATCCACCTCCCAGCGTGGTTCCGCCTCGGCGGTGAGGTTCTGGACTTCGTCGAGGAGCGCGGGGTCGATCCGAGGCACGTCGTGCTGTGCCACATGGGACCGTCCGGGGATGACCCGGCGTACCAGAAGGATCTGATGCGGCGGGGATCGTGGGTGCAGTACGACATGATCGGCGCTGAGCTGTTCTACGCCGACCAGGGGGTCCAGTGCCCAGCCGACGAGGACAACGCCCGCTACCTGGCTAACCTGGTGGAGGCTGGGTTCGCCGGGCAGCTGTTGCTCTCGTCCGACATCTTCCTCAAGAGCCTCCTGCGCAGAAATGGTGGGCCCGGGTATGGGCACATCGTTCAATATTTTCTGCCTCGCCTTCGACGACTGGGGATCGGCGACGACGTCGTCGACCAGCTCGTCGTCAGCAACCCCAAAGCGGTCTTCGACAACGCACAGGAGAGCTAGATGCCGCGTGTCCTGCTGGCCGGCGAGTCATGGATCTCGCAGGCGACGCACTTCAAGGGCTTCGACAGCTTCACTAGTGTCACGTTCCACTCCGGCGCCGACGAGTTCATCACTGCAGCCAAACGAGAGGGGATCGACGTCGAGCAGATGTACGCCCACGACGTCCCGTCGAAGTTTCCTCGCACGGTGGAGGCGATGAACGCCTACGACGTCATCATCCTCTCGGACATCGGCTCGAACTCCTTCCTTCTTCCGCCCGAGACGTGGCTCGAGGGCAAGCCGGCAGAGAACTCCCTGGCCAACCTGTGCGAATGGGTCCGGGCCGGCGGCGGCCTGATGATGGCAGGTGGCTACCTCAGCTTTCAGGGCTTCCAGGCCCGGGCCAACTTCGCTCGCAGCCCGTTGGCCGAGGTGCTGCCCGTCTCGATGGCCGACTGTGACGATCGCGTCGAGGCTCCTCAGGGCGCCCCGCTGAGGCTCCTTCTGCCCAGCCACGAGGTGGGTCAGGCCTGGGCCGGCGGCGCGCCGCACCTGCTCGGCTACAACAAGGTGGAGGCCAAGGACGCAGCCGAGGTCGTCGCCACCGTCGGCGACGACGTGCTCATTGCCGCGATGACAGTCGGCCATGGGCGATCGCTGGTCTGGACCTCCGACATCGGCCCGCACTGGTGTCCGGAGGAGTTCCTGCGCTGGCCCGGCTTTGCTCCCCTCGTCGCCGCCATGCTCCGTTGGCTCGCTGCAGGAAAATAGGACACTGGTGTCCAACTTCACCCCGCAACGGCCGGTTCCTATCGTCCTGGACTGCGACCCCGGACATGACGACGCCATCGCGATCCTGCTGGCCGTCCAGTCGCCCGAGATCGACCTAAGGGCAGTGACCACAACCTTCGGTAACTGTTCGGTCGAGGACGCAACCCGCAACGCCCTCGCCGTACTCGCTCTCGCCGGAAAGGCCCACATTCCCGTAGCGATCGGGGCCGCAGGCCCACTGAGCGGCGCCACAGAACTCGGCACCTATGTCCACGGAGCGAGCGGCCTCGACGGACCCGCCATGCCGAAAGCGGCCTCCTCGCCGGTGGACGCCTCAGCCGTGGAGACCATGCGAGAGGTCATCACGCGCAGCGACCGGTCCGTCACCCTCGTCGCTACTGGACCAATGACCAACGTGGCCGAACTGATCCGTGACTTCCCCGAGGTCCTGCCAGGTCTCGAAGAGGTGATTTTCATGGGAGGGTCAACCGAGCGAGGCAACCACACCCCCACCGCAGAGTTCAACACGTATGCCGATCCAGAGGCGCTTGAGGTCCTGCTCGGCAGTCATGTCCCGGTCCGAATGGTCGGGCTCAATCTGACTCACCAGGCTCTCGCGACCCCGGAGGTCGTCCAGCGCATGCAGGCGATGCACCACGACGTCGGCCGAACGGCCGCGGCGTGGATGGGCTTCTTCGGCTCGTCCTACCGCCAGCTCTGGGAGTTCGATTCCCCGCCCGTTCACGATCCCTGCACCATCGCCGCACTGATCCGGCCCTGGCTTGTACAGTGGCGAGAGTGCTTCGTCGCGGTCGAGACGCAGGGAAAGTGGACCAGAGGCACGACCGTCGTCGACCTGTTCAACCGCTACCAGCGGCCGAGCAACGCCAAAGTCGCCATGTCGCTCGACGCTGACGGTTACTGGGACCTCGTCCTCGGCGCAATCGACTCCCTGGGCAAGCCCGATATCGGGTGAGGCGCTGAAGACCGCCGCTGCACAGGCGCTGAGATGCAGGATGATGCAAGGTCGGCGCCGAGGAAACAACCCTCCTGCAACCGGCCACCAGCTAGTGCTGTGTCTCGTCATTGACTGGCTGTTTGGTTGAGGGCGACCCGGCCGCGACGGACCTTGGTCAGGATGGATTCTGCGGTGGCGTCCAGACGAATGCTTTGGGCTCGTTGTGGACCTTCATGTATTTCTCGATGGCGGCGATCAGGTCGGGAACGTTGTGGAATACGCCTCTGCGTAGCGCCCTGCCGGTCAGCTCTCGGAACCAAAGTTCGACCAGGTTCAGCCAGAACGAGGACGTCGGGGTGAAATGCATGACACCCATGACACCCCACGAGCCCGAACTGGGCCAAACCTCCCGGACGGCTGCCGATGAACCCTTGTTGCCCGCAAGGCCTCGGTGATTGATGCCGGCCCTGGGACCGGGACCCGGCTCAAAATGAGTTGATGCAGAGATCCCTGGCCAGGGTCGCCGCCCGGCCGACGAAGTGGCCGCCCTCAGCGCGGCAACGGCGTAATGCCGAACCACGACGTCTCATGCCCGACTTCCGCAGTGGGCAGGCACCCACGGGCATTCGGGCCGACGCCGCCGCTGGTCAGCGGCTTCCGCGGTCCTTGAAAGGCGCGAAAATCGCAGGCACACGACGATGCGTGTCGTGCTCGACAGATCGCCATGCGGTCGATTCACTGCCAAGTTGCAGGTGAAGCAGTCGATGGATCGACGCGGCCGCCTTCACGGCCGTTGGCCTGGCTAGGTTGCGGTTCGCTGCGGCAGCCAAACGTCAGCGATGACACGTTCGGTGGACAGCCGGTGAAAGGGTAGTCATGACTGATGAACGCGACGTACTTGTAGGGCTTTGCGACGGTGATGCTGGATGGCGCCGGGTTCTGGATCAGGAGCGCATCGGCTTCCGTCATGCCGACATTGCTGGCGCGCCGATCGTGTTGCTCAGTGGTGAGGCTCCGGATTGGCTGGAGGACTTTGTTGACGGTGGGGGCGTGGCTGTCCTCAGTGGAGCGCTCCCCGAGTGTTCCCTGCTTCCTACCGGGACGAGAATCGCCATCACGGGTTTTACCCCACCCGGTCGCCAGTACCGCTGTTCTGCGACCTCTTTGGTCACTGCCTTCCCGGGATCGGGTGAGGGCGAGCTGCGGCTGCATGAGGACCGAGTGGTGAAGTACGGCGCTGACCCAGATCGATTCCCCGTGGTTCTCACCGTGCGGCGAGGAACTGGGGCACTGATCGCTACGGGGGTGCCGCTGACCGACTTGCTCACCGCGGCAGGGGACAGATTGCGTCGGTTCACCCGTCTGAGTCCCGTGACCGAGCGCGTTGCCAGCGTCGACAAGGCCGAGATAGCTGACACCCTGCTGCACATGCTTCGCGAGGCGTTTCGGATTGCCGGGCTGCCGCTGGTGACGCTGCCTCGTTTCCCCGGGGGTTCGCCGTCGGTCCTGATCCTGCGGGTTGACGTCGACGGTGTGTTCGGCACCAACCTTCAAGCTTTGGCGCAGTTGGGCGAGCAGCGAGACCTGGCCATGTCCTTCTTCATCAACGCCGACCTGAGCGAGGCGCATCCCGGCCCAATGAACCGGTGGGGGCCCAGAAGCGAGGTGGGTCAGCACGCCGCTCGCCACACCCTCATGGAGAGCCGCAACGACAACTTGGCCAACCTGCTCGAAGCCGAGTCATGGATGCAGGCGAAGGTCGGCGTCCGCCCCTCCTCGTTCGTGGGGCCGCGAGGGATGTGGAACGCACGCCTGGGCGAGGCCCTCAGCACGCTGGGGTACCGCTACTCCTCGGACTTCGGGCTCGACTTTGACTCGCTCCCGTTTCGAGCCGACGCCGGCGTTCTCCAGGTACCCGTCCACCCCTACTCGCCGGAAAGGGCCACGGTTTGGGCCGACGAAGTCGGCAGACCGCGGCCATCAAGCGACGAAGTGCGCGAGCACTACCTGGGGGTCATGGCTGAGCAGGTGCGTGCCGGGCGCGCCGCGCACGTGTACGGGCACCCAGAGGTACTGGGCGCCATGGCTGCGGACATCGTGCCCGCACTTCACGACTTCGCCACCGAGCACAAGTTGCCGGACCTCACGCTCGGCGAGTATGCCGACTTTTGGCTCAGCCGTGAGGCGGTGACTCCGCACGTGGTGCTGTCTGGAGAGGAGCTGTCCATCACGATGGCCGACATCGGACTTCCGGCCCAGGTGTCGGGCGGCGAAGGCCTCCATCTGGTGGTCAACGGCATCCGCCGTGGTCGTCAGGCTCGCAACTTGGCGAGGTACTGGTAGCGATCCCCAGGAGCAGCTGCGCGGGCATACTCGACCGGTCGTCCGCGGTTGTCCGAGACCCATCGGTAGATCACAATGACAGGCGCTGCGCGGCGGATCGCGAGCGCGCCTGCGTCCAGGGCGGTTGCCGCCTCCGCTCGGATGATCTCGGTAGCCTCGCTCAACAACACGCCGAAGTCCTCCCGGAGCGTCAAATAGAGTGAACCCACTTGGGTGACTCGCTGCGCGGTCAGCTTGCGACCGAACTCGTCGGGGACCCACGAGCTCATGTTGCAAAATGGTCGACCGTCGGCGGTTCGCAACCGACTCACTCGCCAGATCACGGAACTCTGAAGATGCTCGACCGCGTCCACTGGCGGGTTCGGATCCACGACCACGGTGACGCACTCCGTGCCCGGCTCAAAGCCGCGCTCGCGCAGAACCTCGGTCAGGCTTTTCAGCTCCCCGATCACGTGGCTGAGGCCGTGAGGGGCCACGAACGTTCCCCGACCCTGCTGTCGCGTCACCAGGTTCCTCGCGTGCAGGACGTTGAGCGCTTGGCGGACGGTGTTGCGGCTGACCGCGAAGTGTGCGACGAGCTCCACCTCGGTGGGCATCTGCTCCCCCACCTTCCAGCGGCCGCGCTCGATGTCTCCGCGCAGCGCTGAAGCAACGCGGTAGTACGCGGGCACACTGGTCATCACAACTCCCAAATAGGTACCTTCAACCATTGACAGTTGTTGGCATCATTGCAAGGGTTGGCCATCGACAGGCCCCTTGGTGGGCGGCCCGGTTTGCGGGGCGTCCCGTGGGTCCTCGACACCACCTCTTCTGGAATGACGGCGAGCAAGGAGTCGGGAATGAAGCGCGGAATGCATCTAACCACGATCGTGATCACTGCAGCAGCATTGACGTTGTCCGCCTGCGGAAGCACCAACAAGCCACAAGATGCCTCTACGGGTGCAGGCGCGGGGGCCGGCGCCACGCCAGCCGGGGGCGGCGGCGGAAAGATCAAAATGGCCTTCGTGCCGCAGATCGTCGGGATCCCGTACTACGCCGGCTTTGAGCAGGGCGCCCAGGAAGCCGCGGCGAAGTTCGGCGTCGAGTTCAAGATGTCCGGCCCCTCGACCGCCAACAGCGCCGAGCAGCTACAGATCTTTCAGAGCCTGGTCCAGCAGGGGTACAAAGCCATCTCCATCTCGCCACTGGATCCCACCTCGATCAACTCGGCGATCGCAGCCGCTCGCGCCAAGGGCGTGATCGTGACCACCTCAGACGCAGACGCCCCCAAGAGCGAACGGCAGGTCTTCGTCTCACAAGCGAACGACAAGGACCTCGGCTACACGGTGATGGACGAGCTGGCCAAACAGATGGGCGAGAAGGGCCAGTTCGGCATCGTCTCAGGAGCCCCGGACACCGCCAGTCTCGACTCGTGGGCGAAGTTCATCCAGGAGAGGGCGAAGACCAAGTATCCGAACATCCAGTTCGTCGGCGACGTCCGCCACGCTACCGACAGCGCGTTGGCGCTGAAAGAGGCCCAGAACCTGATGACCGCCTTCCCCGACATCAAAGGAATCGTCGGAGTCCCATCCACAGCCGTGCCGGGGGTCAGCCAGGCGGTTCAGAACGCGGGGAAGACCGGGAAGGTGGCAGTGATCGGGTACGGCTCACCCAAGACGGCTGGCCCCTTCATCAAGTCCGGGGTCATGAAGAACACGGTCTTGTGGGACGTGCCTCAGCTCGGATACCTCACCGTGTGGGCGAACAAGCAGCTCATCGACGGCAAGAGCTTTGATGCCTCGAACACCGTTCCAGGCATCGATCACCCGATCAGCTACGACACGGCCTCCAAGACCCTCCTGCTAGGGCCACCCAAGATCTTCGACGCCTCCAACTACGCGCAGTTCAATTACTGAGCGGACCATGGCGAACGAGGACGAGTCGGCGCCCCCTGCCGGGCAGCACACCCCCAGTTCTGACGTCCCCTTACTTCACGCCGAGGACCTCTCCGTCACCTTCGGTGCCACCAGGGCGCTGCGTTCGGTAAGCATCCAGGTCCGGCGCGGCGAACGCGTGGTGGTTGTCGGCGAGAACGGGGCCGGCAAATCCACGCTGATGAAAGTCTTGGCCGGGGTCCTTCAGCCAGACGCGGGGCACATGAGCATTGACGGGGAGGCATACTCGCCTAGCTCGCCCCGTGAAGCGATTACCGCCGGTGTGGCTATGGTCCACCAAGAACCCACCTTCTTTCCACAGCTCTCGGTGCTCGAGAACGTTTTCATGGGCCGGGAGCTGAGAAGCCGCACGGGCAACCTCCGGTGGCCCGCCATGCGGGTGGAGGCGCGAGAACTGTTCGCTGAACTGCGGCTACCAGTTCGGCTGCTGGAGCAGCGAATGGATCGACTGAGTCTGGGCGAGCAGCAGCTGGCACTCATCGCGCGGGCACTGCACCAGCACGCCCAACTGCTCATCCTCGACGAGCCAACCTCGATCCTGACCGACAACGAGGCTGAACTGCTCTTCACCCTCATCGATGACCACGTCGCTACCGGCGGAGGGGTGCTGTACATCAGTCACCGCATGCGCGAATTCCCTCGCGTGGCGGACCGGGTGATCGTCCTCAAGGACGGTCAGGTGGTAGCCAACTTGGCTGCGAACGAGGCAAGTGAACAGACCATCATCCGGCACATGAGCGGGCGCGAACTCATGACCTTCCAGCGCAGCACTGGCGGGACCCGATCAAGTGAACCCGTGTTGGCCCTTTCCGGGTTGACGCGCAGCGGCACCTACGAGAACGTCGACTTGGTCATCCATGGCGGCGAGGTCGTCGGCCTCTACGGTCTGATGGGGTCGGGGCGAACCGAAATCGCCCTGACCGTATTCGGAGCGATCCACGCCGACCGCGGCGAAATGCTCCTGCACAGTCACCGTTACGCTCCCGCGAGCCCGGCCGACGCTGTCAGACAGGGCGTTGCGTACGTTCCGGAGGACCGCAAGACTCTGGGGCTGTACGCCCTCATGGATTGTGGCTCCAACCTCTCCTCGGCCGCTCTGCCACGGCTGACCCGCCGCGGACTCGTGCAGTCAGGTCCGGAACGGCGACTCGTGGCCAACGGATATTCTGCGCTGGCGATCAAGTCACGGTCGCAGGAGGAGTCGATCCTGAACCTCAGCGGCGGGAACCAACAGAAGGTTCTGCTGGCCCGATGGCTGGCCAACGATCCCCAGCTGCTGCTCCTCGACGAGCCGACCCGCGGCATCGACGTCGCAACCAAGGCCGAGATACACCACCTCGTGGATGAACAAGCCAAACTGGGCCGCGCGGTGCTGCTGATCTCCTCAGAACTTCCGGAGCTGCTCGCCCTGAGCGATCGAATCTACGTGCTGTATCAGGGACGAGTCGCGGCCGAGGTCCCTGGCGGCGCCGCGTCGGAAGAGGCCGTCATCACCGCGACGATGGGCGGCCACCATCACGTCCACTGACATCCAGCGCGGGGAACCCACCGCCTCAACCCGGGGCCGGAGGCGCCACTGGTGGCACGACGTCGGCGGCCTTCGTCAACTCGTTGTGCCCCTCCTGCTGGTGGCCGAGGTGGGCCTGTTCGCTGCGCTATCACGTACCTTCTGGACCAGTGAGAACATCGCGAACGTCTTACTCAACTCAGTCGATCTCGCTCTCATTGCCGGAGGCCTCACCTTCGTCATCCTCCTTGGAGGAATCGACGTGTCCACCGGTCCGGCCCTCGGTGTTGTCGCCTGGGTGGTCGGCACACTGACGGTCACGGAACTGCCCCCGCTGCTGGTGGTAACTGCGGCGGTCAGTCTGGGTTGCCTGATCGGGCTCCTCAACGGGCTCCTGGTGTCGGCGCTCAAAGTCACCGCCATCATCGCCACCCTCGGGACAGCCGCCGTGTGGCAGACCGCGCTGTTCGGTCTGTGGGGCGGCTCAGATCTTTTCGCGCCCCCGGTCACCCCTTACGCCTCGTCCGAACGCACGGTGGGAATCCCAACGGTTGCATTCCTCGTCCTGCTGGTCTACGCCGCCTTGTGGTACGTCTCCCGTTACCGAGCCTACGGTCGACACGTGTTCGCCGTCGGAAACGACGTCGAGGGAGCGCGGCTAAGTGGGGTCAGCGTGCGCCGCGTCAGCATCGCCACCTACGTCTTGGTGGGCGCGATGGTCGGCCTCGGGGCCGTGGTGTACATGGCCCGAACCGGGGTCGTCCAGGCCTCTTCCGGTGCAGACCTGTCACTAGCCGCCATCGCCGCGGTTGTCGTCGGTGGGACCTCCATCACCGGAGGCCGAGGCAGCGTGATCGGCACGCTCTTCGGGGTCCTGTTCATCGCCGTGCTTCAAAACGGCGTGGTTCTCGCTGGCGTGCCGCCCCTGTGGAACGGGGTCTTGGTCGGGGCATTCATCCTCGTCGCCGTCGGCGCAGACGTGACCAGTGAACGCCTCTCCCGGGGGAGGGCGACGTCATGAGCAGTCTGTCGCTGGGAGGGCGGGCCCGACTCCTGATGCCCAGACTCCTGCGCGACCGTTCCGCGTCCCTGGTCGGACTGATCCTCATCACCGGGACCGTCATGTCCTTGATCTCCCCGTACTTCCTGAACGTCGAGAACCTCTTGGCGATGACCCAGTTCGGGGCAGTCATCGGGCTGCTTGCCCTGGGACAGACCCTGGTAATCCTCGGCGGAGGAGGGGGCATCGATATCTCGGTCGGCTCAATGCTGAGTTTGTGCGGGGTCGCCATGGGTCTCCTGGTAGGGGCAGACGTCCCCGTGTGGGCTGCTGCCGCAGCCACCCTGCTCATCGGACTGGGACTCGGCGCCTTCAACGGCGTGCTGGTCAACGTCGTCGGCATCCCCGCACTCATCGCCACTCTCGGGACGCTCTACTTCTTCGGCAGCACCGCGCAGGTCCTCGCCCGCGGCTCACAGATCATCGGGTTCGACCAGGCGGGCTTCTCCTTCTTGGGCACCGGGACGCTGATAGGCGTTCCGGTTCAAGTCGGCCTCGTGCTGCTCCCCGTCTACCTGGCAGCCGCGTGGGTGATGCGCCGGACCCTCTTCGGACGGCGAGTCTACGAGGTCGGTAACAACGACCGGGCCATGCGCCTAGTCGGCGCCTCCGTCGGCTGGACCCGGTTCACCCTCTACTGCACCTCCGGGGCTCTCGCCGGCCTCGGTGCCGTAGTCACAAACGCATGGCTCCTCGTCGCGCGACCCGGCGCCGGGAGCGGCTTCGAGTTGCAGTCGATTACGATCGCCGTTCTGGGCGGCACCTTCATCTTCGGCGGCCGTGGACGAGTATCCGGAACGCTGCTCGCGGTTCTGCTCATTGTCGTCCTGAGCTCAGGGCTGCAGCTGGCCGGAGTCGACCCGGCCTGGCAGGCCGGTGTGCTGGGCGCAGTGCTCGTGCTCTCGGTCGTGCTGAACAACGTGGTCATGCGCCGTAGCGGCGAGCGAGCCTAGTAATGGTGTTCCGCGTCCCCGAGTCCCGCCAGTGGGACATTGTCGGTGTCGGTGACATCGACGTCGACGTCTTCCTCGGCGTCCAGCAACTCGCCGGCCCGGATGACAAGGTGCTCGGACGCCTCTTCGGCGAACATCCGGGTGGGATGATCGCCAATGTCTGCTGCGCCGCGAGTCAACTCGGCGCCGCCACTGCGATGATCGGTCGAGTCGGGACCGACCCGTACGCCCAGATAGCCTTGACGGGACTAAAGGACCACGGCGTCGACACCTCATTGGTGCGAGTGGTGCCCGGTGGCCGCACTTTCTTCTGCGTCATCATGCTCGACGGCACCGGCGAGAAGGCTCTAACTGCCGTCGACACCGACTGCCACCTGCCCCGTCGAGGCGACGTCGACGTGGATGCCCTCGCCAAGACGCGACTGGTCCATGTGATGGGCGACGACCTCGAGTTCGCGTGCTGGATCGCGGGCGAGGCCCGTAAGCGCGGCACGCTGGTGTCCCTCGACCTCGAAGCCTCCACTGCGGCACACGGACTGGCCGCGCTTCGACCGCTGCTGATGAACACGGACGTGCTGTTCATGAACAGCCGCGGCTGCCTCGATGCATTCGGGGTGGCGACGCTGACCGCGGCGCGCAGAGCCTTGGAGCTCGGACCACAAGTGGTCGCAATCACCCTCGGCGCCGAAGGGGCGATTGTCGCCGACGAGGACACCGCCGTCCATGTCGGCGCGCTCCACAGCCCCGTCGTTGACACCACAGGCGCAGGAGACTGCTTCATCGGCGCGTTCCTCACCCAGCTCCTCAATCGCGAAAACCTTTCGTGGTGCGCGCGCTACGCGACAGCGTCTGCCTCGTACGTCATCGGCGCAGTTGGATCCCGAGCCTCGCTGCCCACGCACGACATGGCACTGACCCGCTTGGACCAGACGGTCATTCGACCCGTAGAAGCAGGAGAATCATGAACCACACGCACTTGTATGACCGGGTACTCGGTAGTCTCGCCAGCGCCTGCATCGGCGACGCCCTGGGGGCGCCAGCCGAGCAACGCTCCCCAGCCGAGATCGAGCAGATCTGGGGAGGCTGGCTGCGTGACTTCCATGCCCCACCTCCGGACTCTCCGTACGCCGGGGGACGCATCGCTGGACAGATCACCGACGACGCCAGCCAGATGATCGGCCTCATCGACGCCTACCTGGCTGAGCCAGACGGACTGACAGCCGCCGGAGTCGGGCGGATGCTGCTGCACTGGAGCCGCAGCGAGTACTACCCTCGCTTCGCCGGACCGAGCACCCGCCGGGCCGTGGAAGGGTTACAGGCCGGCGAGGACCCGGGAACCCTCGGCGCCTCCGGCCGGCTGTGCACCGACGGGACCAGCAACGGAGCCGCCATGCGCATCGCCCCAGCGGGCCTGAGGCACCCGGGAGATGTCGATGCTGCGGTTGCCGACGCGCTAACCAGCTGCCGGCCCAGCCACCTGACGACCATTGGCGTGTCGGGAGCCGCCGCCGTAGCCGCCGCAGTATCAACAGCGGTCGTCCCTGGAGCCAGCCTTCTCGACGTCATCGCGGCGTCACGTTACGGCGCACGTGAGGGTCACCGCCTAGGAGCCAAACACGGGCGCGACGTCGCCGGGCCCTCCGTCGAGCGGCGCATCGAGCTCGCCGTCAGCGCGGCCCTAGTCGCCGACGACTTCCCGAGTGCAGTACGAGCCATCACCGACGTCACGGGATCAGGACTCAGCATGAGCGAAGCAGTCCCTGCCGCGCTCGGCATACTCGCCGCTGCCGAGGGCGACCCGTACCTGACCTGCGTGGGCGGAGCCAACGCCGGCGACGACACAGACACGGTCGCCTGCATCGCCGGAAGCATCGCCGGCGCCCTGCGCGGATTCGCCGCCGTCCCTCGCCACCTCTACGACGAGGTGGTCGCCGTCAACCACCTGGAACTCGAACCACGAGCCGAAGCGTTCACCTCCCTCGTCCTCGGAACACAGGTATGAGCCCAGTCCCAGACATGTCTACCGACGAAGCCAGAGAGGCGTTACGGCAACTCGACAGCGGCGAGGTTTTGGGAGCCACCCGGCAGCTGCTCCTCCTCGGGGACTGCCTCCTTGCCCTCGCCCGGTCCAGAACGGATGAGGCCACGCTGCAAGGAGCGGTCTCCGCCGTGGTCGAGCACGTCGCCGTCAGTCGCGGCGAGTCCAGCCAAGCAGTGATCCACGGCCTGCGCTCAATGGCCGCTCCGGCAATAACCCCGGCAGCGACGGCCGGCTCCCTGCCCGACCGCATCGAGGCCTCAGTCGGCGCGTTCCGGACCTCGCTGCAAGCCGGGGTAGCCAGCCTCCAGAGACACGCCACGGGCCTGCTAGCAACCCGGACTACCTTCCTCGCGTACGACTACTCAAGCACCGTTTCCCAGGTCCTGACCGATCTGCGCCGATCCGGCAGCGCCGTGACCGTCTTCCTGCCAGAAGCCCGCAGCCTCGACGGCGGGATCAAGTACCTTGCCGACTGGCAAGGCCTGGGCATCGTCGCTCACCTCCTACCCGACGCGGCCCTGGGATGGGCACTGAGCCAGTGCGACATCGCGCTCGCCGGCGCCGAGACGCTGTCCCTCGAAGGCGGCTGCTACAACACCATCGGCACAGCCGTCACCGCGCACGAGGCGCACCGCATCAACGTCCCATTCTACGTGCTGAGCATCCTCCTCAAGACAGACCCGGCAACCCCCACCGGTGAACGAGTCATCCCGATGCTCGACTTCGCCTCGACCATAAGGCTGGCATTCGAGGAAAACGGAGAAGGGGTCGAGGTCCACGGCGACTTTCCCGATCTTGACTACACCCCACCAACGGTGATCACCGGGATAATCACCGAGGCGGGCGTCCTCAAGCCCAGCCAAATCGCAGAAGCCACCAGTTCAATGCTGGACACCGGGGCGCCAACCCATGCGTGAGAAGACTCTTCACATCGTCGGGATGGTCCAGCTGCGGCCCCTACCAGGAAGTCCTCAGTACAGCGGGGAACCACTGGCGGCCATCGTGGATGCTGCCCTCTCCGAAGCCCACCTCCTCTCAGACGCCGGCTTCACCGGCTTGCAGATGCAGAACATGGGCGATAACCCCTCAAGCCGTCATGCGAATATCGAGACAATCGCATTCATGGCCGTGGCCTGTCGCGAAGTTAGACGCGACCTCCCCGCGTTTCAGCTCAGCGTGCTGGTGAACTGGGACGCGGAGGCCTCAATCGCCGTAGCGGCCGCGGTCGACGCCGACTTCGTCCGTGTGGAACACACCTGGGTGGGCGCGGCAGTAACTAGCTGGGGCCTCTCAACAGCGCAGTGCCATCAGGCAACTTCCTTCCGGGCACGTATTCGTTCCGCAGTACCCATCTACGCCGATGTCGTCGAACCCCACGCAGTGCCCCTAGTGCACCGACCCGTCGAAGAGTGGGCCCAGGCCGCAGTCCACGAAGGCGCCGCTGACGGACTGTTTATCACCGGGGCGACACTAGCTGAGTCCCTGGACTGGATCGGGCGCGTCAGGACGGCCCTTCCTGACGTCCCGCTTTGGCTCGGAGGAGGAGCGTCGGTCGAGCACGCGTCCGAGATCGTCGGCCTGGTCGACGGCCTCACCGTGGCGACAAGCCTCAAAAACGGGGACATGAGCAACCCCATTGACCCACTGCTCGCGCAAGAATTCGCCGCCACCTACCGGAACGCCCATCGCAGGCACATCGCAGATGGAACACGGCCCTAGCGAAGTACCCCGCCCGGATCCTCATCGGAGTCGGCCTGCGCACCGCGGAGAACGTCATCTTCCCCGTCTACACCGTCTTCATCCTCACCTACGGCAAGCGGCTGGGCATCCCCGAGGGCACGCTGTTGACCGGCGTGATCATCTCCTCCGTCATCGGGCTGGCCAGCATCCCGTTCTGGGCGGCGCTTTCCGACCGTTACAGCCGACGTCGGGTGTACCTAGCGGGGGCATTGCTCTCGGCTGTGCTCGCCTTTCCCTTTTTCGCCTTGGTCAGTACCGGCTCAGCGATCCTGATCTGGCTCGCGATGCTGCTGGGGGTCAACGTCGGGCACAACCTGATGTACGGGCCACAGGCGGCCTTCTTCGCGGAACTGTTCGGCACCCGGGTCCGTTACAGCGGAGTCTCGATCGTCTACCAGGTCACCGGCGTGTTCGCCGGCGGCCTCGCCCCGCTAATTGCCACAGTGTTGCTCGGCGCGGCCGGAGGAGGCTACCTGCTCATTGCCGCATATATCGCCGGCGTGTCATTGATCACCGCGGTCGCGGCATATCTGGCTCCGGACACCCGGGGGCAAGACCTCTCAGTCGACCCGAGCAGGCACTCAACAAGCATCCCGACCCGCGACTCCACGCAGGCCTAGCACCCGCCCCGCGACAGCACGGTGAACGGTAGATACCTGCACCTCACCACGGACAGGTCAGCGGCAAGGAGGACAAATGCAGATCGCATTCCTGCTCTTTGACGGGATTACCGCCCTCGATGCGGTGGGCCCATACGAAGTGCTCAGCCGCCTACCGGATGCGCACGTCCGCTTCGTGGCTGCGCACGTAGGGCCGCAACGCTGCGACATGGGCTCCTTGGCGCTCACTGCCGAGCACTCGCTCGCCGACGTGCCCTCTCCCGACATCGTGGTGGTCCCCGGCGGGCCGGGCACCCGTGAATTGCTGGCGAACGCTGAGGTGCTCGACTGGATCCGCACCGCCCACCGGACCTCGGCATGGACCACCTCCGTGTGCACCGGTGCACTCCTGCTCGGCGCAGCCGGGCTACTTGTCGGCACGCCCGCCACCACCCACTGGCGCGCTCTGGAGGACCTGGCCGCTTGCGGCGCTGTCCCCACTCGGGCGCGTGTCGTGGAGACGGGAAAGATCATCACCGCCGCGGGCGTCTCCGCGGGCATCGACATGGCCCTGCTGCTGGCGCAACGAGTGGCCGGTGATCGCGTCGCCCAAGCCATCCAGCTCATCATCGAGTACGACCCACAGCCCCCCTTTGACGCAGGCTCACCGGATCGGGCGTCAGCAGCGGTGGCCGCACTGGCCCGCGAGCTGCTCCAGCCCCCGGCCGCGGCGGCGGGGATCGATGGGGTGACGGGTGAGGTGTACAAGGCTCTAGTTGGCTACGTCTAGGCCCACCAGGACCACGCCCTATCTATCTGAGCGGAGTCGACGCTGGTGAGGCGAAGCCGTTCAGACCCCGGCGACGTAGGCGGTGAGGAAGTGGACGCCGTGTCGGTCGAGGTTGCCACGGGCTCGGTCGTAGTGCTCGGTGGTTCTCGGGTCGGCGTGCCGGGCGAGGATCTGCGCGTCGTGCAGGGGGACGCCGGCGTCGAGGGCGTTGGTGATCGCGGCGTGCCGCAGCGAGTGCGGGCTGATGTGGCGTGGGATGCCGGCGGCTTTCGCGATCCGGGCGACCACGCGGTAGGCGTCGCGTCGGTCGATCTGCTGGCCTGAGACCGGGCACAGCACCAGCGGCCCGCAGCTGCGCTGCCCGCGGCAGGCTTCCAGGACACCCAGGACCGGGACGGTCAGCAGCATGATGGCGGGCTTGTTGCCCTTGTCGACCAGGTGCAGCACCCGGTGCCCGCGCAGGGTGTCGGCGTAGTCCTCGATCCGCACCGCGGCGGCCTCGGAGGCGCGCAGGGCGTTGATGCCGAGTACCCCGACGAACTAACGGATTTGCCCACTAGCTGATATGGAGGTGCTGCTTGTCAAGGGGCAGCGCTGAATTCGTCGCATGATCTTGTCTTCATCGACGTTGTGATCAGGGGTCGGCCGGCACCATGTCGACGTGCGTGTCAGGGCGACGCGCGGTCAGACTGATATGCGCGGGTTGGCTACCGCTGGACGGGCTGTTCGGCTGGAGCGTCCGCTGGTCTAGAGGTCGAGCGCTGCCTGGCGGGACCGAAGTCCTGGGCTGCTCATAGCTAGATCGCGGGTCGCTCCACGCTGCCGTCAACGTGGTGCCGACCGACCGTTCTTGGAGGCGGATTCCCTTGCGTGGCTGGGAATCGTGCCAGGGCTACCGGCGAGCCGCCGGGGCCGCAGGGTCCTCGATCATCGGGAGCGACCAGCACCAGCCGGCGAGCTCACGGGCGACAGCGACGTTCGCGGTGACGGTGCGCTTCTTGCGCTCGTTGAAGCGCTGCCACCGCTCGTGCAGGCGCTGGTTGCCGGCATGCCCGCGGGCTCGGGCGGCGGCCGGGGCCAGGTCCCACCGGTCGCGCATGGTCTTGGTCGGCCGGTAGGGCCGTCGGTGGTGCCAGGCGGCCTCGACCAGCAGCCGGCGGGCGTGGGTGTTGCCGGTCTTGGTGATCGAGCCCTGGTGTGGGCCTTCGCCGCTGGAGCTCTCGGTCGGCACGAGCCCGAGGTAGGCCCCGATCGTGGAGCCGCTGAACCTGCTCCAGTCCCCGACCTCGACGGCGAGCCCGAACGCGGTCAGCGTCGAGACCCCCCGCAGGCACTGCAGCGGTGACACCGTTGGCCACCACTGCGGCTCGTCGGCCATCTCGATGATCGCCTTGTCGAGCCGGGCCTGCCGCGAGGTCGCCAGCTGTACCGTCTCCAGCGTCGTGTCGTAGGCGGCCTGCAACCCGGGCAGCTCGAAGCGCTGGTGGCCCAGCCACTGCTCGTGCGCGCCAGTCCAGGCAGTCCCTCCCGACCACAAGATCCCCTGCCGCAGCAGGAGCTTGGACGTGCGGTGCCGGGCGCGCATCAGGTCGGCGCGGACGTCCTCCCGGACCCGGACCAGGTCGCGGGCGGCCTCCTGCGTCAGCTGCACATCCATGCCGACGAAAGTACGCTCCATCTCCACCGGGACCTCCCGCAATTGTTGGCTCTACCACCCCGGACTCAACCCCGGGCCGGCAACCCACGACAACTGGCGAGTGAGGTCCCAGCCGAAGAACCGGGCACCTCCATACCGTCTAGCGGGGCTCCCGCGCCCCGGGCCGCTCGCTGACCGTGTCTGCCTGCAGCTCTGTCCCTGAGGTCTCCGCCGACACGACGACGCAGAAGGTCGTCAGGGCAAGCACTGCCAGGACATAGAGGGAGACCGCGAGAGAGGTGTGGTAGCGGTTGAGGAGTGCCACGGAGATGATCGGGGCCAGTGCCCCGCCGAAGATTCCCGCCAGCTGATAGCCCATGGACGCGCCGCTGTAACGGATCTTGGTGGGGAACATCTCAGCGATGAACGAGGCCTGGGGACCGTACATCGCCGCGTGGAACAGCAAGGCGATCACGGCGGCAAGGACGACGAGGGCGAAGTTACGCGTGTCTAGGAGCGCGAAGAACACGAAGACCCAGATCGCACCACCGACCGCGCCGAAGAGATAGACGGGTCGACGTCCGAACCGGTCGGACAGCCTGCCGAACCACGGGATCAGGAGCACCTGACCGGTGGCGGCGATCAGGACAGCGTTGAGCGCATAGCTGCTCGGCAGCCTGAGGTAGGTGACCAGATAGGTGGTGATGAACAGCACGAAGGTATAGAACGCGACGTCGACGCCAATCCTTGCGCCGATGGCCAGCAGTACCTGCCTGGGGTAACGGCGTAGGACGTCGATGATCGGCGCCCTGACCTTGGCGTCACTCGCCTCGATCTCCCGGAACAGCGGGCTCTCCTCGATCGTCAGGCGGATCCACAGCCCGACGACGACCAGCAGACCGCTCAGCAGGAACGGGACTCGCCATCCCCACGAGAGGAAAGTCGCAGCTGAGGTCACCGCCCCCATCAGCGACAGCGTCCCGTTGGCGAGAAGCAGACCGATCGGGGCCCCGACTTGGGGCCAACTGGCATTGAGCCCCCGTCGGTCGGAGTCGCCGGACTCGAGGGTCATCAGCACGGCGCCCCCCCACTCCCCACCGAGGCCGAGGCCTTGCAGGAAACGCAGCGCTACCAGCAGGATCGGCGCCCACACCCCGATCTGGCCATAGGTCGGCAGCAGGCCGATGGCAAAAGTCGCGATCCCCATGAGCAGGAGGGTGACAACGAGGACGTTCTTGCGGCCGATCTTGTCGCCATAGTGGCCGAAGATCACTCCACCTATAGGCCGGGCGACGAAGCCCACGGCGAACGTCGTGAAGGCCAGAAGCGTGCCTACCAGAGGATCGAAGCTGGGAAAGAACAACTTGTTGAAGACCAACGCGGCGGCGATGCCGTAGATGAAGAAGTCGTACCACTCCAGCGAGGTCCCGATCAGACTCGCGACGATGACGCGACGCACAGACGAGGGCGCTACGGTGGCGGGTGGTGGACTCGTCGAGGACATCTGGCCTCTTCCGAAAGCGCCGGGATGGCGTGCGGTATTTGCGCGAATGTTACTCGGGCGGCCAACACGGCGACAAGAGGCCCGCCGGTGCCCCGCCTGTTGGGAGAGATGCCATCCATGGTGTTCACGAGCGCACCAGCTGAAGTGCGGCCTGCTCGATCGACTCCTCGTCGACGACGACGTGGCGGGCGGCGCTGCCCAAAGGAGTAAGGCAGTCCTGACCTGTCACCCTCCTGAGGGAGCCGGTGAAGCCTCCGTCGACCAGGGAGGCGAAGACCCCCTCGGAGACACCCCCTGAGCGACGGGTCTCGTCGACGACTAGCGCCCTGCCGGTGACCTGGGCTTCCCGCAGGATGTCCTCGGCCGGCAACGGGACCAACCAGCGCAGATCCAGGATCCGCGAGCTGATCCCAGACCGCGCGAGTCGTCGAGCCGCCCGCATGCTCAGGAAGAGACCGTTGGCGAACGTGATGATCGTCAGATCGGTGCCGTCTCCGTGGGTTCGGCCGCGACCGATCGGCACGTGCCCACTCAGCCAGTCCTCAGGCGCGGCATACCGCGAGAGCCAGAGCTTGTCGTTATCCTCGTGCAGGTCACGTGAGTGGTACAGCGCGATCGGCTCCAAAAAGACAGAGGGCGTTCCGTCGGCGAGAGCTGCGGCCGTACACGTGCGGAGCATCGCCGCCGCGTCATCCGGCCGGGCCGGAGACGCGACGAGCAGCCCCGGGATGTCTCTGAGTACGCCAATGGCGTTGTCGTTGTGGAAGTGCCCTCCAAAGCCCTTCTGATATCCGTAGGCGGCGACCCGGGTCACCATCGGGTTCGCGTACTGGCCGTCGGAAAAGAACTTCAGCGTCGCCGCCTCACCGCGTAGCTGATCCTCGGCGTTGTGCAGATAGGCGAGGTACTGGATCTCCGGTATGGGGAGCAGTCCGCTGACACCGGCTCCCAGAGCAAGGCCGAAGATGGACTGCTCGTCCAGGAGCGTGTCGAACACTCGAGCGCCACCCGCCTTTCTCGCGAGTCCACGGGTGACCCCGTAGACCCCACCCTTTCGAGCGACGTCCTCACCGAAGACCAGCGCCTCCGGGTGCTGGACAAGGACATCGCAGAGGGATCGGTTAATGGACTGAGCCAGCGTGAGCGGACCCTCGTGCTCGGGCAGCGTCGCTCCGAAGAAGGTCCGGCGTTCGGTGCTGGGACCCACCCCGACGACTCTCGCGACGGACGACGGGGACGGTGCCGCGAGGGGGGCCATCACCGCCTCAAGCGTGCTCAGCTGCGGCATCGCCTCGACCTCGCGCACGAGGTCAAGGACGACCACCCGCTTGGCCTCATACCGGGCCAGCACGTCATCGACCGAGAGGACGCCGGATGTCACGAGGAGACGGGCCGACCCGACCAGGGGATCACGGTGCTGGTCGGCACGTATCGCGGCACGGCTGCGGTAGACGGTTTCGACGTCCGAGCCGGCGTGACCCATCAGTCGCACGGTCCGAAGGTGGAGAAAGGCGGGGCGGCGATGGTGCCTGACCCAGGCTGCTGCCCGCGCCGAGACCGCGAGAACATCCGCGAGGTCGCAACCGTCCGCCTGGAAGTACTCCAACCCTGCTCTGTTCGCGAAGTTGTGCGCGATCCACCCTGGTGGGGTGTGGACGCTGATGCCGATCCCGTTGTCCTCGCAGACAAACAGCAGTGGCATGGGCAGGTTCTGGTAACCCACCTGGATCGCTGCATTGATCGCACCCGTGGCCGTGGAGTGATCCGCAGAGGCGTCACCAAAGCTGCAAATGGTGACTGCGTCCGAGGGCCACGCGCAGGTCACGCCCATCCTGCGGGCCCGGTGGATCGAGAAGGCCACTCCGACCGCCCGCGGCAGGTGCGAGGCGATCGTCGACGTCTGAGGGATCACCGCGAGCGATCGGCTTCCGAATACCTTGTGCCGCCCGCCAGATATCGGATCCTCGGTGGCGGCGACGATCCCGAGCAGGACATCCCTCAACGCCGTCGTGACGCGCCCTTGTCGGGCCCGCTCGAGGAAGAACGCACCCGAGCGGTAGTGCAGCAAGGCTGGGTCGGTCGGACGCAATGCGGCGGCCACGGCTGCGTTGCCCTCGTGGCCGGAGGAACCGATCGTGTAGTAACCCCTCCCGTGGCCCTGCAGCCACCGGGCCGCCAGGTCGAGGTGCCGGCTGCCGAGCTGGGCGTCGTAGACCTCAAGGAGACGAAGATCGCCCTCAGGTCCCTCGGGAGGCCTGACCGCGGTGCGCTCGAGCCCACGCATCGTGCCGACGGCACGGGTGAACATCTCGTCGAGCAGCTCGGTCATGACCCGGTCAGCTCCAACGGAACTGCAGCCCGGTGCCGGGTGCTGATTGGCCCGCATGATCCAGGTCCTCGTCGCACACGACACCAAGGACCGGATACCCGCCGGTCGTACCGCTGTCTGGACCGAGCAGAATCGGCTGTCCGTCCGCCGGCAGCTGGACGGCGCCGGGCACGGTCGGCTCACTCGGGAGCTCTCCCACGCGCCGGCTCAACACGGGCCCGGAAAGCCGCAGGCCGGTACGGTTGCTGTCCGGCCGAACGGTCCAGACCGACGACGTCAGCAGCAACAGCGCCTCGGCGCTGGCCCAGTCGTCTCTAGGACCGCGGCTGAGCCTGAGCACCGGTTGGGTCGCTGGGGGGGCTATCGGGGCGGCCTCCCACCAGGCGGCGCCTGGGGTGTCTTGGCCGACGACAAGCTCATCCCCAGCGGCCAGTGGGGGCGGCCCGATCCGGCCGAGCTCGTCGTGCGATCGGCTGCCGAGGACCGGCAGGGGCACGAAGCCGCCCCGGACCGTCACATAGACGCGCAGTCCTTGTGTTGGTGTTCCACACCGCAGCCGCTCGCCTGCACGCAGCCCCAACGCCACGTGCATACCCTCTCCCCGGGACCCGAGCGTGACCTCGCACGATGCACCTGTCACCGCCACCACCACATCATCGACAGCCTCCAGCACCAAGGAGCCGAAGAGTGCCTCGACGCCAGCTGCGTCCTCGGCGTTGCCCACGAGGCGGTTCCCCAGACGCAAGGACCGCCGATCAGCTGCCCCCGACCCGGGTACCCCTTGGTGCGCCCGGCCGGGGCGCCCGAGATCCTGGAAGCAGGCGTACGGTCCGGGCTCGACGACGATGAGCCGGCTCACGGCGCGACGGCCACGAACCGCACGGTGTCGCCAATACCCAGCAGGTTAGGCGGATCACGAGTCTCGTCGAAGACCGGCAGGTCGGTGCGGCCGAGCAGCCTCCAGCCGCCCGGCGAGTCCATCGGGTAGATACCGCACTGGTCCAGCGCGATGCCGACCGAGCCGGCCGGCACCTTGGTTCTCGGTGTGGAGAGGCGGGGCTGTCGCAGCTGTTCCGGGAGCCCGGCAAGGTAGGGAAACCCGCGGGAGAAGCCGAGCAGCACGACGACATACTCGGCTCCAGCGTGCAGCTCCACCACCTCTGCCGGGGCCAGCCCACTCGCCTCCGCGACGGCGGCCAGGTCCTCCCCGTCGTAGCGGACTGGGATCTCGTGCTGCTGGGTGGCGATTGGCGACGCTGTCGTCGTAGCCAGCCGCTTGACCTCGTCAACCAGCACCCTGGGGTCACCGTCAGTCGTCAGCAGCAGGGTCCGCCAGCCGGGCACTACCTCACGTCCGACGTCAGCGGCCAGTGCCGCTGCTCGCAGCCGGTGGACCTCGGCCGGATCGGCCAGCTCGACCAGGACGGATCGCTCACCCATCGGAAGGAAACGCACGAGATCAGGCGGAGGTGAAGGCCTTGACGGCGAATCCTGACTCCTCCAGAGCGGCGCGGACGGATCGCGCGAGCAGCGGGGCGCCAGGGGTGTCACCGTGCAGACATAGTGAGTGAATCGACCCCGAGGTCGCGAGTCGGATCGCCTGTCCCGCAACGGCGCTGGGGTCGGTGAGCAGCGCCCCCTCCTGGGTCCGAGGGACAAGTCGGCCGTGCTCGTCGTACGCCCGGTCAGCGAACCCCTCGAGGATCACCCTCAGCCCAGCCGTCCGGGCGGCCGTCTCCACCTCACCGCCCGCCATGGTCATGATGGGCAGCGACCGGTCATAATCAACGACGGCCCCCACCAGCGCGCCTGCTTGCACGGGGTCCTTGAGGGTGCGGTGGTAGAGCGCCCCGTGGGGCTTGACGTAGCGCACCGCTGTGCCCGCCGTCCGGCACAGGCCCTCAAGAGCGCCGATCTGGTAAAGCACGTCGGCGGCCAGTTCGTCAGGCTCGATTTCCATCTCGCGGCGGCCGAACCCGGCGAGGTCTCGGTAGGAGACCTGCGCCCCAACGGCCACGCTGTTCTCCGCAGCCTCGTTGACAGTCCTTCGCAGTGTCAGGGCGTCACCGGCGTGGAAGCCGCAGGCGACGTTGGCACTCGTGAGTGACGGCATCATCGCGCTGTCGTCCCCGAGCTGCCACCGGCCGAAAGACTCCCCGACGTCGGCGTTCAGGTCAATGCTGCGGTCTATGCCGGCCATGGGTGGTGTTCTCCTCGCTAGGTGCCGCGAAATAGACGACCAGTATATCCGTCGCGGAACTGTGCCCGCCGGCGGCGAAGGCCCAGGGATCCTTGATATCCAAACTCTGACGTTGATCTTGAGTTTCAGGCGGCGGTTCGCAGTCGGGCTGTGTCGATGCGGCTGCGTACGTGCCGGTCGATGGTGGCCAGTGCAGTGCGGATCTCCGTCGGTGCGGGTGGTCGGTCCGCGGCGATGAGCGGCAGCAGGAGCCGGTGGTGGACCTTGGTGTAGAAGATCGCCACCCGTGCCCGTCGGGGGTGAGGACTTAGGTGTTGGTGTGTTCACGGCGTTCGATGAGCCCGCTGAGCGGAGTCGGGCCAGGTCGTAGCTCATCTGGTTGACGGTGTAGGCCCTGCCGAGCAGATGGGACACCTGGGCGCGAGGGTGAACCGCCCGGCTGTGGTGGACGGTCTGATTCCAAGGGAAGGTGGTTTCATGTCAGCACCCGGAAGTACCCGGCGGAGCTTCGGGAGCGGGCTAAGCGGATGGTCGCTGAGGCTCGGGAGCAGGACGGCTCGTTGTCGTTGCACGCTGCGGTGAACCGGATCGGCCGGGTGGGGGTTCAGCCGGACACGTTGCGGACTTGGTGTAGGCGGGCCGACGTCGATGCGGGTAAGCGTCCGGGGGTCACGACCGTGGACGCGGCGAAGATCAAGGAGCTCGAGCGGGAGGTCAAGGAGCTGCGTCGGGCGAACGAATCCTTCTTGCGGCCTCGAGTTTCTACGCGAGGGAGCTGGACCCGCGACTTCCCTGGTAGAAGGCGTTCATCGCCCGCCCACGTCGACCGCGTCTCGGTCGACGAGCTGCGGTGGGGGTTCAGCCGATCTGCCGCGTGCTCACCGAGCACGGCTGCAAGATCGCCCCTAGCACCTACTACGCGTTCACCACCCGGGCGCCGGCTGCGCGCAGCGTCTGCGATGAGGCGAGCCTGGTGCAGGCCCGCCGCGTCTGCGCGGCCTGCGGGAACCGTTACGGGGCGGACAAGGTGGGGTGTCAGCTACACAACGCCACACTGAACGGGCTGCTGGCCGATGCGGAGCTGGGGAAGGCAGCGTTGAAGGAGGTCGCCCGGCCAAACTGCCGACCCCGGAGCGACGCCGGGCTGCCGTGAACTGCCTGGTCAGGACGATGGGTGGCTCCGAACGGTTCGCCTGCCTGGTCACCGGACAGCACCGGGCAAACCAACGACGCGAGCCTGCTGCGTGAACGCCGGCGGACCCGGATGTGGCGCTACGGGCCTGGCTGCGCGGGTGGGCGGCCGCGCATCCGCGGCGAGGGTTTCGCAACGCCTACTGGGACGCCCGGGGTGAGGGCTAGGCGGTGAATCACAAGAAGGCTAGCGGCCGTGGCGCGAGGAGGGGCTGCGGGTGCCGCAACACCGCCGCCGTAAACGCCTGGGCGCCTCCACCGTGCTGCAGCCGGCATCGTTCGTCGACATGCGTCTCACGGGTCGGCCAAGAGCACCCCCTGGAGACGCGGCCTATCTGGGCGCAGTGACGCGCACCCCATCGGCATGAGGGCGAGTCGCCTTCCAGCGTTTGGTACTTCCGCTCGCGGCCGAATCACCCATGGCGGTGGGTTGGCGTGCGTTCGGCCTGGAAGCGCCGGGCAACCGGTCCGCGGCGGTCGGCGGGGGTGACTGTTGCGAGTTCATGGTGCTCGACAGGGCAGTGATGTCCGTGCGGTCTACGGTGACGAGCTCGCCGCGGATTCTGGCTCGGAGGCGTTCGAGGGACGGCGCCGTCGACGCGGCGGGCGCGTAGAGCAGCCCCGAGTCGGCCAGTCGGGTCGCGATCTGCGGTTGGGCTTCGGCGACGTCCGCGCCAACGTCCTGGGCTCTGCGTAGTGCCGCCAAGGCCCGGCTTACGTCGATGCGCTCCGCCACCATGTTCGGTTGGGCCCAGTCCCGGTCGTGGCGGGTGGTCGCCATCAGTGCCTGACCGAGGGAGTGCGACGCGGCGATCTTCGATGGCGTCGGCGGTTGGGCAGTGTGGAACCGGGACCACGCCTGTGCGACGTCGAGCCAGCCCGCGGCGACGCGGGCCAAAGACTGCTCGGCAGCCCGGCCACGGTCGGGGTCGACGAGTTTGTACGCCACGGCCGTGCGGACAATGACCCTGGAGTGCGTGGCCACCCGTGAGAGGTCTGCAGCGACGGCTTGGAGATCTCTGGCCGACGGGGACGGGCAGCGGACCGTGTCCCGCGCCTGCCGGCCCCACACCTCGATCGCGTCCTCCAGCGGCAGCCGGCCAGGCTGGACACTGACGACGGCGACGTCGTCGGCGCGGCCCGCGATGGTCGGGCTCGATTGGAAGACCGCGGTCGCCAGCTGCTCAACCTTCATCAGCGAGGTCGCGAGGTCGCGTGATGCCTCCCTCGTCAAGGTCGCGGACCCGTCATACCGTCCGAGTGCCCGCACGCCGGTGTGCGCTGCCGCGGCCAGCAGCGCCGCGACCCGGGACTGTGCCGCCTGCACGTTCGCGTCGGCGAGCATCGGGTCGGCGCCGAAGTCCCGGGGGGCCGACGCGAGGACGTCGCCGGCCGCGCCGAGCAGGACACCAGCACGCTCCAGCAACGGATCCATGGGCAGCGGCGAGACCGCCGGCCCGCGCGACGCGCGTCCCGCCGCCCTGGCGACCTCGACAATGAGCCGGTCCACGGCATACCAGCGCGGGTCCCGCGCGCCGGCGGCGGCGGTGATCGCGTGGACGGCTCGCCGGCTGAAGTCAAGCCATGCGGCGGCGAGTCCCAGAGGGTCGGGCCCGCGCTGGCCGGCCAGCGCGATCAGCACCTGCTCGGCCTGGGTGAGCAGGTCCCCGAAGGTGGTGACGCTCACGCCTCGCGCCCGGAGGTCTCGATGATTGCTTCGGTCAGGTAGGAGCGGGCCAAAGCCAGGGACACCGGCCCGTCGCCTGCCGGGATCTGCTCCAAGGCGTGTTCGGCCGCCTCAAGCAGCTGGAGGCAGCCGCCTGCGGTCGGGACCTCCGCGTCCGGCACGACATCGACGAGCCCAGGCGAGGCAAGCAGCTGCGCCTGCGCGGCGCCGATCGCGGAGGCGGCGTCGATCCAGGTCGAGTCGGGGTGGGCGCCCGCGTTCGCAAGGGCTTGGCGGTGCGCCGCGCCAAGCAGCGCCAAGGCGAGCCCGACCGGTTCGAGGTCTTCGGTTGCAGTCATGGGCTGTCCCTTCTGCGTGAGTTGGTTCTTGCAGGATGTGGCCGCGCGCGCGCGGAAGCCACGGTTGTGCGCGGGGTGTGGACGGCGGGACGCCGCAGCGCCGGGGTGTGGACGACTCTCACAGTCGCGGCCCTCGCTCGAGGGGGGCGGGACGGCGCAGGTCATCGCCCCGTCGAGCGGCGGCCCGAACCCGGTCCGTCCTGGGTTCGGGGTCAGGCGCGTGTCGGGCCACCAGCGCCCGCAGCCGCTCATTCACGCCGGCCGGCGCACCCAGGCGCGGACCCGGCTCGGACTGTAGCCGCCGCCACGCTGCCCGGACGAGCGGCTGCGCCTCGCTGCCACCACCCGCGCGTGCAGGAACCCCGCACCCATCAATGTCGTCGGGGATCCGCAGCTGGTCGCGGTAGGCCGCGACGACGGCGACGTCTCTCTCCCACCGTTCTCGCGGTGCTCCGGCCTCGGGCCGAGCGGGTATGCCGGCTGCCCACCGAGGCGGCTGCTCGGCTACCCGCTCGACCAGGGCCGCCACCCGGGCGGTGACGAGCCGGTCCTGCCGGTTCGCCCACGCGCCAATGGGATCGGTCGCCAGCCCGGGCGGCGGCGGGAGCAGCCACGGCGGCCGGAACCGGTCCACATCCGTGGGCGGCGGCAGGGGCGCCCCGTCGGCGTTGAGGTTCGTGACCCGCCAGGCGAGGACCGCCGCCGGGTCGTTGACCTCATCGGGTCCGTCGAGCAGGCGTGAGCGGACCGCCTCCGCCACCCGCTCGCGCGGGTCCTGGCCTGCGCACGAGACGAGGAGTCGCCGCCAGCTCGGGGCGTCGGTGACGCGTTCCTCGAGGGTCCGGCCGCCGGCGTCGCGCAGGCCGGCGCGGACGGCTTCCTCGAGCCTGTCGGTGATCACCGCCCTGGCGCAGGCGTCGACGTACCGGGGGACGAGGGTGGCCAGGGACTCCGCCGACTCCAGGGCGGCGGCGAGGGTTTCGGTGGCGGAGCGCTCCGATCCCTCCCGCGCCAGGACGCCGCGCAGGACCGTGACCGGGTCAAGGGGCGGCCCGGGCGGGATGTGCAGGTCGATGTCGATTGCCTCGTCGGTGACCACGTAGGCCCGGTTGGAGGTGCGGCCGCGGGACATCGCGACGTAGAACGCCTCGCGGCTCATCGTCTTGTCGACCAGGACGTGCCCGGTCTCGACGGTCATCCCCTGGGCGCGGTGCACGGTGGTGGCGTAGCCGAGCTCGACGTGCTGGGCGGCGTACCCGGCGGGCAGCTGGACGGTTCCGGCGTGGCCGCGGTGGCGAAGGTCAAGGTCACCGTCCGGGTGCCGTCCGGTGACCTGCCAGAGGTCGCCGTTCTTGACGAAGTCCCGCCCGCCGTGGACGGTCAGGAGTCGCTGGTTCTGGCGGGTGACGACGAGGTCCCCCACTCCGGCGAGGTTCCCGTCGTGCAGGGCCACCCCGTCGGCGTCGACGTCGCCGGCGGCGACCCGGTCGCGGCGGGCCCGCGCCGACAGTGCGGTGACCTCGGCGGTGGAGGCCGAGACCATGAGCGTGGCCCGGCCGGCGGTCAGGTCCTGGCGCCAGGCGTCGTAGACCTCCTCGAGCATCGCCTCCCGGCTGCCGTCGCTGACCCGGTCGTTGGCCTCGTAGAAACCCAGCGCCGAGGGGTGGCCCCGGCGCAGTCCCAGGGTGGCTGCCGCCTCGGCTGGGTCGGTGAAGCGGTGGACCCGGTCGAGGTGCTCAGCGCGGCCTGAGTGCGCCAGCAGCCGCAGTGCTCCGCCGGCCTCGACCGCGGACAGCTGCATCGGGTCCCCGAGCAGCCGCACGAGCGCGCCGGAAGCTTCTGCAAGGTTCAGCAGCCGGCCCAGTGCCGGGGTCCCGGCCATCCCGGCCTCATCCACCAGGACGACGTCACCGCGGCGCAGCTGCAGGCCGGCAGGGACTGGGGTGCCCGTCGCCGCGCAGTGCTCGTGGGTGTGCAGGAGCTTGGCCAAGGTGGTCGCCGGGACGCCGATCTCCCGGCCGAGGACCGCAGCGGACTTCGCCGAGGGAGCGACGGCGATCAGCCGGCGACCATCCAAGGCCAGAGCGGCGGCGGTCAGCTGCATCGCAGTGGTCTTGCCCGTCCCGGCCGGCCCGACGCCGACCACGAGGCGCCGGTCGTCGCAGACGAACGCCCGCGCCAGGCCGGCCTGGCCTGCATTGAAGGCCCAGCCGTGGCTGTCCTCGAGCCGGGCCTGGGCGGCGTCGAGGACCGGGCCGGCCGTGGTGGTGCTCGTGCGGGTCGCGGCCGCCGCCAGGAGGCGGTCCTCGACGGCGAGGATGAGCCGCTCGGAGGTGTACCGGGCGGCGCCGTGGACGGTGTAGACGCTCTCGCCGTCGCCACGCGCCAGGGCGTCCGGGACGGGATTCGCCTCCGGGGCCGCCAGCAGCAGGCACTCTCGACCCAGGGCCCGGGCCGTGACCTCCGCGACGAGCCGATCTCTTGCGTCGGCAGTTACGGCCAGCGGCCGGGTCAGGCGCTGGACCTGAGCCTGGACGTGCCAGCGGGTCCACGTCGAACGGGACTCGGCGACCGACTCCACAGCACTGCGGGCCAGGTCCGAGACCGCGTCATCGTCGAGCACAGCCTCCGGCACGCCGTGGCCCACGACGGAGTGGATCAGCCCTTCGATCTCGAGCCCACGGCGGCCGAAAGGGCCGCGTCGCAACACCTGCTGGGCCTGAGCCAGCCACTGCGCTCGCGCGTCGGCCCAGGACCGCGGCGGTCCCTTGTCGGGCCGGTGGGCCAGCGTCGCCTCCTGCGCCAGCTGGTACTGCACGTGCCGCGGGGCGTCGTGCCCGTGGGTGTCCCGGTAGGTCTCGAGCGCGCTGTGGTAGCCCTGCTCGATCTCCTTCCGGCGGGTGGAGAACACCGCAAGCAGCTCCTGCGGGATCCCGTCGACCTCCCGCACGGGAAGTCGGCCCCGGTGGCTTTCGCGCTCGACGAAGGTCACCCCGAGCCGGGTGCGCAGCTCGTCCTCGATCGCGGTGTTGTAGGTCTCGCTGGCGGAGACCGCCATCGCGTGCAGCACCCGCAGGTCCAGCGCCCGCCACTGCCCGTCCAGGCCTTGCACCTTCGCCGAGACCGCGAGGTGCGTGTGCAGGTTCGGGTCCCCGGTGCGCGAGTCCGGGTGGTCGAAGGCTGCCGCGACCAGCCCGCGGGTCTCGACCTGAGCGATCCCGGCGGCGCCGGTCCGGGTCAGCGCCGCGTGCTCCTCGAGGTAGGCCAACGCCCGTCGCCAGGCCGCCTCGTGCGCTTGCTCCACCTGCCGGCGGACCCGCTCGTCACCGAGCGCCCACAACGTCGAGATCGACTTGACCGGGGTGAAGACCAGGTCCACGCCGGCGACCGGCTGACGCGGCGGCTTCGCCGCGCGCGCGATGAAGGCCTTCAGCTCGACGTCGTCGGCCGGTTCCCGCTCGTGGGTTTCCCGGAACAGGTCCGAAGCGACGTTCCAGCGGACCAGGTCCCGCTCCGGGCCACGCTCCGGGCGTCGGCCGTGCGCGGCGTGGAAGTCCTGGTATGCCGCGCCCAGCCGTTCGCGCCACACCTGCCCCGAGTGGTCCATTACCGGGAACCGTCGCCCCAACCGTACGGATCCCTGCGCGTCCTCGAGGCAGACCCCTCGCGCCATCGCGGACCGGATCCGAGCTTCTGCGTCGGGGTGGACGCCCGAGCCGAACAGCGCCTTCATCTGGGCTTCGGAGACGGGGCCGCTGACGTCCATCGCGGTCTGGCCGGTCCCGACCCACCGTCCGGGCGGGTTTCCCTCGGCACCGTAGTAGTCGCTCAGCTTCTCGCCGCGCAGCGGCTGGTGATCGCCGCTGGCGACCTGCCGGGTCATATAGGTGTACCCGTCGCCGGCATGCAGCACGTGCACCGTCATCATCCGAGCTCAGCCTCCTGGAACGAGGCTAGCGGCCGCAGCTGACCTCACTCGACTGTGAATCACGTTTATTCGCAGCGGTTTTGGACGATCCGACATCAGCCGGCACACGCCGACCTCAGCCGAATCAGCAACCGAACCTGAGCCGGCGGACGATGAGTGCCACGCCATGCGCGGGCCGAAAAGGGGCGGAGGCGAGCGGGAATGGTCCGGTGCCATTGCCTAACGCGATAAAGTTTCGCCTCGAACATCCGCCCGGCAGTTCCTCCGCCGAGGCCTCAAAACACTGCGAGAGACGGGAAACCCTTGAAGGTCACCATTGACTCCACCGAGCCGCTGGCCGACGCCCTCCGGGTGATCGGCGCCCTCTACACCGTCAACCTCGCCCAAGTCCCCGCCACAGACGGCACCACGACCGCCGGCGCGGCACAGGACCAACCGCTGGACGCTGCCACCGCCAAACCTTCACGACGCACCCCCGCTAAGGCAGCCAAGGCCCCGACGTCGAGCAGGACAGGCCGTCGGCGCCGGACCACGGCCGCCAGCTCTTCGGACGTGCGAGCCTGGGCGCTCGCCAACGGACACGCCGTCAGCGACCGCGGAACCCTGCCGGCCGCGATCAAGGCCGCCTACGCCCAGGCCCACCAGAGCTGACCGCGCGCCGACTAGATCGTCACGGCGAGCCACCGGCTGACCGGCAACCCGAGGTGCCGTCCTCGTGTCGCTGATCCAATCCAGAGCCTCCGGCCTCTCGCCCAGGTTCGAGACTTGGCTCGACCGTGGCCACCTCCGCCAGCTTTCGTGACCTGCCGGCTACAACACCTCAGGGCCAAGCGCCGCCCGTTCGGTCAAGGCCATGTGCCCGTCCATTGACTCTTCAACGGACGGGCACACCTCTTGCACTCGCTCGTGAACGGTGGCGAGTCCTGTCTGCGTTGACGTTAAGACGAGGAATAGTCAAGACCTGTGGATCGGCGTGTCACGCGACTTGCTGATCACCTCCTGATTCGTCGGGTCGTTCGACGAGTTTGCCCTTCTCGAATCTCGCACCGGCACGGACCAGGGCGACCAGGT
>JAABVA010001006.1_pt1 | contig 31568 bp, 31 predicted proteins | sample 5560331 | NCBI WGS metagenome assembly JAABVA01 (sample SAMN12812661, study PRJNA571458) | rock metagenome | isolation source: Antarctica rocks | place: Antarctica: Victoria Land, Mt New Zealand sud | collected 2016-01-07 | reverse complement strand
GGCATGGGCTCGCGGCTGCGGTTCGCGATCGCGTCGGCCACCGTCCACCGGATCCTGCTCATCGACGAGGCCCTCGCCACCGGCGACAGCGCGTTCCAGCGACGCAGCGAGGCCCGCATCAACGAGCTCCGCGAGCACGCCGGGACGGTGTTCGTCGTCAGCCACTCCGAGGGTGTGATCCGCTCGACGTGCAGCCGGACGATCTGGCTGCACAAGGGCGAGATGATCATGGACGGACTGACCGACGAGGTCCTGGAGTGCTACAACGCCTTCTCCCAGGGCCGGCGCTGAGGGCTCCCGCCCGACGCTGACACCCGCCGATGAACCTGCCGACCACGATCTCCCGAGACCCTGACCGACCGTGCGCGTCCTCGTCCTGACCGTCGTCCACCACCCCGGCGACGCCCGGATCCGCCACCGCGAGATCCCGGCGCTGCTCGCCGCCGGCCACCGGGTCGTATACGCCGCCCCGTTCACCGGCCACGGCATCGCCATCCCGGCGCCCGGGGCGACCCCGGGCCTGACCGTGATCGACGTCCCCCGGGCCCGCGGACGGCACCGCGCGCGCGCCCTGCTCGGCGCGCGGCGGCTGCTGGCCGGCAGCCGCGGGCGGGTCGACGTGGTCCTGCTGCACGACCCGGAGCTGCTCGCCGCGACCGTCGGGCTGGCGCTGCCGCCGACGGTCTGGGACGTCCACGAGGACACCGCGGCGGCCCTCAGCCTCAAGGCCTGGCTGCCGGTGCCGCTGCGGCGGCCGGTGGCGGGTGCCGTGCGCATCGTCGAGCGGCTCGCCGAGCGACGTTTCCCGCTGCTGCTCGCGGAGTACGCCTACGCGGACCGGTTCGCGCGCGAGCACCTCGTCGTCCCGAACACGACGGCCGTCCCGGAGCACGTCCGGGCTCCCGGGACCGACCGGGCTGTCTGCGTGGGCGCCCTGACCGCCGGGCGCGGGACGCCGGAGATGGTGGCCGCCGCCCGCGAGCTGCGCCGCCGCGGGTCCGGTGTCACGGTCCACCTGATCGGGCCGGCCGACGGACCGACGACCGCGCTGCTGGAGCAGGCGGTGGCCGACGGCGACGTCGTCTGGCACGGCTTCGTCCCCAACGACGAGGCGCTGCGCCTCGTCGACGGCGCCCTGGCCGGCTTCTCGCTGCTGCGCGACGAACCGAACTACCGGGTGAGCCTGCCGACCAAGGTGCAGGAGTTCCTCGCCCACGGCGTCCCGGTGGTCGCCACCCCGCTGCCACTGGTCGCGCAGCTGCTGACGGCCACCGGCGCCGGCGTGCTGGTGTCCTTCGACCACGATCCGGAGGTGGTCGGGCAGGCAGCCGCCGCAGCCGTCGCCGCGCTGGCCGCCGACCCCCCCCGCGCCGCCCGGATGGGCGCCGCCGGGCACGCCCACGCCCGCGCGGTCCTGGACTGGCCGGTGCACGCCGACGCCTTCGTCGCGGCCCTGGAGTCGGTGGCGCGCGGGGACCCCTGACGTCCCCTGGTGGAGCGGGTCAGCGGTCGGTCGGATCCCGGCCCGAGGCGGCGACTCCCGGGTGACGCCCCGCACCGTGGCCGTCGCCGCCCGATGTCTCCGGACGACCGCGATCCTCGCCTGAGCCCGGACCCGGTCACGGTTCTGGACCACCGTCGACGAGCTCCTCGAGGCGGTGGGCGAGAACCTGTCGACGGTCCTCGGAGCCGTACGCGAGGAACGGTGCCCAGGCGACGAGCAGCAGACGCAACTCGCAGGCGGCGAGGGCGGACCGCACGTCGTCGTCCCGGGGGAGAGCACGTGCCCGGGCGTAGGCGGAGGTCATCGCGTCCCGTGGCGGGTGGGCTCCGTCGGACTCTGCCCGCTGCCACAGGAACACCAGGTCGTCCAGGCCGCTGCCCAGGCAGACCTCCTGCCAGTCGACCCACAGCGGGCGGCCACCTGGGCCCTGCAGCAGGTTCCCGACGTGGCAGTCACCGTGCATCAGGACAGTGCCGGCGCCCGTCGCCGCTTGCCCGCCGGCACGCAGCTGCTCTGCGCCGCGCGCCGCGAGATCACCGAACCCGTGACCGGTCCACCCACCCACCGCGTCGGCCAGCTCTCCCACTGACGGCCACGGGCGGGGCCGCAGCCACGGCGGTCGCGGCACCGGCGATCGCTGCAGCCGGCCCAGTCGAGCCGCCAGCTCGACCCAGGCCAGGTCGGTCAGAGCGTGCGCCGGCGGCCACCGATCGTGGGCCACCACCAGCAGCCGGACCGCGTCCGCGTCGCGATGGCCGGCCACCAGGTCCGGCAGGAACTCGCCCAGTGCCTGACCCAGCTCCCGGTAGACGGCCAGCTCGTGGGCCGCACGGTGATACCAGGACGGGTCTTCGGTCACCTTCAGGACGGCGTGCTGGCCGTCGAGGTCGAGCAGGAACACCTGCGACCCCGACCCGCCGGCGAGTCGGGTCAGGACCCGGGCGGGTCCGTGCCGACCGAGGTCGCGAAGGCTGCCGACCACGAGCTCCGCGGCGGGTTCCCCGGGCGGCGGCTCGATCACTGGGCGCCCGGCTGAGCCCGATCCTCGTGCCAGCAGCGATCCGGGCTCAGCCGCAGGTGCCCCTCGCCCCCGGCTCGAGAACCGGCCTCGGTCGCCGTCCTCACTGTCGGTCCACCACGAGCCGGGCCGTCATCTCCCGGCGGCTGGTGACGCCGAGCTTGGTGAACACCGTCTTCAGGTGGTCCTGGACGGTGTACGGGGACAGGTGCAGCGCGGTGGCGACCGCTCGGGTGTCAGCGCCCTGCAGGACGAGCAGGGCCACGTCCTCCTCACGAGTGGTCAGCCCGTGCGCGGTGAGTGCGAGACGGCTCATCGCAAGCAGTGGTGTCGCCTCGATGGTGACGACGATGTCGCCGGGACCGTCCGGGCCGACCAGGGGTGCGGCGCGCAGGCTCAGCCAGCGCCCGGAGATCCCCTGGGCGCGGGTTTCGGTGTGCCCGCCGTGGGTGCGGGTGGCGGCCACGACAGCGAGCACGGTGGACGGCAGCGACCCGTGGTCCCACCCGCCGAGCTCGTCGACGGCCGCCCGTGCTCCCGGTGTCAGCTGGGTCACCTGGCCGGCGGGGTCGATGACCAGCACGGCGGGGCCGCCGGTGCCCGCAACCGCGGGAACGGCCGCACCGGCAGCGCGCGGTCCCGGGTCGAGGCGGAAGAGGCTCTGCTGGATGGCCTGGGCGACGAGCTCGCTGACCGCGGCGAGCTGGTCGGCGTCGGTGGCGGTGAAAGGCGGGTCACCCGGGCCGCGGTACAGCGCCACGGCGCCCCAGCTGGCCGCCCGGCTGAGGAAGACCGCGCGCAGCTCGTCGGTGAAACCGAACCGCGGGTGCAGGAAGTCGCGGTGGCGTCGGCAGGTGTCGAGGTGGCCGCCGGTGTCGAGGGACAGCACCCCGACGGGAGGGCGGCGCCGGGCGATCTCGGCGAAGCTGTTGACGTCCGCCGGCCCGTACTCGGCCGCTGCGAAGTCCTCGTCGCCGACCCCGAGCGATCGGGTCTTCCAGGCCCAGGTGATCAGGCCGGTGGTCGGGTCGGTGGTCGCGAAGCACGCGAAGGCGAACGGGACGGACCGTTCCACCGCCTGGCAGACCCCGCGCGCGAGGGCGGGCAGGTCGACGCCGGTCCCGGCCGTGTCGCGGAGCCGGTCGGCGAGCGCCCGTCGTGTCGTCGACCCCATCCACCCATCGTGCGGTCGACGCGGCGCCTGGGAAGACCCGGACGACAGGAATCCCAGATTGCTGGGATGGTCTCCACCGCCGCCGCAGGTCACGCTCGCTGCCATGACCGCCGCCGCGCCCACCGTCGCCGAGCCCACCGACCCTCCCACGTCACCCGCGGGACCCGACCGGTCGGGCCCGCGCGACCTGTCCGGTGGATCTCGGGACCGGTCCGGTGATCCTCCGGTCGACGTGCGCGACATGGTCGTCGTCCACACCGCCCTGCTCCGGGAGGTCCGCCTGGCGCCGGCGGCGGTCGCGCGGGTGCCGGTCGGCGCCGCGGCCGGGCTGCGAAGGTCGACCGCCACCTGGGTCTGCTCTGCGACCTGCTGCACCACCACCACGTCGGGGAGGACGAGCTGCTGTGGCCCGTCCTGCGGGCCCGCGTCCCGGCAGCCGCCCTGGTCCACCTCGAGGAGGGCGAAGCCCAGCGCGCCGGCCTGGACAGGGCGCTGGACCACCTGCGGACCGCGCGCCGCGACTGGGTCGCACAGGCCGACACCGGCACCCGCGACGGCCTGGTCGAGACACTGCGCACCCTGCACCGCCTCCTGGCCGAGCACCTGGACTCCGAGGAGCGGGCGGTGCTGCCCCTGGCCGCGGCGCACCTCACCGAAGCCGAGTGGCGGGCTGTCGGGGAGGCCGGCGCGGCCGCCGTCCCCAGGTCCAGCCTGCCGCTGGTGTTCGGGATGTTCGCCTACGAGGGCGATCCACACGTCTTGACCGCCATGCTCGCGGCGGCCCCGCCCCTGCCCCGGCTGGTCCTGACGCTCATCGCCCCCCGCGTCTACGCCCGCCGCGCCGCCCAGCTGTACGGGACTCCGCGGCCCTGACGCCACCGGCAGCCCCGCCACGACGTCCGTTCCAGCCACGCGACCGTCCGTTCGAGCGTTCGACCCACCCAGCACCCGACCCGGGAAGGCATTGGATCATGACCGCACCGAACTCCCCGACGGACCTCAGCGGACAGTGGCGTGACGCGTTCAACGCCGGTGACCTGCCCCGATTGATGGCCATGTACGAAGCCGACGCGGTCCTCGTGCCCGGCCCCGGCGCGCAGCCCCTCCACGGCCACCTCGCCATCCAGGCCGCTCTCACGACCTTCATCGCCCTGCACGGTCAGCTGCGGTTCACCCCTCGCCACTGGGTCGGCCACGGCGACCTCGCCCTCGGCAGCGTCGCTTTCACCCTGGGAGGCGGACGCGACGGCGACGGGAACCCCGTCCAGCTCCAGGGCACCACCGCCGAGGTCGTCCGCCGCCAGCCCGACGGCACCTGGAAGTACGTCATCGACCACCCGTTCGCTGGAGAGCACTGATCACGGGCGAGGCCAGCCGGGTGCGTGAGCCGACCGGTGCGCCGGCCACAGCCGATCCCCGCTGAGGTGGACGAGCCTCGATGGCGACCGCGGACGCTGCGCGACCAGCTCGCCCGGTCGACCGGCCACCCCGGTGGGGTGACCCGGCTCGGCTGGTGACGGCGGTTGGCAGGATGATCGGCGGAACGGTGCGGTCGGTGACCGGTGACCGCGGACACGGAGGAGCTGGTCGTGGAGTTCCGGGTGACGGTCGGACTGGGACAGGACACCGTCGACACCGCTGTCCTGGACGCTCGCGCCGCGGCGCTGCAGCGCCAGCTCACCGACGTTCCCGGGGCCGGCAGCAGACCGGTGGCGGTGGTGGTCGACCCGGTCAAGGCCGCGGTGCAGGTGGTCGTCGGGGTGGACGCCGGGGACGCCCTCACCGCCGCGCAGCGAGCGCTGGCCGTGACCAGCCGTGCCCTGCACGACACCGGGCTGGCTCCACCGGTCACCATCGCGACCGCCGAAGCGGAGGCGGTGCCCGACCCGGCCGTCGAGCAGCCCCGCCAGCCGCATCCCGTCGCCGCACCGGCCGAGAGGTCGGACGCCACCTCCACGAGCTGACGCCGCTACAGCGCCCAGGTCGCTGTCCGGACGGTTGGGTGAGCCGGCTGCGCAGCGGTGCCCGCGGCGTCGAGCTGCAGCAGGTCTGCACGGTCAGCCGGAGTGCTGTGGCGGAACGGTCCGCAGGAGCAGCTGGTGGAACTGGCGCTGCTCGTCGGGGGTGAGCTGGGCCAGTGGTGACCGGGTGACCATGGCCTCGACGAGGCGGCGGCGGGCGCGGCGCCCCTGCGGGGTGAGCCGCAGGGTCTTGACGCGCCTGTTGGCGGGATCGACACGGCGGGTCGCGAAGTGTCGGGCCTCGAGGCGGTCGGCGAGGAACGTCACGGTCGACGGGTCGCAGCGGAGTCTGGCCGCCAGTGCCCGCAGCGAGGGCAGCGGCGCCGCGGGGTCGAGCTGCCACAGGACGTCGGCCAACGCCTGGGTGAGATCGAGCTCGGCCATCACGTCGGTGATCACCGCCTGGGTCCGGTCGGCCAGGCCGAGGGTGAGGTCCACCAGCGCGTAGACCAGCGGCTCCCCCGCCGGGTCCCCGGCCGCCGCCGGACCGGGTCCCCCGCGGCCCGCCACGAGCACCAACGTACGCCGCTCCAACCCTTGACATCTCCATGTGTCCGCCGGAGGGTGGACACATCCCTTGGACGCTCCAACTGTGAGCCCGGGACCGGGAGAGTCGTGGAGCTGGCAGTGTTCGGCGGTACGGGCAGGACTGGTTCGCTGGTGGTCACGCAGGCGCTCGCGGCTGGTCACGAGGTGGCGGCACTGGTCCGCGACCCCGCCCGCATGGGGATCCGCAGTGAGCGCCTGCGCGTGGTCGTGGGCGGGCTGGGCGAGCAGGACGCGGTCGGGCGGGTCGTCGACGGATGCGACGCGGTGCTCAGCGCGCTGGGAACCGGCGAGAAGGGCCCCAGCACCGTGTGCGCCGACGGCGTCCGCGCGATCCTGGCCGCGATGGCCGAGTCCGGTGTCCGCCGGCTGGTCGCCCTCAGCGCCCACGGAGCCGGCGATTCCCGTGACCGGTCGCTGTACTCCCTGGCGGTGTGGGCGTCGGTCGCGGACAAGATGCGCGACAAGGACGCCATGGAGACCCTCGTCCGGGCCTCCGCCGTAGACTGGACGATCATCCGACCGCCGGCGCTGACCGACGGTCCGCGGACCGGGACCTACCGCGCCGGGACCGACCTGAAGATCCGGTTGACCTCGAGGGTCTCCCGGGCGGACCTGGCGGACTTCCTGCTCCGCGAGGCGGCCACCCCGGGTTTCGTCCACCAGGCACCCCGGATCACCGCATGACCGGCCCGTCGATGCTGGGCCGGGTGTGTCTGGTCACCGGCGCAGCCGGGGGCATGGGTGCGGCGATCGCGACCTCGCTCGCGCGTTCCGGCGCGACGGTGGTCCTGGTCGCCCGCGGCCGGCCCGGTGGAAAGGCCGCCGCACGGGCCATCACCGCGGCCACAGGCAACACCTGCGTCGAGGTCCTCACCGGGGACCTGTCCGACCAGTCCGCCGTCCGCCGCCTCGCCGCGGAGTTCACCGCCGCTCACCGCGAGCTGCACGTGCTGGTCAACAACGCGGGCGCCCATTTCCGGGCGCGGTCGGTGTCCGTCGACGGCATCGAGATGCACCTGGCGTTGAACCACCTCGCGCCGTTCCTCCTGACGAACCTCCTGCTGGGCGCCCTCGAGGCCGATGCCCCGTCCCGGATCGTCAACATCGGCTCGGCGTCGATGGCCGACACCCGGCAGGTGAAGATCACCAGGACGCCCCGCCCGGTCATCCTGGACCTCGACGACCTGCAGAGCCGACACGGCTTTGCCCCGATGGAGGTGTACGCCCGGTCCAAGCTGCAGCTGCTGATGTGCGGCTACGCCCTCGCGCGCCGGCTGGCCGGCAGCGGGGTGACCGTGAACACGGTGCACCCCGGCCTCACCGCCACCCGTGTCGTCGACGCGATCGCCGCCCCCGTCCTCGCACCCCTGCTCCCACTGGCGAAACGGCTCCTGCTCACCCCTGAGCAGGGGGCCCGGGCCGCCGTGCACCTGGCCACCGACCCCTGGCTGGAGAAGACCACCGGCAGGTACTTCCTCCGACAGGTCCAGGCCCGGTCGCCGGAGTTCACCTACGACACCGCCCTGCAGGACCAGCTCTTCGACGCCAGCGCCCGACTCGTCGGACTGCCGACGCCGGCCGTCGCCCCATCGACGAGGAGCGGCCCAGTCACGACAACACCCACGCCGTGACCATCAGCCCGGAACGGCCGAGACATAGCGGGTCCGGGGTGTCGCCGCGGTGACGGCGTCGGCGATCACCCGAGAGCGATCGCCGGTGAGCGTGCCGCTGCCACACGCGTTGTCGCAGAGCAGCCCACCGCCGACGTCGGTGCGACGGCGCTCGGCACGAAGGCATTGACCCGGGAACGGTGCAGTCATGGCGACAGGACACCTGGCTGTGTCGGCCGGGGCCGGAGGTCACCGGGTCAGCAGGTCAGCGGAGTCGGGTCGCGGTGATGCCGCCGTCGACGTCGAGGGTGGCGCCGTGGATCATCGCCGCGTCGTCGGAGACCACGAACACCACGGCGCGCGCGATGTCGCCGGGGCGGATCACGACGCCGGCGGGGGTCCCGGCGGTCAGCTGGTCGAGGACCTCCCGAGCGGCCTCGTTGCCGGGGGTGAGGGTGGCGCCGGGGGCGACGGTGTTGACGCGGACCCCGCGCGGTCCGAACTCCGCGGCCCAAGCACGGGTCAGCTGCTCGTCGGCGGCTTTCGTCGCGGTGTACATGGCCGCGTAGGGCGACCCGACCCGGGCCATCCACGAGCCGATGTTCACGATTGCTCCTGAGCCGCGGTCGGCCATCCCCGGGGCGAGGGCGGCGACCAGGACGTGGGGGGCGCGGACGTTGACCGCGAGCATCGCGTCGAGATCGGCGTCGGGCAGGTCGGGGGTCGCGGTGGCCGGATAGATCCCGGCGTTGTTGACGAGGATGTCGACGCGGCCCCCGAGGAGGTCGGTGGCGGCGGTGGCGAAGGCCCGGAGGTCGGCGTAGGAGCCGCCCAGGTCGGCGGCGAGGAAGTCCGCCCGGCCGCCTGCGGCGCGGATCCCCTCGACGACGTCCCGGCCGCGGGCCGGGTCCCGGCCGCTGACCACCACGTGCGCGCCGTCGGCGGCGAGGGCGGCGGCGATCGCGGCGCCGATCCCGCTGGTCGACCCGGTGACGATCGCGGCCCGCCCCCCGAGCCGGGTACCGCCCGCGGCGGAGCCGGTGGTCGCAGCAGTGGTCGCAGCAGTGGTCGGTGCGGGGGCGGAGCCGGTGGGATCAGTGGAGGTCATCAGCCGGTTCTACGGCCCGGAGGAGGACCCGGCCAGAGCCTGGTGGACCTGGGCACGCCAGGACCACCCAGCGGGCGCTCGGAGCTCCCGGTCCGGGCGAGCCGTCCCTACGGTGAGAGGTGTGTCCCGTGATCGCGCCGCCCTCGGGGTGTTCCTGCGCGCCCGCCGGGATCGGCTGACCCCCGCCCGGGCCGGGATGGACGCGTTCCCCGGTCCGCGGCGGGTCCCCGGTCCGCGGCGGGAGGAGCTCGCCGTCCTGGCCGGGTTGAGCCCGGACTACTACAGCCGCGTCGAACAGGGCCGCCAACCCCACCCGTCGCGGGAGGTCCTCGACGCCCTCGCCCGCGCGCTGCGCCTCGACGAGGTCGAGGCCGCGCACCTGCGCGACCTCGCCGCCCCGGCAGCCCACCGCCGCGGCAACACACCGGACGCGGTCCAGCGGCCCGACCCGGGCCTGCTCCGCCTGATGACCGCCCTGGATCACCTGCCGGTGCTCCTGCTCGGGCACCGCGGTGACGTCCTCGCCCGCAACAACCTCCTCCGGGTGGTGCTCGGCACACCGCTCGAGCCGGGCACCTCCTTCGTCCGGTACCTGTTCCTCGACCCGCTCGCCCGAGACCGGATCGTGAACTGGGAGGTGTTCGCCGAGGCCGCGGTGGGGGCGTTGCGCCGTGAAGCCGGCCGCCCGCACGACCACCGGCTGCGGGAGCTGGTCGACGACCTCCGCGGCGCGGACGGCGACGTCGCCCGGTGGTGGGACGACCAGAGCGTCCGCGACCACGCCTCGGTCGCCAAGCAGATCCGCCACCCCGCCGCCGGGCAACTCGCCTTCGACATCGAGATCGTGTGCCCACCCCAGGAACCCGATCAGCGTCTCGTCGTCTACACCGCCCAACCGGACTCCTCGACCGCGCGGCTGCTCCCCCTGCTCGCCAGCTGGTACACCCACCCGGCGACCGCCCCGATCGACACCGCCCTGTCGGAGTGATCCCACCGGCGCCGACGAAGGCGTCCCCACCCACGTGCTGGCGCGGACGAGCTGTGAGGGCCCCGTGACCCGGGTGAGACCGCCGACGGGTGACCTCCGCAGGTCCCGCTCAGCTCCGGGTCGAGCCGTACCGACTCCACCGACGCCGCGGCGGTCCCCATCGGCGGCCGTCCGCCAGCACAGCTTCCCCGGCGGTACCGGGTCACCTGGCTGGGTCCGCGGTCAGGGCAGCACCGGGGTGGCTCGTCGCCGCACCGGAGGAGTCAGACCGCACGCGACGCTGACAGCTGCGCTGCGCCACCCGTCCACTTCGGTAGACCGACGGCGTAGATGGAGCAGGTGTTCGCATCAGACGCACTGATCGACGTGTTCTGGACTGCCTGGGCGGTGGCCGCGTACACCGCGTCGAGAAGGGCGTCGGTCACGGCCCGGGCCGAGTCGCCCACCGCTGCCTGGTTCGCGTGGTCATGGGCCACCGCGACCAGGTCGAAGTAGAGCGGTGCCAACGCAGCGGTCGCGGGAGCATGCAGGAGATCGAGGAACGCTGCGGTCTCAGCCGCGAAAGCGGTGTCGATCTGGCTGGTCGCCGCGACGGTGGCCACGCGGAGGATGGCGGGCAGCGCCAGCAGAGGTGTTCCGTCGACCCGGCTGCGTACCCGCGCCGCGAGCTCCGGCAGCGTGCGGTCCAGCTCCGATGATCCTGGGATCTCGCGACCGGGCCGTTCCCAGGGCTGGCCGAACCCGTCCCCCGGAACGAGCCAGCTCGACTGGAACCACGTTCTGGCGCGCTCGATCACCAGCTCCCGGGTGGCTGCCAGCTCGTCGACCAGTCCGGCCTGTAGGGCCGCGCGCGGTCGATAGACCGCACCGGGGCCCACGATCTCCTCGACGGCAGGAACGACTCCGAACATCCGGGTCACACGGACGAGGCCGCCACCCCCGGGCATGATCCTCATGCCCACTTCAGGAAGACCCCAGACGGTCTCCCTCGTGTCGAGGCCGACCCGGTGGTGACACGCCAACGCGATCTCGAAGCCGCTGCCCAGAGCTGAACCGGTCAGCGCCGCCACGGCCGGCCGACCCATCGTCTCCAGACGTCGGAGCTGGTCGCGGATCGGCACGACCAGCGCATAGGTGTTCCGCAGTTCCTCCACCGGTATCTCGCTCAGGACGACGTCCGGTCCGGAGAAGAACGACCGTTTGCCCGAGGTCAGCACGACCCCCTGGAGCCGCTCCAGCTCGCGCACCAGATCATCCAGACACGCATCGAGTCCGTCGAAGTGCCGTTGATTGACCATGTTGGCGCTTCGACCCGGATCATCGAGGACAACGGTGACGACACCGTCGTCCGCCCACTCCCAACGAACCGAGCCGACCTCAGGCATCAGTGGACAGTTCGACGGACAGCACGCTGGAGTATGAGCGAGCGATCACGGCGACAGCCAGCGCGGCCGTCCTCGTTCCTGTCGATGAGGTCCCGACGACGGCTGGGTCTCTGGGGGAACACCGTCAGGCCGACATGCTCGGACGCGACTGACGGCAGCACCATCCCCGGGGGCTGGCAGCCGTCAGCTGCTCGACCCGGCCCGCCGGCTGGACACCGGGGAAATCACCGCGGAGCAATGTCGCCAGCGCTGTTCAGTTCGCCGTCGCCTCGGTTCGCCGTCGACGTCGACGTCGACGTCGACGTCGAGTTTGCCGACGCCGCGCGGCCGACGTCCGGTCAGGTCGTGGCGGACGTTGTGCGGGACGCCCGGGTCGACCAGAGGCCGGCCGCGAGCAGCAGACCCCACAGCAGGAACAGGGGATCCCACAGGGCGCCGTGCCCGAGCTCAGCTGACCGGTCATAGCCGCCGGCGCCCGCGAGGTGACCGCTGAGGACGGCCCAGGCGACCGTGACGTTGAGCAGGCCGTACCCGATCAGTCCGCCCGCGCCGACCCACTCCACCGCCCGCCAGCCTCGACGACCACCGAGGTGGCGGGTCTGGACCAGCACCGGGAGCACCGACCCGGCGATCTTGACCACGGCGACCACACCCAGCACCGCCGCGGCTGCACCGGGCCTGCTGTCAGCACGACGCACCGCCCACGTCCCGACGGTCCGCAGCAGCCAGCGGCCCCCCGAGGCCCAGTAGACGGTGAACCCGGCGTGCACCAGTCCGGACCGCGGCCGCCGCGACCAGCAACCGCACACCGCTCGGTGCTGCGCCGCTCATCGAACGCAGTGAACCAGTGTCCGGTCCGATCCCCGCGCCCGCCGATCCCCTGCCCCCGCCGCCCCACTCAGCGGGACGGGCGCGCCTGCCGGCGGCTCGCGCAGCGCCAGCGTGCGCTACTGGAGGGTGCCGACGTCCGGTGTCCGCGCCGCACCAGCTCGGACCACGACCGACCGCCGAACATGGCAAGAAATGGCTGTTTGGGTCGTTCGTGCGATGGGTTGGGAGGTTTGGGGGGGCCGCTGGAGCTGCGTGGTCACGGCGATCCGGCGCGGCCGCTCAGATTGCGGGGCGAGACGCCGGCGGCCCGGCTGAGCCGGTACAGGGACACCCAGTGGGCCGCGGTCAGGTCCCGCGGGAGCTGCTGTGCGGACAGGTGCTGCTCGTCCAGCCAGTCTCGAGCACGACGGGCCGGGAGTCGCCGTCGGAGCACGGCGCCGATGCCGCGGCCGGTGCCGGTGAACACCTCCCGCACCAGGTGCTGGTAGCTGTCCCGGTCGGCGTCCGGGAGAAGGGGGCCGTCCCGGCGGGTGATCACGAGGATCCCGCCGTCCACGGCCGGTCGGGGATGGAACGCCGCGGCGGGGACCCGACCGGCGAGGTGGAACTCGTACCAGGGCCACCAGGCGGCGGTGAGCATCGCGGTCCCGCCCACGCCGGCCCGTTTGCGGGCGACCTCCCACTGCACGAGCAGGACCGCGGTGTGCCAGTGCGTGCCGGGCAGGAGCCGTCGCAGGACCGGGGTGGTGATCCCGAACGGCACGTTGGAGACCACGTGGTGGGGCTGGGGTCCGACGTCGAAAGACAGCAGGTCCGCGTGCACCACGTCGACGGTGCCGGGAAAGCGGCGGCGCAGCGCGGCCGCGGCTCGCGGGTCGATCTCCACCGCCGTCACCGCGAATCCCGCAGCGACCAGCGCGGCGGTCACCGCACCGTCGCCGGCGCCGAGCTCGAGCACCGGGTGCGGCGGGGCGTGACGGAGCAGATCGGTCATCACCGCCGGGAAGCGTCTGTCGATCAGCCGGTTCTGGCCGAGCTCGTGGCGGCCGCCGAGACGGTCGGGCTGGCGGGAGTCGAAGCGGGACTGGGATCGGGGCACGAATTTCCTTCGGGTCGGCAGATGCCGAACCCCGCACCGGACCGGGAGGGACAGTGGGTGGGGTGCTCGGCGAGGACACAGCCGACGGTCACCCACACCGGCCCTGCAGCAGCAGGGTCGGTCAGTGAGCCCGGGCAACGGCCCGGGCGCGCAGAGGCGCCGCCGTCAGGCGAGGCGTGTGCGCGTGTACAGGCAACCCATGCAGCCCACGGTAGCGGGACGTGCCACCCGGGCGGAGCCTTCTCCCGGTCAGGGTGCGGCGAGGGCGGCGGTGACGTCACTGATCTTCTGGACCAGTCGGAGAGTGCCGGGGATCGACCGGAACCCGTGGTGGGCGTAGAACCCGGCGGCACGGTCGTGGAGGGCGTCGACCACCACGAACCGGGCCGCGACGAGCTCGGTGGCGGCGACGACCCGGGTGAGGGCGTCGACCAGGAGCACACCGCCCGAGCCCTGGCCGTGGAGGGACTGGTCGAGGGCGAGTCGAGCCAGCAGCACCGCGGGCACCTCCGTCGGGCTGCCCCGATCGAGGGCGCGGGGGAGATCGTCGCGGACCAGGCGGTGACCAGTGAGGGAGTAGTAGGCGACGACGACGTCCTCGCCGGGTCGGCACCACACGAAGGTCCGGGCCACCCGGCGCGCTTCCGCCCCGGCTGCGTGCTCGGCCAGCCAGGTGTCCACCTCAGCTTCTGACGACCTGAACGTGGTCAGGTCGTGACGGGCGAGATCGAGGGGCTGGGAGCGGACGGGCTCCACTCAGGTGGTGCTGGCCGCGCGGCGGGCCGCGCGGGTCAGCGCCGGCGACGGTGTGGCGGGTGCGTCCAGGGCGCCGAGGAGGTCGTCGTAGAAGCTCCCGCGGACCGGCGTGGACGTCTCGTGGTCGGCGACCACCCGGTCGGCGCGCGCCTCGACGGCCTCACGGACGAACTCACTGACCGGGACGTGCACCAGCGCGGCGGCCCGTTCGATGCGCAGCTTGCTCTCCGGGCGTACCCGGACCTCCAGTCTTCCTGTGACCGCCATCGCACCTCCCTGACCGTCCGGACGGTCGTCCGTACGATTGTCCGTACAGTAGTCGATCGAAGACCACCCTGGCTGGGTGCGGCGGCCGGTCACTGCCGAACCCCTCGATGGGTGGTGACCAGCCGGGCGCACGGGACCAGGACGGTCCAGGCCGGTCCGGGCGCGATGTGCAGCGCCCCGACGGCACCGACCCCGCCGACTCCACCGCCGCCGACTCCATCGGCAGTGCCGGCGCCGCCGGCTCCGTCGCCTCGGGTCCCGGCGGCCCGGGTCGCCGATGCGCAGGACGCTGTCAGTGCGGGCAGCTGGGCGCTGACCGAGGGCACCCGCTGGCGGCCCGACCCCAGCCCGGCGACGCACGGGACGACCACCACGACCGCGAGCGCCAGGACACCTGCTCGTCCGAGCAACCGTCCCCGCCCGCCCGCCGGCGCCACAGCTGCCGCTGTCGCCGCAGCCAGCACCACCAGGCACAGGCTCGCCGGCAGCAGCGTGAACCGACTGCGCAGCGTCACCTGCTGGAACGGGTCATCGGCGGCCGACCAGCGGATCGCGATCGGGACCGCGAACAGCACCAGCGACGACGCGGCGGTTGCCCAGGCCAGCGAGCCCGCCGGACGCCTCGACCTGACGGCCGCGGCCACGGCCAGCACCACGCCGGACACTCCGAGACCGACGGACCCCGCCCGCAGTGCCTGCTCCGGTCCGAGCAGTGCCAGGTCCGGACCCCGGTACAGCCAGGTCTCGAGCAGGCGGGCCGGCGAGGGGTGGGTCGGGGTCACGGTCAGGGTCGGGGTCAGCAGCGTGCCGGTCTGGGCGAGCAGGCCGACGCCGAGCCCGACGACCGGCAGCACCCGGCTCCGCGGTCCCGGGGCGAGGACGCGGAGGGCGCCGAGCGGGAGCAGCAGCCCGGTGAGGGGGTCACTGGCCGCGGCCGCCAGCGGCACCAGGGTGCCCAGGACTCGTCCGGGCCGTCCGCGCGGCCGCCACAGCAGGCACCAGAACGTCGCCAGGATCAGGTAGAAGTGCGCGTTGCACGAGCTCGCGGCGAGGTCCTGCCCGGCCAGCGGGAAGGCGGCCACCCTCACCCCGAGGACCGCCCGCGAGCCGAGGCCCGGCAGGTGTCCCTCGGCGCCGAGGACGGTCAGGAACACCGCGACCCCGCACGCCAGGGCGCCGCCGAGTGCCATGAGGGCGGCGGCCTGGGCGACCGGGACGTGTGCTGCGAGGACGGCGACCAGCCGCGGGTAGACCGCGGCGTAGCCGTTGTACGGGGTCAGCAGCTGCTCCCACCAGCGGTGCGCGTAGGCCCCGGTGAGGAAGACGCTGCCGTCCTCGGCCCACAGGCTGTCCAGCGCCCGGCCCGGCTGGCGCACGCAGGAGACGACGACGCCGGCGGCCGCGAGAACAATGGCCGCCGCGAGGGTCCGCCGCCGCCCGGACCCCGCCGGCACCGGGTCCAGCAGCACCCCGGCGAGCAGCCCTGCACCGCGACCGGACGCCCGGGCGCGCCGGGGCACGACCGGCCGGAGTCGCCGCCTGCTGCCCGTACCTGCCGGCGGGCGCGCTGTCGGGTGCGCTGGGGAGTCCGCTGCCACCGGAGCCGGGACGCGGGCGGCTGACCGAGGCGGCCGGGGACCGGGCGCGGGTCGGGCTCTCACGGGAACGGCTGCGGAGCCCGGGCGGCTGCCGGCGAAGGGGCTCCCGGCGGCGGCGCTCCCGGCGGCGGGGCTCCGCGGAGGAAGCCCAGCCCCCAGGACAGGTGCATCACCGCGAAGACCGCGGGCAGCCGCACCCGCGCCCCCGCCGGCAGCCCGGCCGACTCCCGGCTGGCCGCGACCAGCACCCCGGCCCCGTAGGCCGCGGCCGGCAGCCAGCCGAGACGCGCGCGGGTGCCCAGGAGAGCGGTGAGGCCGGCCGCGCGGCGGGCACGGGCCGTCGGGACGGTGACAGCGAGTCGATCGGTCACCGCTCGGACGACGGGCGCCCCCACCGCGAGGAGTGCCCCGGCACCGACAGCCAGCGTCACCAGCGGCGGCGCGAGGTACCGCAGCCCGGCCGTCTCCGGGTGCCGGCGGACGAGTTGGCGCCGCCAGCGCCCGCTGCCCGCGAACTGGGTGGCCAGCCCCCGCCACGAGGACCGCGGTCGGTACTGCACCCGCAGGTCCGGGCTGAACCACACGACGCCGCCGCTGCGCCGCAGCCGCAGGTTGAGCTCCCAGTCCTGCGCCCGTCGGTAGTGCTCGTCGAAGCCGCCCACCCGGACCAGCGCCGTCCGGCGGAAAACCCCGAGGTAGACGCTGTCGGCCGGTCCGCCCGCCCCGCCGGTGTGGAACACCGCACCGCCGATCCCCCACCGCGACGTCATGGCCCGGGCGACGGCGACCTCGAACGGTCCGACGCCGCGGGCGTCCATGAGCCCGCCGACGTTGTCCGCGCCGGTCTGCACGAGCAGCTCCACGGCTCGCCGGACGTAACCGGCTCCGAGGGCGGCGTGGCCGTCGACGCGGACCACGACGGGGTGGGTGGTCGCGGCGATCGCCGCGTTGAGGGCGGCCGGTGTCGACCCGCCGGGATTGGCGACGGTCCGGATCCGCCGGTCACCGGCGACCAGCGCCGCCGCCACCGCCGCGGTGGCGTCCCGGGACGGGCCGAGGGCCAGGACGACCTCGAGGGCACCCGGGTAGTCCTGCGCCAGGATCGCCCCGACGGCGTCGGCGAGGTGGCGTTCTTCGTTCAGGACCGGCAGCACGGCGCTGACCGCCGGCCACGCCCCAGCCGCCAGCTCGGCCGGCGTCGGGAGGCGGTCGGCGAGGTCGTCGGGCACCGTCAGCGGGGGACGGAGCAGACAGCGGGGGCGGCCGCGGCGGCCGGACCCGTGGCGGCCGACCGTCCTGCCGGCGAGCGCTGTCCCGCCGGCGAGCGCCCGCTGCCGGTCGAGCCGGCTCCGGCGGTGGAGTGCGTGCCAGCGGTGGAGCCGGTGCCGGCGGAGTGGGCGTGGGCGGCCGGGGACGTCCGGGGAGCGGTCGGCCCGGTCGACGCCACGGCTGCCGCCACGATCGCCCGCACCACCCGCCAGTCGGGGTTCCCGGGCTGGACAGCCGGCGGGACCAGGTCGACCTTGCGCAGCGGCACGCTCTTCGCCCGCTCGGCCAGACCGGCGAGCATGGGCAGCTGCGACGCCGGGATGTCGGTGCGGGTGTACGCCGTCGCCGTCGCAGCCAGTGACCGGAACGCGAGGATGACCTTTGCCGGCGTCGTCTGGGTGAGCATGGCCTGCATGACGCAGCGCTGACGGGCCATTCGCGCGTAGTCACTGGAGTCCGAGCGGGAGCGCGCCAGCCACAGCGCGTGGTAGCCGTCCAGGTGCTGGAGCCCGGGCTGGATCCAGCCCTTCACCGGAGAGGTCTCGCCGCCGATCGGGACGGGGACGCCGACCCGCACGGTGATCCCGCCGATGTCGTCGACGAGGGCGCGGAAGGACGCCAGGTCGACCATCGCGTAGTAGTTGATGGTCAGTCCGGTGATCGCCGAGGCCGCCTCGCGGGTCGCGGTCAGGCCGGGGTCGCGCACCCCCGGCAGCTGCGCCGCGTGGTCGGTCGCCCAGGTGTAGATCCCGTTGAGCAGGCAGGCGTTGCCGCAGTCGAAGCCGTGCGGCCAGAGCGCGTGCATCCGCGTGCCGACGGGGAACGGGACGTTCTCCAGGTTGCGCGGGAGCCCGATCACGACCGGCTTCCCGGTCGCCGTGTCGATCGACACGACCGAGAGGCTGTCCGGGCGCAGACCCGTCCGGTCGGGTCCGGCGTCACCGCCGACCAGCAGGACGTTGAGGTGTCCGCCGACCGCCGCGGACACCGCCGCGGACCCGAAGAGCCGGCTCAGGACGTGGCGCTCGGCCTGGACGTAGCTCGACGCGACGAGCAGTGGCCCGCCGACGGCCGCGACGAGGGCGCCGGTCGCGGCTGCCGCCACCGCCCGGTGCCGCCGGCGGAGGCCGACGGGGCGCCCGAGACGCCAGGCGTCGACGAGCAGGGCGGCCATGCCGACGGCCACGGCCACCAGCGCGACCCGCACGACGAGCAGCACCCAGCCCGTCGTCGCCCAGCCGAGCGCCGCCCGCGGCGACGCGACCGCCCCGACCGCGAGGGCCGAGACCACCACGAGCAGGACGGCCCAGGTCCGCAGCGCCAGTGTCCCGACCCCGCGGCTGCCGGCCAGGCGCTGTGCGGACCCGGGCAGCAGGACCGTCAGCACGACCAGGGACAGCGCCCGGCGCAGGCCCACCCGCGAGCCGCGGTCGCGCAGCGACCGGGCCCGGTCGGCTGCGGGGCCCGAGCGGTCCCCGACGGCGGTCGGCTTCGACGACCCGAGAGCGGTGGCTCCGGTCGCCGGTCCGCCCGACGGTCGCCGGCCGGTGTCCGTCGGGAAGCTCACCGGGTGAGTATCGGCGCACACCCCACCGTTGCGGCGGCCCGCCACGCCCGGTGGCCCGGGTGCGCCCGGCACCGGCCACCCGTGCTCCGGCGGTGATCCGACCCTGGTCGCGGGTCTGATCCACCCCACGGGGGACGCCACCGGCGGCCGACAGCGCGCACTCTGGGGACGCTGTCGAACGCTGTGCCGGTGCTCGGAGCCGCCGTGCCACCCCACCGGGACGAGGAGCGAACTGCGTGAGTGACCAAGGACGACGCCGCGAGAGCGAGCCGGCGGACCGCCGTGGCACGGGGACCGGGTCGGACCGCCGCGACCCGCTGACCGGGCCGGGTGCGGACGCCGAGCCGGACTACGGGTGGCTCTACGGCGACACGCCGCGGCCGCGGCCGAACGCCCGGCCTGTCACCCAGCGCATGCGCTCGGACGTCACCCCCCGTGGCTCGCAGCCCACCGAGGTGATCGCGCCCGCGCCGGTGCGCCCCGGCCCGTCGACAGGTCCAGGATGGTCCGGGCCGCCGGCCGGCCCGGTGCGCTCGCCCGCACCCGGCGGTCCGGTGCGTCCCGGCCCGCCGTCGCGCGGGGTCGTCTACCGGGCGGGTCGACCGGGGCGTCGGCCGCGACGGGTCCGCCGGCTGCTCGCGACGGTTCTCGTCCTGGCACTCGTCCTCGCCGGAGGCGTCGTCGGTCTGGGCGCCTGGGCGTGGAGCCGGGTCGGGCGCGTCCAGGCGTTCCCGCGGGTCCGGGTCGCCGACGGTCCGGGGACGACGTTCCTGCTGATCGGCTCCGACAGCCGCGCCGGTCTCAGCCGGGCGGCGCGCACCACCCTCGGCACGGGCAGCGACGCCGGTGCGCGGACCGACACGATCATGGTGGTCGACCTGCCCGCCGACGGGTCCCGGCCGGCGATCGTCAGCATCCCCCGCGACAGCTACGTCGCGATCCCCGGGCACGGGCGGAACAAGGTGAACGCCGCCTTCGCCTTCGGGGGCGCGCCGCTGCTGGTCCGCACGATCGAGAGCGACACCGGCCTGCACATCGACCACGTCGTGCAGATCGGGTTCGGTGGTTTCGCCGGCCTGGTCGACGACCTCGGGGGCGTCCGGGTCTGCGCGAAGACGGCGGTCAGGGACGCCGACGCCCACATCTCGATCGGGGCGGGCTGTCAGCTCATGACCGGGAAGACCGCCCTCGGCTACGTCCGGGCACGGCACTTCGACCCCCTCGGGGACCTCGGACGGGTCCAGCGCCAGCGACAGGTCGTCTCGGCCATCGTGTCCCGGGCGACCTCGCCGTCCACCCTGCTGCACCCCGGTCGGGTGTGGTCGCTGGCCTCCCACGGCGGCGCCGACCTCGCTGTCGACCCGACGATGAGCTCCTGGGACGCCGTCCGCCTCGCGCGCGCGGTCCGGGCGGTCTCCGCGGGGGCCGGCGTGACGACGACCGTGCCGATCGCGGACGCCAACGCGTCGACGGCGGCGGGCAGCTCGGTGCTCTGGGACACCCCGAAGGCGGCGCGGCTGTTCCGTTCGCTGCAGGCGGGGCACGGCGTCCCGGCCGGGCTGGCGGGGGCCCGGACCGCCGTCGGCGCCGCGGCCGGCGCCTGAGGCCACCGCGGTCCGACCGATACATTCCGCCGCATGACCGGTCAGCTCGCGCCCCGCATCACCGTCCTCGGGACCGGGTACCTCGGGGCCACCCACGCGGCCGGGATGGCCGAGCTGGGCTTCGAGGTCCTCGGCTTCGACGTCGACGCCGCGAAGGTCGAGGCGCTGCGCGCCGGACGCGTGCCGTTCTGGGAGCCCGGTCTCGAGCCGGTCCTCCGCAAGCACGTCGAGGCCGGGACGCTGCGGTTCACGACCGACTACGACGAGGTCGCCGAGTTCGGTGACGTCCACTTCGTCTGCGTCGGCACCCCCCAGCGCGGTGACGGTCTCGGCGCGGACATGAGCCAGGTGGAGACCGCGATCGGCGGGATCCTGCCGGGTCTGCGGCGGCCGGCGCTGGTGGTCGGCAAGTCGACGGTCCCGGTCGGCACCGCCGCGACACTCGCGCGGACGCTGAGCGCGGGCGCACCGGCCGGCGCCGACGTCACCCTGGTGTGGAACCCGGAGTTCCTCCGCGAGGGACACGCGCTGGAGGACACGCTGCGCCCGGACCGACTGGTGTTCGGTCTGGACGGCGCCGATCCCGTGCGGGCGGCCCGCGCCGAGTCGCTGCTGCGGTCGGTCTACGCCCGGACGATCGAGGCCGGGACGCCGGTCGTGCTGACCGACTTCCCGACCGCGGAGCTCGTCAAGGTCTCCGCCAACGCCTTCCTGGCCACGAAGATCTCCTTCATCAACGCGGTCGCGGAGATCTGCGACATCGTCGGTGCGGACGTCACCAAGATCGCCGACGCGATCGGCTACGACGACCGGATCGGGCGCAAGTTCCTCAACGCGGGCCTCGGCTTCGGCGGCGGCTGCCTGCCCAAGGACATCCGGGCGTTCATGTCCCGCGCCGGCGAGCTCGGGGCCGCGGACTCCCTCGCCTTCCTGCGCGAAGTGGACGCCGTCAACATGCGCCGGCGGGCGCACACCGTCGAGCTGACCCGCCAGCTCGTCGGCGGATCGCTGCTCGGCACCCGGGTCGCGGTCCTCGGGGCGGCGTTCAAGCCGGAGTCCGACGACGTGCGGGACTCCCCCGCCCTCAACGTGGCCGGACAGCTGCAGCTGGCCGGCGCCCATGTGTCGGTGTACGACCCGCGGGCGAACGCCAATGCCCAGCGGTACTTCCCGACCCTCGCCTACGCCGACTCCGTCGACGCGGCCTGTTTGCGGGCGGACATCGTCCTGCACCTGACCGAGTGGGCGGAGTTCCGCGACGTCGACCCGGCCGCGCTGAAGACCATCGTGTCGACCCCGGTGGTGATCGACGCCCGCAACTGTCTGGACGCCGACGCCTGGCGGGCGGCGGGGTGGACCTACCGCGGTCTCGGCCGCCCCTGACCCCGGCCGGGCAGCACGCCCCAGCGCCGCACGACGAGCGCCCGGTCCGGGTCCGGGGCCGCCCCGCGCCTCGGCTCGCGCGCCGGCCCCGAGATCGGCTCGGGTCCCTCGGCGTGCTGCTGGTGGTCTCGATCGCCGCGGCGGCGTGCTGGCCGCCGCGCTCGGTGGCCGCGCTGCCCGGCCTGGACCCGAGCTGGCGCTACCTCCTCACGGCAGCGCACGGGCGCCATCTGCGCTTCGGGCACGACCTGGTGTTCACCTACGGCCCGCTCGGGTGGCTGTTCTCCCCGGCGGCCGCGTCCTGGCCCCAGCTGGTGGCCTCGACCGCGGTGACCGCAGCCGTCCTGCTCGTCGGCTTCGCGGCCCTGCGCTCCCTGCTGCGCCGGGCGCTCCCGCCAGGCCTGTGCCACCTGGCCGTGCTCGCGGCGGCGTCGCTGATCTCGGTGGGCACCGCGGAGCTGCTCGCGACGATGGTCGTGCTGGTCGCACTCGCGCGCCTGGCCGACCTCGACCGCCCGGTCGGACCGGTCGCCGTCGGCGTCGCCGGAGTGGTCGGCGGCGTGGCCCTGACGACCAAGTTCGGGGTCGGTGAGCTGCTGGTCGCGGTCGGCCTCGTCCTCGCCGTCGGCTCGGCGGGCGCGACGGCGGCCGGCGACACGGGAGCGGGCGACGGGGCGGCGGGAGACGGGGCGGCGGGCGACACGGCGGCGGGTGTCCGCTCCCGCGCTGCGTCCCGCGTGCTCGGGTGGGCCGTCGCCGTCGCGGCCGGGTTCGCCGCCGCGTGGGTGGGCAGCGGGCAGCGGCTCGGCGATGTGGTCGGCTTCGTCCGCGGGTCGGCGGAGATCCAGCGGGGCTACCAGACAGCGATGGTGTTCGACGCGCCCGGGCGCAGCGGGGAGGCCGTCGGCGACGCCGTCGCGCTGGTGGCGCTGCTCGCCGGCTGCGTCGTGCTGCTGGTGCGAGCCCGCGGCCGGCGCGTCCGGGCCGCGGCGCTGGCAGCGGTCGCGGTGGTCGCGGTCTGCTACGACCTGCTGCAGGCCTACGTCCGCCACGACCCGGTGCACGACGTGGCCGGACAGAGCATGGCGTGCCTGGTCGCCGTCGCGTTCCTGGCGGGGACCCGGGGACTCGCGGGCGGCGGTCCGCCGGCGGGCGCCCCGCGCGGCGTCGTGGACGCGCCCGCCGGCCGTCTGCAGGCGGTCCTGGCCGCGGTCGCCGCCGGGGCGTTCCTCGCCACCTTCCTCGCGTCCTCGCCGGAGACCCTGGACACCTTCCGGCCGCCGTCGCGGGTGTCGTCCGTCGCGCTGGACGCCACGCGGGTCGCCGAGCCGGCGGCCCAGGCCCGGTCGGTCCGAGACGGCTGGGAGGACCTGCACCGGACCGACCCCTACCCGGCTCCGGTGGTCGCCCTGCTGCGCGGCCGGACGGTGATCCCCGTCCCGCTCGACATCACCGGCGCGGCCGCCTGGGGCTTGCACCCGGTGACCCTCCCGGTGCCGCAGACGTACTCCGCCTACACGGCCTACCTCGACCGCCTGAACAGCGCGGCGCTGCTGCGGGCCGCCGGGTTGCCCGTCCTGCGCCGCCTGGACTCCGGCCGGGGCTCCTACGACCCGATGTGGGAGTCCCCGCGCTTCGTCACGGACCTCGTCTGCCACTACCGGGAGCGCCTGCTCGCGGGGCGGTTCCAGGTGCTCGTCCGGGGCCGGCAGCGGTGTGCGCTGTCGACCCGCGTGCTGGCGGTCGTGTCGGCGGGGGCCGGGGATCTCGTACGGGTCCCGCGCCCGGCACACCGTGGCGACGGCGTGACCATGACGATCGTCGCCCACCCGACGATCGCGGCCCGACTGGTGACGGCCCTGGTCCGCGTACCCCGTCCCTGGCAGGTCCAGGTCGACACGACCCAGCGGTACGTGCTGGCCCCGCGGGGGCTCGGTGAGCCGATGGTCGTCGTGATGCCGCCGGGGCTGTGGACACCGCGCGCCACCGTCGGCGGGGACGACACCACGCTGCGCTTCACCGGTGTGCCGCCGCTGACGATCACCTTCCGCGAGCTGGTCCGGACGGCGGTCTGAACTCGTCAGCGCATGGTCAGCGGGTCGTCAGCGGATGGTCGCCGGATGGTCGGCCGGCGTCGCGGGGTCCGCCGGACCCGCGAGGATGCGGTCGTGCAGATCGAGGTGGTCCAGGGCGACATCACCGCGGAGCGGGTCGACGCCATCGTCAACGCGGCGAACTCCGCGCTGCTCGGCGGCGGCGGGGTGGACGCCGCGATCCACCGGGCAGCCGGGCCAACGCTGCTCGCCGAGTGCCGCCACCTGCGCGAGACGGTCCTGCCCGACGGGCTCCCGACCGGCGACGCGGTCGCGACCGGCGCCGGTGACCTGGCCGCTCGCTGGGTCATCCACACCGTCGGTCCGGACCGCCACGCCGGCCAGACCGCCCCGGCGCTGCTGGCCTCCTGCTTCACCCGGTCTCTCGAGGTCGCCGGCGGCCTCGGCGCCACGAGCGTCGCCTTCCCGGCGATCAGTGCCGGCGCCTACGGGTGGGACGTCGAGGTGGTCGCCAGGACCGCGGTCGCGGCGGTGCAGGCGGCGCCCCCCAGCAGCGTCGAGCTCGTCCGGTTCGTGCTGTTCAACACCCGCGCCCGCAAGCTGATCGAGGCCGCGCTGCGGTCCGACGCGCCGCACTGACCACTGCTCAGCCGACCGCACCCCGAACGTGCGCCGGCTCGGGTGGCGCGGGCAGTCGAGTACTCGATCGGCGCGCGGCGGGCCGGTCGAGTCCCCGCACGACCCGTACGAGTACGCCACTGCGCGAGGTGGCCCGGTCAGCGCGGCGTGGGCTCGGTCAGCGCGGGGTGGGTGGGCCTGCCAGCGCGGCTCGCAGCGCCGCCCCGCAGGCCGATGTCGGGTCGAGGTGGTCCCGGTGGCCGGCGTCGGGCACGGCGACCAGCGTGCACCGGTCACCCACGGCGACGGCGGCGTCGCGGTAGGAGGTGCTCTGGTCCAGCGGCACGGTCTCGTCCGCGGTCCCGTGCACCAGCACCGTCTCGACGCCGGTCGGGAGCAGCCGGATCGGGTCGGAGACGGCGTACCGGTCGTCGAAGCGGTCGGGCGGGCCGCCGACCAGCTCCACCGCCGCGTCGTCGCCGAGATGGCGGGCAGCCGCGTCGGTCAGCGCACCCACCCCGGCCTGGCTCACGACGAGCGTCGGTCGCAGCGTGTCCGGCCCGGCCGCGAGCCCCGCGACCCCCGGGGCCAGCGCTGTTGGGGGGGTCAGCCGGTGTCGGGCGGCCAGCCACAGCACGAGGTGCCCGCCCGCTGAGTGGCCGACGAACGACAGCCGCGCCGGGTCGACCCGGGCCGCATGCGAGCCGCGCGCCAGGTGGTCCGCGGCCGCGGCGACGTCGGCGAGGGTCGCCGGCCAGGGGACCGTCGACGGCCGGTAGTCCGGCACCCAGCAGAGGTACCGGCGGCCGGCGAGGTCCGCAGCGACGGCGTCCTCCAGGCTCCGGTCGTAGCCGGCGCGCCAGAACCCGCCGTGGACGAGCAGCACCGTCGGCAGCAGGTCCACACCGCCCGCGGTGCCCGGTGGCAGCCACCACTCCCCTACCTGCTGGGGTCCGGGGCCGTAGGACTCGACAATCCGTCCGGTGCCCGGTGCGATCGTCGGCGCAGGTGGGTAGCGGCCCGCCGCGCGCAGCAGTGCGGCGACCGGTGCGGCCGCGGCGAGGCGGATACCGGCCGCCTGCAGCCGACGCTTGACGCGGTGGCCGATCACCGGCTCGACCTGCCGGTCGATCGCCGCTCGACCGGGGACGGGGTGGCCGCCGGCTCCGCCTCGGACCCCGGCGCGGCCGCCACGGACCCCGCCGCAGCAGACCCCGCCGCGCCAGAGCCGGCGACCTGCTCGCCCGCGTGCGCGACGGCCGCTCGCAGCCGCGCGCCCTTCGCCCGCGCGGTCGACTCCAGCTCGGCGGCGAAGTCCACCAGCCGGGACCGCAGCGCGTCGCCGGCCGGGGTGTCCGCGGCGGCGAGGATCCGGACGGCGAGCAGTCCCGCGTTGCGGGCGCCCCCGATCGAGACCGTCGCGACCGGCACCCCGGCGGGCATCTGGACGATCGACAGCAGCGAGTCCAGCCCGTCCAGGGTCGCCAGCGGCACCGGCACCCCGATCACCGGCAGCGGGGTCGCGGCGGCCAGCATCCCGGGCAGGTGCGCCGCGCCGCCGGCGCCCGCGATGAGCACCCGCAGCCCGCGCCCGGTCGCGCCGGCTGCGTAGTCGAGCATCGCCCGCGGCATCCGGTGCGCGGAGACGACGTCCACCTCGTGCGCCACCCCGAACTCCGACAGGACCTCGGCCGCGGCCGCCATCACCGGCCAGTCCGAGTCCGACCCCATGACCACCCCGACGAGCGGGGCCGGCGGGACGGGCGGGGACGGCGAGACCGACGGCGGGACTGGCTCGCTCATCCGTCGATCCTCCCGGCGAAGTAGTCCGCGGCGTGCCAGGCCCGCGCTCGGAGCTCCTCGAGCCGCTCGCCCGCCGACACACCGTCACCACTGACGGTGACGTGCCCGACTTTCCGCCCGGGCACGACGGCCTTGTCGTAGAGGTGCACCCGAAGCGACGGGTCGCGGGCCTGGACGTGGCGCAGACAGGAGGGCAGGTCGCCGACGTCGCCGCCGAGGACGTTCACCATCACCGTCCAGGCGGTCCGCGCGGTGGGCGAGCCGAGCGGCAGGTCACAGACCGCGCGGAGGTGGTTCTCGAACTGGGAGGTGACCGCGCCGTCGATGGTCCAGTGCCCGGTGTTGTGCGGGCGCATCGCGAGCTCGTTGACGAGCAGCGTCCCGGCGGTCGTCTCGAAGAGCTCGACGGCCAGCGGCCCGACCACTCCCAGCTCGCCCGCCGTCCGCAGCGCGATCTCCTGGGCGCGGGTGGCGAGGTCGGGGTCGAGGCCGGGGGCCGGCGCCACCACCTCGACGCAGATGCCGTCGCGCTGCACGGACTGGACGACGGGGTAGGCGACGGCCTGACCGCCCGGGGAGCGGGCGACCAGCGCCGACAGCTCGCGGCGGTGGGACACCTGCTCCTCGGCCAGCACCGGCACACCACGGGCGAACGGCCCGTCACCACCTGCAACGAGGCCTCCCGGGCCGTCGGGGAGCCACACACCGCGCCCGTCGTAGCCGCCCCGACTCACCTTCAGCACGACCGGTCCGCCGATCTCGGCGGCGAAGTCCAGCGCGGCGGCCCGGTCGGCGACCACCCGCCAGCGTGGGCACGGCAGCCCGAGCCCGCTGAGGCGCTCCCGCATCGCGATCTTGTCCCGGGCGTACAGCAGCGCCTCCGGACCGGGGGCGACGGCGACGCCGAGGTCGCGGACCGCTGCCAGGGCCTCCGGGGCGACGTGCTCGTGGTCGAGGGTCAGCACGTCGAGGTCGCGGGCGAAGGCCACCAGCGTCGCCGTGTCCGGCGCGCCGAGGGTCACCGTCGGTGACACCAGCCCGGCCGCGGAGCCGCTGGCCTCGGCGAGGAGGCGGAAGCGGACGCCGAGGGAGATGCCCGCCTGGTGCGTCATCCGGGCCAGCTGGCCGCCACCCACCATCCCGACCCGGAGCCCGACCGGCGGGGGCACCCGCCCGGGCGCCTCGTCGCTCTCCCCGGACGCGGACGCAGGCCTCGCGTCCCGACCGCTGTCGGTCCCCGAGCTGGTGACCGTGTCAGAACCGCTGTCCGTGTCAGCACCGGTGTGAGTGTGAGTGTGAGTGTCGGGTCCGACCACACGGGCCGTACGCGGTCCTGCCACCGCGCCTGTCTCTGCCGCCACGCGTCGGCACCCTAGTGAGCGCCGGCCGCCCCGAGCGTCGAGCGGCCGGGACGCCCACGGCGCCCTACCCTTGGCCTGCGCCCGACCCGGAGTCGGTGCGGACCCGGACGTCCGCGAGCAGGTGGCCGCCGGACCTCCGGTCGCGCGGGCGGGCGAGGAGCGCCACCGCGCCCCATCGCCCGCGACTACCCGACCGGTCGAGGCCGGCTCGACACCGAGCCGCCCAGCAGGCCGAGCCACCGACCAGGACGGACACCGACAGGCGTGAGCAGACCCGACAGCGGCGCGGCCCTCGAGACGTCGGCGGCCCACGCGGGCGTCGAGGACCCGACCCCGGACCTGCGCCGCCCCGAAGCCACGACTCCCGAGCCGCACCTGATCGGGGACAACCTCGTCCTCGCCCTCGTCCGCCGGCTCTACCGGGAGGCGGCGAAGTTCGGCGCCGTCGGCCTGGTGTGTGCCGCGATCGACCTCGGGGTGTTCAACCTGCTCAGCTACACCGGCGCGCCGCTGCACCGACACCCGCTGACGGCCCGGGCGATCTCGGTGGTGGTGGCCACCGTCGTCAGCTACATCGGCAACCGCTGGTGGACCTGGCGTGACCGCGAGCGTGCCGGGCTGGCCCGCGAGTACGCGCTCTTCTTCGCGATCAACCTCGTCGGGCTGGGGATCAACCTGGGCATCCTCGCCTTCGCCGAGTACGCCCTCGGCTTCCACTCGGGGGTGACCCGCAACATCGCGAACCTGGTGGGGATCGGGATCGGGACCCTGGTCCGGTTCGTCGCCTACCGGCGCTGGGTGTTCCTGGAGTCCACCGGTGACCAGTCCCCGCCGGCGGCGATGCCGGCGGCGCCTGCGACCCGCCGTCCCGACGGTCCCGTCGGTGCGGAGCTCCCCCGGTCCTGACGGTTCGGTCGGGGTCAGCGCGACGCCCTCGGCGGAGCCGACACCCACCCGGCTGGTCACCGCCCGGCTGGTCCCTGCGCGGCCTGTCCGTGTGCGGCCTGGGCGGCGTGCGCGGCCTGTCCCTGGGCGGCCTGGGCGCGGCGGGCCGCCCGCGCCCGCCGCTCCTCCCGTTCCGCACGCCGCCCGCGCCGGGCGTACTCCGGCCGCTCGACGGCAGGTCGGGCATCCACCGCCGGTGGCGCAGCCCCGGTCGGCGGGACGGGCGAGGCGCGCTCCGCGTGGTCGTCGAGGTCGCGCCGGCTCGACCCGAAGCAGCCCTCGGTGAGCGCCGCCTCGAACTCGTCGACGTGCGGGATGTCGTCGAAGACGATGTCGCCGGCCTCACCGGCGGTCTGGACGATCAGGGTCCCGCAGCGGAACACCCGGTCCCACAGCGACCGGTCGTAGGACACGTCGGCCACCCGGACGAGCGGCAGGTCCCGCCCCGTCTTGCGCACGACCCCGGCCCGGTGGCCGAGGCGACGGTCGGTGATCGTGAACGTCTCGCTGAGCCACTGCAAGAACGGCCACACGGTGAGGCGCAGGACGAGCAGCGCGGCCGCCGCAGCGATCGCGAGCTGCCCCTCGTGGTGGCGGCGCCCCGCCGGGAGCACGGCCGTCGCGAACCCGGCGAGCGCGGTCACGAACAGCAACAGGAACACCGGGCCGGCCAGGGCCTTCCAGTGGGTGCGGACGGAGAGGACGACCTGCTCCCCGGGTGCGAGGGACTTCGCGCGTAGGCCCATGCGCCGATGATGCCCCGCGCCGGACCTCGCGAGGGGTCCGCGCCCGCTCCCCGGGGTCACGATCAGGGAACTCCGGCTGGCCGGGTCGGCCCGACGGGAGCCGTCGTGATCGATCAGCCCGAGCCTCGCGTGAGTGGCAGCATCAGGCACGCCGGGCCGTGCCCCCGTCGAGCAGCAGCCACCCGGGCCACCGCGGTGCGGGCCGGTGGAGCAGTACTCCGGGTCACCGCCGACGCGGCCGGCCTACTCGCCTTCGGTACTGGCCCGCACCCGGCCGCACCGCCGACTCGAGGGTGCCCACCCTCGACGACAGGAGGTCTTCGTGAACCGCTCCGATGACGCCCCGACGGGTGCCCCGCGGTGACGGCCGCGCCACCGGCCGAGACCGGTCCCGCACCCAGCGGCACCGGCTGCGTCGAGTGCGACACCGCCGGCGGCTGGTGGTTCCACCTGCGCCGCTGTGCTTCCTGCGGACACGTCGGGTGCTGCGACACCTCGCCGTCCCAGCACGCGAGCGTCCACGCACCCGCCTCCGGACACCCGGTGATCCGCAGCTTCGAGCCGGGTGAGGCCTGGTTCTGGGACTACCCGAGCGGCCAGTTCGTCACCGGGCCGACCCTGCCCGGACCGCAACACCGTCCCCTCTCCCAGCCCGTGCCCGGCCCGGCCGGTCGGGTGCCCGCCGACTGGGAGGACCACCTGAACTGACCGCCGGCCGCCGTCCGGCGCGGACCGTGGTCGCACGAAGCAGTCGGCTACGGGCGTCGCAGCCCGCCCCGAAGCCGGGCCGCCGGGCCGGTCAGCGGCGTCGCGCCCCGGATCCCGGCGGTCACCAGCTGACGGACAGCGAGGACGCCGCCCGCGGCGAGTACCCGGTCGAGGGTCGGGGCCGCCGACAGCCGGAGCAGGCCGGCGCCGGTGAGCAGCAGCAGGAAGGCGCTCAGTGCCGGGCCGAGGCGGTGGGTCCGGGCGAGCAGGAGCACCCCGACGACCAGCCCGAGTGCCGTGACGACGAGCGCCGCGGCGTCGACCGTCCCCCGCCAGGACCCGCTCACGTGCCCGACCGGGGCGCCGCCGCAGCCGCGGGTTGTGCAGCCGCGGGGTCTTCAGCCGCGGGGTGTCCGGCCGGCGGGTTCCCCGACGGCGGCCGCGCCGCCTCGCCTGCGAGCTGTCGGCGCTCGTCGCGGATCTCGCGGGCCAGGAAGTAGTTGAGGGCGGTGCGGATGGCAGCGATCGCCCCCAGCTGCCCGATCTCCCGGTACGACGGCGCGATGGCCGTCCGCAGCACGTCGCTGGCGAGCTGGAACTCCAGTCCCAGCTCGAGGAACCGCCCGAGACTCAGGCGGACGGGGACGAACGCGTCGGCGCTCCGGGTCCGCAGGGCGGTGGCGACGAAGCGCACCGCGGCCAGCACCGCGCCGACGAAGATGACCGCGGCACCGACCGCCTCGACGACCCGCACGAGGGAGTCGACCACCGCCGCCAGGGAGTGCTCGGGCAGGACGTCCAGCGCGGACAGGCGGTTCACCGCGGAGAGGCCGTCCATCGCGGACAGGCGGTCCAGGGCGCCACTCACGAGCCGTGACCCTACGCACGCCGTCGGCGCCCGGGAGCCGGTCGGCGGAGCTGGCTGGCGGAGCTGGCCGGCGGAGCTGGCCGGCCGAGCTGGCGGAGCGGGCCGTCGCCCACCGACCGCGGGCCCCCGGCTGTCGACGTCCAAATCCGACCAGCCGCGCGAGCCGCAACGACGGCGACCCCCCACACGTCGCGCACGAACCGACGCGTCCTGGCCGGGCAGTGCACAGCTGGCGCTCAGGACCACGACGGCCGCGGTGATCGTGCGACACGAAGGAACGACGATGCGTGCTACGCCCACCACGGCACGGTGGCCCGGCGGCCGGTCCCGGGCGCTGGGCGAGGCGGCGGCGCCGGCACCCGGTCTAGGCCGGATACCCGGCACAACGGACACGTTCCCGGTGTCGCCGGCCGAGAGGGCAGGGCGGGTCCGGTTGCATCGGCACGAGGCGGATCGGGTGGCGTCGCTGCTGTCGTACGGGGTGTTGGACACCGCGCCGGCGGCGTGTTTCGACGGTTTGACCCGCCTCGCGGCGCAGCTGTGCGCGACCCCGATCGCGGTGATCACTGGTTCCCGGTGGGTCCCGGCACGGACAGCGGCGGCACCCGGCTTAGCCCGGATCCACCGCCGGATTAGTGGGTGGTGGTGTGCCGTGAGCGTGCAGATGCCCTCTGAGCTGGGACGATGTGTCGTGCGACGGACATATCGGACCGAGCGGAGAGGGCATCTGACGG
>JAABVA010001005.1_pt1 | contig 31578 bp, 29 predicted proteins | sample 5560331 | NCBI WGS metagenome assembly JAABVA01 (sample SAMN12812661, study PRJNA571458) | rock metagenome | isolation source: Antarctica rocks | place: Antarctica: Victoria Land, Mt New Zealand sud | collected 2016-01-07 | reverse complement strand
TGCATATGTAAAGCATTATATCAGTAAGTGTTGTAAAACATCAATGATAATGCAAATGAGTAATGCACTTACTGACAAGAAATTCACATAGAAACGCTTCTGTGATCTTCTGAAGAGCAAGCAGTGTCGAAGTCTGAATTTTATAGTTCACATCGCTCATTTTCTGACTCATTTTGTTCATATCAGTCTCATTCTGCATGATTTCGCGAACTACTCTTTCGAATGAGATCTTCGATATCAACAAATTCGCATCTCTCTGATAACGACGTATCTCTTGAAGTGCAACGATTTCTGACTTTCATTTTCTCTTTGACTGTCGCGATAAATTAGCTGTTGATAGCTTGATGCATTATCTGTTTGCATTATCTTCTGAACTTTATTGATCTTGCTTTCAGATAGAGTCTTGAAGTCTGCTCTTGATTCGTTCGTGATATGATTATCTGATGTCATATCATCACGAGTTGAGATTCTCAAATCATCATGCGATGCGTCTTTAGACTTTCGTTCTATATCAAGTCTGTCAGCAATGCGCAACAAGAAATGCATTATCTAAATGCATTATCTGTTTACTTGCAACGAGTCATGATGTATATTAACTGACAACGATTTGAAAAATTGAGACTATCGAGTTGAGTGAAAGCAAAGTGAAGTACGATGTAAACAAGAGATGATGTGTAAACAAGAGATGATAATTGTTGACTGTGTTTGTAGTAGAATCAATATGATGAATGTTTTGATATTAGCACTAATATGATGAATGTGTTGATCGCAGTTCTAAGATGATAAATAAATTCTAACATTCAGCTCTAACTCTAATTTTATCTACATCTTATCTCACATCTATTCTAATTCTAACTTTATCTATGTCAAAGATTTATTCTAACTCTAACTTTTTCTACGTCTCACATCTATTCATTGCACTCATCTATTGTGACTAAGTTCATTAGCAAAAGCACTTCAACATCACTATCAGATAAGAAGATTATTATGCATTATTTATATGCATTATCATTGAGACTAATCAAAATCGCAGAATGTTCAATCTATCAATCAACTCACAGTCAATTGCAAGTAAAAATCATGCAATGAAATGAAATGAAGATCAGAAAACTCTCTATATCAAACAAAGTGCAGATCGAGTGACTCTTTATAAACAACTCATCAAATTGAGAAGCATTAGCGTCTATCAGAAAGTCATCAAAGCGAAGCAGACGAAAATGAAGAACAATATGCGAGATACGATCACGAATGATCGAGTGAGAAAGAGTCTACATGATAATGCATTTGAGTAATGCATATGTGTTTCAAAAGCTGATTGTATAATAGCTCAATGCTTCGAGACGAATTTGATGAAGAAGACGAGAAAGAAGAAGACTGCAAAGCGAGCGAAGCTCGAAGCGATAGTCATGAAGACAACGTTCAATACTACTTCTACTGTCAATGTATGTACTGTGTTTGATGTGAAAGACAAGACTAACGTATGCATTAGACTATTGCACAACAAGATAAACTTGAGAAAAACATGTCAAGATACATGATATCTACTATTGAACTAATTCAGCAACGCATTTTACATCATGAAGAATTGAATAAATTGAAGACGATGAATGATTCAGATGTCATACAAGAATTCGAAAAATTCATGAGCGCATTTTCGAACGAAAAAAATGCGATTGATCGAAAGATAGTTAATTCACTAGGTTCATCAGATGATGAATCTGATGATATCATTGAGATTGACGAGAATGACAAGAAGATGAAATTTAGCAAGAGAAATGATGATGCAAATATGATTGAGAACGAGAACGAGTACGAGAAGAAGTACGAGAAGAAGAAGAAGAAGAAGAAGAAGAAGAATGATGAGATAATAGTGATCTCAGATTAGCAGTAGTAAATGAACAAGCATGAATTTTCTTCAATCAATTGCATTACTCTGTTGCATTATCAGACATCGTAGATATCAGTAGTACTTCGCTTTATGTCTTGACGAGTCGAGTCGAGTATTTCGAGTCAATACTGAGTCTCAACCTTCTGATTCAACTCAAATACTCAGGTCAAGAATTCTGACCCGAATCGAGTCTTGACGAGTCAAGAACTCGACTCGATCTCGATGATTCAACTCGACGCGATCAGTTTAAAAATGAAGTATGAGAAATAATGAACTGCTACGTCGTGATCTTGCAGTTTATGTACTCAGTAACTCTGCTATAAGAAATAAGATTCTGCGTATAAATCATGATGATCTCGAAGCAGATCATTTCACATATGCTCATATCAAGACTGCAATAAGAAGAAAATATTATTGATCAAAAATGCTCAAAGAGATGATGAAATATGTTTGCATCTGTTCAGACTGTTAGCGAGTGCAAGTGCATCATCATAAGTTCTATAAAAAGCTGATATTTATATTTTCAGAGAGCGTGAATTCATTTCACATGATGATCATGAATTTCATAATAAACATGTTCTCTGCGAAGAATTCATACATTGAAAAAACAAGTGATGCTATATTGATAATGATAAATAAGTTGATCAAGCATGTAATTTGTATTTCAATGATTAAAGATTTGAATGTCGAGAAACTTGCAAATCTGTTATGACGAGAATTCGTATTTCAGCATGAAATGATGTGAAGCATTATATTGAATTGAGACTCACTGTTTATCAATCATTTCTGAATCATTTTATGTTGACATCTTAAAGAAAAGCGAAAGCTAAGCACTGCATTTCATTTGCAAATCAATGATCAAACAGAAAGATAGAATCAGATGCTTGAGCATTATCTGCAAGTGTATTTCAATTATAAGATGAATAACTGATTAAAGTCTTTGTCAATGATGACGTTTGCATATAACAACAGCGTACACGCTAATATCAAAAAACTTCACATGAATTTTTAAAGAAATACATTGTGAGCTTTACAGAGACATCTGAGAATAAAGTCTTAAAGAGAAAGACACTTTTGACTACGAAGCGAGCAGAATGACTATGAAGTATCAGAGAACATTTAATGAAACTATGAAAGTGAGTAGCAGAGCAGCAAGCAAAGTATTATAATGCTCATCATAAAGCTGCAAGCTTTCAAATAAAAGACAAAGTGCTTCTGCAAAGTATAAACATTCATACGCTTCGTTCAAAGAAGAAGATTGATCACAAATAACTGAAATCATTCAGAATATTGAAAAAAATTGATATGCAAGCATATAAGCTTGAACTATCTGAAAAATATGATGCAATTCACTCAATCTTTCATGTCTCTTTATTAAAACTCTGACACTTACGTGACGAGAATTTGAAGTTGCAAATTATTCTCATAGAAGAAAAAAAGAAATGAAAGATAGAAAAGATAATTGATCAGCGAATCAAGAAAGAAAAGATTGAGTATTTAGTTTAATGAGCTGATTCATCTTTCTATGAAAACTTCTGAAAATCAATGAAAAGTCTTAGCAATGCAAAGAAGATTATTGAGAACTACAAGACAGAAAGACAAGTATATCAGTTGACTGCAAAAAAGTTAAAGAAGAAAAAGAGAGACAGATCACGTAAGAGTCACGTTTGAGAATGTATCAAAAGCGCAAAGATGCAAGTTTAAAAGTTTGTTCTAAAATTACAAAAAGAAAAGAAACAAAATCTTACAACATTCATGCATCAACATACGTCTTCTTTTAGAAAAGAAGATGAATGATATCATGAAAAAGTGAAGAAAGATAACAATCAAAAGTTGCAAGCGAGAACATCAAAGTGAAGAAGAAAGCTATTCATTCATTAATGAATCTCGTCATGCATTGCTTGCTTCAGATGATACTTACGAGATGAAGATGAAGCAATGCAATGATGACGAGAAGTGACGAAAAAAATGAGAACTTCTACTCAACTGTTAGATACAATCTCACATGATTAAAGAAAAAGCTACTCACTTTTTCATTGTCAAAGACGAAAAACAAGAAGAGTTCAAGTGTTGATGTTGAAACAATGATTCATCGTTTGCATGACATGATTAGACTGATTGCGTCGGGTCGAGTACTTGACTCGAAAAGTGTCGAGTCGAATTGAGAAGTTGAATTCGAGCACTCGAGTCGAGTTGAGAAGCTTGACTCGACAATTCGACTCGAAAACTCGATTCGACTCGACAAGATATTAGATAGATGTAAATAGCTTGATCGAACAGTTTACATGATTCTTCTTCATGACTTTCTACCATGTTTTTCCGTCATGACTTTCTATCAAAGTCAAACGACCTTCATGTTTTCCCGTCATGTTTCTCGTCATGTTTCTCTTCATGTTTCTCTTTATGTTTCCCTTCATGTTTCTCTTTATGTTTCTCGTCATGACTTTCTATCAAATCTTTCTATCAAACAGCCTTCATGATTTTCCGTCATGACTTTCTATCATGACTTTTCTTCATGACTTTTCTTCATAGCTTCTCTTCATAACTCTTCTATCATGATTTCTCTATCATGACTTTTCTTCATGACTCTCTATCATATAGTCTTCATGTTTCCCGTCATGACTTCTATCAAAAAGATAATGCAAAAAGATAATGCAAAAGCAAAAAACCGGAAAAATTTCTATATTTAGCTCTCTTGACGTCAAGCTTGAGTTCTTGACGAATCGAGTCGAGTTGATTCAATTCTCAGTCGAATCGAGTCGCGTCGAATTGAAAATATGAGCAACTTGACTCGAGTCGAGTTGAAAATGTGAGCAACTTGACTTTGAATCGAGTCGAATTCAAAATGTCAACTCGAAACTCGACTTGATGATCAGTTTAGACATAATGCATTGAAATCTAAAGATGATGTAAAGCTGAGTTCATCATGCAATCGTGCTTCTCTTTGAAGCAGTGCTCGCATTTGCGAGCACACTCGATGAAAACACAACATGTGTGAGTCATCACTGCGCTCAGACAATGAACGCAGTGACAGCATCAGATCGTCTGATCAGTATAATTTATCATGCGTCAGCATTATTTGAAACATGCAGAAATAAATAGATTTATCAGAAATTATGAGCTCAGTCATCAATGCAAAGAGCATAAGAAAAGCAGAGATAGTGAAAGTGATAATTACGTCAGAGAAGTGAAGAGAAACAAACATTTCAATGAAGAAGACAGACTTCGCGAGCATGTTAGCATGATCTCAATGAGCGCAGAACTGCTATTTATCATGATGATGATGATGAAGTTGATATTGCTATGTCATTCACATTAGCTCATGATCTGCACTTGCATCGCAACAACGCTGTCATAAAAGAAGCTCATATCATGAGCTGCAAGCTATGCAAAATACACATAACAGATTTCATGCTTCGTCAGTTCAAAAAAGCAGTACTCATGAAAGAGTATGCTGATACGAAACAAGAAGAAAAGAAAGAAAGAAAGAAAGCAAAGCTGAAGAATTGATATCAACAATCTTGCATTAACTCTGTTTATGCTTGTTAAGATGATTAATTCACAACACTTTTATACAGATGCTAAAGCGCTGAAGATGTCGTTGCTATGCTATCAGCTATCAAAAGACTTAAGAATGATTGACATCAACAATTTTGCACTAACTTTGTTTATGCTCATTAACATGATTAATTCACAACACTTTTACACAGATGTTAAAGCGCTGAAGAAGTCATTGCTACGCTGTCAGCTGCAAGAAAACAATATGATGCTATGAAGACTCAGAGATTGAGTCTTTAAGAAGAAATGCAGTTGTGAGAATGCATCTCATAGACTATGAATGATGCATGTCTGCAAGACTAGCTTGCGAGATTAGATCAAAGAAACTAACAAGTGAATAGAAGTAGCAACTTGACAGAAGATGAAAATGCTGCAAGTCTTTGCTTTCATTTCTTAGCAATTAGTTCTATCATCAATAGAGTGCTATCTTATTATCTTCTACTATGCAGTTTCATGTAAAGAAATCTCATCATTTCACAGTTGCAAATACAAATCATTTTACAATACAACAGAATGTTTAGTTCATTAACAACTTTCAATCTGTTCAATGAAAAATTTATGAAACTTTCACATTATTTTGAAAAGAAGAAGATTAAACAAGAAGCAATGAATAAAATTCATCAGAATTTTTCACAGCTCAAGATAAGAAAGAATAGTGAGTATGTTCAATGAACTTTGAATACAAATGACTTTTTTCTATGATGATAATCTTAAATCTTTATTGTTGAAAGTATTTAAAACAAGATTTAAAAAAAGATAATCAATTTGCTCTGATTCAAAAAAGTCAAAGATGATAAGCAATTTGATATATGAAATCACTTTATACAGTTGACTTCAATAGTTGAAGAATTGCTCAAAATCTCATGCACAATCTGCAATAAGATTATGAATCATTCTACAGCTTTTGATAACTTTAACACGTTGTGAGTAGCTTGAGAAACGCGCAGTCACGCTAGAGAATATGCACGTAAATAATACAATTAAATTTGATAGTAACTTAGTAATATTTATTCATATAGAAAATTAACACTAGACTACGAAATACAGAAGTGAATTTTTCTCTATATACTCAGAAGACTAAGCTTGAGCATTGTTAATGAGACAAGCAAGATTACATGTGATTCATGTAAGATTTCTTAAGATTGTATGTGATTTAAATTCTTGTCATCAATGAAACATTAAAGATTGTATGTGACTTGAACTCTTGATAGATTCAGAATCTCTGAGAATCAACAGTAGAAATTCTCGTAGATTCAATGTTTCTGAGAATCAACAATAGAGATTCTCGTAGACTCAGTCTGAGAGATCAATGATAACGCTGAAGAATAATTCTCATGTTTATTCTCTATTCTTTGAAGAACTCTGACTTTCATAAATCTGAGTTCTGACAATTATTCTTTCTCTTAATAACAACATTCTCGTTGTTGAATTGTGAATCAATCATTTATTCGCGACTTTATTTCTTTGAATTGCAAGCAGAGAAATGATAATGTTATGCGATGCATGACATCAAAGCTCGCTGTGCATCATTGAGTACTCAAGATTTTCTTTCAATAGCGCGTGTATATTGCTTTATTCTTCAGATCACAAGCATCAAGTTCGTAGAAATCAACAGTAGCATTCATGATCATTCTCTGATTCTCATAGATTTAAATTCTGATGATAGCATATTCTTTTATTCTCTGATCTTCATAAACGTAGACTGAGTATTCTTTGCAACTCATGTAAAGTCTTTAAATGATTAGTTTTAACATTCATGCTCATTCTCTAATTCTCATAAATTTAAATTCTGATGATTATTTCATTGTTTCATTATATTTTAACTGTTGCTTTGCATATGTTTTTATGCAGTCATGCAGTATGTTATCACGATCTCGATGCTTTCTTTTATTAACGTATGCATGTTGACTAGACTTGAATTTTCATGATGACAGTTGTAGTAAGAATCAAGATTTGCTCAATTTGAAGTTTTTTCTTTTATAAATGATACTCAATAGTAGAAGCAAACAATGAGCAGAAGATAGTATCAGATAATAGAAGTAAACAATTGTGATGATTGAGTCTACTAGATGAATAAACGAAGTCTATAAGAGTGATATGACAATGTGATATTCTAAGCAGACACAGAATGAATATATATTATGATAAAGCTAATTATTAAGAAGCTCTCAAAAACTTGAGAAAATCGATCAACTATAGAAAGTTTGTCAAGCATTGTTAAGTCGAGCATGACATAACTCATGACATATTAAGTCGAAGATATGACGTAGTCTAAACAATGTCTTGACAGAGTCATAAAGTTTCAGAGCTAACTCAGATCTGATCTTCAACTCAGTCTCTGATTCTAGTCTCTATGTGTTAATTCATCATGATCATTGTTTTTTCTTTTAAGTGAGTTCATTCTTGATCTCAATAATTAATGTCTTTGTTTATTCTGATAAACAATGATGCGCATTCATTGATTCGCTCTAGAAGCTCTCAATAAAAATCTTCAAATCTCTGTGAGAAAATAAGAAAAAGAGAAACTTTCGATTGAATGACGATTCATCTTCGATTATAGTGCGTATAGATGACATTGTAGATAGTATATGTGATGTGTAGTTGATGTAGATGACAGCAATGATGACTTGTAGATAGCATATAAACATTGTTTATCTTTTAAGTAAATAATGTTGTTGAGATGATAAAGCATAAACAAGAGTGAATAACAATTGTTGTTTTGTTTATCGCTCTTTCAGTTTCTCTCAACTTCTCATTTTCTTCAACTTCATCTTTTTTCAATCATGATCATATTTTTATCATTGTGTGATTAATTTTGACAAACTTTGAGTATATCTGTATTGTAAGAGTAAGAGGTCTAAATCATAAGTCGTGAACGCGCAGCGACGCTCAAAAAGAGTCGTAAGATGATAAAGTCAACTGATGATTGCACTTTCTTGTCAAGCGCGTTTGAGTGTCTTTGCGCTTTTTTCTTCTGTCTGTTGATTTACATATGTGATCATCTTATTAAAGAGCGAAACTATCATAATACAGTGATTCTTCTTTTCTAATAATGAGTTTATGCTTGAAAATGAGTAATTATGCTTTTCACTCATGTTTCAGCCTTGTTTTGAAAGCTTTTATAAGCTTCGAGACATCTTTCATATCTTCGCTTGATATTCATTGATTATATTTCATGAAATACTCTTTTCATTGTATCTTATAATATAAAATTCTCTTTCTTTTTCGCTTCTGTAAAATCTTTTCTACTTCTCATTCTTGCTCATCATCAATAAGCTCAAGAGTGAAATACTTGAGTATAGAGTCATTATTTAGCCTACGATTATACGACTCTAAAAGAGATACATGAAAGATAGAATGAACTCTATAAATGATTGAAAGATCAAGACAATACATCTGCTTATTTATGAATTCTTGTATACAAAAGAACTTTATCATTTTATTTGATAACTTCTTGCTCGACTTCTTCTGCTTCAGATTTTTGCTGATAGCATGATTAAATCATCAACATTTAAGAACTTAAACTTATGTTTTCAATTATAGTACTTTATCTGAGCATCGATCATGTTTTGTCATCATTACGTCAACGTGTTTTGCATGTCTTGCAGCATTTCAACATGTTTTTTTGCTGCTGACACTTCTTCTTTCATAGCATCATTCTCGATGTGTATGTCAAAGATTGATTCATAGTCATACATGACTTTAAAGAGACTACAGCTCAATGAAGCATGCTTCGCCTGATGATAAACGAACTCAACTATGAATAAAAGCGTAGTTCAGTCATCTTGCTTTTCGAAACAATACACTTTTAGATAATGTTTCAACATTTAATTCTGTCATTCTGTTTGATCATCTGTTTGCGAATGAAAGATGATGCTTAGTCATCGTTTCATCTTGACATGATAGCAGATCTTTGATCAGAACGCACTGATAAATAAACTATTTTTATCAATAATTATATCATTTGACATCTCATATCTTAGAACAATCTTCTCAAAGAACAACTCTGCTAACTCTACGACAGTTAAAGTCTTCTCCATAAACAGATAATGCATCATCTTCATATAGTGATCAACTATCACAAGAATTGAGTCATACATAGCTTCTTTTCATTTACTAGACAACAGATCTGTTATGAAATTCATAGTGATTTCTTTTCAGAGATCTGTGAGTTGAAGTAATGATCTCAACTCATCATATAATAGATGATATTTCATCTTTATTCTTTGACAAATGTCATAAGTATTTACATACTCTTTAACATCTTTGATCATACTTTTTCAGTAATATTTGTAATCTAATAGCTCGCTGATCTTGTCAGCATTAAAATGTTCTGCTAATGAATTGTCATGATGACGTTTCAACAGCTCTTCTCTGACAGAAAGATTTTCTGAAACATATAATGATTCATTGTATTCTATCATTTCTTAACTATTTAATGTTCAAGCTTCAACGTCACTCTTTTGTATACTCGTCGTTTTATCTGCTTTTAACTTCACAGCAAATTCATTTTCTTGCTGTAAGATCTTGATGAGCTTGACTATGAATTTACTACTGAAGTTGTATATCATTTCATGAATTATCAATACTTTGACAATTACATGTGAAACGAGTTGTTTGCAATCAACAGTTTCAGCAACAGAATTAAGCTGTTTCTCAGCTACGTTGCGATCTTTATGAATCAACGTTTCAACGTCTGTGCTTCTTGAAGTTGTTGATTCAAGTTGAGAAATTTTATTTCTTAAGAAATGTACTTCGTCTAGATGCATTTCTCGCACTGCTAAAGTTATAATTCTCAGCAGCATACTTCTGACATGCATTACTGAACATGTACTCGTGTTTTTACTGACATTGTGAACAGAGATCTTCTCGACTTCATTAATCACTCATGTACAGTAGATTTTATCTTGCGATCTGCTTTCAACATGTTTCGCTGAATATTTTCGTTCACTGACACTGTGAACGAACGTCTTTTCAACATTGTTAATCACTCATGTTCATCAGTGAGTTTCATCTTGCAGTCTGCTCTCAACATGTTTTGCTGAATATTTGTTCATACTTATACTGTGAATGAACGTCTTCTTGACATCGTTAATCACTTGTATACAGTATTGTTAAGCTTTCTATTCTAGTCAGCTTTCGCTGCAAAGTAAGCAGTAAATGATTCACAAAGATGTTTTCATTCTTATAGTCAGATTGTCTTGACAACGCATTAATCAAGTTTGTCTTTTCTGATCTATGCGCTATTTCAAAGTTGTAGATCGACAATCTCATGATTTATCTGATCTGTCTTTTGTTTAGCTCTTGAACGTTCATAAAACTCTTTAGATTATTATGATCAGTCAGAATTTCAACAGTATGATAACTGTCTTTCACATAGTGTCATCAATGTTTAAACATCGCTACTATGATTAAAAGCTTCTGATCATATGTCTTATAATTTCTTTCAACGTCTATCATCATTCTGAATCAGAATGCAATCAAATGTCACTGATCTTCGTCATCTGACTGAGACAAAATACTCGTGACTGCATAATTGAATGCATCAATCTCGATGTGTATATGTCGCTCTGAGTCAAAGTGTCTTAGTATAGACGTTCTCATAAAGACGTCACAAAGCTGATTAAAAGCTTGTTTCGCTTCGCTTGATTATACAAATGAGCTCATTTTTACATCTTTTACACTATCTCTCAGCAGTTCTGTTAAAGACTCTGCTATCTGAGAGTAGTGATGTATAAAACGTCGATAGAAATTGATGAATCTCAGAAAAACTTGTATTTTTCAATACATCTTTAATCTGAGTCACGTTTTGATAATGTCTACTCTACTTGAATTCATTGAAACACTCTTTGTGAATATGATAAATTCTAGAAAGTTTACTTTAGTGATGAAGAATTCACACTTCTTCAAGCTAGCATATAGCTTGAACTTTCTTAATCTCTCAAGAATCTGCTTCACGTGATCTACGTGATCAATCTTCTCTACAAAGAAGATTAGAATGTCATTCAGATAAACAATACAAAAGTCATTTAAAAGCTATTTTAAAATCTTATTAATATAAGTCTGAAAGATGACAGACGCGTTGATTAAATCAAACATTATGATCATATACTTGAAGTGATTTTAATGAATATGAAACGTCATCTTTCACTCATCTTCACGCTGAATTCTGAGATGATGATAGACTTTCTTCAAATCTAACTTAGTGAACTGCTTGACTTTACTGAGTCTGTCTAAAGTTTCATTAATTAAAGACAGCGAATGACGATTTTTGACAGTGATCTTATTCAGATCTCAATAGTTCATGCATAGATGAAAACTATCATTCTTTTTGAAAATGAATAGAATAGACGCATCAATCGAGTTAGCGAAGTGCTTAATTCATTCTTTCGCTAAGACATTGTTTAAATACTGTCTCAGAGTCGCTAACTCTGTGTTCAACAGATTATACAACGATTCATATGATGAATCTGCAGTGATTTCAATTGCATGATCGTGATCTTCATGCAAAAGCAATTTGTTGACATTTTTTATTGAAAATACATCTTTGTATTCTTTCAATTCAACGAGTAAAGTTTGTGTTTCAAGCGCATTTGTGATACAACTCATCACGTTATTCATTGCTTTCACTTGATGTTCAACGATCGACTCTTTGACAACATTGATCATGACAAGAACATACACAGTAGACTTATCTTGTAAAACTTTCGCAAATGCTTGTGCGAAGAACAACTCAAATGTGTGCTCATTTACGTTGAAACATCATGTTCTTGCAATCATGTTTATTTGAATACGTTTGAATTGCATACTTGACATACTCAGAATCAGAGAAGATTCTTTCTTGTTGATAGCATAGAAGATACTTATATCTTTTTTCTCTATGTCTCAGCTGTCTCTCAATCGATAACACATCTTATAAACATCATAATAATAAACATTCTGATCGTTCATTCAGATAAATCTTGAAAGATCAACGTTCAACAAGAGCATACTCTGTTTGATGATAAAACGTTGATTAATTACATTCATCTTGATGTTAATATTCATATCAATCTTTATTTCTGTCTTCTGATCTTCTTGAATTACATGCTCTCTATATATAAGAATTTTTACAAAGAGAATTTCTTGTTTTTCTCTTGATGATTTGAAGTGTTCATCAAGAACTTATCTTTTCTTAAAATCTTGAAATGACTCATATGTGACATTGAATTGATAAATACTCAATTTACATCAGATTCTTTTGATCTATTCTTGATCTTTTCATCTTTACAATCAGTAAAGTAATGATTCTTTTGATTGCATATATAACATGTTATGTTGAACAAATTCTTGCTATAACATAATAAAGCGTGTGAGCTTGTCTTTGATGAAGAGTCAAGTCTAGTTAATTGATGAGATTTCTTTCGCTTTGAAAGAGTCTTCTTGTTGATTTTATATTAATCATGCAAGTCTTCATCTTAAGACTGTTTTGATAACAAGACATGTTCTTTTTGCAGATTTGTTTTCAATCGAGCGACAAGATTGATTAACGCATTTCGTGTGATAGAAATCAACTGCACATTAGTAATAATCACGCGCAGCTCAAATCTCAACTTGATGAATAAATGAGTTCGCTTATGCTTATCACTATACAACGAAAGTTGATGTTTCAGAGTGCTCAAATGAGTTGCAAACGTTCATATCATTTGATCTGAACGTTGTGATGTGTTCGCGTACTGCTGAATCACGTCTATGCTTTAATTCATTGAATTTTCAATTAAATTCAGAAGAAAGTTGATAAAATTGATTCATATTTGCTGAGCTGCAGATATAATCTCTTCATGGTTGAATCAAAGTTTCTTTGATTCACTCTTCAGATAGATTATGCAGTACAAAATCTTTTTCTCATTACTTTCAAAATGTCAAGAGATATTTTGAAATGAGATTTCAACGTCGCGAATTCACTCTCTATGTTCTTTTATGATTTTATCATGATACTTTTTCAAAAACATTGAGAGTCTTCGCTTCTGTGAAACAATCTCGTGATGACTTTGTTTTGTCATCATCAACACTATAAAGACGATGCATAAATCATTCGAATTCTTCATAAGAGCTTGAGTGAAAGCTTGATGACTTGTCTTCATTGTTTCAATGACTTGCAGAGTCTCAATCTCTGATTGAATAGCTGCTAACTTCTGTTTCTTTCGCAGTTCATCATGTTGAAGCATTACTCATGTCAGCTGTTCATCAATATCAAGAGAGAGTTTATCTTCTGCTTCTTCACTTTCTGATTTCATTATGCAACGTTTGTTTTCTGATATAATGTCTCATAAAATCAAGATGTCATCATTGTGATTCTGTTATGATTATATTACTGTTATCATGCTTGAATATTGAATCATCATCTTTAAAAAGAGTTTGAAATAATTAAAACTGTGATGATTAAGTCTAATAAATGAATAAACGAAATCTATAAGAGTGATATGACAATGTGATATTCTAAGCAGACACAGAATGAATATATATTATGATAAAGCTAATTATTAAGAAGCTCTCGATAACTTGAGAAAATTGATCAACTATAGAAAGTTTGTTAAGCATTGTCAAGTTGAGCACGACATAAATCATGACATATTAAGTTGAAGATATGACGTAGTCTAAACAATGTCTTGACAGAGTCATAGAGTTTCAGAGCTAACTCAGATCTGATCTTCAACTCAGTTTCTGACTTTAGTCTTTATATGTCAATTCATCATGATAACAATGAACAGAAAAGTGATGCTTCTGTTATTTATTGTGACTAATACAAGAACAATAATCATCAATGTTTATATTTATTTGTTCTAAAGTAATGAATTTTTATTGACTCAATTCTTTTATCTTCTGACTGATTTTCAGCTTTCTTTTTTCTTCAACTGATTGACAACGAGATTCATTTATACATGATGTCAGCTACGAATCTTTTGATTCTATTCTGTGTTCAAATAAAAGTCAGAAAAGTCAAGAGATCTCAATTTGACGCAGTTTGAAAGATGTTAGAACATTGCGTGATCATGAAAGCTGTCATGCAGAGTTTTCATCTACGCGACAACACTCTTTCTAAGAGTCACAACTGATCTATGAAGAAGATTAATGACATGTCAAAGTCAGTAAAAGATGAAAAGATACTACTAGTAAAAAAGTTAATTCAAATGATGAGTCTGAGATTATGACTACAAGTGATTAAAGAATTGATGACTTGTTGACTGCGTCAATATATTGAAACGTCTTCATCACGATGACAATACTGTCAAGTAATTGATGAAAAGATATCAGATAGAATTGTTACGATTCTAGTCTTTGTTTATTCTTTCTAGTTTTCGTCTACTCTTTCTAGTCTTCGCCTTGATTTCATTCTAATCGAGTCTAGTGAGCATTCGAGCTAGAGATGATGTCATTGAGACTCTGCATCATATGTGTAAGGCGTCAACCCAATCGAGCCTAGCACAGGGCTGAGAAACACACATATAAGAATCGAGTTCTTTTCTGTAGATACTTTTCTTTCTTAGCATTTATCTATTAGTTAAATGACATTCATATGACTCGCTCTATGCAGATCTCTAACAAGAATAGTTGATTCAAATGATGAGTCTTGAGTTCATGATTACATGTGTCTGAAGAAGTAGTGACTCGTTGATCACGCTGATATACTGAAGAAGCTTGAACTCATCTTCTTTACTTGATGTCAAGTCATACATCTATCTACGTGAAAAATCGAAAGCGCAGAAGAACAATCAGAACGCATTCTCTACTATTGATCAGAGTTAAGCATTGAACAACTGTGATTGCACGTTTATATCAACAATCTATTCAACATCTACATGACACAAGTCAAGAGCAGAATAAAGTTATTTAATACAATCACACTTTATTTTCTCATCATGCACATCTTTCTTTCATCACATATTTCTTTGTTCAATGAATGATAATCATTGAGCAAGAGAACACAGTTTTTGACATTACAATCATAAACATCACGAGTGCAAAGAAATCATCTTTCATCTTCGTGATCGAGAATCAAAAATCGAAACATCGTTGTATAAAATATCATCAATGAAGAGCAAAGCAAGAACGATACATTACAACAAACAACACAGACACTCATTAAGAGTTTACTTAAGCATCACGCGCTGAATAGAAGCTATAGATTCATTATTGAATATATAGTCTCAATACTTATTGTTTTCATGACGTGAAGTTGTTTTGTAGTCGATGAGCGATTTTCTTTCTCAGAGAGTTTTGTTCATTTAATATACATAGTATAGTTTTCTTCATAAGTCGAATTTAAATTGATGTCACAAGAGCATATGAATTACAATCACAAATAAATTCTTCTTCAACTTTTAATCTTGCATTCAATCTTCATTTCATTATTTTACTTAATTTTCTACTTATTTTGTAGAGTAGTTCTGTATCGTTCATTCAAGTATCATAATCATAGTGAGTATGAATCAGCTTCTTGATTTGATGTGCAATAAGCTGATTATATTGCATCTGAAGATAAGAAAGAAAGAAAATCATTAAAGTGTTTCATCATTCTTGTTTCTTTGATTCAGAAATGTATTCATCTTTTATTTGCACACTTTGCATGCTGTTAATTTTGTTGTCTCTGATTGAATTGTATTGTTTATCACTGATGATCATTCTTGCGTGTCTTTTATTATCTCTATCATGCTCATTTACATGCAGAATCTATCTTCTTCAATTCAGCATTATAAGATCATTATTAATGTATATTGTAAGAATGTTTCAGTAAAAAGATGCAAGAAATGCATTGAAAAAGATGTTAAATGCATTAAGATCAAATATTCTGTTGATAAGAACTCAAAAAAATGCGCACTATGCGCAATATTTGAAGCAAACTGTCAGTATGAATCATAAGTATAATATTCAATAACTTCAAGATATGAAAATTAAATGATTAATTGATGCTTTTTAAAGCACTTGAAAGCAACTCGATGCTCATTTCTGTCAGCTCTGCTTTCTCTTCGTCTGACTTAAGTACTTCTTCGTCTAACTTAAACTCTTTTCATGTCAAGATTACATCTGATTTCAAGTTTGATTTTATCAGTTCTGTCTTTTCATCACTTCGTTTAAGCTCTTTTTCTTCTCAATCTTATGCAAGTTTCTCTTCGTTCATTGTTGCATCTGATTCTGAGTTTGTAATTGAGAAGATGATGATCATCTCTTGCGATCTTTCTTTTAATTCAGCTCAGAATCAAATGTTTCTTGAATTTGAAGAATATATTGAGAAGAAGCTATGTTCTCTCATTCTTGATATCAAGATAAACAAAGATGACATCAGCAAAATGAAGAAGAATGTTGAAGACGTGACTATTAATTGCAGAGAGATGCAAAAGCAAATGATAATACAAGAAATTCAAATTAATGATTTGCTGTATTGAATTATAAGACAGAATAAAATTATTGAAAATCTGCAAAAGCAGACTGAAAAGTATGTTTTTCAATTGATTTTCATAACTCAGACGTGAGAAACTTTAATGCTTTTCAATAAAGTCAAAGCAATGCTCTTCTTGTTATGATTTTTCTCTTCATCTCTGTCTTTTTTCTCGTCTGATTCATTCTCATTTAATTCATTTCTATTAACAGCTTTCTTTGAGTCAATCAGAATAAACTCATCTTCATTTTCATCATCTTCAACGTCAATCACAACAATTATGCAGTCTATCAGCGAAAAGATGAAAAAAGCAGTGAGCTTTAATATTAGCTTCTTATCTCACTCATTCTGTCAATATGATAGCTTGTGCATGTTTTGTGCTATCTGATTAATAAATGCAAGAGTTTACTTTTATTAATCTTTGAATTTTCGAGAAAGTGAAAGCTGAATGACACACATATTATATGAAACTCATAAGTTATTCATGTATTAATTTCTGCATCTACTAGCGACTTTTAAACTGTTGAGTCGAGTATTGATGAGAATGATTAAGCAAGAAAGTCTTGTTTTTCTTTTTTTCTTTCTTCTTAGTGATAGTTAAATAATTATCAATCTTTTTACTTCGTTTTATGCATACTTGTGATCTTTTGTGATGATGTTAATGACTTACTTTCGAGCTTGATGAGATGTTTGCGATGAAAGAATCTCAATAAAGTCTTGCAGTTATCAAGACAGTCTGATGATTTTCAGATATTTTCTGAAGCTTTAAAGTTCTTTCAACTAAGCAGATATTGCAACTGATCATTCTGTATGCAACTATTCAGTATGTCATTAATCTTTTAGCTTTTATGTATTTCTTTCTTTAACTTAAGATTCTTCATCAGCATTTCATTTGATTTCTTTTCTTTCAAGTAGAATGATTTCAGCAAGCTAACATTGAATATTGAATGTATGCATGTCTTTAAAAATAGTTTCAAATGATAGATTTGTCTGCTTAGATGATTCAGAATTCTATATGATTCATATTTTTTAACTTCAAGTTTCTTGAAAAACTTCTTGATTTGAATGTTCTTGACGTTTAATCATATCAATTAATTGATGAAATACATTTTAGCAGAGTGTTTTTTGTTATGCTGAGTTACATAATCAACATTTGTCTCTGCAAGTCTGTAGCAAAGATTCTCATGCAGTCTTTTTATTTTCATTATGTAGTCTATGATTAACTCTGATTTCTTTGAATGACTCTTGATGCTGAACTTCATTCTTAAATGTTTTTCTGTGACTGCAAAAATAATGTTATCAACGTTGCAACGTGAACGCTGTTATTGTAGAAGAACTTGATCATTGCAAGAAGATGAACTCAATAATTTTGAACATTATTGCAGTACATTTGAAAATAAGTCTTAAGAGTTTGATTTTGTCTTTCAATTTGATCATTAATGCAAGAATGAAACATAATGCTAAGTTTTAGCTTGATCAGAAGATGATAGCACAGCGATGTTCAAAAGTGTGATGTAAATACAAAATCTCTGTCAGAGACTATATCATCAAAAGTCTTGTGATATTGAACTACTCTGTTAAGAAAGAGATTGATCAGATTAAAATCAATCATTGTCTTTTAAGTAAAAATGTAGTGCATCATCTTGAAAAAATAATTGACTACAATCATAATGCTGTTGTAGAAGACATTTGAGACGCTTGTGCTGTCAGAAAGATCAATGATGAAGTTCATGATAATGCTTTCTCATACTTTTCAAGAAGCAAGCAGACTATTCAGAAACTTTCAGATTCTGTGATGTAATGTTTTATGTTGCTGACATATTCTACAGATTTTGCAGTATTTCTTAATATTCTTATTTGCAAACGATCAGTTGAAGATTCATCGAACAAGCTTTAAACATCTTTGAAAATTAAGATGTTTTGCAAGAAAGCTGTCATAATGTCGTTTCATGATTTTCATTCTAAATTCATTTTGTGCAGAAACATAAATGAATTCTCGAAATATTATGATGTTATCTATAATTTTCTTAAATCAGTTAATCATAAAGACGCTGAAGTCAATTTCAGTATCATGTATGCTTTAACTTTTCTTTTTCATTAATTCTTGTACTGTGATAACAAGATGATTTATTTTCTGCTCTTTAAAAATCAGTTAAGTCAGATTCTTGAAAGAATAGCTTGCAAAGTCAGTAAAGCTTGAAGTCAGAATGTCATTTCATATCAACTTTGAGTTAAAGCATTTATGAATTCTTGTGCTTTCAAAGACTGCGTCAAGTGTCTCATCTGAATTGTTCTGATTTATAATCAAAGAGTTCATTAATGCATTTATCTTCTTTTTCATGATTAAATCTTCATTCTTTTCAGCAGAATGATGCATAGTCAAATTCGCTCGTTGATTCATGATCAAACATTTGTTCTCTTTAGCAAAACATTACATAGTTGAATCTCTGCTCTGACTCATGATTAAACATTCGCTCTCTTTGACAAAATGACACATAGTCAAATCTCTGCTCTGATTCATGATTAAACATTCGCTTTCTTTGACAAAACGACGCATGATTGAATCTCTGCTCTGATTTATGATTAAACATTCATTCTCTTTAGCAGAATGACACATAGTTGAACTCACTTGCTGACTTATAATCAAACATTTGCTCTTTTCAGCAGAACAACACTTGATCGAACTTGCTCACTGATTCATGATCAAACAATCGCTCTTTTCAGCAGAGAAATTTACTTTTCTGCATTTTCATTTCATTTGAATAATATTTCTTTTAATCTCAGTGACAGTAATGTTCTTGCAAAAGTTAATGTTTTCTCTAGTTTCAATAACAGTAATAAACGTTGACTTTATATTTTTGTGAAGACATGTATTCTTCTGACGAGAAATAATGACGTTTTGAAATCATCATTGAAACTTTTCATCAGCAGTTGAGAGTTTCTTCAGAGTCTGAGAAACTTCTCTAATTCTTTTTGCACATGCTGATAAGTTGATGATTTTTTCAAATGATTTAACAATTATCTTTTCATGATTTCTGATGCTCAGAGTTCTGAACTGTTAAGTGAAAATGATGAGCGTTGACACTGATTGATCTAAAAGATTCTTCAAGAGTTCTCTTATATATGCTAAGTTATGATTGAACTTTCTCTTGTCTGCATCAAAATCTTTCTTGTAGTCAAGTCTTTTTGATGAATCATCAACAGAATTACTCACTTTCTTTTGATAAAAGATCTTGAAGTTGTACACAGTAAGCTTGTTAACTCACTTCATCTATCTTTGAAAGAGCTTGATTATTATCATGAAGTGTTGAAGATTTGCATGATTGCTGATTACATTTATTTGATGTCAAGTCTCTTTCAGATAATATCTTCAATGATTTATGCTTTCAATGATCATCAGCATTTCTTGATCATGTACATCATAGTTTCATTCAATTGATTGTCACTTTCTCAATCAGATGACTATTGAGTGTCAATGTAGATTCTCAAGTGTAACATTTATTTGTTGAAACATCATTGTTCTTTCTGCAAATTCAAAGACATTTATCTTCAATCTTATGACTTTTGCAAAATTAAAGTGCTGAAGAACAAGATTTTAAGCAAAGATGACTTTCAGTTTTTGAAAAGCATTTCAAGCACTGTCAGTTGACTCAATTTGCTTCGTTTAATCTTTGAGAATGTGTCTCTTCTTTGCATTAGAAAAGAGCTCTGTTTTAAGATGATTAATCAAGAATGAGACTATTTTTGAATAATTCTTTATGAATCAACGATAAAAGTTAACAAAGTTGAGAAATGTTTGAATTTCTTTCATCATTCTTGATTGTGATCAATCTTGAATGATTTGCACTCAATTCTTCTTCATTGAAATTTCTTTTTTTTTCATTTTATATTCTAGAAAGAATAACTTCTTCTTGAAGAATTCGCATTTGAAGAGCTTGATGTAAAGCTTTAAAGTCTGCAATTTTTCAAGAATTTATTATAGATGTTGAACATGCTTCTTACGAATTTTGCTGAATATTAGAATGTCATTCAGATAAATGAAACAGATGATATTGAGAAATTCAAACAAAGTTTGATTCATATAGATCTGAAAGAAAGTTGATGCATTAATGAGATCAAAGAGCATCATGAGATATTTGTATAAGTCAAATCTTGTATGAAATGTCATCTTTCATTCATCTTCTTCTCATTCGCAAAATTTGTTGAATGCGTTCTTGATGTTAAGCTTGATAAAAAACATGACATCTGCAAGATGATTTAAAGCTTCATTGATCAGTAAAAGAGAACATTTATTCTTGAGAGTGATGACGTTGAGTTCTCAATAATCAATACATGATCGCAAAGTTTCATTCTTTTTGAGTGTAAAAAGCATAAACGTCTCAGTTGAAGAAATGAAGTATTGTATCATGTCTGCTTGAAGCTGTTTCTCAATATATATCTTCTGTACAATGAGTTCAATTGCAAAAAGATTGTACAAGAGATTTCAGAGAATAATATGATTCTTCTTAATGCAAATAGCATGATTGTAAAATTCATGAATTGAAAGAACTTTGCTTTTTTGAGTGAAGAAAATCACGAAATTCGCGAATTTCTTTGAAACACTTAAGAATTGATTGATTATTAATTCTTATGCTGTGTGAATCGAGAATTTTCTTCTGTCACTTAGAGATTCAGAGAGTTGTACAGAGCATTTAAAAGTGATTGAATGTATATTCAAACACTTAATTGCTTGAAATCTTGAGATAATTGATTGCTTGAGACTTTTCATTCTTTCTGACAATTACATCTGCAAAAGAACTTAAATGTGACTTTTCTTACAAAGTTAAATTGATGAATATTGTACATAAGAAGACTTGACGTGAGTATGAGAATGTGTTTCATTGACTATGAATGATGTGTATCTGTGAGACTAGCTTGCAAGATTAGATCGAAAGAAACTAATGAGTGAATAAAGATAATAATTTAACAGAAGATGAAAACTCTGTCTTTCTTAGCAATTAGTTCTATCATCAATAAAGTGCTATCTTATTATCTTTTACTATGCAGTTTTATGTAAAGAAATCTCGTCACTTCACAGTTTTAATTGCTTTATTTGCATAAAGCTGCTCAGTAAGAAATGTTGAACATGCAGTGATTCACTAAAAGTTGCATGATCAAAAGAAACAACAACTTCTTTTACATTGAAAATTTATCATTTTATCAAAACAGATCTGAGAATCATGCATTTAAACATGCAGATGAAAAGTTCAAGTTGCAAGAATTTAATGAATAAACAGATTATATTTTTCGTTGATTAACATGTGAAGTACATCAACAGTTAAAGAATCTGAAAACACAGAACATGCTGTTTATCTTGTGACTTTATATATCAAAACTCAAGCGAGAAACTTGATCAACATCTGATCATCAATGTCAACATAATGATAATCACTATTGAAGTAATGCACGCAAACGTGTTAATTAATCTTGCAAGCTTAAAGAATAAAGCATTATGAACTACAACTTCTTGATGTTCTGACTGCGAAACTGTGAAGACTTTATGATCATGACATCATCTAATTTCATCATGAAAAAAGAGAAGCTGCGATGATTTGCATTATACTTGTCAAAGAAGTCTTGCAATCAATGACGAGATCATGTGATGAGCATGCACAATCATGATAAGAAACTCAACTGAAAGTATTACACTGAATACTTGCATGCTAAATTTAGCAATTCTGAAATTTGCAACTTTCAAACAAAATGTTAACTTAAGACTGCAAAGCAGTGAATCAATCAGAGCATGGCGAATTTCAAGAAATATTTCATCAGACTGTATACAGATCTGAACTATCATATATTCAATGAAATTTGCATGATGTACTTGCAAATAAAGATTAATAAAATCATTATGATAAGTTTCTTTGCATTTCATACATCTTTATCAATTATGTTGATCTGCTAAAGCATCTTATAAACATTGACTTGCATTTGCAAGACACTGACACATTGTCAAAGTTAAATTCGCAGCAAGATAAAAATGTATCATCTCAGAAGAAATCTTGATTCTTGCATGAAAAGATGAAGTCTGTCGCTGCAACAGAGACTTTGAAGTTCTTTGCTTCAAGCACGCAGTTTAAGAATAATGCAACATTCAAGTTCAGTGAATTCAAGCAAAATGCTGTTTCATTCAATCTTACATGCTGATTATGCAAGAAGATAAAACACAAGATTAATAATTTAATGTGTTTCAATTATGCATTCAGACAAGAGACTTGCAATCATAACAAAAAGATGAAAAAGAGAAAGTCTGATGTTCATCATTAAATCATTAAATATAACTACGAAAGAATGATTGTCATGTGCATTGATGATATCAGTACTGACAAATGTTTCTGAGAAAATGCATAAAGCTCACTGTTTTATTGACTCTGAAGTCAAGTGAAACTTTATATTGCAATCATGAGTAAAAGAGCATAAATTATTAAAGAATCATGCAACTCTGAAACATATTCAAACAATTAATAATCATTAAATTCTCTGCTATAATACACATCAGATTGATAATGAGTTGATCAATCATAAGAAAGTTTGTAAGAGCTGAAACATTGAGTTTCATACTGTGAACATGCAAGAATATGATATAATTCTTGATTATTCATAATTGAATGAAATCAACTTGAATATTCGCTGATGCAAATATCACTGATCATATTGAGAAAACAGCACTCAGCATGCAAAGCAAAAACAAGTTAATCTGTGCAAGATATTGAAATTTGTTGAACTGACAATGCTTGCAGCTAAGAAAAGAAGAGAGACTTATGTAGCTCTGTTCTATTAACTGCTATCTACAGATAATTTATCACAGAACGCAGATCATCATACTGCAAAATGCAATGCATTTCAAGCGAAAGAATCAGAGATACTCTCTGTTATTCAAGATTTCAAGAAAGTATTTTCTGAAATTCTCTTTGATAGTTTGAACATGCATAATCAGATGAAACATTTCATTAATCTGATAAAGAGCAAAATGTCTTGCATTGAATCTATTTATAAGATAACACAAGATGAGTTCACTGAGATATGAAATTATTTAAACAGCATGTTAAAGAAGAAATGAATTTGTTCATCAAGTAATTCTGCAAAAGCATCTGTATTGTTTGTAAAGAAGTTGAATGAAAGTCTTCATTTATGCATGAACTATCATGATCTCAATGAAATAACAATAAAGAACAATTACTCATTGTCTCTACTGTCTGAGACGTTGAATCGCTTTGCTCATGCAAGACACTTTATCAAAATTGATATTTGCAACGTTTATCATCACATTTGAATTCACAAGAACAATGAATGAAAAATGATTTTTCATACATGTTATGATAAGTTTGAATATCAGATGATGCTCTTTAAACTGACAAATGCTTCTGCAATCTTTTAGTTTTATGTAAATCATGCACTTAAATCATCAAGATGTTAGATGAGCTAAAAGATCAATGAGACATGATTCTGAAATGCAATAAACACTGAATCATTCTACAGATTGAACATACTCAGAGACTGAAACAGCTAGAGATCAATCATGCAATCATGAACACTTTAGAAGAGATAAACATTCAACTACGAAAAAAGATGTTGATTCTTCAGAGAGAACAGTCGTCAGCGAATCAGTCTCAATCTCGACAAGATATCGAGTCGCAAGCTTCTATTGAGAATCATACTTGACGAGAGACGTTTAAATCATCGTTCAAATCATTCGTAAACAATTATCATTGATTCTACAAATTTTCAAACTTATTTATATTCACTGATGAAGGTGAATTGACTTAAGAAGACTGAAGAAACAAGATGAATGACAAGCTGATTGTCAATGTTGATCAATTTGATGATAAGACTATCTGTATTGTCTACATAATGTCTAGACTAGAAGATGACGCTGCGAAGCACATCTTCGCTTGATGTTGTTTTGATTCTTTGAATTCATTCACTTCAATCTATGAGCTATTCGATCATTTGAAAGAAATATACGATGAACTGAATAAGAATCGAAAGTCTTGACGTGAATACAACGCTCTGAGACAAGCAGACAAGTCTTTCAATGTTTTCTACTTCGACTTTATGAAGCTATTCAGCTATCTCGATTATGATGATTGTATTCTGATGAACGATCTTCAGAATAAAATCAACAATCACTTGCAGAACGCTTTATCAGTCTGTTCAGAGAACTTTACTTCGCTTCTTCGTTTAAAGAAATTTCTTCAAGATGTAAATAATAAACAGCGAGCCAACTATCAGCTACGCAGTGAACGTCGCACTGTCATCGTCAAAGTCACTGTCGTATCTGACAAATGCACTACTTCATTATCAGTGATGACTTTGATAATTGATTATGTTAAGTCTATCATCTTTTCTATCTCTGAATCAGCAAGATCGTCTATCATCTGCTATATCTGCAAGATCTCGAGTTACTTGTCAAAGAATTGTTCTCAGAACAAGATCAACACTTCTGCTTCTCAAGCTTTTATTTCTCGTCTACATGAAATCATCATTTCGAAGAATAAAGAGAATAAGAAAATGTCTTCTTTCAAGAATAGCGAGGCAAAAAACTAGTGACTTTCATCAAAGACGCGATGAAAGATGTTTATTTTCTTCAATGATGAGCATGTCAGATGACTCTTTTGCTTCTGAATCTTTGACTACTGAATGTGTACTTTCTAGCAATGAAATCAGTTACTCATTGAAGTCATTGATTGACATTGAAGCTGCTGACTATTCGTTCATTGATGAAGTAATCGCGCAGATCATTTGTGATCAGTTGCAAATTGAGTCTCTGACTTTGATCAAAGCGAAGTCAATTCGAGAATTCGACGATCATTATGCAAAGAAACTCATTACTCATGTCATTTATTTGAATCTGACGATTCAAGATCACACGATAGACATCGCTTCTATGTTGATCATTTGATTAAATCAACATCAAATGATTCTTGAAAAAACATGAATGAACAAAATCGATCTAGTGATAGATATGCAAATCGATTTTCTTCGGTTTTCAAATTTCACTCATAGTCAGAAATCAACTGTTCTATTCTCAAGCAATAAAACAATCACGAAACAGAAAAGCTTGAATTCTACTCATATACTGAAGAGATCTTTCACTTTCTTTACATCTCAATTCAGTCAGAAATCACTCTCTTTCAGTCACAACAAGAAGTTCATTGAACAGTTAAAATCGCGTGACGCGACTTTAACTAACGTCAATTCTAAATCAACGTTCAGTCTAAAATCATTCTCTTTCAGTTCAATGAACATTGTAATGATAGAGACAACGACATATAGAATGTTAGTCAAACAATCAGACGTGAAGATCTTTGCTGTCATCATCTTGAAAATCAATCAACTCATAACTACAGTTGAAAACAAGTCTGAAGAAGTGAATCTGCATGAGCTTTCACACGTTGAGACTTTCAAGCAGGTTAAAGCTAAGCTTTTCTTCGAGTATCATGACTATCTAAACGTGTTCGATCGAGCAATGATCAATCAGCTTTCATATCATCATTTCTATGATTACAAAATTGAGCTGATTGATGAAGAAATGTTCTCTAAAAGCAGACTTTATCAGATGTTTGATCACAAACTTCAGAAGATAAAGAAGTATCTGATCGATCATCTAAACAAAGAATTCATTTTCTTCAGCTTCGCATCATACGTCTCGCTTATTTTGTTCACTGAAAAGAAGAACGAAAGTCTACGTTTCTGTGTAAATTATAGAAAGCTCAATGCTTTGATCAAACGAAATCACTACTCTTTGTCATTGATAGATGAGACTTTCGCTTGTATACAAGAAAGCAAATATCTGACTCAATTAAACATCATTGTCACGTTCAACAAGCTACATATGCATTCAGATAACAAAGATTTGACTATCTTTATTACTTTCTTTGACTCATACAAATATCATGTAATGCTCTTTGAATTAATTAACGAATCAACGTTCTATCAACACTATATGAACGACGTGTTGTTTGAATATCTACATCAGTTTTGTCAGATCTATTTGAATGACATTATAATCTACAGCAAGACTTTGAAGAAACATAAGCGACATGTATGATTGATCTTGAATAGACTACGAGAAGCTGATCTACAGATGAACATAAACAAATGCAAGTTTCATGTACAAGAGATCATCTTTTTAGAACTTTTGATATTCATCGAGAGACTGAAGATGAATTCTCGAAAGATACAAGCAGTCGTTGAATGATTTACATTCAATAATCTCACTCAGATTCAGTTCTTCATTGACTTCTGCAATCTTTATTGACGTTTTATCAAGAATTTTTTGAAGATTGTTCATCTCATGATTCAACTTACTCAAAAGAAGATCATATTTGAATGAAATGAGGTCTTTCAAACAGCATTCGATCATATGAAGAGACGTATGATTAAGACTTTTATACTTCGTCACTTTAATCAAACTCATGAGACTATTCTTGAAATTGACTCATTCAACTACGTCAATGATGAAGTTCTGTCTCAATATGATGATGAAGAAATACTACATTTGATTGTCTTCTATAGTAAGAACATGTCTTCTGCTGAATGCAACTACGAGATATATGATAAGAAACTGCTGATTATAATTTGAGTCTTTGAGCATTAATGACTTGAACTAGAGCTAACTGACATTTCTATCAAGATGTTTATCGATCATCAAGCGTTCATCTCATTGATGAAAGACAAGAAGTTGAGCAGACAACAGATGCGTTGAATTTAGAAGTTCGCTGACTTCAACTTCAAGATAATGTATCGATTTGATAAACAGAACATCAAGATCAATGCATTAACTCGTTGAGTTAATGTCGTGCTCAGAAGTCTTGAGAATGAGCGTGTTCACTATCAAAGAATCACTATTCTGATATTGAATCAAATGAAAATTGCTGATCTAAAGAAAAACATCAGTGAATCAATTTATAAACAGGTTCTTGAGACTAATGAGATCGACAAGAATTGTACGTTACTTCGCGAAGCAATAGCAAGAGATGAGACACAATATGAAGATATCAAATTGAAGAATTGTCAAACTCAGAATGAAATCTTGTATCATGATAGTCAGCTATGAGTTTCGTTCAACGAGCTTCTACAAATGAATCTGATTCATGAGATGCATGAACAATTCTCAGTAAATCACTCTGACATTCTTAAAACTGTGAAGATCATAAAACGAAACTACTATTAATCTTTCATGCAAAAGACAGTAGATCATTATATTTGAAACTGTTATATCTGTCAACGCTCGAAGATGTCTAGAGATAAATCAAATGAACTGCTACATTCTTTATCAATATTCGAACAGCAATGACAGAACATAGTCATGAACTTCATTATTGATCTATCTGATTCATACGACTACAACACTATTGTGACTGTCATCTGCAGATTGTTAAAAGAAAGACATTATATTTCTTGCATCATTGATGATGAAGATATCACAGTCGAATGAACAGCTGAGATATTAATTCAGTGAGTATATTGAACTCATAATTTATCAAGCTTCATTGTATTCAATCGAGATACTCAGTTCACTTTCATTCTCTGAAAGTCTCTTTGCAAACGACTGAGCATTTCTCTTTGATTGTTCATCGTCTATCATCTTCAGATTGACGATCAAAGCGAACGAGTCAATCAGAATGTCAAAAGATATCTTCATTTCTTCTGTTCATACATGCAGAATGACTGATTTAAGTGATTGCTCATGATCAAGTTTGTCAATAATAATGTCTTGTTTTCAGTCATCTTCTTGATTCTCTTCTTCATGAATAAGAACTTTCATTCTCATATGAGCTTCAATTCTGACATCATTGAGTATGAAAGCACTCACGAACGCTTGCAAATCGTCAGAGTCAAAGATATATTCAATCACATGAACAAGACATTAATCGTCGCTCGCGAAGCTCTGATCAAAACATAAGAACGAATGATGAAAGAAGCTAATAAGCATAGAAAGAAGATCAATTATGAGATTGAATCAAAGATATTTCTGAACGAAAGAAACATCATTACAGCGAGACTTTTCAAAAAGCTAGATGACAAGATGCTTGATTCATTCAAGATCACAGACTTTGTTGACTTTTTCTATAAATTGAAACTATCAGACACTATGTGTATACATGATGTATCTCATTCAAAGCTTCTTCGTTCTGCTGTTGATGACTCTCTGTTTGATCAGAAGAATAAATCTTCAGAATCAATAGTGATAAACGATGAGAACAAATGAGAGATTGACGATATATTGAACTCTCGATGATATCAAAGACGACTTCAATATCGAGTTAAATGAAAGAGCTTTGACAACGATCTCAACTGGTATAACGTTGACGACGACGAATTTATGAACGCTCAAGAGATGATTGACGACTTTTATATCAAATATTCAAGAAAAGCGCACTAAGAAATAACATTCATGCGAACATGAATAGTCAAGAAAGAAAAATAATGTTATGATTCTAGTCTTCGTCTATTCTTTCTAGTCTTTGTCTTGATTTCATTCTAATCGAGTCTAGTGAGCATTTGAGCTAGAGATGATATCATTGAAACTCTGCATCATATGTGTAAGACGTCAATTCAATCGAGTTTAGCACAGAGCTGAGAAACACAGATATAAGAATCGAGTTCTTTTCTGTAGATACTTTTCTTTCTTAGCATTTATCTATTAGTTAAATAACACTCATATGACTCGCTCTATGCTGATCTTTAACAGTTTATAAAAAGTCACTTAATCTGCACTTTGTTTGATATAAAGAGTTTTCTGATTTTCATTTCATCTCATTGCATGATTTCTACTTGCAATTGACTGCAACTCGATTAATAAATTGAACATTCTGCGATTTTGATTAGGCTCAATGATAATGCATATAAATAAAGCATAACAATCTTCTTATCTGATAGTGATGTTGAAGTGCTTTTTCTAATAAACTTAGTCACAATAAATGAGTGCAATGAATAGATGTGAAGCGTAGAAAAAGTTAAAGTTAGAATAAATCTTTGACATAAATAAAGTTAGAATTAGAATAGATGTGAGATAAGATGTAGATAAAATTAGAGTTAGAGCTGAATGTTAGAATTTATTTATCATCTTTGAGCTGCAATCAACACACTCATCATATTAGTGCTAATATTAAAACATTCATCATATCAATTCTACTACAAACACAGTCAACAGTCATCATCTCTTGTTTACACATTATTTCTTGTTTACATCATACTTCACTTTGCTCTCACTCAACTCAATAGTCTCAATTTTTCATTTTGTTGTCAGTTAACATACATCATGACTTGTTGCAAGCAAACAGATAATGCATTTAGATAATGCATTTCTTGTTGCACATTGTTGATAGACTTGATATAGAACGAAAGTTTAAAGATGCATCATGTGATGATTTGAGAATCTTAACTCGTGATGATATGACATCAGATAATCGAATCACGAAGGAATCAAGAGCAAACTTTAAGACTTTATCTGAAAGCAAGATTAATAAAGTTCAGAAGATAATGCAAACAAATAATGCATAAAGCTATCAACAGCTAGTTTATCATGACAGTCAAAGAGAAAATAAAAGTCAGAAATCATCGCACTTCGAGAGATACATCATTATCAAAGAGATGCGAATTTGTTGATATTGAAGATCTCATTCAAAAGAATAGTTCATGAAATCACGCAGAATGAGACTGATATGAACAAGATGAATCAGAAAATGAGCGATGCAAACTATAAAATTCAGACTTTGACACTGCTTACTCTTCAGAAGATCACAGAAGTGTTTCTATGTGAATTTCTTATCAGTAAGTGCATTACTCATTTGCATTATCATTGATGTTTTACAACACTTACTGATATAATGCTTTATATATGCAGATAGCAATCTTCTTGCTATTTATGTCAAGCGAGTAATTCTTCAGCAGAAAGATTTGATATTCATGAAAACTTTGATGTGTAATCTTAAAATTCAGTTGAGTGCTCAATGAAAATAACATTCATGATATCTTAATCAGATCAAGTTATTTAGCATAGCAATACACTCTATGAACTGTATTATCTTTTTGCATTATCTTGTAACTGTGTTATTATACTACATACATTGACAATGCAAAAGCAACTTCAAATGAAATGATATTAAACATTTAAAAATTAATAAAACATAAAACATTTTGCAAATCTGTCTTGAAAGAATCATCAGATTCATCAATTATGTTATCTTTATCTTCTTCTCTGCAATAAATATCTCATGCTTCAATGATAGTTTTTTCAGAATTCAAGTTCATGATACGATTATAATACTTAAGAAGCATTGTTTGTTCAACTGATTCTGAAGTCATTTGTGATCAATTTCATTAACAAACTCTTTTTACAAGATTGAATGTTCATTCAATATTTATAAAGAATATTAAACATGAAAGAACATTCTTAGTCATTTGAGTCAATCTTGAATAGTTCAAGACGTTGTTTCTTCAATACTTTCATGTTGAAAACTTCTTGACAATAGCATCAGTGCACAAATATTGATCATCTTCACTAATAAATACAGAGCGACGTTGAGTTCTTTGAAGAAGAATTCATGTAATCATCACAACAAATTATAACATTGTTAATAAATGATTAATTGCATTATCATATTGCATTATCTGATCAACATCACTAGTCACTTGCGCTCTGACTTCTGTAGTTGTAGTTTTCTCTTCA
>JAABVA010001004.1_pt1 | contig 31648 bp, 30 predicted proteins | sample 5560331 | NCBI WGS metagenome assembly JAABVA01 (sample SAMN12812661, study PRJNA571458) | rock metagenome | isolation source: Antarctica rocks | place: Antarctica: Victoria Land, Mt New Zealand sud | collected 2016-01-07 | reverse complement strand
GGCCCCCATAACACCACTGATAACCTCACGCCTATCATCACCTATAATATTGTCCAACACCACCTAAGTGACCTAACACCTCTTTTCCCAACACTTTCCGAGTAACACATGCTAAAACCGTGACAGATGTTCACTTTCTTGAAGACGTTGATCACATGATGCAGCGCTTAATTCTGAAGAGTTTCTAGTCTTCATTTCATACTCGACAATTCTTCTTCTTTATCGCGTTGATGTCATATCGATGCTTCAAACGTCATTTCTGATCTTATTATCGCTGAGTATATCTGTCTTGCTTTTGCAAATGTAACTTCTCAGATGAAGATGTCAAGTTGACTAAGTGTCAGCATCTTGATGACATGATCTGCTTCTATTTGACGAAGATGTGAATCTCATCATAGTTTCATGTTCAGTTGAACTTCAAGAATTCATACGTTCAATTTCGACTTTATTATCGAGTTTTCTATTTGTAGACTGACTGTCATGTCGAATCTTTTTGACTTGCGAGTGAAGTGTGTGAGTTTGTATTTCTCTGAAGCGAACGTAGCGTCATGAGTTCAAGCTCACTTCGTACAGACGTCATGTGCTCGACTCAGCGTTTTGCAGATTGATTCTGTGATTTTGTCATAGATCAGAATATTGATGTCATTTATGAAGTCAAGCACTTCGATTTTGATTTCTAAAGCTTTGTATTTTTTGATTAAGCTTGCGTTAAAGAATAGAAAGAGAATCAATGATATGAGAGATCTCTGCGATATGTCAGCATTTACTTATTGCATCGCGCTGATTTGTTCATTGAACATCGGCGATGACTCTCTGTCTTTCAGAAAGCTGCGAGTTCATTTGACTATGTAGTTCAATGTTCTTCTCATTCTCAGAGTGTGCAGAAGTCTGATGTGCAAGACATGATCAAACGCCTCAGTGACGTTTAGACTAAGCATGAAGATCACGTACTTGATTTCGCAGTCTTATACTGCGTGTACTTGATCTACTAGTAGATTCAGCGCTGAGATCACGAATTGCTTGCATCTCGCCCTCATTTGAGCGTTCGAAAGCATGTGATGAGTCTCAGTAATGTCATTTAATCTTTTGATCATGATTGATTTCAATGTCTTATTCATGATGTCTAGCAGAGCAATGAGTCGATACATCTTTGAATCAATGTAGTCGCTTTTCTTTGATTTGTGTAGTACTATTGTCTGAGCTTTTTTGAACTGCTTCGAGTGATCTTTGTGAGTTACACATGCGTTGAATAGACTGATTAGTATCAAAGTCAGTTCTGTTAGACTCGCTTGAAGCACTCTATTTGAAATTTTGAATGCTTCTGACGCTTTGTCAACTTTTACTCGTTGAATCATCTGTTTCATCTCGTCTTGTGATAAGACTGAATTGAACGACACTGTCAGCGATATAAACAATTTCGAAATGTTGCTGATGTCTGTCTGAGACGATAATGAAAAGAACTTCTTTTGTAGAATCTCTGTTTTTTCTTCGAATAAATCTGCTATGTGATTGAAATCGTCGCTCTTTAGTGACGAAAACTGCGAAAGTTTCTTAAGTAACTGACTTTCAATTCTGACTCATTTTGCGAAGCATTAAATCGATTTTGATTCATTGCTCAGCTCATGCATCTGTGATTTAAAATGTGAATGTTTTACTTCTTTAATGATCTTGTTTTTGTGATCGTTGTATTTCAGATAGTCATTTCATGTCTTTAAAGTACTCTGCGTTTTTCATACGACTCATAGTCGTCGCGATTTCGTCACGACTTTCAAGCAGATCTGATTTCAGAAGTCTCGTGCTCAATTCAATGACTTTGCTTAAGAAGTAAACTTCTTGATGACTTCTTGTAATGCATGAGTGATCTCAGCTACTCTGTCATCTATCGCTGTCTTGTCGTCGAGAAAACAATTGACGAAAAGATGTATTCTTAGATGAGTGTTTAGTGCTTCTGTGTTCATTTTCTTTCATAATCGACAAGTCGTGAGCTGCATGAAGAATGTGCGTAGACACAGCTTCGTGAAAATCGAAAGATGATCAGATTCTTGATGCAGATCAGTTCTCATCTTGCATTTGTGTATTATGAACTGTATTTTCTCGCTGTCAAATGCTAGATCTATTGTTGTGAGCTGATTGTGAGTCTCTCTAGTAATTGTGTCTGATTCAAGCAGTAACTTTAGTTTTGCGTTTGTAATAATGTTTAATAAAGCATCAGTCGCTGTGTGATGAGTAAAGCATCTTCTGTCTTCTCAGTGTGAATGATGCAGATTCAAATCTTCTACGATTAACTGTTCACAGTCATTTTTGATTAGTTCGTTCAGATGAGAAATAGTTGATGATTCTTCTGTAAAGATGATAGACAGCGAGCACGAGTTGTAGACGTTTATGAGTCGTAGTGTCTGTATCTCGTCTTTCAAGTTACTAGTTTGTAGCTTGATTGAGCAGATGTTCAATTCAATGATTTTCATCGTTCATTGATTGAATTTTAGATGCTTGTTGACATAAATGCATGTTCTTGCTTGAGATGATGAGTCTCTCACTAAATGAAAGAAGTTGTGAGTCGAGCTAAACGTCTGCAAAACATTAATGTTGCGATCTTGTTTCTGAATGACTATTATGTCGAATTTACGAATTTCTCTGTCTATCAGAAATAATTTCTGAATTTTCAATGACTTTCTGATGTTGTACTATAGAATTTGCAGAAAGATTTGATTCATCATAGAGATATCTGTAGCTGTTGTTGATTCTGCGCAGAGACAGCTTTTTGTATGCTTTTAGTCGTTGAGAATCTTTTGCATTTTCTGATTTGACATTTCTGTGTCTGTTTAGACGTCATGTCTTCTGAGTCGCTAATCACGCTTGAAGAGCAATCAACTCATCTCTTCTTGACTCTCATCACTTGTCATGTTGACTCGTCAATGTCTCGACTGCTTGTTGTCGTCAAAATGTTCATTGAACTCAATGAATTCATTGAACTCACAAGATTCATTGAACTCAAGAAGTTCAAAGAGAAAGAAGAGAATGAGTGATTGTCTTTCAACGCTTCAGAATATCTGATCAATCTGTTTCAAAAGATTTCTTCTGATTGCTTTATCTGTAGTTTTCACTTGAGACATGAACATCTTCAGAGTTCGTGACTATCGTTGCAGTTCGCGCATCGTCTTCTATTCATCAACACAACGCACTTTTTGATGTGATGTTTGTCTGTGCATTTGAAGCAACACTCTTCGTTTTTGCAGAATTTAGCTATATGATCAAAATCGAAGCATCTATAGCACTGTGTGATACAACAGTTCTTTTCAAACAATTTGCATAAGCATTCTTGATATGAGTTCAGCATGTCTACATCTAGCAGTCAATTCATCATTGTTTTGATCGCGATCTTTATGATGAGCAATGAGTGAGTCTTTTCACTTTCAACTATCTTCTTGAGTCAAGCTATTCTTAGCATCTCTAGATCTTTATGAAGTCTCACGTTGTTCTTTATCAGTCTTTTGATGATCATCTTCTGATTGCTTGTGTTCAGTGTGATGTGTACATCATGTGCTAATATCGCGAAGCTTCTACGCACTACATGCGCTGAGCTTGCGATTTTCTTCATTCATGTTTGAAACTTTTCTAAAGCTGCTCAAGCTTTTGAACTCATCGCGTGAAGTGCAATGTCTTCGCTTTCAAGCTTGCAAAGCGACACTATTAGATCTCGTTGCATCATTGACATGCTTGCAATTTCTTGAAAGATCTGATCAATTAATCTCTTTTGTATCTCTTTCATCTCTTTTCTCTTCACTATTTTCACTAGAATCTCATGTTTCTTGCAAAGCGATGACAGATCATCTCTGAATCGCTGCTCTTTCGTTGTTGCTTCTTCTCTTACTATATTGACTCATGATGATGTTTCAAATGTGAAACGTGTATTTTCTTATGTTTGTAGTTGTTTATTAAGAAGTTGAATGAATGTCTTCAACTTCTGTACATTCTTCGCGATGAACATGTTTTAACTTTCAATCTTTCTTTCTGAGATGTTTTGAAGACGTTGAATCAGCTCTAAGATCACATCTTTTCATGAGTGATCTTTGCTTTTCTCTTTCTTTAACATCAATGTCTGTGTTAGTAGATTGATGATGCTGATAACTTTTATCTTGTCATTGCGTGAGTGTTTAAACTTCACGTCGCTGTCTCTCTGCGACGAGTCGACGCTGCTCGCAATCGTCATTGAATCAGCATTACTGCTGCTCATGCAATTCGTCATCATTTATTCGTCTACTCGATCTTTTCTCTCTCGTTTATAATGCTCTTTTCAAAAATTCATTTTGCGCGCGTTGTGATTATTCTAGCATCAAAGAAATAAATATATCAATATTCTATTAATTTGAAGTTAATAAAATATATCTTTTAATTATTTGCAAAGCTGACAATGAAATTTATTTATACATGATGTCAACTATGAATCTTTTGATTCTATTTTATGTTCGAATAGAAGTCAGAAGAGTCAAGAGATCTCAATTTGACGCAGTTCAAATGATGTTAGAACGTTACGTGATCAGAAAAGTCATCATGCAGAGTTTTCACTCATGCAACAACATCTTTTCTAACAGTCACAATCAATCTACAAAGAAGATTGATGACATGTTGATGTCAGTAAAAGATGAGAAGATACTACTAGTGAAAAAGACAACTCAGATGAAGAGTCTGCAAGTTATGATTACAAGTGATCAAAGAATTTGCGATTCATTGACTGCATTGATATCAAAACATCTTCATCACATTAACAGTATCATCAATTAATTGATGAAAAGATATCAGATAGAATAGTCATTTTAAGTATTGAGAGTCGTGATTACAATGCTTAAAGAAGTAGTGATTCATTGATCACACTGATATATTGAGAAGACTTGAGCTCATTTTCTTTACTTGACATCAAGTCATTCATTTATTTATGTGAAAAATTGAGAGCTCAAGAAAATAATCAGAACGCATTCTCTTTCATTGATCAGAGTCAAACATCAAACGATTGTGATTGCACATTTATACTAACAATTAATTCAACGTTTATGTGACATAAATTAAATCAAAAGAAGAAAAGAATTACTCAATACAATCACACTTTATCTTCTCATCATGTGCATCTCTCTTTCATCATATATTTCTCTGCTCAATGAATAACAATCATTGAGTAAGAGAATGCAGCTCTACATATGTTACAATCATGAGCATCATGAATGCAAAGAAAACATCTTTCATCTTTGAATCAAGAATTGAATCAAAACATCGTTGTATAAAATATCATTAATGAAGAGCAAAGCAAAGACGATGTGTCATAATCAAACAACACAGACACTTTCATTAAGAGTTTACTCAAGCATCACATGCTGAATAGAAGCTATAGATTCATTACTTGATAGCACAGTGTCAATCTTATTGTTTTGACTGCGTGAAGCAGTTATATAAATGATGAGTGATTTTCTCTCTCAGAGAGTTTTGTTCACTCAATATAAATAGCATAGAGTTTCTCATGAGTTGAGTCTAAATCGATGTCACAAGAATGTATGAATTACAATTACAATTACAATTACAATTACAATTGATTGCTTGCAGAAGAATTAATCATTTTTCAGAGTTATTGCTTTTATGATGAGTTTATTCAACTACATTAGTATGATTTCAAGCATTGATAAAAATAGTCGATGAAATTCTTGAGTAATGTATATTTACATTCAATGCAATGATATTTATCTTTTTTTGTTTAGCTCATGTCTGTACAGTCAATGAACTGAAAGTAAATGCTATGATCAATTAATAATTAATTGAGTATTGATTGTGAATTAAATATCTATTAATAATTCGCAGATCTGAAAATAGTATTCTTTAAATTGAGCATTCAAAAGACTTAACATTCGTTCATGAACAGAATTAAAATATGTAATTCGTTTTGCAAATCATGTTACTTCGCGTAGAAAATGAATTCTACAATATATAACTGATCATGCTGTATGTCATTGTCATGAACGAGATTGTTGATTGATACTTTGTAAATATAGATCAAATTCTAAATTGATGATTGATTAATAAAGAATTATTAATTGATTAATAGTAGATAAATAATAAATATTTATCTTTTAGCTGACTTGAATTCATATTTATAATCATAGTTTCAAATTCTGTATTATGAAGATGATGTCATTTAACTTTGATATTCAATCTCTTCTGTAACAAGAAAAAAATTGTAGTAAAGATAAATTGATAACATTCTGAAGTCTGATTATTTGTAAAGACTTGACAGAGTGTAACAACTAATAATTATTCATTGATTAATTAGCAATTGATAACAGATTAATGAATAATTAATTATATTTGCTCATTAATTGATTGAAAACTGCAATAACAATTTCATTGATATTAAGATTTTGAATTCTTTTAAAAAACATATCAACTTCAAATGATTTCTGTTGAAGTAGAATTTAAGCTTGTTCTTCGTAAAAACAGATCACAACTTTGTGTTGTAATGTTTCAGAATATTTCAACAATTGAATATATCTTGTCTATGATTAATCAGCTATTAATTTATGATTAATAAAATATTAATAGTATACTGATGAGAAAGCATCTTTATGATACGTTGTTGTAAGACTGCTCGCATCATTCTCACGAGATAGTTAGTAAGAAAGAAGAGATTGAAATCTGAGTCAATGATAAACGAGTTGAAGAGCGTTTTTCGAGTGTACATATAGATGTCATTACAACTTGTAAATAAAGACAGAGATATACACGTTTTACAGTATCTTTCTACTAACACGATCATTGCACATGTTCATTGTTTGCTTTCTCTGTTGCTTTGATACAACTTTTTATATTGCATCTGTATTCTATCTCTTGACATTGAAGTTCAACGCGAAAATATCATTTTTATGATACTTTGAATAAAACAGTTGACTGAACAGCAGAGAGCAACATGACATTTTTATAATGATCAGAGAGTTTACAAAAGATTTGAAGTGAGAATCAGTTTGACTCTGAAATACAGAAAATTGATATAGCGACTTTATTTTGCTTAGAGATATTGATGAAAGCTATTCAAGTTACAGAGTTTTCACAGTTGAAACTAGAAGAAATGTGTATCTTCAGCTGACAAAAACTGTCTCTCTTTGAGCGAAGATGCAACAGCGAAGAAGAAAGAAACTGACTTTCGCGAATGATTGACATTCAAAAGAGATGCTCTGATCAGAAGAAGAATTCATCTGATCTCAAGATTTGCAAGAAACAAACAGCGAAAGCAAGAATCAAAGAACGAATTCAAAGTAATGTAGATAAAAGTATGAAAAATGATGTCAGTTTCAATAGTGAATCATGTTTCAGCAGAAGCATAAGATTGAACGTTGTTCATCAAATAAAAGAAGAGAAAAGAAAAGCATCTTGATCAGTTGTAACAACTGCAAAAGAAAGAAAGAAAAATTTCAACGAGTTGAGAAGCAAAAACAAAATAACGAGATCTTTTTGACTGCTTTACTATTTTTGCTATTCTGTATTTTATTCTCACAGCTCTCAATATCAACTCACAGCGACAAAATAACAAGTTCATTGAAAACATTTGTTGTAAACATGAGTGCTACGCTCATCAGCTTTCAAGTCAGCTCAGAAATAAACATGATCACAATGTTGTCTCTGAAATATCTGATACTCATGTCATCATTTAAAACTTCGAAAGTCTCGTATTTTGAAGAAAAGAACATGATTGATTTTCTAGAAAGATATAAAGACTTCTGTGATGATTATGAGCTGAATCAGATTGATTAATTTTGCAAGCTGTCAAGATACTGTGACAAAATCATTGATGATAACATCAAAATCATGATCAAATATATTGACTTCAACTGACAAGAATTGAAGAAGACGATGAAGAAGAAGTATAAGAAAGATGACACTAATTAACAGCTGAATTCTTGAATTTTTCTGAAAATCTTCAAGAATAAGTCTCATATCATGAAGAATGATCTGAAGCTGTACAATCAACAATACAAAAGCATATTGCATTTGTTGATAAAATGTAAGCAGATGAATGAATATATCAGATGCTGCTGATTTGTCAAGAATCTTTCATTTATACTAAGTGAAAAAATCATACAAAAGTGTGCACTTAATTCTGAAGATTTCAGTTTCATGAACTTCAAGAAAGTTAGTGACGCGATAGTGATTTACTGCAACTTTGTCAAAGCACTGTTGAAATTCTTGATCATGATTAAGAATTTCAATGATTTCAGCAAGTTTGTGAATGAATATCAGATCAAATGATCAATGATGTCAGACAAGTTCTTCGATTCTTTGATAGTAGCACAGCTCAGCGATACAATAATGAATGAGATGATAAATAAGTTTGAGATGATGATGCTTTTCTTGCAAACAGCAATAAAGAAGATTGAATCTTTCATGCAAAACATGACAGCATCTGTCTCAATGCTTAACATTTATATCTCATGTGAATTCATCACATCTGCTTATTCAGTAATATTGATGTCATCATTATTTTCACTTTCAAGAAGTGAATGAGCATCTTTGATGTTTAAAATGAAAGAATGTTTCTTCTATGAAGAAATAAAATGTCAGAAGATCAAATGTTGTCAACTGAATATTTATAAGACAGAAGAAAAAATACATGTGAATGAAGCAAACAGATTCTGAATGAAACTCGCTGAAAGAAATGACAGATTGACATTTTTTGCATTGAGTTGTTCTCAGAAAGATTTAATTAACAATGCTTTGATTTGATTTGATTTGATTTGAATTCATACACTTTTGTGACATTGATTTAGACTTGACTCATGAGAAAAACTATGCTATGTGTATCGAACGAACAAAACTTTCTGAGAAAGAAAATCGCTCGTCGACTACACAACAACTTCACGTTGTCGAAACAATAAAATTGACACTGTGTTATCAATAATGAATCTATAGCTTTTATTCAGCGCGTGACGCTCGAGTAAACTCTTACAAGTGTCTGTGCTGTTTATTGTAATGCATCATTTTTGCTCTGCTCTTCATTGACGATATTCTATACAATGATGTTTCAATTCGATTCTTAATTCGAAGACGAAAGACGTTTCTTTGCACTCGTGATGCTCATGATTGTAACGCAGAAACTGTGTTCTCTTACTCAATGATTATCATTTATTGAGCAGAGAAATGTGTGATGAAAAAGAGACGCGCACGATGAGAAGATAGAGTGTGATTGTACTGTACTGAATAACTCTTTTCTTCTCTTGATTTGACTTGTGTCACGTAGACGTTGAATAGATTGTTAGTATAGACGTGTGATCGCAATCATTTGATGCTTAGCTGATTGATAGTAGAGATGCATTCTGATCGTTCTCGTGTGCTCTCAATTTTTCACGTAGATAGATGTATGACTTGACGTCAAGTAAAGAAGATGAGCTTAAGTCTTTTCAGTATATCAGCGTGATCGACGAGTCACTACTTCTTCGAGCACATGTAATCACAAACTCAAGACTCATTATCTGATTCATTTATTCTATCTGATATCTTTTCATCAATTACTTGATGACACTGTCGATGTGATGAAGACGTTTCAGTATATCGACGCAGTTGACGAATTACCAATTCTTCAATCACTTGTAGTCACAATTTCAGACTCATTATTTGAATCGACTTTTCTACTAGTAGTATACTTTCATCTCTTACTGACTTCGACATGTCATTAATCTTCTTTGTAGATCAGTTGTGACTGTTAGAAAGAGTATTGTCGCGTAGGTGAAAACTCTGCATGACAGTTTTCATGATCATGCAACGTTCTAACATCGTTCAAACTGCGTTGAATTGAGATCTCTTGACTCTTCTGACTTCTATTCAAACATAGAATAGAATTAAAAGATTCGTAGTCAACATCATGTACAGATAAATCTCGTTGTCAATCTTAACAATGCTTTGAAGAAATAAAGTCAGCAAATGAGAGCAGAACATGTTGATATCATCAGATTGACAAATGTAAAAGCAATGATCACAAAGAAAGCAGAGAATATAGATGAGAAACAGAAATGAGATGAAGAAGTAATGATTGTCACAGCTCAACATGATTATAAGTCAGATGAAAATGTGATAAAGATAGCAACACAACAAAGAACGAGTTTGAATTGAACTTGAAGAAAAAAAGTAAGAAAAGAAGAATATCTGTTGAGCATGAAGAATTTGCGCTCTGAAGAGTATCTATTGATTTCAAGAACATTCTTGAAGAAGTGAATAAGTAAGAATGTGATCATGCAGAATGCAGCTGTTCTTGAGAAAACGGTAAAAACAATGAAGAAGTTGATGAGAAAGAATTTAGATGACAGCAAGATAGAATCAGATAATTGAAACAAGAGAACGCAAAACATAGTAGAAGAATGCATAAACACAGAAAACATGATGCATATTATCTTGAATCAGAAGATGCAAAATGTAAGCATTGAATAAATGCTTACACATTCGTATATTCTTCTTTAAACTCTTTATACTCAAGTAAAACAACACAAGAAAATGAAAATAAAAAAGATCAATGATGTGCAAGTAACAGCAGTAAAATTTGAAGATTTTTCACTTGAAAAGTTAAACACAATTCTGTATGCAGTGAAGTGTTCAAGAACACAAGTGCTAATGAGTGATGAGATTTACATTAAGACATTGCTTGATAATGATGTTGAAATCAACGTTATGTCTGAAACTTTTGTTGCAAGAACTAAGTTGTTTATGCAACGAGACATTCATTTAAATATGATAAAAGTCAGCGAAGCAAAGATTAACATCATTGAATGCTGCAATGATGTGAAGATCGATATTGACGAAGCAAAATCAATGATTTTAATATTTGTGATCAAAAGTGATGAGTACACTTTGATACTGAGCAGATCATATGAGCGAAAGACACATTTATGCAGCAACAATACTTCAAAAGAAACTTGTAAAATAATAGTCATTAATGATGATGAAAGAATGATGTTCTTTAAATTAATTTTAACGCACAATTCTGTCAATTAAGATGTATTGAAAATATTTCTTGAAAAAGTGAAAGACTCTTTAAATGAATAAATGAATGCTCTGTTGAAAGCGTATCTGCAATAAGAAGTGTAAGCTTGAAGATTGTTGATTTAGCGCGCTTGAAAAATTTTGAAATGTTCATTAAGATTGAAGAAGAAAAGAAAAAGAAAGATTAAAGCTTCGTTTAATGATTTTGCTTAAATAATAGCATGCAATGCACACAGATGTTATGATGTTGTTTAAACAGACTTATGATGCAAATGACATGAAGATTTGATCTGAATTTAATTCGTCAGCATGAGAAGATAAATCATATCAAAGTAGCGACAGTATATAAGAGAAAAGCTCAGAAGATTCAATCTGTAAATTTATCAAAGTTGAATGATTCAATATCAGAAGATTTAACAAATTGAAAATAAATCTTACTGACTCAGATCAAATTGAATATGACAAAGATGAAGTCAGAGAAGTACAATTATTGATTGTTTCTCAAATTTTTCAAAATTGCTTGAAAGTTCAGATTGACTTTGAAGCGAGTCAAGAGAATGATATGCAATGATGCTTTAACTCTGCAAGAGAAGAATTTACTACTGAAGATGTTGTTTAACAGAAAAGTGATAATGATCTGAGACTTTTCAGAAATGAAAAAGATAAAAGACATAGTTTTATTCTTGCAGTAAATTCAAACAATATTGCATAATGCATGATAGACACTTGATTTCTCAGTCTTTAAGACACTTTATCAGATCATCATAGACATGCTTAAAAATTGAATAAAGAATAATATATTGAAATCTTGTCATGACTTGTATCAAAATCTCTGATTTCTGATCAAGAAAAAGTTCAATCAGTATCACATGATCAATGCAGCGATGAATATAAACAAGATTATCATCAGAGATATCAATCTGCTCTCAGATGTGAATGAATTCTTCAAAGAATTTATCAATATAATTATGATCTTTCTGATAGACTTGTTTTCTAAGTATGATCAGATTATGCTGACAAAAATATATCAAGATCTCACAGTGTTCATGACATTTCTGAGATTATTGCGACAGACGATGTTATTACAAGATGTCATTAACTTCGTTGCTCAGTTTGTCAGAATCATAATCAAGATATTGAAGAATCTTCTTGAAATATGCAAATCTTTTCTTGATGATATTGAAGTAAAGAGATCGAAAACAATCTATGATAATGCAAAGATTGCTTCAGAAATGCATCAGTTTATGTTGAAGCACATTAAGAATCTCGACTTTGTACTCTTGAACTTTGAATTTATCAATTGCATCATATCTGACGAAAAGTCGCAATTCTGCATGTTGAGCATAAAGATTGTAAAATTTGTTTGTGACTTTCATGATTGCAAATAGACTGATCATTGAGTTGAGTTTTGAGTTGACATTTTGAACTTAAATCAAGATCAAGTCGAGTTGCTCACATTTTCAACTTGATTCGAGTCGAGTTGCTCATATTTTCAACTTGACGCGACTTGACTCGACTAGAAATCGAGTCAACTCAACTTGATTCGTCAAGAACTTAAACTTGACGTCAAGAGCGCTAAGAATAGAAACATAAAACAACATGTTCGCTTGTTCTTTGCATTATCTTTTCGCATTACTCATTGCATCGTCTATATATTGCATTATCTTTTCGCATTATTCATTACATCATCTATATACTATCTTCAAGCTATTAACAACTATTGTTGTTAATACAAACTATTCTATAAAATGTCTAGTTCGTTGACAACTTTCAATCTGTCTGACGAAAGCATTTCGCATAGTTCATCTTCAGATAGTCTTCATTTTGAAGACTTTGCAAGTCAAGTTCAATGATTTATAAATTCTTCACATTCTTTTGAAAAAAAGAAGATTAGACAAGAAGCGATGAACAAAATTCATCAGAATTTCTCACAGCTCAAGATAAGAGAGAATAGCGAGTATGTTCAATGAACTTTGAATACAGATGACTTTTTTCTACAATGATGATCTCAAATCTCTGTTGTCGAGAGTATTCAAAACAAGACTCAAAAAAAGATAGTCAATTCGCTCTGATTCAAAAAAGTCAAACTATTAGAAGAAAACTCATATCGAGTTAGTCTCTGTCTTCAATCAAGAGAATTGAAAAGATCAATTATGCAAGATCTTTGTTGACTTGAATCTACTCTTTTGAATCGTTGATAACGAGCATTTTTGAAAGCTGCTACAAATGCTTCGTTCAGATCTGCAGATTTCACATTGCACAAAGATGACAATCATGATTCTCTCACATTATAAGAAGATTTGTGATAAGATCAGGTTGAATCTTACAGAGTTACATGTTAAAACTCTTTCACATGTAATTATGTAACAATAATGATTAGATAATTATTGAGTAATCAGAATCTTGAAAGTGATCGCTCTGATCACTCGAATCAGAAGTGATCACAGTGAGCATGATGAGCATGATGCTCATCTTACTCATCTTGCTCAAGAATGATCGAAGTGATCATTCAGAGCAGAAACGACTTGACACGATTCTTCTATGTCTATATAACGATGATCGTTTTCTTAGATAGAAGCTTCGTGCTCAACTCATGTAATAGTCAATACAGTCTATTGTCTTAGTTATTCTCAGATCTTCAGTCTAGTGATTAGTTTATTACTACACTGATCTCTATTTATATCTTGTGTTGTTAAAGAAACAATCATTACACTTTGAGCATCACTCTTTCACAAGATATCAGAGCATTATCTTATCACGATCGTTATGTCATTCTCAGAATGAATCACATCAGCAGACATTACTGCATTCTTGAATAGCAAGTCATTGATTAAGATATCAACATCAAATCTGTACTATGAAGATAAAGACAAGCTTGATGCTTTTCTTATACAAGTGAACGTCTATGTCAGAGCACACAAGAAACTAAGTTCACTTCACGACAAAATATTGTTCGCATTCTCGTACTTCAAAAAAGATGTCTTCAAATGATTTAAATCATTGATAAAGAATCACTTGAAGAATAAGTCAGAAGATTGAGAAGACGAGACTAACAGAGTCTTTGAGAACTTTTCTAACTTTGAGCAAGCAATACGAAGAATGTATGAAGACATAGATGCAAAACGAATTGTTGAACGACAGCTGTATGATATTAAGCAATCAGAATCAGCATTCAAGTACGTCGCTGTCTTTCAGTCAATTGCAACAGAGATTGAATGAGATGACTCGACTTTTACAGCACAGTTCTATAAAGAACTGAAGAATGTGATAAAGAATGAGATAACTCGTACGAATAAACTCATAACTTTGCACGTTATGATTAGCAAGACAATCGTGCTGAATAATTGACAGTACGAGCGAAGGCTTGAAAAGAAGAACAAGATCGCTTATGTCTCAGTTGCATAAAGCAAGAGAAAGAAGAAGCAACTCTATTACGATTCTCAGTCTATGAAGTTAGACGCAACTCGAAAGATACTCACGAACGCTCGCGAAAAAATGATTCAGCAGAGCAAAACATGTTATACATGCAAAAAGCTAGATCATTTCTTCAGAGATTGTATTCAGAACAAGTACAAGAACAAGTCAAAGCTTTATGATAAACAAGACAGATCTTTCGCAGCAACGAAAGAAGATCAGAAAGACAAGCATCAAACATTATCATGAACAGCATGTTACGAAGATAACTGTCGCATTCATCTGAGTGATAAGAAAGATTCTGAATGATACTCGAAATTCTCACGTAAGAATTGTTTCTACGCAGCAACTCATCATCAGTCGAAAGTGCATGATGAGAAAAGTGACGAAAGTTCGTTCACTATGATCGCGAAATCAGAGATTCTCGATAGCGAAGAATATGACTCGAATAGATTAAACAGCACGAAAGAAGCTATTCATCAAGCAGTCGAGAAAGAAAATCGACTTAGCGAAACTCTACAAGCATTCACTATCGCGACAGAAGATGCTTTCAAAGAAGAAGAAGATCATCTTGAAGTAAAGAAAGATCTTAGAAAGCTTACAAATCAAGAAAGCTTTATAAGCATGTACAACGAATTGTACACTCTCTTTAGACAGAAAAAGAAAGATTTTTCACAGTGCATGCAACAGATCAAGAATGAAATACATCAAGCTATTTATGACGTGATTCAAGATGAGTCGATCGCATTGTGCAAGAGCATTCAATATCATGACATAGTCATGAAGAAATCACTCACAGAAGTCAAGTTCATCAAGCAAGAAGAATATGTACTTCTCAATGAAGATCATATATTCAGAGAACTTAGACAGATGACAGAAGTCATCAGAGAGAGATTTAATCTGTGTGATTCAAAGAAATATTCACAGAAGAAAGTCAATTTGAATCGATTTCAGTACATAAAACAAGTACTTGAGAAGCAAGCTTCTAGTTCAAAAAACTAGAAGACTCTTCGATCGACAGATCATTGAAGAAGTTTAGTTAAAGATTGAAAATTGAAAGCATATTTGTCTTTACAAGCGATTCAACACAGTTACGAGTTTGAGTCAAGATCAACGATCATACAGCACGTTTATTCATTGACAGTGAATGTACAAGAAACTACATGTTTTCAGAATTTGCTAGAAAAGCGCAAATATTTATGCAGAAGAAGAAAGAATCTTACAATCTGCAAAACTTCGATGAAACACTCGTGAAGTATAATAATGAATTGATAGATCAAGAGATTTGACTCATTCATTTGAGACTCAAACGTCATTGAGAGAAGTTGCATTTAGATGTTACGAAGCAGTCAGACAGCGATATAATTCTACACATATCATGACTTCATATGATCAATTCGATGATAGATTGAATTAATGAGACAATCACTTTTCTTCATACAGAAACGACGCGATTGCACTTAATATTGAAGTCATCAAAGAATGTGAAAATCTTCGCAATGACAGCGAATGATATGCGCAGCGAGCTGAAGAACAGCTCAGATGCACAGATGTTATGAAGCAGAGAGGTTAAAAGTAATCTTGCTATCGTCAAAATTTCTAAAGAATATCAGAAATATAAGATTCTGTTTGAGAAAGAAAGTGATCAAGAGACACTACTCAAACATTAATCATAAGATCATGAGATTAAGCTCATAAATGACAAGAAACTCACGAAACAGTTCATTTACTCATTGTCAGCAGAAAAGCTTGACGCTTTGCGACAATATCTGAAAGAGAATATGCGAAAAGAATTTATTAGAGAATCGCAGTCATCAGCAGAATACTCAATTTTGTTTATTTTGAAATCGAATGAAAGTTTAAAACTATGTGTCAACTACAGAGCACTGAATAACATCACGATTAAAAAAAGCTACTCGCTATCGCTCATATCTGAACTGCAAGACAGACTGCAGAAAGCACAGTGATTTACGAAATTTAATATATTCAAAGCGTTCAATCGAATATGAATTAAAGAAGAAGATGAGTGAAAGACAGTCTTTTGCACTCAACTAGAACATTACGAGTATTTGATCATGTTTTTCGATCTAATCCATGCTTCAGTCACGTTTCAGACATTTGTGAATAACGTGCTACGACGTTATCTGAATCAGTTCATCATAGTATATCTGAATGATATACTAGTATACTTGAAGACGAAGAAAGAACATGTGCAACATGTTAGAAAAGTTCTACAGACATTGAAGAAAGTCGATCTGCATATCAAGTCAGAAAAAAGTGAATTTCATGTACAGAGTGTACAGTTTTTGAGATTCATAGTCACGTCTCAGAGTCTAAGAATGAACTCAAAGAAGATAAAAGCTGTTACGACTTGATCGACGTCAAAGTCAAAGATCGAAGTTCAATTCTTTTTAGAATTCGCGAACTTTTATAAACGCTTTATAGAGAGATACTTCAGAATCGTCTCGTCACTTATGAATCTTACAAAGAAGAATATATTGTTCGTGTGAACTGAGAAAGCAAAGAAAGCTTTCAAGAAGCTGAAGAAATTATTCATCTCTCAGTCAGTACTGATCATGTTTGAATCAGAAAAATCTATTATGCTCGAGATGAATGTGTCAAACGAAGCTATTGAGACGTGTATCAGTCAATCAAATGATAAGAAACGTCTGCACTTTATTGCTTACTACAGTCATAAGTTTACAGTCGCTGAATTAAACTATGAGATACACAACAAGAAGCTATTAGCTATTGTTGACTCTTTCAAACAATGAAGAGTGTATTTGAAAGAATCTAGACATTAGATTCAAGTATATACAGATCATAAGAATCTGCTGTACTTCACGATCACGAAAGTTCTGAATCAAAGACAGATCAGATGATCGAAGAAATTGTCATCATACAACTTTCAAATTCAATATTGAAAGAGATCTGAAAACTTGAAGATCAATGTCTTGAGTAGAAGAGCAGATCACATGACAGATAAATCACAGATAAATCAGACTATCTTACAACAGAATCAAGATGATTTCATTGTCTACAATAGACAAAATGCAGCTACGCTACGAATCTACAATCAAGATCTTGAGAAACGAATAAAGCTAAAGCTAGCAAAGAACTCAGTCACGCAGAATATTATAAAGAATATTGCTGACAACGCAAACTTTGAGATAATCAACAAAATACTAACATTTCAAGATTTCATCTATGTTTCAACAAGATGTAAACAAGAGATAATAAGCGATTATCACGAGTCAATGATACATGAACATCAGAGTTCGAATAAAATCATTGAAAGAATATCTAGAATCTACTACTTCTTCAAAATGAGAAAACAAGTAGAAGATATCATAAGAAAGTGTGACGTATGCATTTGAACGAAGCATAGTCAACACAGATCTTACAAACTTTTGAAAAGTCTCAGCACATCAGATCATGCATGAAAAATCATAGCTTTGAACTTTATAGTCAAGCTATCAAAGTCAAAAGAAAGAGTTACGAGAATCACATATGACTTTATATTGATGATCACAAATAAACTAATCAAGTATGAATATTTCTTGTTATACAAGAAAGCAACATTCGCGAAAGATTTGACTTACACATTTCTAAGAACGATTGTAGCAAATCATGAATTATCAGACGAAATAATTTCGAATAAAGACAAGCTCTTCACATTGAAATTCTGAAAATCGTTGATGAATCAACTAGAAATTCATCATAAGCTGTCAACAGCTTATCATTCACAAACGAATGAACAAATAAAAAGAATGAATCAGACACTGAAACAGTATCTCAGATGTTATATCAACTATAGACAGAACGATTGAGTATAGCTACTGTCAGTAGCATAGTTGACTTTCAATAGCGCAACGACAGAAGTAATTAGCATGTCATCATTCTTTGCAAACTACGAGTTCAAGTCAAAGACTCTTAAGAAATCGCGTGAATTTGCACAATTAGCTCAGAAAGTTACAATACAGATTGAATAATTACATTTGTTGCACAAAGAGCTGCAGAAGAACATTCAGTTTCTAAGCAAATGCATGACTCTGTATGCAAATAAGAAAAGAGATAGAAAATCTACTCTTAAAAAGAGAAACAAAGTTTATCTACTAAGACGAAATATCAAAATGAAAAGATCAAGTAACAAGTTGAATCACATGAAACTAGAATCATTTGAAATTCTAGAAGAAAAGAGATTGATTAACTACAAGTTGAATCTTTCAGCATCTATGAAAATACATTTAGTATTTCATATTTTTCTTTTGAAGTCTGCAGACTTGAATACATCAATTCAAACAAAATCTTCAGAAATAGATTCAGAGAGTCAGAACATCGAGTACGAAGTAGAGAATATATTAGATCAACAGAATATCAAAGATCAATTTCATTGATTAGTCAAATGAAAAGATTATGAACATATCGAGAACACTTGAAAATCAAGAAGAAATCTCAAGAACTGTCAGATACTTCTGTGATAGTTTTAGTTGAGAAATTTAATCAGTCAAAGTCTGATGAAATCTTAATCTGCTTGAAAGATACATCAAAGAAAAAATCATTCAGCAATAATTTGCTAATCTTTCTCTCATCTTTCTCAAGCTCAACAATGTTTTGAAACTCTCGTTCAATCATCGTTTGTTTCTTGTTCTTTAGAAACACAAATTGATTTTGCAGACGAGTAGTTCTTGCGAAAATCTCTTGCATCTGCTTGTGAGCGTTCAGCAACTCACGAAGAATGCAATCGCGTTCTGTCTTTATTCTTTTTCACTTCATCATTGAGAAAGTAAGATCACACTTGCGATCGAGATGCATACACTCGATGCAACGATCAGTTTTGTTGTTGACATGACATTTCTTTTGCAAGCGACTGCAGTGTTCACAGAGACGCATGACAGCACGCTCAGAACTCGTACGCTCAAGAAAATCTTTGCAACGCAAGATAGAGTTTTTGATTGTGCAATAAGAAGACATGAAGAAAAAGTGATTTTCGAAACGAAAATCTTAGAAGAGAATCTAATGTTAAAACTCTTTCGCATGTGATTATGTAACAACAATGATTAAATAATCATTGAGTAATTAGAATTTCGAAAGTGATTGCTTTGATCGCTTGAATCAAAAGTGATCACAATGAGCATGATGAGCATGATGCTCATCTTACTCATCTTGCTCAAGAATGATCGAAGTGATCATTCAGAGCAGAAACGACTTGACATGATTCTTCTATGTCTATATAATAATGATCGTTTTCTTAGATAGAAGCTTTGTGCTCAACTCATGTAATAGTCAATACAGTCTATTGTCTTAGTTATTCTCAGATCTTCAGTCTAATGATTAGTTCGTTGCTACACTGATCTTTGTTTATATCTTGTGTTGTTAAAGAAATAATCATTACATCACGACGTGTCTCTATTGCTTTGAACGCATAATCTAGTTCTCAAAGAGTAGCGTACTTGAAAGTGTTGATATACTGAATCAATGCTGAATTTCAGTTTCGTGAACATCTTATTGAATTTACGTCTTTTGATATTGAGCATATTGAACGTCAATTGATGATGAAGCTAATGAAAATTCTGAAGAACTACGCTATTAAGAACAAGCTTTTCAAGATTGTTATCAATAATGCAAGCAATAATAATATCTTGAAATAGAAACTTGAAAAGATCATGAGTCATTGCGAGTTTCAATGAAACAGAACACAGAATTTCATTAATTGCTTGACTCACATCATCAATCTTATGACTCAAGATTTTATTCAAGCTCTTGAATCAAAGACAATAGCTGATAATGTTATTGCTCAATTAAAGAATGAGCAAGTGTAAGATATTGAAACAAGCAGAGAATTATCTGTTGTGATCAAAAAGATATTGCTTCGAATGATAATGCAAAAAAGTAATGCATTTATTAATCATGAAATTAAATTCGTGCTCTGACGATAGCTGTCAACAACTCTTCTCAGCGATTGATTTGCTTCAGAGCTTTTTAAGAGCAGAATGACAAAAGATTTAGAAAACTGATACAAGATATTTGCATTTGTTGAAACATTACGTACTTAATGCTTCGTTAAGCATATCAACTACGCGAATTTGTTGATCTTTGAACAGAGAAATACTGCGAAAATTTCAAGATCGCAAGAATCAAACTTGATGAAAGCGAGTGATTCATGATTTTGCTTGTTGACAATCTATTAAATTTCTTCTACGAATGCACTTTAGTAATGTCATGAACAATTAATGCAGATATTCACTTGAGATTTTGAATATTTAATGCACTTTTCAATCATCTTGAGCAGATTGAAAAGAATATAAGAAGAAGTACTTGCTCATCAAGTGCTGTTATAGTAAAAACTTATGAAAAAGTCTCAATCAAACTTGCGAAATATTATGTTAAGATCGAAGACAGCGATGAAACAATATATAATCTTGCAAATATTCTGAATTCTACAATGAAGCTAGATCTTTACAAGACTTGAAATGACAAAGACAATGAAGATACAGATCATGATGAAGAGTCTGTTCACTACGAGATCAAGTACAAGACAGAGTTCAAAGAGTATTTTCATCATTACTATGAAGATTCAGCTGTTGATTTGATGGCAGAAGCACAAAGAGCAAGAAGTGATGCTGATAAGATAATGCATTATGATAATGCATTTGATCATTTACTAATGATCTTGTAGTCTGTTGCAACTGTTAGAAAATCATTGCTTTAACAATCTCAGCGTGCTCATTCTTTTCAAGATGAAGATAATCAATATCTTTGCACTGATGTTATAAATGAGAAATGTTCAACATGACAGTTTTGAAAAGACAATGCTTCAAATTTTTCTAGATTGATGCAAATGACTAAAGATGTTCTTTCATGCTCAATATTCTCAATAAATATTGAGCGAACTTTCAGTCTTGCTAGAAGAGTATGTCGATGAAATCAATCACAGATGAGTTCAGAAACGATGAAACAAATAATGCTGATGAAGTATTACAATTGAACTATAAATTTGAATTCAGACAAAACTATTACTGAGCTCTGAAATATCTATCACAGAGAGAAGAATGATGATCAAAAGATCAACGAGTCTGCTGATTCATTTTGAGTATCTTTGAAGACTGTTCTGACGCAGATTTATTTATAGATCTGCAATATCATCTCATTTATTAAAAGTTTTGCATTTAAAGCAAGTACTTATTAGAAGTACAATTGAGTTAATGCACAAGAATAATGCACAAGAATAATGCGAATGTGATTTCAAGAATTACACTGTCTATTTAATTGATGAAGACAGACATTTTCTAGTCTGTCTTGAAAAACATGACATCAAGATTCATCATGAAATTCTTCATAAATCTCATATTTCTATCTTGAATGATGATGCATTTGACATGAATTGTTGTCAAGTTGATGTCTGCATAGAGCAAAATGTCAATGAAAATTCTATAACAAAAGTGATAATGCAAAAGAGTAATGCACTTACTTTTCATAAAGAAGCACATAAAGTCTTCAGTGACTTCTTAAAGAGCACTCAAGACAAAGTGCTGAATGCAAAAATCATATTGTAGCATGTTCGCTCAAGCATAATCATGCATAATCTCTCTAATCAGTCTTTCGAAGATCATTTTGAGAATGAGATTTTCTGCGATTTTCTGATATTTTCAAATTTCGCGCAGCGCAACAGTGTCTGATTTGTAGCGTCTTTTCTGTTGCAAAGCATTATTATGTCAGTAGATAATGCATTACTCATGTGCATTATCTTTTTAGTAGTAGTAGTAGATTTAAAGACTGAAGTTTTTTTGATAGCATAATGATCAGTTGAATGCATCAAGCTCTTAGACGTTACGTGCTGATGCACATGCTAAAAATAAACTTGTCAGCAATAAACAAGTCATATTGCATTATCAGTATGCATTATTGATAACATGCTTGCTGCATGTCATTGTTTATCAAGAATGATTGATTTGATTTATGTAAACTTGATTTTTGAAAGTATTATCTTTGAAAGTATTATTTATTGAAGCGTTGATTATTAAAATGATTCAAGAAAATATGATAGAAGAAGTGATTGAAAAATCAGAAAAGAAATTGAAGAAAATATTGAATAAGTGTTAAGAAATAAGTGTTAAGAATAATAATTAAATTTTTCTCGTTGCACTCAAATTTATCTCACTTGATGAGTTTTTTTCTTACTTTTCAAAATTCTCTATTTGTTCATATTTTATCGAACTACTCAAATTTCATCAATACTATTGCATTACTCAAATGCATCATCAAGAGAACAATGCTGACTTTAACAGATACTTTTCACTCTGTTCAACAGTTCAGAAATAATTCTTCGTGAAAATTAATTCATCTCACTTGATGTTATATCTCTTACTTTCTCAAATTCTCTACAAGTTCATATTTTATCAAACTACTCAAATTTTATCGATACTGTTGCATTACTCAAATGCATTATCAAGAGAACAATGCTGACTCTAATAGATAATGTTCACTCTATTCGTAAACTCAAAGTCTATCGCAAGTTGAAATCGTGATGAAAATTGGTTCAATGAGATCAAAGAACACTACAAGCGACAGAACAATGATCATGTAATCATATTCAAATGATTACACAAACTAAGACAATTCAATGTTTTAAAAGAAGTGAATGAGATCGACAAAGCAGCGATGAAAGACAATGTAAGAGACGAGATAGAACAAAAGCGAAAGAACAAAGATATTCATGATAATGCATCTCAGTAATGCAATACTAGATAAAGCGCTGATCTGTTTATAGTTGAATGCTTCGAATCGAAAATTAGACGCAAAGCGAATGCTGAAATTATCACTGAAATGATAAAGCTTTTTGATATAACTGCTACGACACAAGATGCAAATACTACTGCAGAGAAAATTGCTTTGAAAGTAACAAAGATATGCATTATCTATATGCATTATCTATATGCATTATCTTTCAGTTGTAGAAACTAATATCAATTTTAGAAAACAACAGATGAGCTGAACATGAGCGAAGAAATATTAAGAATTATGATCTTTATAGTTCACTTAATTCAACAAAGAATTCTTCATCATGATGATCTGAAGAAGTTAAAGCAGACTGATGATACTAATTCTATAACAGCTTTTCAGAATTTTGCAACAGAATTCGTCACTCTCTCAACTGTCAAAGAACGAGAAATTCAGAATTCAATACATGCAATAAATTCTAATTTAAATAATCTCATCATAGTAGAAAACGATGATGCAGAGATGTGCTACTATGAAGCAAAGAAGAATAAGAAGAAACTACAACATGATGAATATGAGATAATCAGTAGTGAGAAGAAAGAGAATAATGAAAGTGAAAAGAAAATAATAAAGCTGTTCGACTAGCGAACAGCACTTATCTTACTTTCTAAGTTCTAATCATAATTCATAATCTTATAAATTCATAGTGCATTATCTTTTTGCATTATCGTGAAGAGTGTTCAATAGAAAGTCATGATGAAAATCATGAAGTCTTCATGATGAAAACTGTTCGATCAAGCTATTTACATCTATCTAATATCTTGTCGAGTCAAGTCGAGTTGTTGAGTCGAATTGTCAAGTCAAGCTTCTCAACTCGACTTGAGTTCTTGAGTTCAACTTCTCAACTCAACTAGAAACTTTTTCAAAAAGATTTCAACTTGACTCGACACTTTTCAAATCGAGTACTCGACTTGAACTCAAGTACTCAACTTGACGCGATCAGTCTAATTGCAAATCAGAAGATTTCAAAATTATCAAGATTTTAAAATGATGTTTCTGTCATGATGTTACATCTGTTCAAGTGTTCATTGAAGTATACATGTATTATCAAGTGTGAATAGAGAATTTCATCTTGATCACAACATCAATATTTCAGCTCTTCAAAAAGAAGATCAAATTCATGTGAGAAAAAGAATAAGAGAAAATCATGAACAAGCTGAAGCTGATATTAATCATTGCATTGATCATGAAAAGTCTGAACTACTCTGAGCAGACAGAAGAAATTATTCTCATTATGAACATAAGTTTTCAAGAATGAAAAGCGATGTTACAGCAGACAGCATTGAATTCTAAGAATCAACATCTTGTATGATATGAAAGTAAACTATGAAATAAGCAAGAAACAAGATATAATGCTGAGAAGTGAGAATGCAGAGATCTGATGAAGACATTGAAGAAGATTCATTACTGACTATACAACATGAAATTCATTATTGAAATAAATGTCAACATTCTGATGACATAACTGAATTAATCTGACTTATCAGAAGCATTGATGACATGATGACTTACTTGAATTCACTTGTTTAATTTTGATGTTCATTATGTTTTCAATTGCAAGCATAACGCACTTGATGAACTCTTGCGCAGACTCAGAGAATCTTCAAATGATGAAGATGAGATTCATGAAAAAGACATAAATAACTTCATTGATGCTCAGTTAAATTTCATTCATCTTTGCTCAGTCAGTATAGTTGTTGAAGAAGACATGTCAATATTGAAAGATTCATATTCAGAATACTTCAAGAAAATAACTTATTATTTAATCTTTTTATCGCGTTCATTTGAAATGTTAACAAAAGAATTTCGAAAGTTCAAACATGAAGTGCTGAAATTCATGATTCAAGATAAACATTTGTTTAAAAGATTTAACAAGATTGCTTCTGTGCAAAGAATGATGAATCTTTAAGAAGAATGCAGTAATATTCTGCAGAAACTGCATGATGAAAGTGATCATTATGAAAGAAAGAAAATATATTGAAAGATGATTAATAAATATTGATGAGAGAAGATATGAAAGAATACATGCGTGTATGTAAAATTCTGTAAAGAATGTCAGTTGTAAACATCAAGATGAAAGAAGAAAACTCTGCATTCTATCTGAATCTTAAAAGTCTGAAAGAAGATTAAGATGAATGTCATTTACATGTTTTCAAGCGAAGAAAAATGTTATATTGTCTTGACAAGAAATGACTTCTTGAAATGAGTAGAAGAAAGAACTCTAAAAGCAGCAACTTCGAAAACGATAATGAAATTTCTGTAAGAAGATGTAATTTGCAAACACGACTGTTTGAAAAGATTTGTTATGAACGAAGAATCGAAGAACAAAGAAATTGTAGAAACGCTGATTGAGAAATATAAAATAAAGTGAGTGATGATGTTGACTTATCATTCACAAATGAATGATCTTGTGAAGAGAGATCATACAGCTATTGTGAATGTCTTAATCAAGATGACAGTCGATGAAAGCATGAGATAAGTTAGAAACTTTGTCAGTGTACTATGAGTAGACAGAATCATCATGAGAACTTTCATTGAAATGACTTTATATTATGTCTTGTATGACTGCAATGTCATTCTTTTTATAGAACTTGATGTTTCAATCTGACAGATTCTTTCATGAAGCAATGTTTGCACATGTCATGATGTCAGATCATCAACTTGATTTAAAACATAAATTGTTGATGTCTTAAATAATCTCGATTCATTGAATCTGTTTTGCAGTTCAATGAATCAAGTCATCAATTTAATCATCATCATCTTAATTTAGTTTCAGCAATTCTGTTTCAATCATTTCAATTCTGTGCATAAATCTTTGCAATCTTAAGTCATAAAACTACTGTCTAGTCTTGATTCTGCTCAATTCATGTATATAAAAGTTGAGTTCTCATTCTTTTCTTTTACTCTTTGTCTTTCATCTTATACATTATTTGATGTATTGTCTTGTATTTAGATTCTATCAAAGTAATAATAATATCAGTCTTTTATATTGATAATATCTTTAATTTAACTCAGTCTTTAACATTACAAAAGATGTACACTTTCTGCAACGTTTTCATATGTTGAAATCTCGTCTAGTTATTCTTTTGCTCAAATGAAGTTATCTCACAATCTTTTGATTGATGATGAGCATGCTGTTGAACAGTTCACTCAAAGTATGATCGAAAATTCAGTTGAGATCTTTCATGCAATGCATGAGCTTCAAAATCAAGTTCGACAATATGATGTCATCATTTTATTTTCATTCATCATTTTCAGTTCTTCAATTTATATAGAATTGAATTCTCAGTCTCTTGCAACGATAGCTCAGATCATTGCACAAATCTTAAACAATCAATCTTCTTTTGTCGTTCATCTCTTTGTGAATTCTGTCGCTGTCTTTATCGCTTCTAGATTCAAGAAGCTTCTCAACATATCTGAATATGAGAGAAACAAAGATTGATTAAATGCATGAAAGCAGAATTTGATACAGCGCATGAACATGAATGATGATCATTATTTCTCTCATCAAGTCAAGATCATCTATGTCGAGTCATGACTCATCATAGATAAGAAGACTCACAATTCAATGAATCAATATCGAGTTAATGATCTTTGTATCATTTTCATCTTCACAGATTGATAACATAAGTTGCATCATTGCTGTAACAATTCTTTCAAGACAGAAGATGCTCATTTATATCTTCGCGAAATTCTGAAGTAAGGCACGAATAGCTTTGTTGACTATTATAATCTCTTCTATCAAAAGAAAAAACATTCTTTGATGAAAGATTTTTTGTTCATTGACTGTCTGAAGCGTAATGTCAATTATTTCACTCAAGTCATCATCTTCTTCTGATGAAATCTCAATGAAACTTAATCATTCATCTTTCATCAATGAGTTCAAGCATTCTCTGACATCAACGAAGAGCTTCAGCAGCTTAAACATCGTTAATCTTGCTTCGTCTTCATCATTGTTTCATTTATTAAAGTCAAGAACATCTCTGCATTAATTAGTAACTCTTTGAGTTCAAAGATTATTATCTCTGTGACTGTTGTTTTGACAGTATCTTCGTCTCTTTCTTTCTCGTCTCTCGATGAATTAATGAATCTAAGCTTTGTCATTGTCATTGTTCAAGATAAGACTTTGATCATTTCTAACATCAAGAAAATTTGCAATAAGTAAAAGCTATGCTACTATTGCAAATTGCAACATTCAAGCAAAATCATTAAAGAATGTTCAAATAAGAAGCTCTTCACTCTGCGTATCATGAATGTTTACGACAGTGATGTCATCAATATAAATGAAGAAGTCTTGCTGCTCGCAGAAAAAATCTAGTTTCTGAGCTAAGTCACGCTCAAAAATCTGTATACATCTTATCTTGTCTACTAATCTCAATCTTTTCACTCTCACTTCAATTATATAGAAAGTTTTCTGCTAAATCTGTCTTAAAACTCTTTGAATTCAATTCAACATTCAAAGATAGTCACATGATAGTATTTTGTATTCTACGTCAAGCTTAATCTAAAGTTCTCGCTCTTGCTTTGATTGATAATGAAGTCTTTGCTTATGTTTTTATAAATAAATTCTTCGCGCAACAACATCATTTTTTCTTGCATCAATTAATTCACTCTTGCAGACTTCAAGAATTTGATGATCAAGTCGCTTTAATCGATGACATTACTTATGTCATTGAAATCACAATGATTCTTGATGAACACATTGAAAAACTATTCTTTTATGTCACTGAATTAAGTCAATATCTCATCATTATGAGTTTATCATGACTTCATCATCACGTCATTCATGTTAATTTTGAGCACAATATTCTTATCTTGTTTTTTTTCTTCTGTCTTAATCATTATTGCTCATTCTTCGTCAAGATCTATGATTTTAATCAACAAGAAGAAAATTTCTCGTTCAAAGTTAACAAAGTAGCTTTCTTTTAATCTCACTCTTAATTCACTCACAAGAAGCAACTCAGTTCATGAATCATTCACAAGAAGTAATTCAGTCTACAGATCATTTACAAGAAGTAATTCAGTTTACAGATTATTCACAAGAAGCAATTCAGCACTCAGTTCGCTTGTAAAAAGCAATCTAGTTTCTCATTCACTTGAAAGAAGTAATTCAGTTTTCAGTTCACTTGCAAGAAGCAATCTAGTTTCTCATTCTCTTGAAAGAAGTAACTCAGTTTTCAGTTCACTCACAAGAAGTAATTCAGTTCTCAGTTTGCTCGCAAGAAGCAATTCAGTTTCTCGTCTGCTCACAAGAAGCAATATAATTTTCCATTTGCTCACGAGAAGTCAACTAATACTCAGCTCATTTACAAGAAACAAATCTCATTTAGTCTTGTCTCTCATCTGAAACAAGAAGCTTTTAGTTGTATTCTTCAAGTCATTCAAAAAGAATACTCATTAAAAATCAAGTGTCAAAATTCTTTTCTTTCTAGAACTTCTATTGTTTTTCAAGCAGATCAATTCAATCAATCTTTTATACAACTTGACATAATTGAGTTGAAAGCTTAAAGCTTTGATCATGCTGCTTATGTCAAAGACATTGAAGTGTTTAACGTCATTCTAAAGAAAATCGATGTCTTCTTGAATCTTGAGTCAATCTAATCTTCTAGTTCAGACTTTAACAAGTCAAAATCGCGTTGCACGACTTTGACTGTTCATTCAAAGAACAGTTCAACTTTTGCTCAGTTCTCATCTCATTTTCAAAACAGTACATATGATAAGAATTATCATCTGAATCTTCATCAAATGAAAAAGAAATTTCATTCAACTGCATTCACGACACAAGAAGATCTTGAAGTCTATTGACAAAGTAAGAATGTCGATTCAGTCACAATTCTATCATTTAAATATTTCAAGTTTTTAAACGTCTTCTTCAAGAAGAACGTTGATATCTTGTCTTTACATTAAGCTCATGATCATGTCATACATCTTAAAGAAAATGCTCAATTCTCAGTCTTCGCTTTGTATGACATGAGTTGTGACAAAATTCTAGAACTTCGTCGTTATTTGAATGAGAATCTGAGCAAAGATTTCATTCAAGTCAGTTGCTTTCAGATGATTATCTCTGTTCTCTTCATCAAGAAATTCGAAGAAGAACTTTGCTTCTGCGTAAACTATTGAGATCTGAATACTATCACAGTCAAGAATCAATATTCTCTATCTTTGATCTCAGAAACGCTGAATCATTTAAGTTGAGCTAAAATCTTTATCAAGCTGAATATCATCTCTGCGTTCAATTGACTTTGAATCAAAGAAGAAGATGAAGTTTTCATCGTCTTTCGCACTCAATTTGAATTATTCAAGTATCTAGTCATGCTCTTCAATTTATGTAATGAGTCTGTCTTGTTTCAAGAGTATATCAACAATACTCTTTGCAAACATTTAAATAAGTTTTATACAGCTTATCTGAATGACATCTTGATCTATTTTGACAATAAACTCGAGCACAAGATTCATGTCAAGCTCATTTTGCGAAAGCTGCGAGAAGCAGATCTTCAGATGAATATAATCAAATGCAAGTTTCATGTCACTCAAGTTTCATATTTAGAATTGATAATCATCATCGAAGAAATCAAGATGAACTCTTTTAAAATAAACATCATTGTCAACTGACTCATCTTGATCAACGTTAAAGACGTTCAAAGTTTTCTAGATTTCGCGAACTTTTATATAAGATTTATCTATGACTATAGTAGAATAACTATCTCGCTCACTCGTCTCATCAGAAAAGATGTACTCTTTTTTTGATCTCAGAAATGTCAGATTGCATTCAACATTCTTAAGAAAGTCTTCACTTTCAAAATTATTCTTCATTACTATAATTCAGATCATAAGATTGTGATAGAAATTAATGCTTTGAACTATGTGTTCAAAGACATTCTTTCTCAATATGATGAGAATGAGATTCTTCATTCAGTCGCTTACTTTTCGAAGAAGCATAACTCAGTCGAGTGTAATTATGAAATCTACAATAAAGAACTCATGATCATTGTTTGCGCTTTCGAGAAATGATGATCAGAGCTTGAAGACTTTATCTATTCTGTTGAGATGATCACGAATCATAAAAATCTTGAGTATTTCATGTCAATTAAGCAGTTGAATCATCATTAAACTCGTTGAAGTGAGTCTCTGTCTAGATTCAACTATCACATTGTTTATCATTTCGACAAGATCGATGATAAGTTGAATGCTCTGACACATCACTCAGAAGATCTTTTTAAAGAGAGAAATACATTCGATTCTTGACATCAATATCAATATCAGACAATTCTGAAAACTCATGTTTTAGATCTTAATATTGTTGAGAATCTCGCTCTTGACATCTTCAACATCAAAGTCATGAAGCTTCAGTCACAAATCATCGTTCTAGACTCAGTTCAGTTACATCTGTTTTCAATTATTTCAGCACTCTTGCAAATTCTAGTTTTCATGAATTTAAAAATTAAAGAATTTGACGTTGAAGATGTCAAGTCTCAGCTAGATCAAGACATTCTGAATCTTGATGAAGATTCTGCTGATATTTTCACTCAAACATTGTAAAAGCAAGTCGAAATCAATGATAAATTCGCAGCTCAGATAATCAAAGCACTTTGCAATGAAGCACAACATCACAACAAGATCTCTTTAGTTAAGTATGAAGAACACGAGAATCATCTGTACTTTCAAGAAAGAAAGTATGTGCTCAACTCAGATAAACTACGTCTTTGTATCATTCAGCTCGCTCATGATAGTGTCATCAATGATCACTCAGAAAGAGCAAAAAGCTATGAACTGATCAGTCAAGTTTACTGATGATCAAACATTTATAAGTATATTCAACGCTTCGTATGAAACTGTCACGTGTGCATACGTTTTAAACTCTTTAAACAATAAATTCAAGAATGATTGCATTTTCTTTCAGTTTTTAAGCGTTGTTGACGTGATGTTTTCATGAACTATGTAAATTCTTTATCGCTCAGTATCTTCATGAATATCACATATAAATATGTTCTAATCTTTATTGATCGTTTTATCAAAATGAGACATTTAATTCTCATCACTTCTATGAAAGTTGAAGAAGTTATCAACTGCTTCTATGCTCATGTTTAAAAACATCATGATTTACTTGAGTTCTTCATGTCTGATTGAGACACACAATTCATCTTCGATGTCTGAAAGCATATGTGTAAAATGTTGAAGATAAACATTAAGTTATTAATGATGTATCACTCTGAAATCAATGATCAAATCAAGAAAGTCAATGCTGTCATAAAGCATTATCTTTGAGTCTTCGTCAACTACATGCAGAATTGTTAGAGATCAGCATAGAGCGAGTCATATGAGTGTCATTTAACTAATAGATAAATGCTAAGAAAGAAAAGTATCTACAGAAAAGAACTCGATTCTTATATGTGTGTTTCTCAGCTCTGTGCTAGACTCGATTGAATTGACGTCTTACACATATGATGCA
>JAABVA010001003.1_pt1 | contig 31700 bp, 31 predicted proteins | sample 5560331 | NCBI WGS metagenome assembly JAABVA01 (sample SAMN12812661, study PRJNA571458) | rock metagenome | isolation source: Antarctica rocks | place: Antarctica: Victoria Land, Mt New Zealand sud | collected 2016-01-07 | reverse complement strand
GTCGAGGACCGCGTCCACTCCGACAACCGTTCCCGATCACCAGCCCTCAGGACCAACGGCTCAACTCGCGACATACCCCATCGTCGCAAAACTCGACCTGAAAGTGACATCCAACACGCGACACTAGACGGCGGGATGATCACTGTCCAGCAACACGGGCGCTACCGGTACTACCAGCTCGCCGGACCGCACATCGCCGAACTCGTCGAAGTGATCGCCCGGGTCTCTCCGACCCTGACCATCACCTCCCTGAAGGCAGGAACCCGCGCACACGCCATCCGGCGCGCCCGGCGCTGCTACGACCACATGGGCGGTCGCCTCGCCGTGTCGATCACCGCCGCCTTCATCCGAGACGAGTACCTGACAGGACACGACGGCAGCATCGACCCCGACCGGATGCCCGGAACCCGGCCCGCCGGTGGCGTACTGGACCCCATCGCCTACACCCTCACCGAGACCGGCGCGACATTCCTCGCCAAACGGCTCGGCGTGCACGCCCGTCCTCACGTTGCCGTCCGATGCTGCGTGGACTGGACCGAGCACCAGCACCACCTCGCCGGCTCCCTCGGCCGAGACATCCTCGCCACCTGCGAGCACCACGACTGGATCAAGGCGGCCAAGCAACCCCGCGCGCTTCTGCTTACTCAGACCGGACGGGACGCGCTCCAGGACCTCCTCCAGATCGACCTCACCCACGTCGCTGCAGCCTGATCCCCACCCCAACCGGCAAGTGACGCCCGTATTCACCAACACTGACCACGCGAACAGCTGACCGACGTCATGATTCACCGGTATCTGACGTCAGGATTGACCCACGAAGCCAAAGCCCGGATCGACGAGCGTCTCGTGCTTGGGCGACGGGCCGCCGAAGACGGCGTGCCCCACCAGGTGGACGTTCTGGTAGTCGACCACGACGGTGGTCCGCAGGTCAGTGGACAGCTGGACCCCTCAGGACGAAAAAACCCCGCCAGTCCCAGAGGACGGCGGGGAGTTATCCACACAGCATGCAACCCGCTGGGGCCGTTGGCAAATCGGCGAGCAGCGTTGGGGGTGCGGTCTTCAACCTGTCGCCATGAGCCCCAGCGCTCGGACGGCCGCCGGCCCCCCAGCGACGCGGTCGCGGCTTAACGGCGCGCGAGCCGTGCCGGTTCCACGACAGGGGCCGTCTCAGACTGGCCTAGTCGGGGATCACCGGGGCCTCTGACGCACCGACGGTTGTTTTGAGCCCTGTTGGCCTCACGGCGCCGCGGTACAGGAGCCGCTCCCGAGCCGGGGGGGCGTCCCGCCGGAAGTTGCTGACGTGCGAGTACTTCTCCTTTGGCTCGCACTGCTGGTTCCACTCGCGCATCAGATCACTCCACGTCATCGTTTCCCGACGACTGGCTCGCCCGACTGGCTCGGCAGGCCCGCCTCGCTGAGTGGAGTCCGGCTCGGCGACGGACCGGTCAGTACGGTGGCGCTGGGGATCATCGCCGTGCTGTCGCCTACCTCGCGGTCTCCCGCACCGACGTCCGGCGGGACCGGACCCGGTCGGCGGCGCCCGGAGGCGGGAACGGCCCCCCCCCGGTTGGGAGAGGGGGCCGTCGTCGGTCCGGCGGTGGAACTCAGTTGTCGCCGATGAAGGAGTTCGGCAGGTTCTTGCCGGGGACCTGGTCCGGCGCCAGGACGGCGTGGTCACCCGGGTAGGGCTTCACCCATCCAGTGGCGGCGTACCAGTTGAGCCGGTTCATCTGGGCCGGGTTGGCGGAGTCCGCCTTCGCCGTCCCACCGGTCAGGGTCTGCTTCTTCGTCCACGCGACCCACTGCTGGTAGGTCCCCATCTCGGCCGCCGGGACCACCGGGGTGGTGGCGTGCGCCTGGGTGGAGGCCACGGCCGCCTTGGCCGTCCCGGCCACCGCGCCGTTCAGGCCGAAGGTGAGCGGGATCTGGTTCGGCTGGGTGGTGTAGGGGGTGAAGTCCGGGGTGTTGGTGAACGCGTCGTACATGGGCTCGGCGGCCCGGTCCTCCTGGTTCATCGGCGCGATGCCCAGGATCTGCTCGATCGTCTTCACCACGTTCAGCTGCGTGTAGTAGTTGCTGTTCACGACGTTCCGCTTCGCGTACGGGCTGACGATCTGCAGCGTGCTGCGGTGCCCGTCGACGTGGTCGGCCCCGTTCTGCGGGTCGTCCTCGAGGATGACGATCGCCGAGGAGGCCCAGTCCTTGGAGTGCGAGATCGTGTCGACGATCCGGCCCACCGCCAGGTCGTTGTCGGCGACCTCGGCCGTCGGGTACGGGGTGCCGCCGCCGACGCCGGCGGTGTGGTCGTCCATCACCCACATCATGTTCAGGTTGGCCAGCTTGTTCGCCGCCTCGGCCTTCGCGAACGACTGCTTCCAGATGTCGACCCGGTACTGGTCCGGGATGTTGAGGTCGAACTTCGGGAAGGCCATGTCGGTGATCGGGTTCAGCGACGGGATGTCGGAGTAGCTCTTGTACTTCTCGATCGGGACCGGCAGCGGCCCGGTGGCCTTGCCCTCCAGGATCTGGGAGTCCTTGTACCAGTCGGCCCAGGTGGGTCCACCGGTCGCCGGCACGGTCTCGAAGTTGAGGTACTCCCCGTAGTCCTGGACCGTCTGCCCCGCCTTCTGCGCCGCGTTCCACAGGAACCCGTCACGCTGGTAGGCCAGCGCGTCCCCGCCCTGGGCCGGGTAGCTGCGGTAGAAGGCGCCGAACTCCTTCTCCACGTAGTCGTTCGCGTCCGCCTGCATCAGCCAGTTGTGGCCGTCCGCCGACAGGGTGCCCTCGTTGTAGAAGTTGTCGAACAGCCCGTAGGTGTCCGACAGCCGGTGCTGGTTGGGCGTGACGCTGCCGCCGAACTGGGTCAGGCTCGGGTCGCTGTTGCCCTTCCCGATGTCCCCGAGCACCTGGTCGTAGCTGCGGTTCTCCTTGACGATGAGGAACACGTGCTTGATCTTCGACGGCTGACCCAGCTGGGCCGGGACCGCCACCGGGGCCGCCTTCGCCGCCGCGGCCGCCTTCGTGGGCGCGGTCGAGAGCAGCTTCTCCCAGTCGTTGTTGACGAACACCCGGTGGGTCAGCCCACCCAGGTCCGCCTCGCTCGGCGGGGCGAAGGTCGTCACCGACCCGGTGTCGTCGTAGGTGTTGTGCCCGGTGACGGTGTTCGTCGACGGGCCCTTGTTGATCGGGGACTCCAGGCCGCGGGCCCCGATGCCCTTGTCGTTGGTGACGACCAGCTTCCCCAGCGGGGCGTCCCAGGCGACGTTGACCGGGTACCAGTCGGTCGGGATCAGACCCTGGTAAGCCACCGGGGTCTTCGGGCCGCTGTACTTGTAGACCGCGACCGCGTTGTCCCGGCCGATGCTGACCAGGATGTGGCTGGAGTCCGGCATGGTGACCGCGTTCGGGTAGCTGCCGACCGTCGCCCCGGGGACCGGGTTGACGTTGAAGGTCTGCATGACCTTCTTCGTCGTGGTGTCGACCAGCGACACGCTGTCGTCGTTGGAGTTCGCCACCATCAGCACGGTCCCGTGCAGCGACATCGCGGTCGGCTGCAGACCGACCTTCACCGACTGGGTCTGCTTCCCCGCCGCGATGTCGACGACGGAGAGGCTTCCGGTGTTCGCCGCCCCGGTGACCGGGTCGGAGACGACCGGGGTCCCGTAGGAGAGGTTGGTGGTGTCACCCGGCTTCACCGACCGGCCGCCCTCGTTGGACACGTACAGCTCGCTGCCGACGCGGACCACCTGGCGCGGCGCGTTGCCGACCGGGATCTGCTTCAGCAGCTGGTTCGTCCGGGTGTCGATGACCCCGAGGGTGTTGCTGCCGTTCAGCGCCAGGTACAGCGTCGTCCCGTCGGCGGAGAAGGTCCCGCCCGAGGGCAGTGCGGGCCCGTGCGGCCCGGACAGCGGGATGACGGTCGGTTTCCCGGTGGCGTTGCCGTTGGCGGTCATCGCCACCTTCACGAGGTCCGCGGACTGCGACACCCACAGGGTGCGCCCGTCGGGGGACCAGAGCGGGCCGTCCGCGGCGACCGTCCCGTCCCCGGTCTTCCCGTACTCACCGCCGGACATCCCGAGCTGCTGCTTGACCTTCCCGCTGGCGATGTCGATCAGGGTCAGGGACCCCTGGAAGCTGGTCCAGCTCAGCGCGGCCAGGGTCTTCCCGTCCGGGCTGATCGCGCTGGACAGCAGCCGGCCGTTGTCGACCAGCGTGCGCCTCCCGTAGGGGTCCACCGTCTGCCCGGTGGGCAGCAGGACCCCGTTGGCGGTGGTCTGGCCCACGTGCTGTTGACCGAAGCCGCCGCCGGCGACCACCGCGCTCGCGGCCGCACCGCCGGCCAGGACCAGCGCCCCGGTCAGCGCGGCGCCGACCGAGACCGGACCGATGATCCGGCGGCGTAGTGCCGCCCGCATTCCGTGTTTCCGCACAACCGTCTCCCCGCACCTCGACTGCGGACGGCCGGACCGGCCGGACCCGCTTCCCGAGTCAAAACCCCGGGTGCCGGATCCAGCGCATCGAGAGCGGTGAACAGTGGGCGAACTACCTGAGGAGATCTCAGAGTGTCCGACTGATCGAACCGTCGCCGACCGCCGCGGCCGTCAGCCGATGTCGAAGCAGGACTGGAAGTCCGAGAGCGGGTTGACCACCGTGTCGCCGGCAGTGTCGCCGGCCGCCTCGACCAGGGTCGGCTGGCCGACGGCCTGGGCGGCGTCTGGGCGTCGAGCACCCGTCGGGTCTGACGTTGACATCGACGTTGGCGGCCACCGGAGGACAGGGAGGGGGTCGGGCGAAGTGGTGAACACCCCGACCACCCCCCCGTACCGGAAGGGGGGGCACCTGATCGGGCTGGCCCAGCAGAGCGTTGCTCTCGCGGTGGGACGGGGGTCGGTGGCGCCGGGCGGTGGAGCGGTGCTCGGGGCCGCTGTTGGTGGGGTATGACGCGGACCCGGCGGGCGCGGCGGCCACCGACTGCGCCGCCGGATTGCTCGGTGATCTGGACGTGCGGGTGGTGGAGCTGTCAGTGGGGGGTGACCCGGCGCAGCTGCTAGCCGCGTAGGGGGCGCGGGGGCTGCGCCGGGCGCTGGGGCGGTCCCGGCCGTTGGTGGAGGTGGTGGTCGCCCACCGGCTGGGCCGGTGGGACCGGTACGAAGAGAACCTGGTCGCGCTGGTGGAGGCGGTCCACGACGTCGCCGAGCTGGTGCTGACGGCCCCGGCCGGGTTGCGGGGCCGGCTGGTCGGGCTGGTCGCGGGGCGGACCGGGCTGCCGGTGGAGACCGTGAGCGGGGCGTTGCTCGACGACGCGGCTGGATGAGGGCCACGCTCCGGGGGTAATGGGCGGCCGGGTCGGGCGGGGTGATGGCTCGTCGTTCGGTGATGCCGGGATGGTCCTGGTGTCGATCGACGTGGGCGGCCGAGTACCCGGCGGTAGCTTCCAGCGGTGGTCACCGTCGTGGACTATGACCCGCGGTGGGCGGAACGGTTCAGGGATTACGCGCGGAGTACCTGCAGGCTCTGGGCCGGGCGGGGGTCCGGGTCCTCGCCGTCGAGCATGTCGGGAGCACGTCGGTGCCGGGACTGGCGGCCAAGCCGGTGATCGATATCGACATCGTGGTCGCCGGGGAAGACGTGGCCGCGGCCGGCGAGGTGCTGATCGGTCTAGGGTTCCGGGCGCTCGGTGAGCTCGGCATCCCCGACCGGTGGGCGTTCCGGGAACCGGATCGGCTTGCGGGGACGAACACCTACGTGGTCATCGCCGGTTCGTTGGCCCTGCGCAACCACCTCGGGGTCCGCGATGTGCTGCGCAGCGACCCGGGCCTGCGGGTGGAGTACGCCGCGGTCAAGAAGGCGGCCGCGATGGTCGCCGCCGACATCGACGACTACGGCGGTCGGAAGAACGCGACCGTGCAACGAATCCTGGCGGCGGTAGGCCTGACCGAGCGGGAGCGGGTGAGTATCGACAACAACCAGGTGCCCAGCCACCGGGACCGGGCCGGCTGAGCCCGGTCGCCGCGTCCCCCGGTCCCGCAGCTGGTGGGCTGTTTCGGAGAGCGGGTGTTCCGAGAGGAGCGCACAGTAGGGCGAGAGCGGTGGGAAGTCCTGAGGGACCGACACCGGCTGGGCAAGGACGGGAGCGCGACTGGCGCGGATTGGACCGGCCGGCGGCCCCCGGCCGTCAACAACCCGTCGGCGGGGTCTGCGGGAAGGCGTCGGCGCGGCCTACGGTTTCCTGTGATCATCCGGGTACGCCCCGTCTTGGTCTTTGTCGCCGCGAGCGCTGTGCTCGCGGGCTGCGCCGGCCAGGGCGCTCCGGGCGCCCGGCCTGCGGTGACCGTCACCGTGAGCGCACCCGCAACGACAGTCCCGGCCGCTGCCGCGGCGTCTGGGTCGCCCGCTACGGCTCGCACCGGGCCGTCCGTTCCGCCGGCCCCCTCGGTGACGGCGGGTGTCCCGTCAGCGACCGTGCCGGCCGGGCAGACCCTGCTGACCCGGACCGAGGTCCGGGTCTACAGCCCCTGGGGGCCGGGCGGTCCGGCTCCCGGGGTGCGGGTCACCGCCAACGCCCGCGGTTCCTGCAATCCCTCGATCGCGGAGAGCAGTATCCCGGATGCCTACCGGTGTTTCACCGACACCCCGGACGCGACGGGCGCCACGATCCTGGACCCTTGTTTCGTCGACCGTGACCGGTCCTCGGCCCGGCTGCTGTGTGCGAACAGTCCTACCGACACGACCGCGACCCTGCTCACCGCGGACCCGGCGGTGAGCCCACCGGACCCGAACAGCAATGGGGACAACTCCGACCCGTGGGCGCTGGACGTGGTCGGGGTCGGCATCTGCACCCATGCCACCGGCACCGTCGGTGAGATTGGCGGGAAGTACGCCGCCTACTACTGCGCCGACGGCGGCAGCCTGTACGGGGACATCGACACCAGCGAACAGCCCTGGACCGCGTTCCACCGGGCAGCCACCGGCGGTGGTTTGCTCAGCGTTCAGATCCGCACCGCCTGGCCGTGACCCGCCCGCCCGCGACCCGGCTCGGAAAGCAGTTGTCCGGTCAGGTGAGCAGACGGGTGACGGCTTGGTCGAGCTCGCCGCTGACACCGTCGGCGATCAGGGCCTGCCGGACCCGGCGGCGCAGCGCCTGGAAGGACTGCTGAGGCAGGTCGACGCCGGCCGCGACCTGCTCGGCGCGGACCGCGAGATCGACCAGTTCCCGGTGCAGAGCTGCACTCTCCTCGTACAGCGGGATCGGGACCTGCCAGACGTACTTGTCGAAGTCGCGGGGGCCGAAGTCGCCGAGGCTCTGCAGTGGTTGGACGATCGCGAGCAGGGCGGGGCTGTTGAGCACGGCCGTGAGGTAGCGGGCCTCGTCCGGGCCGGTGACGGTGGCCCAGTACAGCTTGTGGTCAACCACCATCCGGGGGTCGTCGATGTAGGCGGCGGCAAGGTAGGCGCCACTCTTGGTGTAGACGACCCGGTGAGCTGTGCTCGGCAGTTGCGCGCGGAGCTTGTTCCGGTAGTCGAGCTGCTCGAGCAGGGACAGGGTGCTGGTCGGGGTCCGGTGGGCGGTCCAGACGTCGGCGGCGGCCCGCCACCAGGACGCCAGCCCGGGGTACTGGTCCAGCCGCGCTCCGGTGGTCTGGTCCAGGGTGGTGCCGTCCCAGGGGATGACAGCCTGGGCCGGTGGGCGCAGCCGGAACGGCAGGACGGTGTCCCCGACGAGGATCGGCCGGATGAACTGGCGTTCCACCGCGGTCACCGGTAGGTCCGGTAGCTGCTTCCACGGGGGCTTCTCGTTGGTGCTGCGGCTGGACCGCACGGTGGTCCGGCCCTGCCCGGCGCCGAGCGGCCCGGCGGGCGCGTTCTGGACGAGGACGAGGAATCGAGGGACCAGGGTCGCGCCCTGGGAGAACCGCGGCGCGTAAGGCGATCGTGTGGCGGAAGCGGGGCTCGCGGTGGTGGCAGTTCGGGTGATCCTCGGTTCGACCTCGGCGTAACCGGCGGCGTGGTCGACCTTCGTCCCGGCCCAGGTTTCGGTGGCCCCGGTCAGAGCGGTCGGGGCGCCGATGGTGGTGGTCCTGCGGGTTCCGGTGACCACGGCCGCGGGGACGGGGAAGAAGCTGGGCTTGACCGCGTGCAGGTCCCAGCCGCCGTGCAGGTCGGCGGTGACGATGTCGTGCCGTTCCGGGCTCCAGGCGCCGGTGCGGAACCCGGCGAACTGCTTGCGGGTCAGGACCGCCAGCGGCATGACGAAACTGAAGGTGCCTGCTTCGGCGAGGTACTGCTCGACCGCGCGGGCCACGAACAGAGCGGACAGGTCCTGATGGGTGGCCACGGCGGCACCGGCCCAGAACCCGCGGGCGGTGCTCATCGCGCGGAAGTCGGCCTTCATCACCGGGGGCATGTACCGGTAGGACAGCCAGGGCGGGTTCCCAACCAGCACGTCGACCCGATTGGCGGGGCGGCTCAACCACACAGGGCGGGCGAGGTTGCGGACGTAGTAGCCCCAGATGTGATCCCGGCCGGTGTCGTGCAGCTCGCACATGACCTGGTAGGTGCCGGCGATCATCGCCTCATCGGCAGGGTCGACGGTGTAACGGCGGAACACCGCTCGAAGTGTGCCGGTGGCGGGTGGGCGGTGGTCGCGGGCGGTGGCGTCGGCCAGGTCGGCGACCAGCCCGTCGAAGCGGGCCGCGTCGGCGACGAGCCGATCGGGGAAGCGCAGCTGGTCAGCGAAGAGCATCACCCCGTCCCCGGTGTGGACGGTGAGCGCGTCCCCGGTCAGCAGGGACTGGTCCTGTCCCCACTGGACGCTGTCCCCGAGGTAGACCGGGATGGTCAGTGGGGGGCGGTCGCCGGCGGTGAGCCGGTCCCGGCCCAGGGCGAGTAGGTAGGTGACCCGGGCGAAGGTCGCCGCGACCGGGTGGACGTCCATCCCGTACACGTGCCCGGTGGCCCCGCTCATCGCCTCCGCGTCGGTCTGCCCGGCCGCGGCGGCGGCGGCCAGGTAGGCGCGGACGGCGTGGAACACGAACGTGCCGGACCCGCACGCGGGGTCCAGGACCCGCTGGCGCAGGGGGTCGGTGACGGCGGTGGTGACCATGACCTCGGCCAGCCAGTCCGGGGTGTAGTACTCCCCGAGGTCGTGGCGGGTCCTGGCGGAGATCACCGACTCGTACAGGACTTTCATGACGTCGTGTTCGACTCGGTCCCAGGTGAACCGGGACAGCCGCCGGGCCAGGGTCCGCACGAAGTCGGCGCCGCCGGGGACCTCGATGACCCAGTCGAAGAAGTCCTCCTCCACGACCCCGCGGATCTGGGCGGCGGAGAACAGCTGCCCGCGGGTCAGCGACGCCGGGGTCAGGCTCTGGTCGGTCAGGTCGAACCCGATGACGGCGTGCCCGATCAGCTCGGCGGTCACCACCAGCAGGGTGTGCTCGAGGAACAGCTCGTCCTCATTGGTGAACGCGGTCCCGAGTGCGGTGGTGAGCAGCTTGGCCCACAGTTCCCGTTTGACCCGCACACCCGTCTGGGTGTGCCCGCCGCGGTACAGGGCGCGCAGGTCCGCTGCGTCCAGGGCATGGGCGGTGCTGGTTGCGCCGAGCCGGCGAGCGATCTCCCGCGGGGTCGGGGTCAGGTCGGTCGCGGTCGCCAGGACACCGTCCAGCCACACCGTCAGCCCGGCCGTGTCCGGGCTGGTGGGGGACAGCTCGAACCGGGACACCGGGGACAGCACGCCGTCCAGCAGGTGGAACAGCAGCCACTCGGCGCCGTCGGTGAGGATCCCGGTGTATCGGGCCCCGGTCGTGGCGGTGCGGTCCCTGACGTAGCCGGCGAGCTGCGGGACCGCCTCGGCGCGGACGTTGCCGACCCGCAGGTCCCGCTTCACCTCGATGACCGTGGCGCCGACCTCCACGTCGATCCGGCGCAGCTTCCCGACCGGCGCCTCCAGGACCACGTCCTCCAGCTGCCCGTCGAGCAGGTTCAGCCCCGCCGCGAGCAACAGCAGCCGCACATCACTCTGAACCGTCGCCTCCGACCGGCCCGCTGCCCGATCAGCCAGCCGACGGGCCACCGCGTCCAGGTCGATCGAGGCAATGCTCACGCCGCGAAGCTACGCAGGCACCCGGGCTTGCGGCATCCGCCCGCGGCCTCGGGCGAGGTCGTCGGCGCCGCTGAGGTTGCAGTGGAGGTCGTCGACGGGTCCGGGTAGGAGCTTGCCGATACCACTCAGCCGCCAAACTGCTTGCGCAGCTCGGCTTCGTTGACGTCCTTGACCCCGTGCTCGCGAAGCACCCGCGCAAAGGCTTGAACTTTGGCCGCAGGCGTCGACTGTCGGGCGGCAGCCCGGTTCGCCTCAACTTCGATCTTTTTAAACCGCTCCTGCAGATCTTTCTCGAAGTCGGTCATACCCGGTCCTCTCTTCGCAAGCCCAGTTTCCTGACCGGCACTCTTCCACCCAACGTCGCCGCCCCAAGGAGTCACACAACGGCCAGCCAGCGGCCTCAACGCGACCCCGAAGCTGCCCAACCGACGGTGTCCCGGCGGCGGAACCCCCGCTGGGACACCTGCTGACGGCGGCCGCCGGAGGCATCGGTGCTGGTCGGGGTGTCCCAGCAGACCCGCCCGCATGGGTGTCCCGGCGGACGTGCGCCAGTTGGGACGAGCGTGCGCCTACCCCGGGTGTACTCCTAGGGGGACGGAGAAGTTCCGGCGAGCGAGCGTTCGGTGACGATCCGCTTGGACCGTGCGGTGGCTGTTCCCGGTGACGTCGAGGTCCCAGAGCCGGCTGATCCCCAGCTTGCGTAACCAGTGCTGAACCCTCGCCGCGGACACCGCGATCCCGTCCAGCGCGACCTCGTCGACGATGAGGCGGGGCCGGAGCTTGCCTCGCGGCGCAGCGCTTCGATCCGCACGACCACGGCCTCATCGGTCTGGGTGTGGCTGTGATGCGGTCGGCTGGACCGGTCCGCCAGCGCGGCCTGTCCACCGGCGGCGACCTGCTGACCTACGTGCGGACGGTCGCCCGGGCCAACCAGAGACTCGGCCGCGACACGGGCCTTCGGACGGCCCTCCTGCAGGACCCGGGAACCAGACGACGACGGCTTTCAGCGGTCAGAGGCGCGTTACGGTGCACGAAACAGGTCTCCTTCGGCGGGCGCGAAGTGGGGTAACTCCCACCCAACCGGGGAGACCTATCCCCGCCCGCCGACCAACCCGCTGGTCACAACGTCCTGACATGCAACATTTAGCCCGCCCACACGTGGATGACCAACCGCCTGAGAGAGCGCAGCCCCTTACGACTCAGGGTGGTGCGTGAGTGCTTCGATGATGAGCGGTAGGTAACGGCGCACCTGGTTGCGGTCACTCTCCTGTTCTGCCTCGGAGAGCTCGGTGTAGGTAGTCTTGATCTGCGCCGACCATCGCTTGACGAGCTCGGCCGGGATCACCAACGAGCCGTCGTCCGTGCGCTGGCACTGGTCGTGCAAGTACTCCTGCCAATGCGCCCAGCGTTCGTGCTCGACGGCGGCCAGGCGGTCGACGAAAGCGTCGGCCTCGAGGACGGCTCGAACGTCCGGGTCTGGTGCCGTCACAACAGGCCATTCTGAGCCAGGCGCCAATAGTGCTGGCCGAGTGGGGTCAGCTCGCACTCCTTGCTCTCCATCGCAGCGTGCCACATGTGAGGGGCGCCAATGGGACGTACGAGGTTTACCGCCCTATATTTCTGCAGGATCTTGAACTGAGCGTTTCGTACGGGGTCTGGTGCCGAAACCGAGGCATCTTCCTGCCCTGTCCGCTCCGGTTCGTAGCTGGGGTCGAGCCGGATCACCGTCGTCTCCGAGGAGAACAGAGCCGGCAGCTGCTGCAGGTCCCGTAGTTGGAGCGGAGCTTCCGCTTTGCGGAGGGAGATGAACTTCGTGACGTTGGTCTTAAAGACCGGTCGCTGCGCCCACGGCCCGAGGGATTGGTCGATGTGGGCGTACACGCTGCCGGGGGTGACGGCGCCGAGGAGGTTGGCCGCGGCACCCCCTAGTGCGTCGACGAGCAGGGCGGTGAAGACTCCTGCCCCGCCCGTCTCCATGGCGTACTGATCGGCCGTGGATGCGGTCAGGATCGTCATGCCATCGGAGATCTCGGCGACGTCCCGCTGACGCGAGGTGCTGCCGGAAACGCCGCTGTGGCAACTGTCGAGGATGATGACCTTGTTCTTCGCCTTCGAGTTGTGCGCCGCTGTCATGACGTCCGAGAGGGGGAGCCCGTCGTCGCCGGACCGGCAGTCACTCGCGCACAGGAAGCCACCACCGGTGTCCTCGATGTAACCGTGGCCCGAAAAGTACAAGAGAGCGATGTCGGAGTCGTCGGCGAAGAGTTCAAGCACGGCGGCCTTTAGCTCGCCTCGTGTGATGGCGGTGACCGGGTCGGCCGCTGCGAGCAGCCGAGGCGTGCTGAAGTTCACGGAACTGTCCGCGTTGCGCTCGAGTACGTCGTGGACGCTGCGGGCGTCGTTGACCGCGCCGTGGAGGCCCCCGATGTGGTCGTAGTGATCGATTCCGACGATGAGTGCTTTCCTCATCGGGTCACGCTCACAGCGAGTCGATGAAGGCGACGATGTTCTGGTCGGTCCAGGCGACGGTGTTTACGCCGGTGAGGTTGGTGCGGTCGTCCTTGTAGGCCCAGATCCCGCGAATCGGCTTACCCTCTTCCTTGGCGCACTGGACCTCCCACTTCTGGCCGGTCGAGGTCAGCGAGTTCTTGCTTACCAGCACGATCACCCCGGCCGAGCGACGAATCCGCGTGCGCACCTTGTCCTTCCAGCCGGTGTCGTAGGGCTCCTTCACCGACATGTCCACGAACTCGTACGGGGCCCGCGGACTGAGGCTCTGGCCCTTGAGGAAGTCGCGCTGACGCTCGTCCTCGATGGCGAAAGCGATGAAGATGATCTTGGTGTCTGCCACGGCGTCCCCCTGCTGGTCGAAACCTCGACCACCGCCGCGCTGACCGCGGACAGGGCCCACGTCCGTGTAGCGCGACGCTTGAGGCAACATACCGGCGCCTCCGATACGAGCCCCTGTGGCGGCCCATGTACAGCGGTGGGCCGCACCGAAATCGAGCGACGAATCCGCGTGCGCACCTTGTCCTTCCAGCCGGTGGAGGTCATGATCTACGGGCCCCGGAACGCCCAGGAACTCCAGGTCATCCTCGGATTGATCGAAGAGAGCCTCAACACTGCCCGTTTGGCCAACGACGCTTGATCGGTCCTGGGTGACGTCGGCCCCTCCCCCCAGATCACTGCGCTGCAGCGCTGGTTGCCGTCTTGAAACCGATGGCGGTTTCAGTACGGCCGGTCCGGTGATCTCGGCGGTGTGCCGAAACGTGTCTGGCTGAGCAACTCCAGTGGGGCCGTGACCCCGGGCCGTGACCCGGCCGCCGCGGACGTGTAGGTGTCGTTGGGACGGCGGACGCGTCCAGTCCGGCGTCCGTTGCAGTCCTTGCTCGCTTGGTGCGCAGCCGGCTGATGCGACTCGTCCCCAGCTCAGCGGGCGGGGCCGACCGCACCAGGCGGCGGTCGGTGTCGGGGCCCTTGTCACGCCTGCGGAGCGGGCGGTAGGCCGAGGGTCTTCTGGATCGTCGTGGCGATCTGGTCGATGTTGACCGCCTCTAGGTCGGTGGTGTCGATGTGGAGGGTCAGGTCTGCGGCCAGGACGGGTTGGTAGGGGCTTGCGTACCGTTCCGGGTGGACGCTGAACCGGGCCTTCATCTCGTGGACGCCGGGCGTCGCGGCCCGGCGCCGGGCCCGGTCGAGCAGGACGTCGGGGTCGCCGGTCAGTGCCACCTCGATCATGGGGACAGGGAGTGCCGCTGCGGTGTCGGCGAACATCTCGCGGTTCCAGGTGTGGTTGAACGGGGTGTCGGCGACGACGGTGTGGTGCGGGGCGACAGCACGAAGCATCCACAGGAAGATGCTCCAGGCGACGCCACCTTCGAAGTACACGTTCCCGTCGACCTCCGGGTCGTAGCGCTCGGAGGTCAGGGCCGGGTGCTGCGGTCGCCACCCGGAGTAGACCATCGAGTGGATCGCGTCGCGGCTGATCCAGACGGCGTCGAGCCGTTGGGCGAGCTGTTCGGCCACGGTGGTCTTGCCGGCCGCGGCGTGACCGGTCACCAGGACCAGGAACGGGGTTGCCGGGCCGTGCGCCGCCGCGACGTGGGGTCCCGGGCCGGATGCGTGTTCGGTGACCGCCTCGAGTTCCTCATCGAGGTAGAGCCCCATCCCGCCGAACTCGAAGTCCACCCGCAGGCCGCCGGGAAGATCCGGTCCGACCTCGCCGACACCGAGGTCACCGTCGTGTCCCAGGTTCCGGTCGACAGGACCGATGTACCGGACCAGTTGATCTTCGCGGAACTTGCTCATGGGGGAACCTCCGCTGGCGAGAGTCGTTGCTGAGGTTGCCGACAGTAGGCAGTCCCTACAACCCGTGCCGTTCCGATCGTTAACGGGATGGTGCGCGCGGTACGACGACACGCCGGGGCGGGTCGTACCGGAAGCCGTGTCGAAAGCCGTGGTGCACCGGATGGATCGATTCGGCGTTTTCGGTATGGCCTGGTGTGCCGTGGGAGCCGGGGTTGAACGTCTCGTCGGAGGACACGGCGGAGGTGTTGCCGCGCCGGGGGTGACGAGCTGGGCGTGCTCGGCGGCGTGGGGGGAGCGCACAGGTTCCTGACAGGCAGCGGTCCCTAGCTTTCGGACCGTCCGTCACACCCGTTGAGCGGCCGCTGATCTGCGGTTGCGCGCCTACCGGAGGTCCCTTGTGTCCCTCACCAACCACCGCAACCCGATGGGGCTGATCGCTCTGGCGGCCGCCGGCTCGATGGTGTTGCTCGCCGCGGCACCGGCCAGCGCGCTGGCCACCCACGCATCCCGGCACCAGCCCGCCCCCGCCGCGAAGGCCCACCACTTCACCGCCGAGGGCCTGGTCGTGTCCTCGACAGGCTCCTCGATCGTGGTGCTGGCCCGCGACGTTTCCAGCCGTGGCCGCGTGGACCACAACAAGCTCATCACGGTCGCCGTCGCGCCTCGGCACCAGCGGCACCCGCACGTGCGCGGCGCGTCGACGGCCGGGCCGAGCGCGGGGACCCTGATCGTCGGGAACCTGGTGGACCTGTCCGGTACCGCGACCGGCTCCGGGACCACCGCGACGTTCACCGCCACCCAGGTGGTCCAGCACGCCGAGCCCGCGCACGTGTTCCTCGGCACCGTCACCGCGGTGAACGCCAACTTGGTCACCGTCACGAAGGCCGCCACCGCCAGCGACGACCAGGGTGAGAACAGCGACGGCTCCAACCAGTTCACCGTCGACGTGACCAACGCCGCGGTGACCGTCGACGGCGCCGCGGGCAGTCTCACGGTCGGGCAGTCCGTCGCGGTCCTCGGCGAAGGGGTCCACGACCTGGTCCTTGCGGCGGCGGTGTACGCGTTCACGGCCGTCCCCACCGTCCTCGCCGGGCACGTCGCGGCCGTGAACGGCACCCTGGTGACGATCGGCGACAGCGGGGACGGCGCCACCGTCGACCTCGCCGGCGTCCCGCTGTCGGTCAACGGCAACCCCGACAGCACCACCGCCGCCCTCGGCCCGGACACGAACATCGTCGTCCTGGGCAGCACCGACACCGCCGGGACTCTGACCCCGACCCTGGCGTTCGCGTTCAACAGCGTCGACAGGAACCCCGCCGGGGCCAACCCCGACGACTGACCCACCACCCCGCACGGACACCAGCGCGGGGGTGCCACGACGTCCGGTCGCCCGGCGGAGCACCCCCGTCACCGTCGGCGGCCACCGTGTGCAGTGGGGACCCGACGCCGCTGCGCGCGGTCCCGGACCGAGTGGTGGTCGGCCCGGTCGGCCCCGCCCCCTGACGGGCACCGTCAGCGTCACACCGCCACGGGTCGCGGGCGATCGTGTTCCCACTGCGGGGCCGGCCGGCGGGTCGGTCGCCTGCGCGGTGTCCCAGCCGCGGCCGCTGCACCAGAAAGCGGTCGGAGCGGGACCAGCGGGTGGGCCCGGGCTTGTGCAGCGGGCTGCTGCGCGAACGCGCCAGGCCAGTCCAGGCCGGTCCAGGCCGGCTCGCCGCCGACCCGCCCAGGTGGGATGCGAGCAGCAGCGGGATCCCCGCGGCCGCGACCGCCCCCGCGGCCAGTGCGGACACCGCACCCCGTCCGGGGGCGCCGGGGGCTGCTCGAGCACCCCAGACCGGGTACCTGGCCGACGGGCTGGGGGCTGGGAGGCTGGGGGGGTGACGCATGTTCTGGTGCCGGAGCCGGAGCCGGCCCGGGGTGACCCGCAGTCGCCGGGGCCGGCGGCGGCCAGTGTGAGCGGGTCGGTGCCGCCGGGCTGCCCGGCGCGGACCCGGCTCTACCGGGGTGGGGTGGTGCGGGATGAGGGGTTCCCCGCGGAGCAGATCAGTGAGCGGTTGCGGGCCGACCCGGACGCGGTCGTGTGGTTGGACCTCTACGACCCGGACACGACCGATCTGCAGCTGTTGGTCGAGGAGTTCGGGTTGCACCCGTTGGCGGTGGAGGACGCCGTCCACGACCACCAGCGGCCCAAGGTGGACCGCTACCGCACCCACCTATTCGTGAACGTGTACGCGGTCCGGTTCGACCCGGCCGGCGGGGAGCTGAGGACCAGCGAGATCAGCGTGTTCGTCACCGACCGGGCGCTGATCACGGTCCGCAAGTCCGACTTCGACGTCGACACCCTCCTCGACCGGTGGGACGACGCTGGCGAGCGGGCGGGCAGCGGGCTGGGGTTCCTGGTCCACGGGCTGCTGGACGCGGTCGTCGACGGGCACTACGCGGCGGTGCAACTGCTCGAGGACGCCGTCGACGAGCTCGAGGACGCCCTGTTCGACCCGCGCCCGGGCCTGGACATCCGGCGGCGCGGGTTCGAGCTGCGCAAGAGCCTCGGCCAGCTGCGCCGGGTCGTGGTGCCCATGCGTGACGTGATGGCCCGGGTGGTCCGTGAGGACAGCCACCTGGTCGACGAGGACCTGGCGCCCTACTACCAGGACGTGCACGACCACGTGCTCCGGGCCGCGGAGGATGTCGAGGCCAGCCGTGACCTGATCGCGTCGATCCTGGAGACCAGCCTCAACGAGCAGGGCAACCAGCTCAACGAGATCACCAAGAAGCTCGCCGCGTGGGCGGCGATCATCGCCGTGCCGACCGCGGTGACCGGGTTCTACGGGCAGAACGTGCCCTACCCGGGCTTCTCCCAGCACTGGGGGTTCGTCCTGAGCAGCATCACGATCGTGGTGCTCTCCGGCGGGTTGTACCTGATGCTCAAACACCGCGACTGGCTCTGACACAGGCGGGTAGGCGGCGGTCACCGGCTTCACCCGGTCGCCGCACAGGCCACCGCCGCCCGGGTGCTAGACCGCGCAGCGAGCCGACCCGTGCCCGGCCATCCGAGCGCGGGGGAACGCGCGCCGAGCCGGTGGGTGCCGGGGTCGGCGCCGCGACGTTCGAGGTGTGCAGCGGGCTGCTGCACGAACGCGCCGCGGTCGGGACCAGGCCAGCGCCGATCCGCGCAGGTCCCGTAGGTCCCGTAGGTCCGCCGGGACCAGCCGCGCTGGCCGGGGAACGCGTCGTGCAGGTCCACGGGCGACCGCTCCCGCCCACACGCTCCCGCCCACACGCTCCCGCCCACACCGCCGCCCACACGGCCGCGCCGCTCCGCGGACTGGCCGGAGCACAGCTCGCGCGCACGGCACCCACGCGCGGACCGCGTCCGGCGACACCGAGGTTCGTGGCCGCGGCGGGCGGCCGTCGTGTTGCGGCTGGGTCCATGACCCCCGTCGAGCAGACCGTCGACAGGCGCGGTCAGCGACCATCTGGCACGGTCGGCACGAACAGACCCGCCAGCGGTGGCCGGTACGCCGGTCCACTCGGCGCGGGTCCGTCCACGGTCGGGGGCTTCCCGGCCGTGTGGCTTGTCTGAAGGGTGTTCTTGTGCGCCGGTTGTCTGCTCTTGTCCTGGTCGTGGTGATGGCTGTCGCCGGGTGCGGTTCGTCGAAGACGGCGAGCACGGCCGTCCCGTCCGCCGCCGGTGCCAGCGCCTCCGCTGCCGCCGGGGCGGTGGCCGGCGCGTCGCCGCTGGCGTCCACGGGGTCCTCGATGGCACCGACCGCGGCGGCGGCTGCCGCGTCGTGCCCGAGCTCGAACAGTCGGTCGTTCGCGAAGACCCGGTTCGTCGCTGATCTGGGTGGGGCGGCGTTCCTGATCCGCCGCTACATCTACCAGCCCTACACCCGGGGGTCGTTCACCAAGGGCCACCCCGGGCGGACCCTGGCGCTGGTCAAGGCCGCGGCGACCGCGGGCACGGTCGTGCACCTGTTGAAGAACGCGTCGCTGAACGCGAAGGCGAACCCGACGCTGTGCAAGACCATCGCGGCGCCGCTGGCGGGTCTGACCTCGACCGTGAGCGGCCTGGCCGGGTCCCTGCGCGGCGGGGGCTTGAACCCCGGGGCGATCGGTGGGCTCGGTGGCGCGGTCAGCGGTCTGCTGGGCAAGGCCAAGGCCGCCGGGGTCCCGGTCACCGAGAAGGCCCCCACCGGCGCCTGACCGGCCGCGCCCACCGGGCACCGGCCCGGGACCCGGGACCTCCCGGTGGTCCTGGCGGCGCGGTGCCCGATGCCGGAGGTCGGGAAGTGGTCCCGGACGAGCCCTCGAGCAACCGGCTGCCATGCTGAACGCTGCTCCATCTCCGGCTCCAGCGCCTGACCCGAGAGGTACTCGTCGTGAACCGAGGCACGTCAACCCTGGCCCTGACCCTGGCCGCGGCGGTGACCCTCACCGGCTGCGGGGCGAAGGCCCACACCCCGGTGACCCCTGCCGCCCCGGTGACCGCTGCCGCGCCCAACGCTGTCACCACCGGCCCGGCGGCGGCAGGCACCAGCGCCGGAGCCGGAACCGGAACCGGAACCGGGAAAGCCTGCTCGGCCGGGCACACCCGGGCCACGATCAACGGCACCGTCAAGTGCCTCGCCCCCGGGCAGCAGTGCTCCGCCAAGGCGACCACCCAGTACCCGCAGTACGGGTACATCTGCCGCACCGTCAACGGCCGCCTCGTCCTGCACCGCGCCTGACGACCCACCCGGGACGGCGGGGGGCGCCGTGGTCGGGGACAAACCGCGGCAGCGTCCTCGCCTTGCGGGCCAGGACCTGCAGGAGTGGTCCAGCAGCAGGCTCGGGGAGCCCTTGCGGACCGACCGGGCGTGCCGGGCGACCTCGGTCCGGCCGCTGCGCCCAGGCATGGAGGGTGGCGGTGAGCGCGAAGGCGCTGCCGTAGAGCACGTGCTGGCCGACGTGGCGGGCGGTCAGCGTGTCCAGCGAGCGAAGACGCTCGGCGCTTGGGAGGGCGACGGCGCGGACGTCGACCACGGCGCGCTCACCGACCCAGTGCCCGGCCGGGAGCCGGGTGCTCACGGCCAGGCTCGACGGTGTCCGCGGGTCGTGACCGGGAAGCCAGTCGTCGAGCAACCCCAAGGCGACGCCGACCACCGCGGCCTGACAACCCACCCACACCGTCCGGGAAATCAGGTCAAGCTCCCCGGGTGCGCGCGGGCGTGTCGATGCGACCGAGGCCTCCGCCGCGGCGCTTGGTGTGCGCCAGGTCAAGGTGGTCAGAAGCCCGACCAACCGCGCGCGGCGCGCCGGACCCAGGAGGATCAGGGTTGTGAAGAGGGCAGGAGTCAACGATCTCCCGGTGTCCCCGCCACCCGACGAGCCCCCTCGACCGTCCGTCGAACGGGTCGGTCCCCCTGGGATAGGGGGACATCGGGAAGCGTGGCGGCGGGCCACCCAGAGGGAGAGCCGGTGGCCGGCTGCGGTCGCGACCGCGGTCGCGATCGGGTTGCAGGTGGTGCTCCCGGCCGAGCTGAACCTTTCCTCGCGGTACCTGCTTCCCGGCGTGGAAGCGGTGCTACTCGTGGCGCTGGCCCTGATCAACCCTGGTCGGGTGAGCCGGCGGGAAGTTCCGCTCCGCTGGGTCGGGCTCACCCTGATCGCGGTGGCGTCGGTCGCGAACGCGTACTCCGCGATCCGGCTGGTACTAGGCCTGGTCCGCGGCACCGAAGGCGGCTCACCCGGTCCGCTGCTGGCGACCGGGTCCGCGATCTACATCACCAACATAGTGGTCTTCGCTTTGTGGTACTGGGAGTTCGACCGAGGTGGACCCGCGGCCCGGGCCCACGGTCTAGACCCCTACCCGGATCTGATGTTCCCACAGATGGCGACCCCCGGGATGGCCGACAACGACTGGGAGCCCGAATTCATGGACTACCTGTACGTGTCGTTCACCAACGCCACTGCGTTCAGCCCAACCGACACAATGCCGCTGACGCGGGGCGCGAAGCTGGCCATGCTCGTCCAGTCTGCGGTGGCCCTGGTCACCGTGGCCCTGGTGATCGCCCGCTCTGTGAACATCCTCAAGTAGCCCGCTCACGACGACCAGCGCAGGCCAATGCCGCGGACTGAGTGACCCACTTCAGCTCGAGCTCATGCTCGGCACGCTGCAGCGACCACGGGGTAACTGCCCCCACCTCGTCGTTCCTGCGGTTCACCGTGCCCCTGGTGACCCTCGCCGCCCCACCCGCGGTGTGGTTGCGGGCCCGCACCGCCACGACCGTGGCGCTGCTCGGCGGCCTGCTCCTCCAGCTGTGGTGGCTGCAGTCACACCTGCCCCTCCCTCTCGCCGACATCGCGCCGCCCTGACACCGCACCCGTCGGGCACCGCACCCTCCGGTCCGGCACTGCCGGGGGACCCGGGATCGGAGGGCTGACCGTGCTCGAGCAGACCGTCCGCCGGGTCACCCGCCGCCGCGTTCCCGGGCGGGGCGGGGCGGGTCTGGTGGGGCTGGTTGGGGTCGGCGGTGAGGTAGGCGAACCGGCGGTGGCCGGCGCGGGCGGCTGCCCGGGCCGTGGGGTCGTCGGGGTGGGCTTCGGCGTGGCGGTAGGCGTCGCCTAGGTCGGCGGCTGCGATCGCGACCGCGATGGGGCGGGGTCCGAATCCGAGTCCGAGTCCGTCACGGTTCCTTCTGGCGGTGCGGGGGAGAGGCCGCGCAGGTCGCGGCCGTACGCGGCGAGCAGGTCGAACGGGTCCCGCGGTGGCGCCGCGGGCGTAGGGCCGACCGGCGGTGCCGGGTCGGACGGCGGTACCAGGGTGCGCCGTCGGTGGAACATGTGCCGGACGGTGACCGAGGCGACTGTTGCGACCCGATCACCGGCCTGCACGTCCTTCGCTGTCACGCCGGCGATCGGGGCCTCGCCGCAACGGTGCTGGCCGGGCGGAGCCGCCCCGGCCGGGCGCTGGCGGGCGTTGCGGCGCCGGCGGTTCCAGGCCCGGGGGCGTTCGGCGACGAGTCCGAGCACGTCGGGCTGTTGTTCGCCGCGTATGGGGCAATGGCGTACGACTCGGCCAGGATCCGGGCCAGGCTTACCCGCGCCGTGGACACCCGGCAGCTGATCGGCTAGGCCCAGGGGATCCTGATGGAACGTCTGCACCTCACCGGGCCCAAGGCATTCGCTGTCCTGGTCCGGACCAGCCAGCAACGCAACCTGTGACTCCACGACCTCGCCGACCGCCTCGTCAACCCCAGCCGATCCGACCCCCACGGACCCGAGCACAACGAACCCGAGCCCGACCGCATGGGTGGATATCCCGCATCACCATCGACCACACGTGTCACGACGGAGAGCACCCGCTCGGCTCCGGGCCAGCTGCGTCCCGTGGTTTGGCGCACGACCACCATCGCTGAGGATCTCGCCGACGATCTCTTCGGGGGCGCGTAGCCCAGCCATTCCCCACCCCGGGCCGCCGCCGGGGGGTGCCCACAGTCACCCGGTGGGGTGGTGTCGGTGGCGGAGGTGATGCTGTCGGGTATGCCGTTACGGGCGCTGGTCGGTGGTCGCGTCTCGGGTGGGCGACGCGGAGTGGGGCCGGCTGCGACGATCGCGCCGCGACGGGCGCTCGAGCGGGTGCCCCGCCGCGGCGGGAGGGTGATCAAGATGGTCACCGCCAAAGCGAGGAACGTCAAGACAAGCTCTGCGGGCTCGAATCACCGTGTGTGGCGTACCAGGACCGCGATCCCGGCGAGATCACATGCGACGGCTCCGACCGGACCGATCGTGCGTGGGTCACGGACCCGCTGCCGCCAACCCCAGCCGGCCGGCCCTCGAGCGGGCGGGGCCGCACGACCGGTTCTGCCCAGACGACGATGCCAGTTACGGCCCGGGCGAGCCGCGGCTCCCTCCCGTGTGTCGGGTGGCGTGCGCTCCCTCCCACGGGTCGGCCACGACAAGGGAACAGCTGAGAACGACCCCCCTGAGGCGTACCCCGGCGGGGCCACCCACAGCGGCGCGACGTCGCTGACCCGGCCCGCCGCGGACGGCCTCCGGCACTGCTGTGTCGAGCTGTCGGCGGAGCACCTGCTTCCGGGTCGAGGGTGGTCGGAACCCGCGGTTGCCTGCCGACCGCTGTCCAGGGCTGCCTGTCCCGCTCGTCACAGGCGCAGCGCCCGGCTTAGCCGCGGGCGCACAAGGAACGCCTCCGCCTCGAGCCCGGCGATGCCGATGCGCGGCAGGTCGGCGGCGCTGCGGAAGCACAGGAAACGCGGGACCCACAGCGGCTGGTACTTCGCGTTCGCGCGGTACAGCGACTCGATCTGCCACCACTTGGAGGCGAACATGAGCACCTGCCGCCAGGCTCGCAGTACAGGGCCGGCGCCGATCCGACCGCCGCGGTCGAAGATCGACCGGAAGACGGCGAAGTTGAGCGACAGGCGGGTGACGCCGCTGCCGGCCAGCATCCGGGCGGTCTCGGCGACGAGGAACTCCACGGTGCCGTTCTCGCTGTCGCGGGAGCGACGCATCACGTCCAGGGACAGCCCGGTGGGCCCCCACGGCACGAAGGCGAGCACGGCGACCACCCTCCCGGCACCGTCCCGGGCGGTGACGACGACCAAGTCGGGGTCGCCCGGGTCGCCGAGCCGTCCCAGGGCCATCGAGAAGCCCCGTTCGACCTCGCCGTCGCGGAACCCGCGCGCGGCCTCGACGACCTCCGCGAGCTCCTGCGGCGCCAGGTCGCCCTGGCGCCGCAGCTGCGCGGTGTAGCCGGTCCGGGCCACCCGGTTTACCGCCTGGCGGACCGGCCGCATCGTCCGTCCCTCCAGCGAGAAGCCGCCGACGTCTAGCACCGCCTCGTCACCGATCTCGAGGGCGTCGAAGCCGTGCCGTCGGTAGACCTCAGCTGCCTGCTCGCCAGCGCCGAGCACGCCTGTCACGTACCCGTAGGTGTCGGCGTGCTCGCACCACGCCTGGATGGCGCCCGGCCAGGCCTCTGGGTCACCGATCGGGTCGCCGCTGGCCAGGCTGACCCCACCCAGGACCCGGTAGGCAACCGCCGCCTTGCCGGACGGTGAGAACATGACGACCTTGTCGCGGCGCAGGGCGAAGTAGCCCAGCGAGTCGCGGCAGCCGTGGACGTCGAGCAGCGCACGCAGCCGCACCTCGTCGTCCGCCCCCCTCCGGGACGTGGCCCGGTGCGGTTGCAGGAGCACCAAGACGGTGACCAGCAGGGTCAGCAGACCGAGGAACGCCAGCGTCGTCGTGGTCAGGGTCATCGCGGTGTGCCGACGGAAGGGCAGGTTCGGCGTGTACCCGACTAGGCCGTAGAACGTCTCCGACAGCTGCGTGTGCAGCGGCGCCCGTCCCGCGGTCCGCTGCACCAGGAGCAGCCCGCCGATGTACGAGGCCCCGGCCATGAGCAGGAACGCCCGCACCTCCGTCCACCGCGAGAGCGGACCCGACCTCGCGGTGAAGTCGGAGCGGGTGACCACGAGCAGGGCGCATAGGGCGGCGTTGACCAGGAGGGGGCCGTAGGACCGGGTGAGGGCGTGGCCCAGCGTCCCGAGGGCCGTGATGGCGAGCAGGAGGACCCAGGCGCGGTGCTTGCGTAGGCGGATGGCGCGGGCGAGGACGAGCTGGATTCCCGCGGAGATGGTGGTGCCGGCAAGCAGGAGCCCCTGGGGCACCAGGACGTCGATAGCGTCGAGATCATCGCTCAGCCCTGGACGCAGGGTCGCGCCGAGCGTGACGACGGCGCTCACCCGGACGACGTTCGCCACCAGCACCGGGACCCGCGGGCGCCGGGGGCTTGTCCTCGCCTCGCGGGCAGCGGAGGTATGAGTGTCGACCACCGGGCTCCTTCCAGCCGCACGACTCCGACGAACCGCCGCGGCGTGGATCCAGCGGGCCGGCGTGCCGACTGCGTGTCAGGTCGGAGGTCAGTCGCGCACCCGTTCCACCGGCGCGTCCCCATTGTGCTGAGACATGCCGTCACGGCCGCTGGCGGTCGCCCGGGTCACCGTCGTGTCGGCGATCGCCGCCGGGGTGCCCGTGCTCCGGGCAACGCCCTGGTCCAGGGGTCGGCGCCGGACGGCAACCGGCGGGCCTGAGCCGGTGACCGATCGCCGGCTCGTGGTCCCGCTGGTTGCTCCGGTCTACGTCACGGCCGTCGCCTGCACCACCGGTGTGCTCGACGGGCTGCTCACGCCCGGGGCCCGGTCCAGGGTCGTGCTCGCCTGCTCGACGAACGTCCGGAACCTCGCCGAGGGCCGCTGGTCGACGCTGGTCACCAGCGCTTTGTCCTCGAGCACCCCCCGGGCGCGCTGAGGCTGCTGGCCCTGCTGGCGGGGCTTGGCCTCGGCGAGGTCGTCCTGGGCCCGATCGGCGTGCTCGCGGGTCACGTCCTGCCGAGCCTGGTGGTGTACGGCGGTCTGCGGGCGGGGATCGACCGCGGCTGGTGCGACCCCCGACTCGCCCACAACCCGGACGTGGGGCCGTCCTACCTCGCAGTCGCAGTCGCAGTCGCAGTCGCGGTCGCCGCGGCCGTTGGCACGGTGCCTGGCGGCCGCAGGCTGCTGGCCAGGATCGCCGGTGTGTTGATCCCGCCCCTGGTCGGAAAGGCCACCTTCACCGATGTCGGCCACGTGCTCGCGGCGCTGACGGGTGCTGGCGCTGAGGGCCTGCTGACGACGGTGCGCCGACGAAGTGGCCCGCGACGGTGCCGACCGGCCGCACACGGCTGAGCACGCGACGCGGACGCCCGGGCTGTCGCGCGCGGACCTAGGGCGCCCGCTGGGCGGGCCGCCGGGCACGAACGACAGTCGGCCGCGGCTGTCGGCCGGTCTGCCGGCTCCGGGCCAGCAGGACGACGCCGACTGCGGCGAGCCCTGCGGCAGGGAGCCAGAGTGCGGCGTGGCCGGGTTCGAGGCGCTCGCCCAGCAGCAGCCGCGCGGCGGCGACCGCGACGAGCGGGTCCAGGACGCTGAGCGGGGGCAGCGACCAGGCAAGCTCTCCACGGGAGAACGCCTGCTGACACGCGAGTTCTGCGGCGACCGCGACGATGACGGCGCCCCACAGCGCGCTGCTGGTCAGGGCGTGCCGGAAGCCGTGCCGTTCGAAGATCTTCAGGGCGGCGGCGATCAGGACCGTGGCGATCGCGATGTCGATGCCGGCCGCGCTGCCGCAGGCCAGGGCGCCGCGCTTGTCCCGGCCGGCCCTCAGCGCGAGCACGACGAGCAGTACTGCCACCAGGACCGCGACCAGGACCGTGGTCCGGCCCGGGCAGCCGGTCCGGGGCGCCCCTGACGGGCCGGGCGGTGATCAGGAACACGGCAAGGCCCGCGAAGGTGCAGGCAGCGCCCAGCAGGTCGCTGGCGGAGGGGACCCGGTGGTCCCGGACCGCACGGATCCCGAGGGCCACGACGAGCCCCGCGGCGAGGACGGGCTGCACCAGCGCGATCGGTGCCAACCCGAGCGCCAGGATCTGCAGCCCGGTGCCGACCACCGTCGCGCCCTGCCCCACCAGCCAGGTCCGACTGCGCACGAGCCGGCGGAGATCCAGGCCGCGGTGCGTCACACCGCCGGAGGCGACGGCGTGTTGCATCACCGAGCCGAGCGCGAACAACACCGAGGCGGCGACTGCTGCCGCCACCCCGACGCCAGAGCCGAGAGCTCGAGCGAGCGCCGGCGCGGTCAGCGCCGACAGCGGCAGTGTGTCGACCACCCTCACAGTCTGGCCCGGCTGTCGGCTGCGGCCTTGCGTGGAGCCGTTGCCGGCCGCGTCCCGGCCGCTCCCTTCGGCCCGGGCGGCGCCGCCTCCCGGGTCCCCACCGGGCCCCTCCGGGGCGAACAGGGCCACCTTCGACGCCCTCGCCGAAGCTATCGATCGAAGCGGACGCCGGCCTGGCACCGCCCGCCCCGTCGACCCGTCGCCGCGGCGACACTGACCGGCCGACGTGACCTCAGCTTGCTCGGGACCACGCGGGGATCTGGGAGACGGCGGTCAGCCTGTCCGAGGCAGGCATACCGGTGTCCATGCCCGGAAGCTGCGAGAGCCAGCTGAGGGCGTGCGGGAGGATCCTCGCCCAGTTCCTGGGGTTGTGGCCCCCGTGGGCGAGGTAGATCGTGTCCGCCGTGGACGGCGCTCTGACCGCCGCCGCGAAGGCGACCGTCGAGGCAAAGGTCCCGTCGGTCTCTTCCCGGGATGCTGTCAGCAGGTAGTGCAGGCGCGCCCCCGGCAGGTGCGTTATCCGCCATTCAGGTGACGCCTCCAGCTTGCGCCTCGGGTCCGTGCCGTAGATCACCGGAGCGCCCAGCGCCAGCTTGCTGCTGTTGTAGGCCCCGGACAGGCCGAGCACCGCCGTGAACGTCGAGGGTGTCGCTGCGCCAGGTACGCGCCGCAGTACCCGCCCTCGGAGTATCCGCCGACCGCCCAGCCCGCGGCGTCCCGGCGCACCCTCATCGTCGCCTTCGCGACTGCGGGGACGTCGACCCCCAGCAGGGTGTCCACTGCCGGTCCGTCAACCACGTCGTAGCAGGCAGTATCCAACCGCCCCGCCACGTTCACGTTCGGCATGAGCAGCACGAAGGGGATCGACGTGTGTGCAGCCACCCCGGCCCGCAGGTCCGCGTCGACCCGTAGTCGGTGCGTCCAGGCGGCGGGCGACCCCGGGTGACCGACGAGCAGTTCTGCGACCGGGAACCGAACCCTTGCGTAGGCGGGCTGGAAGTACTGGGGCGGGAGGTAAAGATCCATCGAGGTCTGGACGTCCGAGACCGGCCCGCGCAGGCGGGTGTGGACCAGCACCCCGTCGAGTGCACGCCGGGGCGTTGCCTTGACCGCCCGGTCCATCGGCGCGGCCAGCTTCGCTTGAGCCACCCGCCGTTGTACCGCCTGCTGTGCCAGCGTCGGGTGGCGTCCGGGAACGGGGGCCGGCTGCTGGCCCAGCAGGTCCGCCCAGCTTGCGTAGAGCGCGAGGTGCCCGTTGACCAGCAGGAAGACCAGGCCGACGGCCCCGGCCTGGGCGGCGACGACGAGCACCAGTCGCTGCGCTGACCGGGCCAGGCGCGGGCCTGGCAGCCGGTCCTTGACGATCAGCACGAGCAGCGGAACGACGAGCAGGGCGCCAGCGATCAGCAACACGGTCCGTCCGGTCAGAGAGGGCACGTGAGGCCCAACGGGCAGGCGGTCCGCGTCGTTCATCCCGCTTGGGGGGACCGCCGCCTCCACGATCGCGAGCCGAAGCCCGGTTCGACAGCCCGTGACCCGCACGCCCTTGCAGCTCCGTGACCGGCGCTCAGTAGGCCGGCAGCCGCGGGGTCGCCGGCCAAGTGTGACGGCGTCAGGTGGCAGCCGCGACTGCAGTGGCCGGCGCGACCGGCGCGACCGGCGCGGGCCTCACCTGATCCGGGTACGCCGATCGGGTCAGCGCCGCCAAAAGTCCAGTCGGATCAGGCGTCCTGCCGGACGCGGTAACGCTGCCGGAGCTGGCCCGGGTGTCCCCGGACGAGGTGGTGCTGCCGGTGTGCGGGTTCCAGGCGTTCCCCCGACAGTCCCGGACCGGGCTGCGTCACTTCGTGCACCGCACCGGGACGGGCTGCGCGGACCACCCCGGTGAGACCCCCGGCACCTGGCGGCCAAGACGGTCATCGTCCAGGCGGCCCTGCAGGCCGGGTGGGACGCGGTCCCGGAACAGCCGGGCCCGACCGCGCCCGGGAGAGCAGGGCCCGGGGTGGGTCGCGGATGTCCTGGCGACCAGCGGCCGTCGCCGGGTGGCGCTCGAGGTCCAGTGGTCCCGGCAGAGCCTGCAGCGCTACCGGGAACGCCAGAAGGCCTACCAGGACAGCGATATGCGGGCGATCTGGTTGCATTCGTCACGAAGAATCGCTCCCGCCAGCCGACGACGAGCTCCCGGCGTTCCAGCTCAGCCAGCTCGAGGACCAAGACAAGGACCGGGTCCCCAACCCCTCGGCGGTCCGATCGGCGACGGGGCTCGGGACGGGCCCGGAGAGTCGGGGAGGGAGGCAGTGCCTTCTCGGTGCGGGTCGACCAGCATCAGCTGCCGCTCGACGAGGTGGTGATGGCGTTGCTCTCGGGCCGGATCCGGTTCCGGGAGCTGGTGGGGTCCGGGCCGGGCGAGCTGGTGGTGGAGCTGTGGTCACTGCCGTGTGGAACTGCCAGCGGCCGATGACCGTCTGGGACGTCACCGAAGTCGTGACGGGGGCATGTCGCGCGATGACGACCGACGATGGGACAAGCGTCCTCGTTCAGGGGAGCGGGGTGTGCGCTCAGGTGCTGGTCAGCCGGCTGATGGTGGCCTCGACGAGGTCGGCCCGGCCGGCGGGGAGTCCAGGGGGGACGTCCACGAGCGTGAAGCCATGCTCCCGGTACACCGCCTTGTGGACGGCCTGGAAGGTGAGGGAGTCGGCGTAGGTGATCCGGCGTACCGGGGTGGGTGTGATGAACCCAAGTGGGTGGACGAGGAAGACGGTCGGCTCGTACACCTGGTCGGCGAAAACCCGGTCGATCTCGGCGCGCAGCGTGCGAGTGACGGGCCGGTCGAGGTACCGGGCCAGCGCGAGCGTGCACAGCGGTGACCGGTCGTAGATCAGCACGGCGGTGTGTGCAGCTTGGACCGCCGCCGTGACCGGATGGCTGTGCGGCACCTGAGTCGGCCCTACCGTGACGGCTTGAGCTGGCTCCACTGACTTGCAGGACGACCGGGGCGGGGTCGGCTGCGATGATGCTGTCGGGGGCAGGGGCGATCAGCGCCCGGCAGTGGTGACTATCAGTAGCCCAGCGAGTGCCAGGTCATGGGCCCGACAACCCCGTCGGGGGTCAGGTTGTGCCGGCGCTGCCAGGTGATGACAGCAGTCTTGGTTTGCGGTCCGAAGGAGCCGTCGGCGGTGGCACCGAGCAGGTTCTGCACCACCCGCACATCGGTCCCGGATGAGCCGGACTGGACCGTGGGGCGTTGACGGTTCAGGCCGGCGGCGTAGTCGATGAAGGACCGCGAGCCGGTGGTGGTGTCCACCCGAGTGTCCTGGTCATAGGAGCAGGTCCCCTGGTTGGTCAATGCCAGGACCGTCGAGCTGCCACGGAACAGATCAGGGCCCCCGGAGTCGCCGTCGCAGGAGTTGCCCGTACCTGCCCGCAGGTACAGCCAGGTGGCCGACGCGCTAGTGACGAACTCGGTGGCCGAGCGCCGGTGCCCCGGGTGCGGCTGACCCGTGCCGACGGTGTCGAGGTAGGTCCCGACCGTCGTTGCTGCGGCACCCAACGCCGAGAGCCGTGCGGGGGCCGCACCCGGCGCCGCGGACAACGTGATGACCGCGACGTCATGCAGGTGAGTGCTCGCGTTGTACAGCGGGTCGATGGAGAACCGGCCGGCCAGGCGCGGTGCCGACGCGCTGAAGTCGGAGGCGAAGGTCACGCCCACTCCCGTTCCGGTGTACCGGCCGTTGCGGTACAGACAGTGCGCGTCGGTCAGCACCACGGCGGCCCCGTTATCGGCCCTGACCAGCACCCCGCTGCACGTCGGTCTGCTGGCGCCCGGCGGCACGATCATCGCCACGTACGGGTGGGCAGTTCCATCCGGCACGCCGCCGATGATCCCCGGCGTGGCCACACCAGCCAGCATCGGTGCGCCGGGCGCGGTAACAGCCGTGAGCGAGCCGCCCGCAACCGCGAGCGCCAACCCGAGGTAAGTGAGGTGACGCAAGGCGAAAGCAGCCACGTGGCGCACGGAGCCTCCCGGCAGTGTGGACGATGAGCTGGGCACCGCGCGGCGTGCTGAGGGGAAGGTGCTGGCGCCGCAGGGGTTAGCGCTTCTGGGCGGTCAACCGGCTGCCGGGGCACCGCGCGGACTCCTTCTAACGGCAACCTCCGACGCGTCGAGCAGGTCCGCCATACCCCGAAGGCGTCGCCGAAGGTACGGAACTTGCACGGGGAGCCTGCTCGCTCCCACCTCGCTGAACTGCTCGTCGTCCCGCATGGGGTGATCGTGCCCGAGTAGACCGCCTCGCGCATCAGTACTAGCTGATCCCGGGCAGGTCCAGGCACAGCTGATCTGCGGGCAGCGGCGGCACCGCCCGCAGCCGCCGCCCCGGCACACCGCGATGGGGATGGCGTGCGCCCGTCCGGTGCGCGGCCGCGGATGCCGGCACCTCCGGTCGTTACCGTCAGCGGGTGAGCTTCGACGTCGTGGACGGGCAACCGGGGCAGGGCTTCACCCGAGCGCAGGACGACGGCCAGCCGATCGAGCTGCCCGGCTGAGGAGTGGGACGCTTTCGCGTCCGCCGGGACCCTGACCGCGGGCGTCGCCACCGTCCGACGTGATGGCCGGGCCCACGCCGCGCCGGTGTGGTTCACCCTCGACGGTGACGACCTCGTGTTCACCACCGGCGCCGACACGGTCAAGGGTCGGGGGCTGCGCCGGACGGGCCGGGCCGCGGTGGTCGTCGACGATCCGACACCCCCGCTCGGGTTCGTCAGCCTCGAAGGCCCGGTGACCGTCAGCGAGGACCTCGACGAGGTGCTCACCTGGACGACGAGGATCTCCGCCCGCTACGTCGGTGCCGAGGCCGCCGAGGCGTTTGGTCGCCGCACCACGATCCCGGGCACCCTGCTGGTCCGGGTCACCCCGGAAACCGTCGCGGCCATCGCCGACCTGACCGACTGACCCATCCCCCGCCCAGACACAGCCGCCCGTTCACGGACCGGCCACATCCGGCCCCGACGGCTGGTCACCGAGCGGTTCCTCGCCGGTCGTGTCGTCGGGGAGCAGGTGCGGCCATGTGACAGTGCACCGCAGCGACGAGGTGCGGTCGACGGACGACCCGGCTCGGGTGGCCGGGGAGCGGATCGCGGCGAGGGGAGCGGACATGGCATTCGACGTCGGTCAGATCATCGGGCTGGTGAAACAGCTGGGGGGTGACCACCAGCAGGCCGCGCAGCAGCTGCAGGGTCTGGGACAGGTCGACCCGGGTGAGCACGCCGGGCTGCTCAGCCGGCTCGGGATCGACCCGCAGCGACTGCAGAGCGGCGGGTACCAGCAGCAGTTCGACGCCCAGCAGCAGGGTCAGGGCGGCGGGGGCCAACAGGGCGGGTACGGGGACCAGCAGGGCCAGCAGCAGGGTGGCTACGGCCAGGACCAGGGCCAGCAGCAGGGCGGCTACGGCCAGGACCAGGGCCAGCAGCAGGGCGGCTACGGCCAGGACCAGGGCCAGCAGCAGGGCGGCTACGGCCAGGACCAGGGCCAGCAGCAGGGCGGCTACGGCCAGGACCAGGGCCAGCAGC